>ERZ827168.1431-NODE-1431-length-32754-cov-21.567938_pt1 | contig 32754 bp, 34 predicted proteins | sample MGYA00519868_ERZ827168 | MGnify/ENA primary metagenome ERZ827168 (study PRJEB31778, sample SAMEA3449271) | human gut metagenome | biome: human gut; feature: human-associated habitat; material: faeces | place: United Kingdom | collected 2010/2012 ...
GTTTCAGATTTTGAGATTGACGGAAAGACTTTCGAAGTGGGCGGGCGCAACAAAGGAAAGAAACAAATATCCAATTTAAAAGACGCTTATGTGGTCAAGGATACAATAGAGTATGTGTTTGACAATCAAGTCCCACTATGGATGTTCGGATTCTTGTATTGACAAAGTCCCGATTTTACCCGTGGAGCGTTCCCATCCGGCCAAACCCGCCTTTCACCGGATGGGAAGTCATTCAGAGCCATTTCGTCCGGCCAAACAGGCTTTTCACCGGACAAAACCCTTTTTGAGTCAACCTTTTTCAGGTTAATGTAGTGTCAGTATTGCAGCAACGAATATGTGTCAGAGTTGAAGAAACGCCATGTGAATATAAGTATGACCCAAAGCGGAGATCCACTTGAAAATGCCATCGCGAAACGTGCCAACGGCATATTGAAAGTCGAGTGGTTGTACAAAATGAGAATAACAACACGGGATGAATGTCGGTCTGTATTAGATAGGATTATTGACTTTTACAACACACAGAGACCTCATATGAGCATCGGTATGCAGACCCCTGAAGCAGTACATATGCAGACGGGAGAGCAGCAGGACTCTGAAGATGAAATACTTGGAAAAGTTGCAAAAATAGCATATATTCGCCTTGGAAAAGTTGCAAAAACCGTGGTGAAACACATTGCGTAAATTGTGCAATATATGCTTAATAGAAAGATTGACAATAAGATAGATGCGCATTTCTCTAACTCGAAGAAAGCGTTGTTCCTTACCGGTGCCAGACAGGTAGGTAAAACCTATTCTATCCGGAAATATGCTAAACTGCATGGCTTGAATCTCATTGAGTTTAATTTCTTGCTTCAGCCGGAGACGATAGACATAATCAATGGGGCGGGAGATGTAAATGAACTGCTGCTTAGAATTTCGGCATATTCGCGAGTTTCTTTGGTGCGAAGCAAAACATTGATTTTTTTTGATGAAGTGCAAGAATGTCCGGATGTGATGACCTGGGTCAAAGCTTTGGTGGACGAAGGAAGCTATATATATGCGTTGAGTGGTTCCCTGCTGAGTGTTGAATTGAAAGACATTCGTTCAGTCCCTGTTGGTTATATGTCAGAGATGCAGGTCTATCCCATGGATTTTGAGGAATTTGTCCGTGCCGTGGGGGTGCCGGAGAATGTGTTGGAAGCTGTTAAGAAGTCTTGGTCGGAGAAAACGCCGGTGGATGCCTATATACATGAAAAGATGATGCAACATTTCATCTGTACATCATAGTTGGAGGTATGCCTGCTGCGGTCCAGACTTATATAGATTCCAACAACATTCAGAACGTAGTAAAAGAACAGAGGGATATTATCAATCTTTATAAGAAAGACATAGCCCGTTACGACCAGGATGTCAGAAAGAAACTGTATATCGATGAGGTGTTTGATCTCATCCCTTCCGAGTTGAATGCCAAGAACAAACGGTTCATCCTCAAACGTCTCAATGAGAATATGACTTTCGGCAGACATGAAAATGATTTCATTTGGCTCAAAGACGCAGACATGGCACTTCCGACATACAATGTCGAAGAGCCAGTCTCTCCGTTGAAACTGAGTGAGCAGCGGAACCTTTTCAAACTTTTCCAGAACGATGTAGGGCTGCTTTCTTGCCAATATTCATCAGGAGGTATCCAACTGAAGATTCTGCAGGGGAAGGTGAACGTGAACTATGGTAGCGTATTTGAAAATGCTGTCGCGCAAGAACTTCACGCTCATGGATGGGATTTGTACTACTTCAACAGCAAGAAGCAGGGAGAAATTGATTTTATATTGGAGACGGATGATGAAATCATTCCCTTGGAAGTCAAGTCGGGCAAGGATTACGAACGTCATAATGCGCTGTCCAAACTCTTGAGCACCCCGAATTATGGAATACGGAAGGCGATAGTTCTGTGCAATGACAACCTACATGTGAAGGGAAATATCGAATACCTACCTGTCTATATGACCATGTTCCTAGTCAAACAAGATGAATTGGAAGATCCTATATATAAAGTGAACCTGGAGTTCTAAAATGCTTTTTGACATGAACATTCTTCATCTCTCGGATACCCATGGGGCGCATCGCAGCCTTGGCAATCTTTCTGAGGCGGACGTGATTGTCCACTCTGGAGACATTACCATGAACGGCTCATCCTCGGAGGTGCTGGACTTTATGAGGTGGTTCAGCGCACTCCCCTATGCTCATAAGATTTTCGTGGCGGGAAACCACGACGCTTGCCTGTATGGGGCCGTCATTGACGGACTTGACTCCAATTGCCATTATCTGTGCAACAATTCGGTGGAGATAGACGGCGTGGATGTCCTGATTACCCATGCCCCGCCATACGGAATCCTCGACCGGGACGGAAGCATCCATTACGGCTCCAACGAACTGCTCTCACGTGTGACGGCAGTCCGTCCCCGGATACATCTTTTCGGCCACATCCATAAGGCCAATGATCTGGAGGAAAGCGGCGGAACAGTCTTTTCCAATGCTGCCATGATGGATGAGCATTACAACATGCTGCTTAAACCGCATTTGATTAAGCTGTAAGCTAAATCTTATTTTTGTACTTATCTGCTGCAGACCAACCGTACCCGCAAGTCTTCGCCGAGTCCGGGATCCGTGACGAAATGGACATGGCAGTCCGGCCTTTGACAGGTTCTTCAATGCCGGTCAGGTCCGGCACTATGGCGTCGAATTCATATTTGAGTATAAGGTCTTTGAGTATCATTGCTGTTCATGATTTGTCGATTCTATCTTTGAGAGTTTCCAGGTAAAGGTCAATGTCCGAGATTCCTACTCTGTCAAAAACTTCATCCGCAATGTCCTCAAAGTAATCCCTGCACCGCTGCAGCAGCGCATTCTCCGGCGATACTCCTTCAGGACGATCCGCAGCTTCCTTCAGAAGAACTTCCTTGAAGTGTCGGAGATCATAATTGTCGCACCAGCCGAGCCGGTAGCCAAGGGGATCGCCGGTGATTCCGAGAATCCGCCGCTCGAGTCCTACGAGTTCATGTTTGAGTCGGGCCTCGTCCATCGAACGATAGTCCGGTTTTTCAATGATTCTTTTCATGCCCCAAAGATATTGCTTGAAACTGCCGAAGTGTGGCAGGGAGGATGCTTAAATGCCTTTATTTGCCTTAACTCCGTGTCCAATATTTGGGGACCATTATACTTGCATTATGCGAATCAAATTATTATCTTTGCAATAAAATTAATGGTGCTATGGCAAGAGAAGTCAATCCGTTTGTGGTTACGGGAAAAATTGAACCGAAATATTTCTGCGACAGAGTATCGGAATCAGCACGAATTGTCAAGTCTGTAACGAATGGGAACAATCTAGTGTTGATATCTCCTCGCAGGATGGGAAAAACAGGACTGATACGGTTCTGTTACGATATGCCTGAAATCAAGAATGAGTATTATACCTTCTTCGTGGATATTCTGCATACCTCAAGTCTGAAAGAATTTACGTATGTTCTTGGAAAAGAGATATTTGAGACGCTTCAGCCGCTCAGCCGAAAAATGACAATTTCGTTCATGCAGGCATTGAAATCAATAAGCGGGAAATTCGGTTTCGATGCATTGACAGGACTACCGACATTCAGCATTGAACTTGGCGATATCGAGCGTCCGGAATTCATGTTGGAGGAAATATTTGGCTATCTGGAAAAGGCTGACAAGCCTTGTGTCGTCGCGATTGACGAGTTTCAGCAGGTGGCGAAATACTCGGAAAAAAATGTGGAGGCATTGCTGAGAGGCCATATCCAGAAATCTTCTAACTGCAACTTCATATTTGCGGGAAGCGAACGGCATATGATGCAAGAGATGTTTCTTTCATCTGCCCGTCCATTTTATCGAAGTGCGGATCTGCTTGAACTTGAGGCTATTTCAAAGGAGATATATGTTCAGTTTGTAACTGGGCATTTCCGTGGTGCAAAGAAAAAAATCTCAGAGGAAAATGTTGCCAAAGTGTATGATTTCTTCAAAGGCCATACGTTCTACATGCAGAAAACGTTCAATGAGGCTTTCGCGGATACTTCCGTAAATGAAGAATGCTCAGGAGAGAAGATAAAGGCAGCCATTTCTGTTTTGGTAGATTCGTACGATACCATATTCCGTGAAATCCTGTCAAATGTACCGGAAAAACAGAAGGAACTATTATACGCGATAGCTATAGACGGAGAGGCCTCCTCGATAACATCATCAGCATTTATCCGCAGGCATCGTCTGTCTTCCGCCAGTTCCGTACAGTCCGCTGTCAAAAAGCTCCTCGAAAAAGACCTCGTGACAATAAGCCATAAGGTCTATTCCATCTCAGACCGTTTTTTTGCACTTTGGCTTGCCACGCAGATGGGCCCGGACGACCCTCTCCAGTCGTTGGTGTGATTTCGGAGACGTAATGATGTTTCTGAACAAAAAATTATTAACTTCCCTTTTTGACACTTTGTTTTTAAGATATAAAGGCCCCAGAGCGCTGAAATGACGATTCTGGGGCTTTTGCAATTATGCAAGTTGCAATGCATTGACGGAGATTTGGCCTTTAGCGACCAGAATAGACAGCAGGAATAAACGCAAAAAAACCAGTCCGAAGACTGGTTTTTGCTTGTTTAGTAGCGGGGGAAGGACTCGAACCTCCGGCCTCCGGGTTATGAGCCCGACGAGCTACCAACTGCTCTACCCCGCGATGTGGAATGCAAAGATAGTAATTATTTTTAATATTGCAAAATTTTCTTTTAAAATACACTGTCCCTGGGTTTGATAGTATATAGGGAGACACTCATTGCCCGGCTATCTGGGGGAAAGCTGCAAACAGTTTCAACGCTGCCGATGTTTCTTCAATGAGTTTATTCTTTACAAAGGTCTTGGACTTCGCATCATTCAAGACTTCGCCGAGTCCCTGCATCAAAAGCTTTGGACTTGCCTCGCAGACATGTTCTGCACACCATGCGGCATATTCGCTTACACTCTTTCCTGTTCTCTGCCTTACAATCTCTTCATTGATTTCCGTGTGGTTCTGCAAGAAAAACCACACATCATATATATCTCGCGGAGAAAGACGCTCGCCCATGGCGCATAACTTATGGGCAAACATGTCCGGCATTGTCATTACCCGAATATCAGTGCCGGCCAATGAAAGCGTCTCATAATGGTTGGGATACTCTCGCGTAGAAATTTCCACTTTCAGCATCCGCTCTCCTTTTCCATAGTTAAGCACAATGACAAGTCCATAGTTCTTCTTGGCTTCATCGTCAACCGTGCCGAAACGAGTCAATATGGCTCTTACTCTGTCATATACAATGTCAAGTTTGTCCGGGACAAGCAGATTGAAATCCAAGTCTGTAGAGAAACGGCCCAGATTATGGAAGAACATCAATGACGTACCACCCTTAAATGCCAGAGCGTTGCAGAGTTCTTTGTCCTTAAAAATCAGGCTCAATATCTGAGCCATGTAGAGCTTATGTTTATTCTTGTCCATAATTATCTCTTATTCAGCAGTTCTGTCGTTCTCTCCGTCAATACTATTGAATGGTAGCACGGCAGAAGCTGTCGAACTTTAGTTTTATCGAGTGAATTAAGGTTATCGAAATAGCAGTTCCCCGAACTTAGGTAAAGCATGTCAAGGAATGCCCGTTCCGGAGATGCAATCAATATGTTGTCGTGGCGTTCAATACCGTCCATCCCGATCCACAGTTCCGGATTTATGGAGCGGAACTGATATTCCCTGCCGTCAATCTCCACAGTCCGGTTCAGATAACTTACACATGTGATGGCTTCGTCGTATTGAAATACGACACCGAAACGCTGAAGCACATACTCCAATGATATATAGGCCGGGCGAAAAAGACAGCATGCCATTTCCCTTTCATCGTATGTGGCTTTTGTATAGATTCCACGTCGTGGATTACGTATCTTTCCTTCCTTGACATAATAGTGCAGCGACTTGGACAGTTTCTGGCTATCCGTACTCGCAGTCAACATCCTAAGCGATTGGATGTTAAAGACAGTGCGTGTGCTGCCCAAGATTGCTTCAAGCACATTTTTTTGTGAACTCATAATCCTAATTATTCGTATTGTCAGTTCACAAAAATAGTAAAAATATCATTGAAAACATAAATATACCGCCCCTTCCCGTCAAAACAGCAGCATCACGAATAGCACGAGGGCGAAGACCTCGAATCGGCGTCGACCATCTATCGCCTCATCCAGAACCAGTTCCGACGGGTCGGTCTTCACGATTTCACTAAGTTCCTCCTTATCTAAGGACAAGAACTCACGCGCGGTCCATTTCTGGGCGACTTGGCCTCCGGAGATGAAAGACACTCCGGGGTTAGCTCTATTAAGACTCATTAAAGTCCGCCTGTCCGCACGATACACCGTCACGTCCTCGAGCTCCAAATCCCCACTTGCAGCCACGATGGAGCGAAGCCCCGCGCTTTTGGAAAGTTTCCTAATCTCAGCGATGCTCTCCTCGCTTACGGAAGATGGGTCATAAGAAGAAATAAGAAGCACCTTTCCGCGAAGCAATCGGTCATCGGCATATTCCCCATTCTCGTCTACTATGCTTATCATCCCCTCTTCAAGTTCCTTTCCCGTATGCAAGTCGGTAAGGTCGAGAAGCGGAAGTTTCATAAAGGAATAGATGCCGAATCCGGCGACGAACGCACAAGCCACTCCGCTGATAATCTTTCTGTAAAGTGGCCTATAATGCTGGCGGACATAAGGCACGAAAGCCACCGTCCATATCACCAAAAGAACTATGTTTTTCAGAAAACTCTGAAGATGAGTCATATGCACCACTTCTCCGAAGCACCCGCAATCCATATCGGGATTGAAGATGAGAAGCAGGAGCGTAAGCACCGTAAAAAGCGAAAGCAGGGCCAAAGTCACGTTTCGCATCACCCTAACCCAGATGCCACTGATGAGGCAAATACCCACAAAGCACTCTAACAGATTGAAAAAGAGCGCTGCGAAAGTAGCTAAACCGCGAAGGAATCCTATGTGAAGGAAATTGAAATAAGACTCCATCACGAGCGCACTTCCCACCGGGTCCATCAACTTGAAAAGTCCCCCCACCAGAAAGACCGCACCCAGGATGAAGGCGCACAGGCGCTTCAAAAAACCGTGACCTTTCATAACTTATCTGTCTATAGCCTCATCCACCATCTTCTTCAGCGAAGCGAAGATAACATCCGGCGACTCCATAGCCCCCGACTCGTCGCTGCATCCTAAAACCTTGAAAGAAGGATCCAGCTCCGCCTGCCTCAAATACATCTGACGCACACGACTCTGAAATGCGATGGACGCCTCGTGAATGTCCTGAGCCCCTACCAGATACGAGCGATCATCGCCTTCGCGCGAAGATGCCAAGTTCTTCTCCACGAAAGTAATGGGCACGTCCAAGAATATGTTCAAATCCGGAACCGGCTCCCCGAACGCCCCGTACTCCACATCGAAAATCCACTTCCTCAGCCGCTCAGCCTCCTGCGAATCAGAGAGTTTGGCGCATTGATAAGCGATATTCGAATAGACATACCTGTCCAGCAGGACCATCTTTCCTTCTGCCAATTTGGCATTTATTTCATCCGCAGCGGCGTGCCTGTCCTCGGCGAACAGAAGTGCCACGAGCTGTGGGTGCACGGCATCGTTAGGGCCAAACTCGCCACGCAGGAATCGAGATATCAAGTCTCCGTAGACCGCAGACTCGTAACGTGGAAAATGTATGTACTCCAACTCGCCACACCGGGCTGTCAGATATTCCCTTAACTTTTTTACTTGAGTGGACTTCCCCGCCCCGTCAAGTCCTTCTAATACGATGAGCATATTTGCAAAATTAACAAATAAATTCGCAGCATACTATATTTTACCATTATTTAAGAGTATTTTTGTGCCATGGTCAAGATAATGGGTATAATAAACCTCACTCCGGACTCTTTTTTCGAGAAGAGCCGCTATAACTACAGCATTCTGGAAAGCACGGCGGACATCGTGGACGTGGGAGCCATCTCCACGCGACCGGGCGCCGAAGATGTCTCGCAGGAGGAGGAATGGCGACGCCTGAAAGGGTTTGTAGAGAATTGGCATAGCGAAAAGCAGTTATCCGTGGACACCACGAGGGCTGCCATAGTGAAAAAGGTCTACGAAGCGGTAGGCCCATTCATCGTGAACGACATCTCCGCAGGCGAAGACGATGCGCAGATGCTTAAGGTCGTGGGCGAATTGGCCTTACCATATATAGCGATGCACAAAAGGGGGAATCCCCGCACGATGGACGCACTGGCCTGCACCGACAGACCCATTATGGAGACGCTGTGCGAGTATTTCGCAGAATTCGAGAAGAGGGCCGAGGCGGCAGGCGTGAAGGACTGGATTTTGGACCCGGGGTTGGGTTTCGCGAAGACAGCCGCGCAGAACGTCGAAATCATCGAAAAGCTGGAGGTGCTTAAAAAATTCGGCCGCCCCATACTAATAGGAGCAGCCGATAAGAGATTCACCGAAGGCAGAACCGAATTCTACCATCTGGAAGCGTTAAAACACGGAGCTGACATTCTGAGAGTGCACGACGTGGAAGCGGCGAACCGCACATACGCCCAGTACCAGAGCTATTGCGAACATCACGAATAGTATCCAATAGCACCCCTGCGGCATCACGCTCATCCAGGTATCATCCTCGCCGATACCGTCCATACGGCTCATCAAAAGGCTAAGGAAGTTATTCGTAAAATGCATAAGGATAGTCAGTTTCAGACTTCCCGTGCTATAATAGACATATCCGAAGAGCACCCCGATGATAAACGCCGGGATGGCCTGCCACATATTCCCGTGAATGATGGCGAAAAACGCCGCCGACACCACGATGGCCAGAACCGGACTCTTGCCGTTCCTCACCAGACCGCGAAGCACCAGCCCACGACACAACCACTCTTCGAGTATAGGGGCCAATATCGCCACCGACAGCAGGTTAAGCCAGAAATTACCGCCTACCGCCGCCTCCATGGCAGCCTTCAACTCTTCCGACATCTCGGGCAATGCGCTGTTTATCACCTCGATAACGAACGAAGCCGCGAAGACCAGCAGCACCACCAGAGGGTAGAGCCACCACGAAACATTGCTCGCATCCACATCGACGCGACTTTTCACCACGCCCGGACGACGGCTTTTGAGCAGCACCAGAACCGCAGTGACTAAAAACATCACCGGGTACGAAACCGTCAGACACACATCCTGAGCCACGCCATTCTTCGTGAGAATCAGCGTGAGAACCGATGCCAATACCACCCCCGCCAGGAAAGTCGCTGCGACTAATACCAATCCGCCCCACGAAGGAGCCCACGTCTGCCTGCTATTCATACAGAGGAGATGGATAAATGCCTTCCTTTACCAATTCGGCAAACTTGGCCACAACCAAAGGCCTGTCTTCCTTAAAGGTAACGCCGAACCATTTGGCCGGAGTGCTCAGGACGTCGCACTCGTCGCCGCCATTCTTTATGAGACAATCCACTACATAAGGGATGTAGAACTCTTTCTTCAACTCCATACCATTCTGGGCGAGGAACTCCTTGAACAAGGCCTCGGTCTTTTCGAAGAAGTCCGGAGTGAAGCACCACATATTCATGGAGCAAAGGTCCTTAGGCCTAATCTCCACGCGCTTTCCGGTCTCGGAGTTGTCGGCACGCAACACGCCGTCGGCATCGAACATAACGTTATGATGCTCCACCACGTCGATGAGCTTTCCGGTAGAAGCATAAGTACAGATGCCGCGAGACACTCCACCCGACTCGGAAAGAGTATTGTCCACCTCGAATCCCACTATGGCATAGTTTCCGGTAGAAGCGCAATGCCCTGCACACCAGTCCGCAGCTATTTGAAATGACTGCTTTCCGTAGAAGTCGTCGCCGTTAATGACCACGAAAGGCTCGTGAATGGCATCCTTGGCCATAAGCACTGCGTGGGCAGTACCCCACGGCTTTTGTCTTTCCTCGGAGATGGCGAATCCTTCAGGAATCTTGTTAAGTTCCTGAGTCACGAAATCGAATTCGAGAGGCGTACCGTCCTTACATACCACGTGAGCGTACTTGGCCCTGACGGTCTCCTCCATCTGCTCCTTAAAGTACTCCCTTACGATGTAAACGACCTTACCGAATCCGGCCTGAACTGCATCATATATCGAATAATCAATAATGGTCTCTCCAGAAGGGCCTAATCCGTCCATCTGTTTCAATCCACCATAACGGCTACCCATACCGGCAGCGAGAACAAGAAGTGTAGGTTTCATTATCATTATATTTTAGAACTCGGCAAATTTAACTATATTTGCGCAATTATGGGCATTCTTAAAAATATTTGGGACAAAAGTAAGGACGGCAACAAGCAGGAGCAGCGTTCCCTTATTAGAGTGACCATAATCGCAAGTGCCGTAGCACTGGTTTTTCTTTGCGTAAAAAAGGACAATTTGTTTCAATGGATAAAGGCCGGAATCACGATCTCGAAGCAGAACAGCGAGATAAAGGCTAACAGAGAACGGCTCGAGCAGATGGACAGGACCATCTACCTGCTGACTCACGACAGGGACAGCCTCGAGAAATTCGCCAGGGAGAATTTCCACTTTGCGCAAAAAGGCGATGACATCTATCTCATAGACGACTAATGAACTTAAAAGGAAATATACTTTTCCCCATACTACTTTTCGGGAGCATCACGATAGCCATAGCATCGGAGATGATTGGCGGTGCTGCCATTCCGGCATACACCCCGTCCGAGGTCTGCGCGGCAGATACGGTTATCTATCCTATAGAGAATTATAAAGCCCGAAGAGTGGGCTCTTTCGAGGACGTGACCATAGCGGACAGTCTGCTGGGAGGTCCCGACACCCTGCTTTTCGATGCATTGGACACGGCGAAGGTACTCACCGCACGCGACACCATAGTGGCTCCGGATTCCCTGAAGGAAATAGACCCATTCAGATATAAATACTACGTGGCGCTGCTCGACTCCCTGACCCACAGGCAGGTAAGCGACTCGCTCAGAGCCAGCGGCGACTCCCTGATGCTGTTCGAGGCCATCAAGCTGGACTCGCTCTACAGCGCCGATTCAGTGATCAGGGCCCGATTGGCCTTCGAAAAATGGTACGCATCCCTGTCGAAGGAAGAGAGGAAGAAGTACGATTTCGAGCAGAAAGAGCTTAGAAAAAAGGCGATTACGGACAGCATAAGGCTGGTTAAGGAAGAGCAACAGGCCATTAAGGACAGCATAACGAAGAACACGCCTCGCATTCTGGACACCTACGCAGTGTCGGATTCGATGCACTACCGAAGAATCATCTCGTGGACTGCCGACAGGGACTTCCAAGAGCTCAATGTTTCCATCCCGGACTCAAGTTACAACTACCACTTCTACGACTACGACTTTCAGCGTAAAGACGTAAACGCCACGTGGTTAGGTGTAGCCGGCTCGCCTGTTCAGCACTATAACTTCTTCCTAAGGAACACTCGAGGCACGGGCTTCTGGGATTCGTACAGTGCGTGGAGCTACTCTCCGCAGACCTTCCGTCAGTATAACACGAAGACTCCGCACACGGAATTGGCCTACTTCGGAACACTGCTTTCGGACGACGCTAAGGAATCGGACAACGTCCATTTCCTCACGACGCAGAACATCACCCCGGCATTCAATTTCAGCATACTCTACGACAAATGGGGCGGCGGAGGAATGCTCATTAACGAAAAGACATCGAACAGCACGCTCGGACTGGGAGTCAACTACCTGGGCAAGAAATACCTAATGAATGCAGGTTTCATAAACAACAGCATTACTATGGGAGAGAACGGAGGTATCACCGACATCAGCGAGATCAGGGACACCACCATAGACCCTCGCGAGGTAAAGGTGGCTATGACTTCCGCTTCGTCGGCGACCAAAAGGACTACCTTCTATGCCGACCAGCAGCTCCGCATTCCTTTCAATTTCATAAACGACATACGCAAGTCGAAAGACAGCACCTATACGGCGAGCGACGACATCACGACCGCCTTCATAGGCCACGCCTTGGAGCTTAACAGATTCGGACGCAAATTCAGCGAGAGCTCCACGTCGGCCGATTCGCTGGGCAGGTGGAATATGGACAACAAGCTGTACATCAGGCTTCAGCCGTGGAAGCAAGAGTCCCTGATTTCGAAAATAGACATAGGTCTGGGCGACGAGTACAACTCCTACCATAACGTCACCGCCACGGATACTTCTTCCGTACACGAAAACACCGTCTACACCTATGCCGGAGCAAGCGGAAAGCTCGGCAAATGGTTTGACTGGCAAGCGAAGACACACTATGGTTTCATAGGAACCGGAGCCGGCGACTTCGACATAAGCGCGAACTTCAAGACCCGCGTCTACCCTTTCAGAAAGGCCAAGACCTCCCCTCTCGAGATTTCCGGAGAGCTGTCTTCGAGCCTTCTCAAGCCGGAGTTCTACCAGCGCCATTTCTACTCTACGATTAACGAGATGCTGCGCTGGGACAAAGACCTCAACCGTATATCCACCACTAAGATAAAAGGAAACATAAACATCCCTCACTGGAGATTCTCGCTCGACGGAGGATACTCCATCGTTAACAACTACACCTACTACGACACCTTCGGTGTACTGCAGCAGCACGGCGAGCCCATCTCTGTCTTGACGGCCAATTTGAACCAGGAGTTCGTGCTCTGGAACACGCTTCACTTGAACAACAGGGCCCTTCTCCAGTACTCTTCGAACACCGAAGTGCTCCCTCTTCCGAGACTCGCGCTGAACCTCAAATACTACGTTCAGTTCCCGGTAGAGCCAGGAGTGATGGACATGCAGATAGGTATAAACGGCTGGTTCAACACCAAATGGTATAGCCCACAATGGAACTACATAACCGGCGTATTCACGAACCAGAAGGAATGGCAATACAACAACGGACCTTTCTTCGACGTGTTCATAAACATGCAATGGAAGACCTGCTGCATCTTCGTAAAGGCACAGAACCTGGGCGGAGGCTGGCCAATGGACCACGCCGACTACTTCAGTGCCCACAAACACATCGTGACGACAGGCCTTATGCCAAGCCTTAAGATAGGCATCTTCTGGCCTTTCTACATATCGCCTACCATAAACAAAGTAGCTAACAAATAATGGACGCCAGCAGGTTCATAGCATCGAAGCTCAAGTTCAAGAGCCGATTGGCAATAGGGGCCACAGCTGTGTCTGCTTTCATCATAGTGCTGTCCATAAGCATATTGTCCGGATTCAAGACCGAGATCTACAAAGGCATCTCGAAGATTTGCGCAGAGGTGTGCCTGTACGCTCCCGACTCGAACACCTTCGACGAAGACATAATTGCCACGTTGGAAAAGGATAAGAGGATAGAATCGGTACGAGCTGCCGTAGTGGAGCCATCCATCCTGAAAAGCGGAGAATCCCTCGAAGGCGTCATCTTTCATAGCGACGAAAGCATCTCCGAAAAATTGCACATAAAGATTACCGAGAGTCTCGCTAGAACCCTTTCGGCCCATAAGAACGACACCCTAACAGCCTATTTCATAGGAGACAATATGAAAGTTAGGAACTTCGTAGTGGAAGACTTAATCGAAGACCCGGCGCTCATCGACAAGAACGCTCAGATAGCATTTGCAGGAATCTCCGACCTACAACGCGTGAAAGGCCTGCGCACGGGCGAGGCGGACTGCTTGGAAGTCAGGCTGCTGCCGGCCCTCAAGGACAGGCGCTCGATAAATGCGATAGCCCCGGAATTGGCCTACGAGACAGGCTACAGAGCCATCTCCAGCACAGCCCGCTTCCCTGCGATATACGATTGGCTCGAGATTTTGGATGCCAATGTCATTCTCATCCTGATACTTATGTGCATAGTGGCCGGATTCAATATGGTCTCCGGATTCCTGATTCTCATTATGAGGAGCACGAGCACCATAGTCACGCTCAGCGCGCTGGGCATGAACTTCAAACAAATAGGAAAGACTTTCTTGAGACTGGCTTGCGGAAGCACTCTGAAGGGTCTTCTCATAGGTAACGCGACCGCGCTGCTCTTCTGCATCATTCAGGCCTGCACGCACTTCCTTAAACTGGATCCGCAGAACTACTTCGTCTCCTACCTGCCCATCCACTTGGATGCAGTGCAGATAATACTGGCAAACCTATTGGCTTTCGCAGCTGTTATTCTGCTCGTTGCCATCCCTACTCGAAGAATCTCGAGAATAGATTCTAAATACCTCTAATATAGAAGGATAGGTATTCTTCAGAAATGGCGGGAGGCTACTTTTCGCCACCCACGCGGCCTTGCTTATATCTTCTTCGCGCTGCGGCACCAGGTCGACCGGAGCATTATAGAGCATCTCGTACCACCAAGTGTGCTTGAGATGCCAGATGCCATCGCGAAGATAACAATGGTCGGTCACGCAGATGAGCGGGCCCAACTCCAGATTCTCCACGCCTGTCTCCTCTTCCACCTCGCGAAGCGCCGTGAAGCTTATGTCCTCGCCCGCTTCCTGATGCCCTTTCGGGAGGTCCCACATATTATTTCTCTTTATCAGAAGAAAGTCGCCTCTCTTGTTCACTGCCAATCCGCCCGCGGCATTCACCTCCTTGAATTCGGCGCAGAAGCTCTTATAGGTCTCGTTAGTGTCGCCAGATGGGATGTATATCTTCGAAAGCGACTTGGTCACCTCGAACATACGGGCAAATGTGCCTATGTCCAAATGGTCTCCCGGGTGAAAGACTACGGCGTTCGAATCTGCAAGCGCTTCGTCTTGAGGCTCGCATATCACTATACATCTGCTATCGAAATATATTTTATGCATACCGATTTCTATCTCGGGGCAAATTTAGAAAAAAAACATATCTTTGCACAAAAATATAAAGTATGCCTTCACATTTTAAAAGCAAACACGGCGTAATAGGCCGCTCGAATATGGAGTTGTTTATGGTATTCACCGACTTGAGAAACCTCACCGGTATGATACCGGCTAACGAAAAGGCACTCGAAAAGGTGAGCCTCGACGCCGACTTCGACAACCTCAGAATCAGCGCAAACGGCATAAACATAAACGTCCGCATCACAGAGAGAGTTCCATACTCGAAAATAGTGGTAGATTCCGTAGAATCCCCCATCAAATTCACAATCACGCTTAACTTCCTGGATATGGGAGGCCATCGCACGGAGTTTTTCATAGAGCTCGATGCCGAACTCAACTTCCTGATGAAGCAGATGTTGGGAAAGAAAATCGAGAATGGTCTCGATATGATAATCGACACTTTGGAAAAGCAAAGCGCCCAAATCTAAGATGAACGAACTTCCTGTCGCCATAAGACTTAACCCATTCAAGGGAGCCGATGGCCCCGCGGGTGAGCCGATTCCCTGGAGTCCCTGGGGAAGGATACTCCCCGAGCGACCCGTCTTCACGCTTGACCCACTGTTTCACGCAGGATGCTACTATGTTCAAGACGCGTCCGCCATGTACGTGGGACACATTTTCCGAAAGGCCCTCGATAAAGTAGGTCATAAGGGAATAAGGGTTCTGGACCTGTGCGCGGCGCCGGGAGGCAAGACGACCGATTTGGCCACATCGCTTCGAGAGCGCTACGGCGACGATTTCCTGCTTGTAAGTAACGAGGTCATGAAGGAAAGGGCCAGAGTTCTCAGCGACAACATAGCCCTCTGGGGCGACCCTAACATATTAGTATGCAGCACCGATCCCGCCATTCTGGGAAGGCTTTCCGGATTTTTCGACATCATCGTGGCGGACGTGCCTTGCAGCGGCGAGGGTATGTTCAGAAAAGACGCCCGAGCCGTGGAAGAATGGTCGGAGCAGACGGTCCAGCTATGCTGCTCGCGCCAGAAGAGGATATTGGCCGATATATGGCCGGCCCTGAAAGAGGGCGGTGTGCTGGTTTACTCCACCTGCACCTACGAAAGATGCGAGAACGACGACAACCTGCTCTGGGCAGCCGAGGCCCTGGGCGGCGACATTATCGCTGCCGAAGACGAGTTCCCACAGTACGGGGTTCGCACCACCGAATTCGGCCATCTGCTTAAGGCCGGCGAAGTTCGCGGAGAGGGCCAATGGGTGGGCTCGCTCATAAAGACAGCTTCCTGCGGACGCGTGAATTCGGATATGAGTTTCATTAAGCCACTCCGATTCGGGGTGGAAAAGGGCGAAATGAAGGGCAAAAGAAAGGTTCCTTATTCGGACTACGCCCTGAGCCTAGGATACGAAAAGGAGTATCCTGCCATAGAAGTCACTAAGATTCAAGCTCTTGAATACCTTCACCACGATAGCCTGCGCTTTCCGGACGCTCCGCTTGGCTATAATACCATAAATTACGACGGGCACCCTCTGGGATTCGTGAACAACATAGGGAACCGGTGCAATAACCTCCATCCTAACGCCCGCAGAATCATAATGAACATAAAATAGAGTTTCGATGAAACTTTTTGGGACAACTGTCCGTATAAATATTAATCGACTCTATATTAATTAAGATAGTATGAAACTTTCTCAATTCGACTTTAATCTTCCTCAGGAGAAGATAGCAACCGAACCTTCGCGATGGAGAGACGAATGCAAGCTGATGGTACTCCATAAAGATACCGGAGAGATTGAACATAAGATTTTTAAAAACGTCATAGATTACTTCGGAAAGGGAGACTTGTTCGTGCTTAACGACACTAAGGTCATCCCTGCCAGACTATTCGGGAAAAAGGAAAAGACAGAGGCCGACATTATGGTATTCCTGCTTCGCGAGCTTAATCCGGAGCAGAAGTTGTGGGATGTCATCGTAGAACCTGCCCGTAAGATTAGAATCGGTAACAAGCTCTACTTCGGAGAGGACGACTCTATGGTGGCAGAAGTAATCGACAACACCACTTCGCGCGGAAGAACCCTTCGATTCCTATACGACGGACCATACGAGGAGTTCAAGAAAGAGCTCTATTCATTAGGCCAGACGCCTGTTCCAGAGTGGGTTAAACCTGCTCCGGAAGAGAGCGACGTAGAGAATTTCCAGACCATCTTCGCGAAGAACGAAGGCGCCGTGTGCGCTCCGGCCGCAGGCCTGCACTTCTCTCGCGAGCTGTTTAACAGAATGATTCTCAAAGATATCGACAAAACTTTCGTGACGGTTCATATGGGCATAGGACATTTCCGCGAGGTGGATGTGGAAGACCTTTCGAAGCACAGAATGGACTGCGAGAGAATGATCATAAGCGAAGAGGCTGCCGATGCCATAAACAATGCCAAGCGCTCGCACCATAAGGTAGTGGCAGTGGGCGTTACCGTGGCCAGAGCCTTGGAGACCTATGTCACCACCACCCACGAGGTTCGCCCGACGGACACTTGGACTAACAAGTTCATCTTTCCTCCTTACGAATTCTCCATTCCGGACGCATACATCTCGAACTTCCATCTGCCTGAGTCCACCATGCTTATGTCAGTAGCGGCCTTCGGCGGTTACGACAAGGTAATGAAGGCCTATAAGGAAGCCCTCGAAAAAGACTACAAGTTCGGACCTTACGGCGATGCTATGCTAATCCTTTAAGATTATGAGTAAATATATTATCAAACTGGACCTTCCACAAGGATGGGAGAAGGAAGAAAGCACTTACATAGAAGTCGACGGCACCGAAGTTACGCACATCGAATGCCATCTTCCCGATGATGCCGCCCAAAAGGACATAGCCATCATCGACCTCTACTCGGGCCAGATGCCTTCCGACACCACCGCTTCCGACGAGGCTCTTGCCAATTATGCCGACATCGTGGGCTTCGACGAGGAAGACCCCGAAGATTTCGACCCTATCGTAGAGTGGCCTTTCGCAGGCAAGAAAGCCTACGGATTCGAAGCCCTGTGCGAGGACGACTCCCCTATGAGGCTTATGTGCATCGAAATCAAGAAGGGAATCCTGTGCATAATGAGTATATGCGCCCAGTCCGACGAAAAGCTTGTCGAAGTTATAGAATTGGTAGAAAGAAATTTAAGATATAAGAACGAAGAATAATCCAAATGTTGAACTATGTTGACTTCACCTTCACTCTCCACGCTTGGGGCTATGACCCTGAGTCGTGTGTATGGCTTTAAACCGCAATCAATATATAAATTCATCGAAGAAGCAGGTTCCATCGAGAACCTGTTTCGACTCGATGACAATCATAGACAATCCCTCAAGATCGGCGACGACGCCCTGGAATATAGCCTTAAGGAATGGGAAAGAATGCGTGCGCTCGGCGCCCGCTTCATCTCCATCGAAGACGAGGCTTACCCGCAATTGCTTCGGGAATGCGAAGACGCCCCCATTGGCCTATATTACAGGAGCGATTCCGAGCCGGAGGAGTTTTTCTCGCACCCGATGATTTCCATCGTAGGGACCAGGGACATCTCCCCTTACGGCAGGCTTTGGTGTCAAAACATCGTTCATGCGCTCGCACAGGCTCCGACTAAGCCAAGCATCGTCAGCGGACTCGCCCTAGGTGTGGACGGAGTCGCGCACGAATCGGCCCTACGCGAGTCTCTGCCCACGATAGCCGTGCTGCCCACCGGCATCGAAAGCTATTCCCCGCGCTCGCACTACCAGCTCTCGGAAAAGTGCGCCCACACACCTAACTGCGCTCTAATCAGCGACTTTCCCATAGGCTATCCTATCACTGCGGCCAATTTCCTTCGCCGTAACAGAATCATCGCCGGATTGTCCCGGGCGACCATATTGATAGAATCGAAGAAGCACGGAGGCGGGCTTATTACGGCGCGATTGGCCTCGGAATACAACAGGGACGTGTTCGTGCTCCCCGGCAGAATCGACGACATTCGCAGCCAAGGGTGCAACAACCTGCTGGAACAGGAATTGGCCGAGGTAATCGCGAATCTCGAGACGCTCAGCAGCAGGCTCGGACTCGGGCGCACGTACCTCAGCGCTCGCGGCTCTTTCTGCGAAAGGATTGAGAATCACTACAGTAATTTGCCGCCAGAGATGCTCGAGGACCTGCTTAAGGTGGCCAATTGCATCACGGAACATAGAAATGACATGATGGAGGAAATCGCACAGAGGTGCTCGCTGACGTACAGCAGGGTGCTGAGTTTGTGTATGATGATGCAAAAAGACGGATTTTTGCAGGTAGATTTGCTCCAAAGATGTCACATTATCGTAAAAAAATAGTTAAACTTGCATTAGAAATGAGATTTATAGACACACATATGCACCTAAGCGACGAGGCTTATCGCGGAGAAGAGGAAGCAGTGCTGGAAAGAGCCTTGAATTCAAATGTTTACAAGATGATGATGGCCGACATAGACTCCTCCGAGAGGGGCCCTATGCTGGCGCTTTGCGATGCCCACCCCGGAGTGCTCTACCCTATGCTCGGATTTTATCCCGGATATGTGAGGGAGAATTGGCAGGAAGAAGTGGACGAAGTGATTCGCGAGTGCCATTCGGGCAGAAAGTTCGTGGCGATAGGCGAAATCGGGCTGGACTACCACTCCGACACCCGCTGGTGCAAGCAGCAGAAGGATGCGCTGGTGGCACAGTTGGAATTGGCAGCGAAACTGGACAAGCCGGTGAACATTCACCTCAGGGACGCCACGGACGATTTCTTCGACGTGATGGATGCTTGTAAGGGTCTGGGAGTCAGGGGTAACCTGCACGCCTTCAGTGGAAGCGCACAGACTTTCAAGAGGCTCAGGCGATACGGAGACTGGAGCGTAGGTCTGGGAGGAGTGCTTACCTTCAAGAACGCAGGCATAGCGAAAGAGGCGGAAGACATCCCTCTCGAGTGCATACTCCTTGAAACTGACGCACCTTATCTTTCTCCGACACCTTTACGCGGAAAAAGAAATGAAAGTGCGAATATCCCGATTATAGCGCAGAAATTAGCTGATATAAAACAAATTAGCCTGGAGGAAACGGCCCGAGTGACCACAGAGAATGCACTTCGACTTTTTTCAGGATTAGCAGAATAATTTTCATATCCCGCGAAAATTTGTTATCTTGCGATGATTTTTGATAATAATTCAAAACAAAATAAAATTTTTAATCCAAAACACATTCAAAAACAGTTATGAAAAAGATTTCAATGTTTTTGGCAGCAATGGCCCTTATGGTCTTCTCCGCAAACAAAGTTTCCGCACAGGAAGCTAACGAGGCTCAGGTTAACACTGAGGCAGTAGAAGCGGCTTCAGCTGCCGACGAGGCGGAAGCTAATCCACTCAAGGTTGAGACAGAAGTTCCTCTTCACCAAGCACTCAAGACCAAATTCATCGAAGGTGGTGCAGGCTTTATGTCCCTGATCATCATCTGTCTTATTCTCGGTCTTGCACTTTCTATCGAAAGAATCCTTTATCTTTCTTTCTCAAGAGTTAACACTAAGGCTCTCGTAGGTAAGATTGAGGAAGCTCTTAAGAAAGGCGGCATCGAGGCAGCTAAGGAAGTATGCCGTAAGACTCGCGGTCCTGTCGCTAAGATTTTCTTCGACGGTCTCGATCGTTACGACCAGGGTATCGATGTAGTAGAGAAGAACGTAGTTTCTTCAGGTTCGGTTCAGATGAGCCTTCTCGAGAATGGCCTTTCTTGGATTTCCCTCTTCATCGCCCTCGCTCCGTCACTCGGATTCCTCGGAACCGTTATCGGTATGATCCAGGCATTCGATGCTATCCAGGCAGCAGGTGATATCTCTCCTAACGTCGTTGCAGGTGGTATGAAGGTCGCTTTGATTACCACAGTGGCTGGTTTGATCGTAGCTATGATCCTTCAGGTATTCTACAACTACATCCTCGCTAAAATCGACAGCATCACTATCGATATGGAAGAGGCATCTATCGATCTTATTGACGTTCTTACAGCACACAAAGCTTAATTATAATGAAATCTAACTATAGTAAAATAATAAAGGGAATAATGCTGGGCTTTCTCCTCGTGAGTGTCGCAGTCGCTGTCTTCGCGGCAGTAAAGGACTTTAACGACACATCGGTGAATATGCTCTTCTATTGGACCTATGCTATGGTTGCTGTGGCGATTTTCTCCATCGTGTTCATCGGTGGCTGGATAGGCATCAAGAACGACAAGAAATTCCTCGTGAAGGTCCTTTCCGTTCTGGGTGGCGCCGTAGTGATCTGCTTGGCCGTTTATTTCCTTTCACCAGGTGCACCTGCTGTCGGAATGGCACAGCAGCCATCTGCGAGCACTCTTAAACTCACAGATACAATACTTAATCTCACTTACCTTACCGGTGGCGTAGCTATCGTTTCCATTATCGTGGGTGAAGTAGTAAAGGGTATTCGTAATAAAAGAGACGCGAAATAATAAATTATGGGTAAAAAGAAAACACCGGCAATCAACTCAAGTTCCACAGCGGACATCGCTTTCTTGCTGTTGTGTTACTTCCTTATGACTACCACTATGGGTAGCCAGACGGGTCTCGCCCGCCGACTCCCTCCTATGCCTAATCCTAACGAGAAGACAGAGGATCAGAAAGTCAACAGACGTAACATCATCATCGTGAGAATCAGCTCGTCCGACAAGATCTTGGTTGGTTCTGAACAAATGGATATTACCCTTCTTAAAGATAAAGTCAAGGAATTCCTTGCGAACCCTAACAACGACCCTAACATGCCTGACAAGGAGATGAAACTCATCGAGGGCTGGGGTAAGACAGTTCCTGTATCTAAAGGCGTCATCTCACTTCAGAACGACCGTGGTACCAGCTATAAGGCTTATATCGCAGTTCAGAATGAGCTCGTCAAGGCAGTGAACGAACTTCGTAACGAATTCTCTATGGCTAATTTCGGAAAGACCTATGCTCGACTCGATGAGGAACAGCAGGGTTGGGTAAAGAAGGCCGTACCTCAGATTATTTCCGAGGCTGAGCCTATGGATGTAAAAGGTAGCAGATAATAGGAGATAAAGATTATGTCAAAATTTGGAGGCAGTAATAATAAAAAAGATGTTCCTGGAATATCTTCCGGCTCTATGTCAGATATCGTCTTTATGCTTTTGTTCTTCTTTATGGTAACCACTCAGATGCGTGAGACTGAAAACAAGGTTCAGGTCACCATTCCTGAGGCTACGGAAGCCGTAAAGCTCGAGCGTAAGGATCTCGCCTGCTATGTTAACATCGGAACACCTATCAGGTCTCTTCAGGCTCAGTATGGTACCGATGCCCGCATCCAGCTTAACGATGCATTCAAGACTAAAGATGACATCCGTGACTTCGTAGCTTCAGAACGTGAGGCACTTAGCGAGGGTGACAGGCCTAAGATGACCGTCTGCATCAGAGCAGACCAAGACGTCAGAATGGGTATAGTAGTGGATGTAAAACAGGAGCTTCGTCGTTGTTCGGCGACTAACATAATGTACTCTACGAGAAAACCGGCTGAATAATCCGGTCAGTCTAATATAAGCGGTCCCCCTCTCGAAAAGGAGGGCCGCTTTTTTCTAAAATCAAGAAAATGTCTACAGAAATACTGAGAACGAAAGTTAAGGACTTGCTTAAGATGCAAGCAGGTCAAAAGGTTTTGGCAAAAGGTTGGGTCAGAACCAAAAGAGGTAACAAGGAGATAGCTTTTATAGCACTTAACGACGGTTCTACCATAAAGAACGTCCAAGTGGTGGTCAATAAGGATGAGAATACTAATGCCATCCTCGCTAAGGTCACTACGGGAGCTTGCATAGGCGTATACGGAGAGTTGGTGGAATCGGTAGGTGCCGGGCAGGACTTGGAGATCAAGGCCGAGACTCTGGAAGTCATCGGCGAGTGCGACCCCGTGCGCTATCCTCTTCAGAAAAAAGACACTTCATTCGAATACCTTAGGAGCGTGGCTCATTTGAGGGCCAGGACTAACACCTTCGGTGCCGTGTTCAGACTCCGCAGCCAGATGGCTTTCGCCATCCACCAGTATTTTCACAATAAAGGGTTCGTGTACCTGAACACCCCTCTCATCACAGAGTCGGACTGCGAGGGTGCAGGACAGATGTTCCAGGTCACTACACTCGACTTGAACAACGTACCTAAGAACAAAAAGGGCGAGGTCGACTTCTCGAAGGATTTCTTCGGAAAGCAGACCAGCCTCACGGTAAGCGGACAGCTCGAAGGCGAATTGGGCGCCACGGCACTTGGCGAAATCTACACCTTCGGTCCTACCTTCCGTGCCGAAAACTCGAATACACCACGCCACTTGGCCGAGTTCTGGATGGTAGAACCGGAGATGGCGTTCTATGATATCAAGGATAATATGGACCTCGCCGAGGATTTCATAAAGTCCCTCGTAAAATACGCTCTGGATAATTGTATGGACGACATCCAGTTCCTTAACGACCGCTACGACGACACCCTTATCGACAGACTTAAGGGCGTGACCGACACGGAGTTCGTTCGTCTTCCATACACAGAGGGCATCGAAATCCTGAAAGACGCCATCGCCAAGGGACGTAAGTTCGAATACCCTGTAGATTGGGGTACGGACTTGCAGAGCGAGCACGAAAGGTTCCTGGTCGAGGAGCATTTCGGCAAGCCTGTCATCCTTACGGACTACCCTAAGGACATCAAGGCGTTCTATATGAAACAGAACGAAGACGGGAAGACTGTCCGCGCGATGGACATCCTCTTCCCTAAGATCGGTGAGATCATCGGAGGTAGCGAGCGCGAAGCCGACTTGGCCAAACTCGAGAACCGTATCAACGAGCTCAAGATGAGCCGTAAGAACCTCGAATGGTACATCGACACCCGCAGATTCGGAACTTGCCCTCACAGTGGTTTCGGTCTCGGTTTCGAAAGACTTCTTCTCTTCATTACCGGAATGCAGAACATTCGTGACGTGATTCCTTTCCCTAGAACTCCTAAAAATGCTGAATTTTAATATAATATGCTTGTAATCGGAATAGCCGGAGGCTCAGGTAGCGGCAAAACTACTGTCGTAAGGGCCATAAAGGAAAAACTCAAGGATGAAAAAGTGGTGGTCATCCCTCAGGATGCCTACTACAAGGACTCAAGCGACCTCACTGACGAAGAGAAGAGAGCTCATAACTTCGACCATCCGGACGCCATAGACTGGGAGCTTCTTTGCGGCCAGCTTCGCGAACTGAAGGCCGGAAAGAGCGTGGAGCAGCCTGTCTACTCCTACATCTCTTGTAGCCGTAGCAAGACCGAGACCGTGAAGGTGGAGCCTGCCGACGTAATCATAATCGAAGGCATTCTTATCTTCTCTTGTAAGGAATTGCGCGACCAGATGGACATCAAGCTCTTCGTCGATGCCGACGATGACGACCGCCTTATGCGAGTAATGGCACGCGACATCACCGAAAGGGGGAAGGATGTGAGCTGGGTGATAGAAAGGTACTCACGCACAGTCAAGCCTATGTACCTTCAGTTCATCGAGCCAAGCAAGCGCTACGCCGATGTCATCATTCCTCAGGGAGGACATAACAAAGTAGCTATAGAAGTCATCACCGCCACGGTGGAAAAATTCCTAAAGTGAAACACATTTCTTCAGAGAAATTAGCAGGAATACTTATCACCGTGAGCATTCATCTCGCGGTGATAATTGTTTTGCTGCTTACCGTAGTTACTCCCCACTTGAAAAGCGAGCGGGTAAGTATGGAATTCGATTTCTCGGAGAGGGAAAAGGCCGAACAATTGGCGGATGAATTGGCCAAGGCCAAGGCACTGAATGAAAAACTCGACAGAATGCTCGAAGAGGCCGGGGTGCCCGTGGACCGCTCGAGCGAAGTGAAGAATGTCCGCGTGGATGCAAGTCTTAAGGATGACCGCGGTACCGATGCGGAGGAGCTCTATAAGGAGGCCGAGCGCATCCAGAGGGAGTACGAGCAGAATATGTCCCGAAAAGACGAGGACGTGGCGGAACTCCCTCCCCTAAAGAAAGAAGACAAAAAGTCTACGAGCTCACAGGATAGTTATACGGGGCCTTCGGTGCTCTCATATAGCCTGGACGGACGCAAAGGAAGTTACCTGCCTATTCCGGCCTACAAATGTATGGGTGCAGGCGAGGTGACGGTAATCGTGAGCGTAGACCCTAACGGAAAAGTCGTCGCGGCGAAGATTCAGGAAGACATCTCTTCCGAAGACAAATGCCTTAGGGAATACGCCCTTCGCGCCGCTCGCCAGAGCCGATTCTCGAAGAAGGCCGACGCCCCTGCCCGCCAGCTCGGAAACATAGTCTACGAATTCATAGCTCAGTAAAAAAAACTACCCGGACAAGAAAAAAAAATAAAACTTGACCGGGTAGCGGGATATATTGGTTATTAGAGTTAGTCTTTTAACACGAATTCATCGAGATAGAGAACACTTCCCGCGCCTCCAGTGAAGAAGTCGCCATAGCGGCTCGACGCTGCGCATATCACTATGACTGAAGGTTTTCTGTCGTTACGATAAACTATAGGTATATCGAATTCCTGATATGAATCCATCCACTCGTTGAACTCGAAATTCGCATAACCGATGATGGCAGGGTCATTTTCGAAATCGACGAACTGATTACTTGAATTGATGACATGGAACCTGCCCTTCTCATCTATCGCTCCCTCCGGGTAGCCTTCCCACTTATTCTTGTCCCAGTCTGCCAATATCACCTGTATCTGGCCAATGTCCATCTGACCCTTCATCGACGAGTGCTCCGAATCGGTTCTGTCGATCTCAACCGGCTGATAGCAATAGTATCCGTGCAGCGCACTTGGCCTGTCCGTATATGGGACACCCCAGGCCAAATCGGCCCCGCTCGTGCCCTTAAGTCCGCAGAATTCTCCTGTAAAGAGATTACCCGACGCGAACTTGATTACCATCCACTGGCTGCTTAGTTTCGCCGCCTTCTTTCCCTCGCCGCCTATGGCCAAGAAACTCTCTTCCGGAGTAGTGGCATTCTTTCGCAGAATGTCTGCCGTGCCCTGATTGGATGTGGCCCAGATGGACTTCTGCTCATCCGTAGCGCCGTCATCGTAAGGGAACCACGCATTCTTAGGCTTCGACCAGAAGTCGAAACTGAGGTTATAGAGTTGTGCTACAGGCTCCGGAGTAGGATCAGGACCCGGCTCAGGAGTAGGCGCCACCTCCTGATTCTTAGCGATGAGTTTCCATTCGAATTCGCGATATGCCTTCAAGGTCACTCTCAATGTGTCTGAAAGGTCTACCGTCTGTCCCTTCACAGGAAGAGATTCAAGATTTACCGTAGCCTCGTTATAAGATACTTTAGTGATTTTAAGGGAATTAAGGGCTTCGTCCTGCGGCATCGTCACAGTAACGACACGCTTGGTACTGTTAATGGACGAACTCACCTGTCCTTCCACTTCGAAAGCGGTGAAGGTGGCCTCGTCCTTAGGAAGCATCATATCGTTTTCCAGTCCGCAGGATGCCAATGCCAACGCTACGACCGTCATCCGGAATAATATTCTTTTTTTCATAGTTCTAACGCTTTACTTGGATATAATACATTACAGAGAATTGAACCCCTAGGATATTAGGCTTGAAGGTCGTACCCTGGTTCGACATACTGCTCGTAAAAGACTGGTTCTTAGTCTGCTTGGTATAAGAATATGTACATTCGAACATACTTACTCCCACCTCTATGGCCAAATCGTTAGTCACGAAGGCCGTAAGTCCGGGGTATACTCCGAACACCACCGAGTAGCCATCCGAAAAAGTGCCGTTCTTTTCATTACCATCCAAACTATAAGTCTTAGACTGCGTCTTGGTGCCACCTACTCTCACCTCACTGTACATAGCGAATATCTTACTTCCGAAAAGAGGAACATAGTTACGCATGGCCAGCGTACCGGCATAGCCAAGCGACTGTGCATAGTGGTTCGAGAGGTCCATATCCAGAGACTCCTCCAAACTCAACGAAGCGCCGTCTATATGGAATATCTTCGAGTCGTATCCGAACCTGGCACCGATAGCTGTATTAGGAGCGACGAAATAAAAAGCTGCAGGTGAGAAATTAAGAGTGGTGTATTGTCCTTTGACGCCGGTAAGAAGTCCCAAGAATTCGTATCCGTTATCTCCTTCGCCTACTGAGGCATGGTGATAAGACATAGAAGCGCCCAGAGCGAGGGTTCCCTTAGGGACGAAGGTATTGCTCGCATCACCGAGTCCACGGTCAAACTTCGGCTGGCGCGCGAAGCCTGAGGCCGAGACTAAAAGCAGCAATGCTGCGATAAAAACTTTCTTCATTAAAAATAACTGACTTAGGGTTTTCAACACAAATGTTTACAAATATAACACAAAAATTCGACTTGTTAAAAACGGTACTTGGGGGCTCCCACCCGCAAGTACCGCTGCTTGTTATAATGTTTATAATGTTGTAGTATTCAATTCACTCTAATGTCCCGGACACAACGGACCGAATTTACAGCTTGGTGATTTACAGTAATATTAGTTCCCTGTACACTAAAACCATACTTGGCTAGAACTTTACCGTTCTTATCTTTTTTAGGATTCGGACCACCTAGCGGTCCTAAAGACCAATACGTTCGCGTCATGGTACTTTCGCTCCAGCCTTCCATGTAATAACGCATAACCGCAGCTTCGGTTTGACTCGGAGTCCTGTAGCCCTCCGGACAGTAAGGATTATCTCTACCCTCATCTATTTTCTTGTCGACCGTTTCATTATATTCACTAAAAAACTGATCCGCGGCGCTTGAGATAGCCGACGATGTCGGGCTGCTTTGGAATTTCTTATACAAACAATTCTCCAGGGCGCGCTCGTCGGATAAGATGAGTTCTTTCGACGTGTAATAGCGAAGAGCTTTCTCGTTAAGGTGAGTACAAGTGAAGATGTAGCTTCCGTCGCTCTGCTTTTCCGCCGTAATATAGTCGTCGAACTCCTTATCTATGTCATACGACTCGTCATTCTTCCCGTCTATATAGCCCAGATTTCGCACACATCGTATGGCCGTGCCTCCGACGTCCGCCCATCCGTGATAAAAGTTACTGGTGGAAGTACCTTCTTCTGCCCAAAGCATCGTAGGGTCATTACTTTCACCTTTGAAAGCAGTAGACGATACTATGTGTTGCTGCCATCTGTTGTAATCGTCGGACTGCTTGTCTTCCGGACTCTTATTATATAGTCGAGTATTCGCACTCAAGATAGCATCTCCCACATACAGGCCCAAGAGCTGGTTAATGGATGCCAGATACCAGCGCACCTCGTTTCTGTCTATCTTCCCATCTCCGTCATTATCGCGGTTACGGGTCAAGCAAGCATAGCGCATATACTGATAATTGCTTTGAAGATGAGGAGTATCGTTATCCACCTCGTAATTCATATATTTCGACCACTGCACTCCTGTAGTAAACGCGTTACTCGTACCTGCAGGACTCAACTCCCACTCCTTACACGAATTATAAAGGCCATTCAGGCGCTTGCCATTTCCCCTGTTCACTCCGGACCTTTCGCTCCAGTACTTATCCCACCTGCCGTCATACTCATCCTGGTTTTCCACTCCCCATGCTGTCTGAAGGACAGTATAGGACGGGTCCGTGTTATATATGCACTGAATCGAGCGCTGCTGTATGGTGACTACCGAGCCTGTGGTACTCGATTCGAGGTCCTTACTCTTCTCGGAATTACACAGGATATGCAGTTTTCTGTCCTCCGCATTCACGAAAGTCTTCCACAAATCGGGCTTTTCATCGCCTGTAATAGGATGCTTTTCGTAATAATACTCATCTACGAAAACGGTAAGGCTTATTTTAGGAAGTGAAAGGTCAGTCGATTCCAAATTATCAAAGGCGCTGGATGCCGGATTATCCAGATACTTATGCACCTCGTTCTTTATGAAAACGCATAGCTGCGCCACATCCATTATACCATCGTTATGGAACCCGGCCAATCCCGGCGTTCCGTCATCTTCCTTATTTTCTTGCCACTCTATTTTCGTCTCCATAGTTCTCGGAGTGTACTTTCTACGCTTGTCCGAGTAATATTTACCGTTAGCATCCTTCTTGTTAAGCCTGAAATGCACCCACTTGTAGTCAAGTCCCGAAGTAACGTCCACACCGCCCTCCGTTATAGGCTCGCCTTCTCCGAAAGGAGTCTTCACGGCCCAGGTAAGTTCATCTACGATGCAATTATCTTTCGAGATGTCGGAATTGTTAAAGATATTAGTCAGGTGAAAACTTATGGTCTTAGACACATAGTGGCAGTCGCAAAGCGCTATCTCCTCCTTCGCTATGGAAATATGTCCGCTTGCCCCGGGCTGATTCTCCTTCACATCGGAAACTGCGCCCTTACTCGTCTCCACCTCCACACGTATGTTATTTACCGAATTGACAGTCACAGTGTAGGTATAGGAAGTGTTTCTCTCGGTATTGAAATTTGCTATATCATTTCTCCAATCTCCCAGATGGATGATATACTGCACGTCTCCACCCAGTACTTTTCCCGCCTTGTCGTCGACCAATTCCATCTCCACATATCCCGTCACCACCACATAGGTAGAAAAATCGTTAGCATACTCGAACATCCGCATGTCCCTACTGATTTCCTGACCATCCAGCGAATACGTGACAGTGCATTTCTCGTTAAGCCCCGAAGCAAGCTTCTGCGCGCGACTTCGGTCCTGGTAACCGGCCAATTCCTTTTTTTTCGGCGTCTGACGATTCTCCATCATATAGAATGAAAAACCGGATGTGCCGGACTCCGGGAAGTCCTCGAAATTCACGAACTCCGTATCGAAAAAGCCTGCGGCATATTTCGAATAATCCTCCTTAGCAGTAGCAGGATCGACATTTACGCAATCCTCATCACGAGGCAGAATATATCCCGTACGCGGCACGTTTACCACCTTCCACTGCCTAGGCTCAAACGATTTGATGGTCTGACCCTGAGCGTCAGGGGTATTTCCCGTCTTGAATACGAAACGCACCTTCGCATCGATTCGCGAAAGCATAACCTTCCCGGTAATGTTAGTTTTTCCGGAGGTCGCACCGTTACTATCGTTAATGGTAATGTCCGAAATCTTTCCGCTCATAGGAAAATATCCGTTTCGCATTACGATTTTTTGGTTTAGATAGGCCGTAAAATTCTTAAGGTCGTCTTCGGTTCTCACAGTAGCGGCAAGCACGTCGGAAGAAATGCGAACCATATCCGAATCCAGGTTAGAGAGCACATAAAGGGTAAATCCCTCACCTGCAGAGCAGTTAAAGAGAACGGAACCCGTAGTGGTCGTGGAATTGCTTACATACCAGCAATTATCCGTAGCATTTCTGACTTCATCGGCAGAGGCTTTCAGATTCTTCGAACCGAAATACTCCCCTGTGACTTTATCTCCGTTACTATTGAATACGAACACATAGAGATTAAACACGCGGCTTTCGGCCTTAGCATCCAGAGTGGATTTGGTCTGAATGGCGATATCGTCCTTGACTCCGAAATCGAGCAAGAATCTGGCCTCCCCTACGCCACTCTGAGACGGTGTAAAGTTTTCCTTTACACAGGAAATGCACGTCAGAGCCGCAGCCCATAAAACTATAGTATGTAGTATTCTCTTTTTCATATCGTCTAATTCTGAAGATTAATCGAAAGTAGTCTCGTTATCGTCAATTGTTTTCCATCCTTCCACCTCGAAATCGAACTGACCCCATTCTCTATTATAGAAGACATTTATGGACACCTCCACGTGTTCGTTTCGACTTATACTCTTAAGGTCCTGGGTGTTACCGTATTTGTCCAGATAGTTTATCGTTCGCTTTACCCGTGGAATCTCATAATCCGAGCCTATGAAATACGGCACCTTCACGGCTCCTGCAGTGGCCTTTCTTATGAGCCAGCCGGTTCTTCCATCATCATGAAGTTCTGTCGTTCCGCTAAGGCCGTTTTTAACATTAGGATCAAGAGTAAGGCTATAGCCGTAATCGTAATAATATCCCCACCACCATTTCTCTTCTTTTTTCGTACTAAAAAGTAGCCCACCATTCTTTGTATCATTCGAAAAATAGAAATTGGTACCCGATGTTTCGCTAAGGCCTGGAGTCTTATCATTTAGCGTAATATACCTTCCGGTCTTTACATTCTTAAAAGTTCCTTGTGAATAAGTTCCTTGTGAAGAACTCCCCGACACAGTCCATAAAAAATACTCGATTTCGTGATAGTGCGTAAGTTCCTCATCGGCATCGCCCGTAAACTCTCTAACACCTAGTCCACTTGCACCCAAATCGCCGATATAGTGGGTACTCGACGATGCGGAACGAATCACATAAGGCCCACTTGCACTTATCGAAGGACTATTTGAACCAAATGAATAGGCATCACGACTGCTTATAGCTATTTTCTCATCCTGCGTCTGATCTTTATATATCGCTCCGAATAGCGTAAAAGTAATGCCATTTGCCGAAGTCGCCTCTCCGGTATCGTAAAGATACACGTCATAGACATCCTTATTCTCGTTAGTCGCAAGCACGACGTGCTGCGTAAGTTCAGGGAAAGCCACATCGGTAGCCGAAGGCGGAATGCTTCCGTCCGAAGATGGGAAGAGATAGCCTGTCGTAGGGTTATTGTCCGAAAGTCCTATCCCTCCTATGGCGAGCTTATGGCTCGATATGTTATTTCTTACATTTATGGAAAGTCTTCCCACACAGCGCTGTAGATGTGCGCTTACGTAGTTCTCACCTGCCGCGATATGCACCTGCTGTACAGAAGAACAAGGCATCCCGCTTTCTTCCGTAAAGGTAGGAGACTCGCCTGCGGCGACAGTCTTAAGCAGATGCTTTTTAAAATTATCATCGATTTTCCCGTTAGTATAGGTGTCGAGACCGGAATAATTGGCCACTACATATAGAGTATAGTCACCGCGCTGTATGCTTTCCATAGTGACTACGGCTGAAGCTGCGTTCGGAGAGAAAGTGCGAAAGGCCATAATTTCTTCGTCCTTCGAATCCACTAACCACAGGCTGCCCTTATTTATTATGTCTCCGTCCTTCGCACCTGCCTTGGTCGAAGCGCCCATATCGAAAGATATGTGAAGAGTTCCCGTCCCGGAAGTGCCCGGCGAAGGTGTGACTTCTTTCACACAAGAAAACAAAGTCACAAGAGCAATCAGTGATATGAAGAGTCTTTTTCGCATCGGATTATAGTTTTATATCGATATTTGACTGAATCTCATCCCACTTCTGAATATCCACTTTGATTTTTATCTGCGTTCCGTGAATAGTCAGGGTATAAGTGTAGATTTTCCCGGCTTCGAGCGTCTGCCTAGGAAGGGCGACTCTGTGAAGTGCCGTGCCGCCAAGCGAAGTGTAAAAATTGACATAGGTGGTACCTACTTCCGAAGACAGGGTCTGAGGTATCAAAAGTGCAGCACCGTCGGTGCTCACTGCGCCCGTAGTCCCGACAGGAGTCTCGGTAAAGTAGATATTGGCCGTTTTCTTATCGCTGCCTCCGAATGGGATGTTTCCCGTCCACGGGAATTGCTTGTCCGTAGAGTTGAAGACATTGTCGGAGAGGAACCATCTAATGGCGTTCACGTCCGTCACCGTACCGCTGGTTCCGTAAAGCAATTGGCCGTGAGGATAGATGCCGGTAATGTAGAATTCCGTCACTGCATCGTCGGTATTCCCTATGGTGGTATCGCTGAATTTTATCTTGAACCGCAGTCCGGCCAGCACGTGCTTGAACTCGAGTTTTACCCTGTCCACGCCCTCGCTCAGCGGGAGGGCGCTGAAAAAGGGTAGCGTTTAATAAGTCCTTGACAATACAGTATCCGGC
>ERZ827168.1433-NODE-1433-length-32700-cov-4.701455_pt1 | contig 32700 bp, 26 predicted proteins | sample MGYA00519868_ERZ827168 | MGnify/ENA primary metagenome ERZ827168 (study PRJEB31778, sample SAMEA3449271) | human gut metagenome | biome: human gut; feature: human-associated habitat; material: faeces | place: United Kingdom | collected 2010/2012 ...
ACCGGAGCTGGACCTGGTCTGCGCCATCACCGCCGAGGGCAACTCCACCTACGCGCCGCGCCCCTTCTTCACCGACTACATTCTTTCCGCTTATATGGGATAAGGAGACTTTTCTTTGAAACAAGACAGATGCAAACAAATCATCGCCCTGCTGCTGGCAGCCTCGATTGTTTCTCTAAGCGCCACCGGCTGCGCCCAGCAGCGCCCCGCCGATTCCGCTTCTGCCCAGCAGGAACAGCAGCAGCCGGAACAGCAGCCGGAGAGCGCAGCCCAGACGCCCGACAGCACCGAAGCGGCTGCCCAGCCGGAGGAGGCACCGCCGTCCGAGCAGGCGGAACAGCCTGAGCAGGACAAGGAACCGGTGCCCGGCCTCTCCGACCAGGAGACGGCGGACAGCGGACAGACCGGGGAGCTGACCTACATCCAGCAGCTGGCACAGGACATCGCCGACGAGCTTGTCACCCCGGAGATGAGCGAGTACGAAAAGGTCAAGACGCTGTTCGACTACATGCTGGACACCACCGCCATCGGCGAGCCGATCGGTATCGAGATCTGGCGGGTGCGCGGCAACTACACCGAGCCGCCGTCCTATCTGGAACAGCGCGCTTTAAGCGTGCTGCTCTACCATGTCGGCATGTGCGAGGACTACGCCGCAGCCCTCACCCTGCTCTACCGCGCGGCGGGGCTGCAGGCCGAGTACGTCCCCGGCATCACCTATTCGGCGGAGGGGCCGCTGGTCGACCACTACTGGACGATGGTGATGGTGGACGGGCAGTGGTACCACGTCGACCCGCAGTTGGAGGACAACATCTCCCGCCACGGCTACGTCCGCTACCGCTACTTCATGCGCGGCCGCTCGATTCACGCCTCCCACTGGTGGGGACAGAACCTGATCGACTCCGGCATGCTCACCCCCGAGCAGGAGGAGGATGTGCGGCAGCACTACCTCTTTCCCGAGGGCGCCGAGGAGGACTATCCTACCCCCGAGCGCCGTCCCATCATCCAGACGGGAAGCATCACCAAGGGCACGGGCAACCTGCTCCAGATCACTGACGCCCAGATCACCGCATCTTACTCGAAGGATGCCGCGATCCAGGCTGAGATCGACGCCGAGTTTGCCGCCTATGAGGCCGAACACGGTCCACTGGAGCCGGTCGAGCTCAACTGGGACCTGCTCATCTTCGGCCCGGCAGGCTACGGTCCACCCGACTAATCTTCAGACAATTGAAACGATCCATTTCTTTTCGCGAGGTGAAATCATATGAAACATTCTCTTTCTATTCTGCTCGCCCTGGCAGCTGCGCTGACCGTCAGCCTGAGCGGCTGCTCCGGCAGCAGCACTTCGGCAGACGCCTCCTTTTCGGACAGCGACCTTATCTTAAACATCGGCGGCGATAGCTACACCTGCGCGGTCGGCATCGACACGGTCACCGGCGCGCTGGGCGAGGACTATGAATACGCCGAGGGGCTCTCCTGTGCCTATGACGGCCTGGACAAGACCTTCACCTATGAGGAAGCCACCTTCTACACCAACCCCATGGAGCGCGGCGACACCGTCAGCGAAATCTACACCGAGAGTGCCGACGTCACCACCTCCAAGGGAATCACCGTCGGCGCCACCAAGGACGAGGTGCTTGCAGCCTACGGCGACAGCGCCGAGGACACCGGCAACATGCTGATCTACCGCGGCGACGGCCAGATGGGCACCGCCGAAGGCGCGGCGCTCTGCTTTGAGATGCAGGGCGACACGGTAGCGGCCATCTTCCTGACCCTCGAAGCAATCTAACCAAAACGGAAAGGAGCGACCTGCCCATGCTCGCGCTGCAAAAACTAAAAGAATATGCCGCCACCGACCGCACCCGGAACACAGCGTTAAAGGTATTCGTCCGGGGGCGCAGGTGGGCGATGGTGCGCAGGTATTCGAAGGAGTGGCGCTTTTTCTGCAGGGGATAGTCGGGGGAGCACAGGCCCACCACTTCGATCTCCTTGGCCTTGAGCTCAAAGGGCTGCTTCATGCCGGGGGTGGGCACCAGATCACCCTTGGCCCGGATGGCGCTGCCCAGCGTCACCTTCAGGGCGTTGGCAAAGTCCGCCGTCTTGCCGTCCTCCAGCACGATCTGCAGGTTCTTGAAGTAGGTGCCGTCGTTCAGCTCGATAAAGCCAAACGCCTTGCTGTCGCGCACGGTGCGCACCCAGCCGGAAACGGAAACGTCGGTCAGGGTCTCGGTGGGCGGCTGATGAAACAGCTCGCGGATGCTCGTGTCTTTCTCTTTCATGGAAGTTCTTCCTCCTCAGCGTTTTGGGAAAATCAGGCCTGCCTGCCCAGCATGGCCGCGCCGATCATGCCGGCGTCCGCGCCCAGACGGGCCAGCTCGATGCGGGAATAGGGCAGCGTTTTGAACAGCAGGTACTTGGGCACCCGGGCGCGCACCGCATCCAGCAGGAAGGAACCGGCCTTGCTCACGCCGCCGCCCAGCACGATGACCTCGGGATCGAGGAACGCAATGATGGTGTAGCAGGCCTTGGCCAGATAGTCCACATAGGTGGTGAAAACCTTCATGGCCGCGTTGTCCAGCTCCCGCGCCGCGTCGAACACAATCTTGGCAGTGAGCTTCTCCGGGTCGCCGCCCACCATTTCCATCATCATGCTTTCGGGGTGCTGCTGCAGAATCTGCTTGCCCATACGGATGATGGCTGTGGCGCTGCAGTAGCGCTCCAGGCAGCCTTCGTTGCCGCAGGTGCAGGGCACGCCGCCGATGTCCATGGGAATGTGGCCGATCTCGCTGCCCACGCCGTGGAAGCCGCTCCACGGACGGCCGTTGATGACGATGCCGCCGCCCACGCCGGTGCCCAGCGTCAGGAACACGCTGGAAGAGGTGCCCTTGCTCACGCCTGCCACGCTCTCGGCAAAGCCGGCCACGGTGGCGTCGTTGTCAATAAAGACGGGCTTGTTGATGTATTTCTGCAGCTCGCTGCGCAGGGGAACGTCCTTCCAGCCCATGTTGGTGCAGAAGATGACGTTGCCGGTCTTCGCGTCCGCAATGCCGGGAATGCCGATGCCCACGGAGTGAACGTCGTCCACCGTCAGCTTGGCCTCGTCCAGCACCTTCAGGGCGCAGCGGCCCATGTCCGCGATGATCTCCTGATAGGGGCGGCCCACCAGCGTGGGGGTCTCGCCCTGATGGATCAGCTGACCCTGCTCGTCCACCACGCCGATCTTAATGCCGGTTCCGCCTACATCAATGCCAATGTATACCATGATCCCATCCTCCCGTACTGCCCATATTTTTAGAAAATAACCGTTGCTTTATGAATCCGCTCCGTCCCCGTTCGAGGAGTTCTGCGCGATCATCTCATTCAGCCGCCGGTCCAGCTCGTGGGCGGCGCTGTAGCCCATGCGCTTCAGGCTCAGGTTCCGGGCCGCCACCTCGATGATGATGGCCAAATTCCGGCCCGGCTTCACGGGCATGACCTGATAGGGAACCTTTACGCCCAGAATGCTGACCGTCTCTTCCGTCAGGCCCAGCCGGTCGTACTCCTTGGTGGAGTCCCACTTTTCCATGTGGATGACCATGTCGATGGACTTGGACAGAATGACGGAGCCGACGCCGTACATGGCGCGGATATCGATGATGCCGATGCCGCGAATCTCCATGAAGTGGCGCACCATTTCGGGCGCTTCGCCCACCAGCCGGTCGTCGGACACCCGGCAGATGTCCACCACGTCGTCCGCCGCCAGCTGATGGCCCCGCTTGACCAGCTCCAGCGCGGCCTCGCTCTTGCCCACGCCGCTTTCGCCGGTCAGGAGAACGCCTACGCCGTAAACGTCCACCAGCACGCCGTGACGGGTCACGTGGGGAGCCAGCACCCGGTTAAGATACATGATAGCCTGCAGGGTGAATTTGGTGGTCTTCACCCGGCTCATAAAGACGGGAATATCCCGCTCCGTGGCGATCTGCAACAGCTCCTTGGGCGGGGTCATGCCCCAGCAGCAGACGATGCAGGGCAGGTCGTAGCTCATGTAGCGCCGCAGCACCTTTTCCCGCACGGTGGGTTCGATGGATTCCAGATAGGTCATCTCCACCTTGCCGATGACCTGAGGCCGCTCGGCGGCGAAAAACTCATAAAAGCCGCAGAACTGCATTCCGGGCCGGTTCAGGTCGGTGACGTTGATGTCCATTTCCTTCCGGGTGGTTTGCGTCAGCGGTTCCAGATTTAGGGCCTGACAAAATTCCTCGATGGCGATCATGCCGGTTCCTCCTTTGCGGTTTGGGTCAGGTGCTGGGAAGGCCGAGCACATGCTCGGCTACGAAATGAGCCACGCCGTCTTCCTGATTGCTCCGGCAGACGAAGCGGGCGGCCTGTTTGGTCTCCGCCCGGGCGTTGCCCATGGCTACGCTGTTGTGGGAAAAATTCAGCATACTGATGTCGTTCAGGCTGTCGCCGAAGACCATGGTGTTCTCCGGGGTCAGGTCCAGCCGTTTCGCCAGCCGCCGCAGGGCGTTGCCCTTGGAAACATTGGGGGCGATGCCTTCGATAAAGAAGGGCTTTGACATGGTGAAGTCTGCCTGTCCCCGGAAAGCCTCCTTGATGAGCGGCATCACCCGCTGCACCTCGCTGGGGTCGGTGACGCTGAGAATTTTCGGCACCGGGTAGTCAATGAAGCCCAGCAGATCGCCCACGGCCTGCCCTTTCATGCCGGAGGAATGCCGGTATTTTTCGGAGGGACCGCACTCTTTGGCGTAGTAGAAGTACTCGCCTCGGTAGACCTGCACGTAGAAGCCCTCGTTCTGCAGGTAACGGACGATGGCCCGGGCGGTTTCCGGGGGAATGGTCTCTTCCTCCAGCACCTGATGGTCGGAGGAGATAAGCTGCGCGCCGTTGCAGGCGATGTAGGGGCAGTCCACGCCGATCTGGGCGGCGTAGGGGGCTACGCTGGTCTGGGTGCGGCCGCTGGCGGGAATGACGTGGATGCCCCGGCGGATGCACTCGCGCAGGGTGGCGACGGTGTAGTCGGACAGCTTGCCCTCGTCGTTCAGCAGGGTGTCGTCCATATCGGAGATAATGGCTTTGATCTCAGTGTTCATGATGCTTGTCTCCTGTACGGCGTTTTGCGAAAAAATCCTGAAGAAGCGTTTGGGCTTCTTCCTCCATTAGGCCGCCCACGCAGGGCACCCGGTGGTAAAAGACGGGATCCTGCGTCAGCGCCAGTACGCTTTCACAGCAGCCCTGCCGTTGATCTCGGGCGGCGAAGAAGCAGCGCTCCAGCTGGGCCATTACCATGGCCCCTGCGCACATGGGGCAGGGCTCCAGCGTGACGTAAAGGGTCAGCCCGTTCAGTCGCCGAGTGTGCAGAAGCTCTGCCGCCTGACGGATGCACAGAAGCTCCGCGTGGGCGGTGGGGTCGTTCCGCTGCTCCCGCAGGTTGTGGGCCCGGGCGATCACCTGACCCTGCCGGGCCAGCACCGCGCCCACGGGCACTTCGCCCTCCCGGGCAGCCTGCCCGGCTTCCTCCAGCGCCAGCCGCATCAGTTCTTCGTGGCTCATGCGCTGACGCTTTCCGCAGCTTCCGCGTGGTTCTGATTGACCTGCTGGGGTTCCCGGAAGGTGGGTACCAGCTCATGCAGACAGGCGCGCATATCGCCGCCTTCCTCAATGCACTGGCGCAGGGTATCCAGCATGGCTTCCAGCCTGTCTACACTGATCTGTTCCGGTTTGGCAATGAAGATCTTCCGATTTTCTGTTCGGGAAATGCCCTCGCCGTCCAGCAGCAGCTCCTCGTAGAGTTTTTCACCGGGGCGCAGGCCGGTGTAGACGATCTCGATCTTCTGCCCGTTTTCCGGCGCGTAGAGCTGGATCATGCGTTCGGCCAGCTCCCGAATCTTCACCGGGCGGCCCATATCCAGCACGAACAACTCGCCGCCCCGGGCAATGCTGGCCGCCTGCAGCACCAGACTGGCGGCTTCGGGAATGGTCATGAAGTAGCGGATGATCTCCGGGTGGGTCAGGGTGATGGGCCCGCCAGAGCGGATCTGCTGCTCAAACTTGGGCACCACGCTGCCGTGGGAACCCAATACGTTGCCGAAGCGGACGGCGGTAAACTCGGTGGTGGACTGGGCGTTGCGGGCCTCGATGACCATTTCCGCCAGCCGCTTGGTGGCCCCCATCACGTTGGTGGGGTTGACGGCCTTGTCGGTGGAAATGAGCACGAAGCGCCTGACCCCGTGGCGGATGGCGGCCAGCGCCGTCAGGTTGGTGCCGAATACGTTGTTTTTCACTGCCTGATCGGGGCAGTCCTCCATCAGGGGCACGTGCTTATGAGCCGCAGCGTGGAGGACGATCTCCGGCTTGTAGCAGCCGAAAACTTCATCCAGCCGCTGCTCGTCCCGGATGGAACCCACGCACAGGATCAGCTTTTGAGAAAGATCCTGCCGGTATTCCCGTTCCAGATCGGAATACAGGTCGTACATATAGTTTTCGCTGATGTCGTATAGGACGATCCGTCTGGGCTGCAGGGGAAAGAGCTGGCGGCACAGCTCGCTGCCGATGCTTCCGCCGCCGCCGGTGATGAGGATGGTCTTATCCCGCACAAAGGCAGCCACCTGCGTCATATCCAGCTGTTCCTCCGGGCGGCCCAGCAGATCGCCGATGTTCAATTCCCGCAGGGCCCCGGCGCTGGGCCGGCTCCCTTCCAGATTCTGCAGGGGCGTGACCCGCTTGACCCGGCAGCCGGTAGCAAGGCATTTTTCGATCACCGGGTTCAGGTCGGCCTTGGGGGTGGAAATGGCGATGATGATGTCGTCGACGGAATAATCGCTGGCCAGCTTGAGAATATTGCCGCTGCCGCGCACCACGGGCACGCCGCTCAGGCTGGAGCCGGTGCGCTGCTGGTCGTCATCCACCACGATGACGGGCACACAGCTGCCATAGTTTCCGTGCTGCATCTCATGCACCACATTGGCCCCCAGCCAACCGGCCCCCACGATCATGGTGCGGCGCTGACCGACAGTGCGGCGAGGGAAGAAAGGAAAGTGCCGCCGGGTGACGGCATAGCGGTAGATCAGCCGGGATGCGCCCACCAGCGCCATGCTGATGAGCCAGAAAAGCGGGTAGATCAGCCGGTGTAGCCGGAAAAGATTCTGGGGCCGCACAAAATAATTGGCGATGACGGAATACAGATAGGTACAAACCGCCAGCGCCAGCGTGGACAGTACCACCCGCAGCAGGTCTTCCGCCGAAGCGTACTGCCACATGGTGCGGTAAAGGCCGAAAACGGCAAACAAAATCAGCCCCATCAAAGTCATAGCCGGGGCGATACGGAAATAAATCTGAAAGAAAGAATAAGAAATGGTGGTGGTATAGCGCAGAACCTGCGAAAGGATCATGGCCAGATTGATCAAAACCGCGTCCAGCAGAAGCCACAGCCCCGTGCGGACGGCTTTCTGCGTTTTGGGTTTAAGCGTCACGACGTTTCCTCCCCCTGCCTCAGGAACTAAGGTGCAGAATCCTGCACAGTTCTTCATTATAGCACAGAATCGGGAAAATGCATAGGTTTGACGGTAGTATGGGGAAAAAGGCGTTTTACGGCAGAAAACAGGAATCCGGCAGCCCGGGGAAGAAACTTTTCATAGCGAAACGGAAACAGGTTGGGAGGAAAAAACATGAGGAAACTGGCGGGATGGATGGCGGCGCTGCTGCTTTGGGCGGCCCTTGTCCCCTGTGCGGCCGCGGAAAGCAAACGGTACGAAACCAGCTTTCTGGACGTGTTCGACACGTTTTCACAGGTGGTGGTCTACGCGGATACGCAGGAGGCTGCGCAGGAAATTTTGCAGACCGTCCATGACGAACTGAAGGTTTACCACCGGCTGTTCGATATTTATCAGGCTTACGAGGGCGTGAATAATCTTTATACCGTGAACCAAAACGCTGGGATCGCGCCGGTGGCGGTGGAACCGCCCCTGTACGACCTGCTTACTTTCGGTAAGGAAATCTATGCTCAAACCGGCGGCAAAACCAATATCGCACTGGGCAGCGTGCTTTCCATCTGGCACAAATACCGGGAGCTGGGGCTGGCCGATCCGGAACACGCGGCGGTTCCCTCGGCGGAGGAACTGTACCGGGCGGGCGAACATACGGACATCGATCAGATGCTGCTGGACCCGGAAAAAAGAACCGTCTATCTGACCGACCCGGAAATGTCGCTGGACGTGGGAGCCATCGCCAAGGGCTATGCGGTGGAGTTGACGGCGCGGAAAATGGAAGCGCAGGGCGTGGACAGTCTGCTGATGAGCATCGGCGGCAATCTGCGCTCCATCGGGCGAAAGGGCGACGGAACGCCCTGGCGGGCGGGAGTGCAGAATCCCGATTTATCGGCGCAGCAGCAGAACCTTGCGGTGATCGACCTGACGGACGCTTCGCTGGTGACCAGCGGCAGCTATCAGCGCTACTACACGGTGGACGGCCAGCAGTACCACCACATTATCGACCCGGAGACCCTTTACCCGGCGGAGCACCACTGGGCCGTTTCCGTATGGACGGCGGATTCCAGGCTGGCGGACGCGCTGTCCACCGCTTTGTTCGTGATGTCGCTGGATGAAGGCAAGGCGCTGGTGGAAGACTGGCCGGGCGTGGAAGCCCTTTGGGTACAAAAAGACGGAACGCTGGAATACAGCAGCGGATGGCCTGATCGGGCACGGTGAACAAAAAACGTACGAAAAATCGCCCCGGCATTGCCGGGGCGGTCTGCTGTAATGATAAAGATCAGTCTTTGCAGCAGGCGCAGTACAGCGCGTAGCTCAGGAAACCGGCACAGGTGGCGAAGGCTTCACCGGTCTCACAAAGGCCGGTATCTTCGTTGACGCTTTCACAGGCAACGCCGTTATCCAGCGGCGTGCGGCTTAGGTGCAGCAGAGCGCTGTCCGCGTGGCCACTGAGTAGGCTGTTGCAGATGGATAGAATCCACGGATGGGGCGCGTGCTTGCAGCCGATCTCCGCAATGGGGTGTCCGGCGAAGGACAGCGGATAGCTCTCGTCCCGGATCATGGCCGCCGTGGTTTGCCAGATGGGGTCATTTTCTTCACAGAAACCGTAGAAGGGGAGCAGCAGCAGGCTTCCCGGCGGCTCGTCGTAAATGTCAAAGTGGCCGTTCAGGTCGACCGACCACGCGAAGAAGGGCCGCCCGTTCTGCTCCTTGACGCAGTGTTCGTAAACTGCCCGGCGGGTGCGTTCCGCTTCTTCCGCCAGCTCTGGACGGTTCAGCAGCTTCGCCAGCGCCCGCAGCGCATAGCACACCAGTGCGTTGTCGTAGGTCAGGTAAATATGGTTATGCATATCGTCCGTGGGCTGCAGGAAGGTCTCATACATTGGGACGGAAGGATGCTTTTTGGCCTCCATTCTGCGTAAAATTTCTTCGAGACCGTCCCGCACAAAGGGCCGGGCCGCAAAAGCGGTATCGCCGGTCTTTTCCACGTAGCGGTCCAGGGCGATGACCGGCGCGCAAAGCTCGTCCAGCTCGAAGCCGGGTTCCAGCATGGTTCCGTCGATAAAGCGGCTGTGAACGCCGAAATTCCGGGCCTGACGGGTGAACACATAGGTCAGGATCTCCCGGGCGTAGGCTGCGTCCACCGTCAGAATGGCCGGGAAGGCCCACAGCAGACTGTCCCGATCCCAGTACGCGGCGGAGACGTAGTAGCGCGGGCTTCGGCTGGTCATCAGGCACAATTCCTCCGTGTCGACGGTGCGGCCGGAAGCGTAGAAAAAGGCGAAGAACAGATTGGTGTTCAGAAGCTCGTGAAGCTTCGGGTCGGCAAGAGGCTTTTCCCGGGCGGACAGCCAGCGGACGGTGCGGTCGTAAACCGCGTCAAAGCCCTGCCGCAGCAGCTCCTTGGCGCTGGTGGAGGCGGCAACGCCCTCATAGCCCACGCCCCACGGGATATCCAGCACGGCGGTCTCGCCGGGCTGCAGCACGGTCTCCCGGTAGATGTCGTAGGCAAAATCCGACCGATTCCACCGGGCCTGCTGGTCGATCTCCGCAAATTGCTGCGGATCGGCCACACAGGGCGCAAAGGCGAACAGCGGAAGCCCCGGCTTCTGGCTGAAAATGAACATATGGTTCCAGCCGGATCCATAGGCTTCCCGGCCCTCAGTCAGTTCCGTGGTCTCGTTGACCTCGTGCAGCGTCTGATCCCACCGACCGTCCGTGCCGAAACGGACGGTGCGGGGTTCGGCATTCTGATTCTGAACGGACAGCCGGAGAACCAGCGCCCGTTCACCCACGGGGGTGAGATAGGTGCAGGTGAAGCGGAGAGCCTGTTCCTCCGAGACGAAGCGGGGGATCCAGCAGTGCTCACGGCTCCATACGGGGCAGAGAGGCAGACGCTGGCCGTCCAGCTCCACATAGGGACGGATCAGCCCGTCCTTTCCGCGAATCTCCAAGAGTCCCTTGACCTGCATGTACAGGAAGGTGACGCCCTCGACGGCACCGTCGTTTTCCCGGATGGTGGGCAGGGACAGATATTCGTTGCCAGTGACCTGATAAGCCATAAAGGGGCTCCTTTCTATGATCCTGCGCCGGGTTCGGGCTCGGCGGGTTCCAGACGGCGGACGCTTTGCCGCTCCACCAGACAGGTGCCCAGCAGCGTCCGTTCGGGGGCAAGGCCCCGCTGGCGGATGTGCCGCAGCAGCATTTCCACCACCAGATGGGCCTTTTGGGAAATGTCCTGCGACAGGGTGGTCAGCGCCGGCTGCACCATGGTGGCCAGCGGCAGATCGTCAAAGCCGATCACGGAAACGTCGTCCGGGACGCGCAGCCCCAGCCAAGAAAGCGCCTGCATCAGCTGGACCGCCGCCTGATCGGAGGTGCAGAAAAACGCGGTGGGATGATCGGGACGTGCCATCAATTGCCGGAGCGAATCCGGCGGGAACAGTTCTTCCCGGCGATGAAGGATAAATTCCTCCCGCAGTTCTATGCCGCCTTCGGCAAGCCCGGTTCGGAAACCGTCCAGACGGTGACGGTCTACGTCGCTTTCGTCCACGTTGTTGCCCAGAAAGCCCACGTGCCGGTGTCCCATGTGAATCAGATATTCGCCCGCGATCTGCCCGCCCGCGTCGTCGTCCATGCCGACATGGTTGGCTCCGGGAATACGCACGTAGCAGTCCGTGAAAACGGTGGGGATATCGGTCAGGGATTTCAGCGTGTGCAGGTGTCGGTTGTACGCGCCGCTGAAGATCACGCCCGCCACGTTCCATCCCCGCAGATCCGCATCGATCTCCTTGTAGTTGTCGGAAAAGCGGATCAGGGGATAGTAGCCGTTCTGCTGAAGCTCCACGGTCAGCGCGCCCACATACTCCGCCGTGTAGGGGTTGCGGAAGATGTTTTCGCCGGGCGAAGCCTGAACGATGATGGCAACGACGTGGGATTCCCGCTGGGCCAATGAACGGGCGGCCTGATTGGGCACGTAGCCGGATCGTTTCATAATGGCCTGAATACGCTCTGCCGTGTCGGCGGAGACACGGCTGGAATTTCCATTGAGCACATTGGAGACGGTGGTCGTGCTGACGCCGGCCTCCTGTGCGATTTCCTTGAGGGTGATCAACGTGCCGCCTCCTTTTCAAAGTGCTTTCCATCAATATAACACAACCGTAAATGCTTTGCAATGGGTTGAACGATAAACTTTGCAATGATGAATAAAATGGGAATTTTTTTTCCTTACGACGCATTGAGAGGGTCAAGCGATAGTTTCAGCTCCAAAAGAAAAATAAAAACAAAAATCTAATATTTTCAACACTTTCAACGATTATTTGCATGAAAACAAAAAAAGTATCTTGACAAGGGAATTTTTCGGTGATAGAGTAAAAGCAAGTTAAGCGGTAAATCAAAAAACGAAATGGGAGGGACGCCGTATGGATCGCTCTGGAACGTGGAAGCGGATCAGCCGGAACTGGGGACTGTATCTGCTGCTGTTGCCCGCGCTGGTGCTGCTGATTTTGTTCGCCTACAAGCCCATGTACGGCGTGGTGATCGCGTTCAAGAACTACAAAAATTCGCTGGGCATTCTGGGAAGCCCGTGGGTGGACCCGCTGTTTAAGAATTTTCAGCGCTTCTTCAACTCCTATCAGTGCGGAACCACCATCCGCAACACCCTTCGGCTGAGCCTGTACAGTCTGGCGGTGGGGTTCCCCATCCCCATCATTCTGGCGCTGATGATCAACCAGATCACCGCCATGCGCTTCCGCCGGGCCTTTCAGACCATTCTGTACCTGCCCCACTTCATCTCCACGGTGGTCATGGTGGGCCTTTTGCTGATCTGGCTGTCCCCCTCCAGCGGGCTGGTGGGCGCGTTTTACCGGCTGCTGGGCAAGGAAGCCCCCAACGTGATGACCAGCGCCTCCGGCTTTCCCAGCATCTACGTCTGGTCGGACATATGGCAGCACGCAGGTTGGGACTCCATCGTGTTTCTGGCCGCCCTGTCCTCCATCGACCCCACCCTCTACGAGGCCGCCACGGTGGACGGCGCGACCCGCTGGCAGAAGATGCGCTACATCGACCTGCCGCTGCTCATGTCCACCGCCTGCATCATGCTGATCCTTCGTGCCGGCAACCTGATGAACGTTGGCTTCGAAAAAGTCTTTTTGATGCAGAACGACCTGAACATGTCTACCAGCGAGATCATCGCCACCTACGTGTACAAGATGGGCCTGCGCAACAGCCAGTACGCGGTATCCACCGCCGTTAACCTGTTCAATAATCTGATCAATTTCGGGCTGCTGCTTCTGGTGAACTGTATCACCCGGAAGCTGGGCGAAACCAGCCTGTGGTAAGGAGGGACGGAGGATGACTACGACGACCGGGAAACAGACGCTCCATGCGTCCCACGGACGGAACCGCGTGCGCCGCCAGCCCAAGGACGTGGCCTTTGACGTGGTGCTCTACCTGATCTGCGCCGTTTTGCTGATCCTGATCCTGTATCCCCTGTGGTTTATCGTCATCGCTTCCTTTTCCGACCCGTCGGCCGTGGCGGGCGGGCACGTCTGGTTCGTGCCGGTAGGCTTCACGCTGGACGGCTACGAGGAACTGCTCAACCAGCCCAACGTCTGGGTGGGCTACCGCAACACCATCCTGTATACCGTGGTCGGCACCCTCGTCGGCCTTGCGGTCAATATTCCGGCGGCCTACGCCCTGTCCCGGAGGGATCTCTGGGGCCGGAAGGCGCTGATGGGGCTGTTCGTGTTCACCATGTTCTTCTCCGGCGGCCTGATCCCCATCTTCCTGACGGTGCAGGAATTGGGGCTGTACAATTCCTTCTGGGTGATGGTGGTTCCCTTTTCGGTCAGCGCCTACAATGTCATCGTGGCTCGCACCTTCTTTGAGACCAGCCTGCCGCCCGATTTGTGGGACGCGGCCCAGATCGACGGCTGCGGCAACCTGCGGTTCTTCTTCACCATCGCCCTGCCCCTTTCCAAGGCGGTGGTCTCCGTCATCGCCCTGTGGACGGCGGTGGGCCAGTGGAATTGCTACTTCAACGCCCTGATCTACATCCGGGACGAGAGGCTGTACCCGCTGGCGCTGATCATGCGCAACATTCTGGTCACCCAGCAGATTCAGTCGGCGCTGGGCACCGGCGAGGCCGCGCTGATCGCCCTGCGCAAGGCCAATCTGATGCGCTATGCCATGATTATCGTCGCCACCGTGCCCATCATGTGCGTCTATCCCTTCGTGCAGAAGTATTTCGATCAGGGCGTGATGATCGGCGCGGTCAAGGGATGAGCCCTTTTCCCATCGAAAAACCAAACGGCGGACGCCGTTTAGGAAATAAGGAGGTAACCTCAATGAAGAAACTGGTGTCTCTGCTTCTGGCCATCGCGATGCTTCTGGCCTGCGCCTCCGCTCTGGCGGAGATTCCCGAAGGCTTCCATGCCGAGGGAATGCCCATCGTGGATGAACCCATCACCATTAACGTGCTGACGATGCGCTGGGGTTCCATGGGCGATTCCTTCAAGACCAACCCCTTCCTGGTGAATCTGGAAAAGGAATCCAATGTGAAGGTCAACTGGCAGATCGTTTCCTCCAACGACTGGGCTGACAACCAGAAGCCCGTGATGCTGGCCGGCGGCGAAAGCGCGCTGCCCGAGGTGGTGCTGGGCTTCCAGACCTTCAGCGAGTCCGACATCATCAACAACGTGGAATACTTCCTGCCGCTGGAAGACCTGATTGAGCAGTATATGCCCAACCTGACCAAGGCCTTCGAAGAAATGCCCGCCCTGAAGGCGATTTCCACCTCTGCGGACGGCCACATCTACTCCCTGCCCTCCCGGATGCCCAAGCGCCCCGTGGCCTGCAACGTGCCGGTCATCAACGTGAAGTGGCTGGAAAATCTGGGTCTGGAAGTGCCCACCACCATCGACGAGCTGGAAAACGTGCTGCGCGCCTTCAAGGAGCAGGACGCGAACGGCAACGGCGACCCCAACGATGAGATCCCCTTCACCGGCATCGGCCTTGGCATGGACTTCCTGTCTCCCTTCGGTATGACCGACGTGTACGGCCAGCGCTATCTGGTCAACGACGACGGCACCGTGCGCTATGCCTACACCACCGAGGAATACAAAGAGGGCATCAAGTGGGCCCACAAGCTCTATCAGGACGGCCTGATCGACAATGAGCTCTTCACCCAGAACGACCAGATCCGCGACGCCAAGTGCGACGACCCCAACGTCTCCCGCGTGGGCTTCTGCTACGCCTGGAGCTATGACGCCATCTTCCGCAACTGGAAGGACGAGTACAAGGTCATCGCCCCCATCGCCGGCCCCGACGGTCAGCGCTATCAGCAGGGCGACCTGAACGGCCTGTATTCCCTCAAGTCCAACCAGCTGTCTATCACCACCGTGTGCAAGCATCCCGAAGTGGTGCTGCGCTGGGCGGATCAGTTCTACACCGGCGAAGCCAGCATCCAGAACTTCTGGGGCGGCCTGGGCGAGGTCACCAGCGATAACGGCGACGGCACCTACTCCCTGAACAATCCGCCGGAGGGCACCAGCGCCGACGCGTGGTACTGGGCGCGCTCCCTGCGCGACTTCGGTCCGAAGTATTCCTCCCTCGAGTTCGACAGCAGGATCGTGCTGGATCCCACGCAGGGCGACGGCCTGAAGGTCGCGATGGACGCGGAAACCGCGCAGTACGTGCACGACTGCTTCCCCGAGCTGAAGTACACCCCCGAGGAGTACAGCGAGCTGTCCTTCCTGGGCGCCGACATCAATACCTACGTTGACACCATGCGCGCCAAGTGGGTTACCGAGGGCGGCATCGACGAGGAATGGGACGCTTACGTCGCTCAGCTGAACGTCATGGGTCTGGAAGAGATGAACGCCATTTACCTGGGCGCGTACGCTCGCTACCAGCAGGCGCAGTAACGCATCACAGGGCGAATTGATTCTGCCCACCTGCGACGGCGGATGTGGATGGAACAGCCATTCGCATCCGCCGTCTCGCAAAAGAAAACAGGCTGGATACGCGCCTTCGAAACGGCAGAAGGAGGAAGCAAGCAATGATTCGACATATTCCCGAGGGCGTTTTCCCCTTTGACGACTGCGGATACGCCCGAACACCCCTCATTCCCTTTGCGGAACAGGCGATTGCGCTGGACTGCCTGTGCGATTCCGGCGCGCCTGCGCTGGAGCTGCGCGGCGCATCCGCGAGCGTTCCGAAGGCGGTTCCCCTCAGGGAAAACCGCTGGCGGTTCGAGCTGCCGCCCTTTCAATCGGCCGCGTCGCTGGAATACCGCTTCGTTTGCGGTGAGGAGCACACCGCGTGGTTTCCGGTAGACGTGCTGCGGCGCGTGCGCGTTGCCGCCGCGGCGGGCACGAGCGCGGGCTGGCTTCGGCTGCATGAAAACGTCTATCTGAATTTCTCGTTCGCGGGCGCGTCCTTTTCCACGGTTCTGGCCGACCATCCGGAGGAAGCCGCTCCGGCGCGAAACGGCGATTGGACGGTCGAGCTGGGCGAGCCGGGTCTGTGGCGCGTGCGCAGGGACGGAAAGATCATTGCCGCGTGCCACGAAATCGAGCTGGGACTGCGCGCGGACGGCTCCGTCGCGTGGCACGCGCTCACCGTCGACGGCGCGCAGACGCGCGTATGGGGCACGGGCGAGCGGTTCGACCATGTGAATCAGCAGGGACACGGCACGTGTGGAAAGGTCGTGGAGCATTTCACGCGGCAGGGACAGTGGGCGTATCTTCCCACGCCGTTCTTCCTGACGGACGCGGGCTTCGGCTTCTATCGCGACGCCGCCTGCGACGTGGAAATGACCTTCGGCTCTTCCATCCGCATCGCGTCGCGCGCGCTGCCCGGCCGTCGCGACACGTGGGTGCTGGGCGCGCCCGCCGAGCTTTTGAACGCGTATCTGCGCCTGACCGGCGAGCCCGCACTGCCGCCCGAGTGGGCATTCGGCCTGTGGATCAGCGCCAACGGCTGGAGCTGCGACGCGGACGTGGACGAGCAGCTGGAAGCGCTGGCGAAATACGACTGCCCCGCGTCCGTAATGGTGCTGGAAGCGTGGAGCGACGAAAGCACCTTCTATCAATGGGGCGGCGCGTGGAAAAATCCGAAGCGGATGATTCAAAAGGTGCGCGACGCAGGTCTGCATCTGGTTCTGTGGCAGATTCCCGTGCTGAAGGCCGTGAAGGACTGTGCCGACGTGGAAACGGTTCGCAGGGATCGCGAGGAAGCCGCCGCGAAGGGCTGGGCGATTCACCACGCGGACGGCGCGCCCTACATCATTCCCGAGCGGTGGTTCGAGGGCAGCATGCTCCCCGACTTCACCAGCCCGGAAGCATGCGAATGGTGGTTCTCCAGGCGCGAGCACCTGCTGCGCGACGGCGTGGAGGGCTTCAAGACCGACGGCGGCGAGTTTCTGTTCGGCAGTGATTTTCTCCTGCGCGACGGAACGCACGGCGTAGAAGCGCACAACCTGTACGCGATGCAATACGTGCGCGCCTACAACGAATGGATGCGCCGGCAGGGTGTGAACGGCGTTACGTTCAGCCGCGCGGGCTATGCCGGCGCGCAGACCGTGCCGGTTCACTGGGCGGGCGACCAGCTGAGCACGTGGGAGGAAATGCGCGCGCAGTTCACGGCGGGGCTGTCGGCGGGGCTGTCCGGCGTGCTCTTCTGGGGCTTCGACATCGGCGGCTTCGCCGGAGAACTGCCCAGCGCCGAATTGTACCTGCGCGCGACGGCGCTGGCCTGCTTCAGCCCCGTGATGCAGTGGCACTCGGAGCCGCGAAGCGGACAGTTCTACGCCACGCACGACCGGGCGTACAACAACGACCGCAGTCCGTGGAATCTGGCGGAGAAGCAGCACGCGCCTGAAATTATCGAAATCGCCAGCGCGTTCGCCCGTCTGCGCGAGCGGCTGCGCCCGTATCTGTGGGAAGAAGCGCAGAACTGCGTGAAGCGCGGCCGTCCCCTGATGGCGCACCTCTGTCTGGACTTCCCGAACGACCCCAAGGCGCTCGACTGCGATGATCAGTATATGCTGGGAAGGCGCTATCTCGTCGCGCCCATCCTGCAAAAAGGCGCGCAGGGGCGCATGGTCTACCTGCCCGAAGGCAGCTGGCGGCACTTCTTCACCGGCGAAACCCTGCCCGGCGGCTGCGAGCGCCATTTCGACTGTCCCCTGAACGAAGCGCTGGTGTTTGAACGAATGGACACCTGACGCTTCGAAACACGCCGCCATCTGAATAACCATAAAAAGGCTCGCCGCGGAATCCGCTTCCGCGACGAGCCTTTTGCAGTCTTTATGGTTACTCGAATACGCGCGCGTCCAGATAGTCGATCTCCGCGGGCGCGCTCGCGTGGATTTCCACGATGAGGAACGGGCCGGAGAAGAACGTGTTTTCCGGCGCGAACACGTACACCGGGCCGTCGGTATAGGCGGGCACGATGCGCTCCTCGCGCACAAAGGTCAGCGGACGGCTGTTGGCGAAGGCGGTCAGCGCTTCGGGGGCTGCGCCGCGCACGCCAATGCTGATTTCCACGCGCATACCCTCCGGTATTTTGCCGGTGCGCAGGCGCAGAAACTGCCCCTCGCCGTTTTCCGGCAGCTTCAATGGCAGCGCCGCGAATTTCCGCCGCCATATCGGGCCCGCATCCGGGTAGGTGAGCATATGGCGGCGCTCGGTGCGCAGCACGGTTTCCTCCGCGCCCAGCGTATTCAAAAGCGGCCGGTAGTTTTCCTTCCGAAGCGGATGGTTCTCCTCCGCGCCGTCCAGCCTCGCCATATCGAAATAGTTGAACAGGTATACGCTGTCCGCGCCCATGCTCAGGTATTCCGCCGCGAGTCCGCGCGCGATTTCCACGCTCGTCGGCTTCGATTTCGCCGCGGGATAGGGTCGGCACAGAATTTCTACGCACGGCGAGAGCCGCGTCTTCGTGCCCGCAAGCAGGCGCGTCCACATTTCCACCGGCAGGTCTCCGTCGCAGGTTGCCCAGCGGGGCGACGGCGCGAGAATATCCACCAGCCCCTCGCGCGCCCATGTCGCCGCGTCGAAGCCGCTGTCCAGCGCCGCCTGCGGAGACGCGGGCACGCGCGCCGCCATGCGGATCGGATGACCCCACCTGGCCTCCGCTTCGTTCAGAATGGCGCGCGCCTCGCGCATGAAGCCGTTCAAAATTTCGATTCCCTCGTATTCGCCGCCGGGCGCGAAGCAATACAGCTCCCGCATCCAGTCCAGCTCAATCCCGTACGCGTCGTACCGGAATACGATTTCCCGAAGAATTTCGCGCATGTACGCGCGCACAGGCTCCAGCGCGTAGTCGTAGCAGCGGTCAAAATAGCCCTCCGGCGCGCGGTGACGGATGCGCCGGTATTCGGGATGCGCGTGGAAGAACGCCGGGTGCAGAAACGCCGCGGGCTGATCGTTCAGGTGGCAGTCGTTCATGCGAACGCTCAGCCACGGGTTTATGCCGATTCTGCGCAGCTCGTCCAGACACACGGCGTAGAAGTCCACATGCTTCTCGCGCCACATCCGCGTCGCGCACGACACCACCGGATGCTGCCGGTAGTCCACGTCAAGGCCGTTTTCCTTCCTCTGGTCGTACTTGTACATCCAGCTGTCCGAGATACTCGACGGGAAGCCCGAAATCCTCCCGGCGCAGCACAGCATGAAATCAGTGATCTGCGTGCCCTGATAGCCGCGGATAAACCGGCGCGCCTCCGCCTCGTCCGGCGTGGGGCCGTCCGCGTGATCGTAGAAGAAATGGGTGTCGTCCTCGTTAAAGATGATGCCCTGTCGCACGGTATCGCTCTCCTCATTCCCCCGTCGCCAGCGCCGCTTCCATGGCAACGCCCACGGGAATGCAGTTTTCGTCCGGGTCAAACTCGGCACTGTGCAGCGGCGCGCACGGATGCGCCGCGTCCGCCGAGCAGCCGATGTGGAAGAACGCGCCGGGCGCGTGATCCAGAAAATAGGAGAAATCCTCCGCGCCCATGCTGGGCGCTTCCTTAATCAGCGCCTTCTCCGCGCCGAACAGCCGCCGCGCCGTGGCCAGCACGCGTTCGCAGTGCGCGCCGTCGTTCACCAGCGGCGCATAGCCCTCGGTGAGCCCGGCTTCGATTTCGCAGTTCATCGCCTGTCCCACGCCCGCGCACACCTCGCGGATGCGCCGGAGCATCATGGCGCGCAGGTCGCGGTTCGCCGTGCGCAGGGTGCCGGTCATGACGACCTGATCGCAGATGATGTTGGACGCGCGCCCGCCCTCGATCGTACCCAGCGTGAGCACGCAGCTTTCCAGCGGCGACACGTTGCGCGACACCAGCGTCTGAAGCGCCGTGACGAGCTGCGCCGCGCAGGCAATCGCATCGCGCCCCAGATCGGGATACGCGCCGTGCGCGCCCACGCCCTTCACCGTCAGCTTCACGCTGTCGGTGCCCGCGTTCAGCGTGCCGGGGCGGCATTCCACCTGCCCGGTCACGAGCCGCGGCATCACGTGCAGACCGTACACGCGGTCGACGCGCGGGTTCTCCATCACGCCGCCCTCGACCATGGGCTTCGCGCCGCCCTCGGTTTCCTCCGCGGGCTGGAACAGGAGCTTCACCTTTCCCCTCCATTCCCCGCGCGCCGCTGTCAGAAGCCGCGCCGCGCCCAGCAGGATGGCCGTGTGCAGGTCGTGCCCGCAGGCATGCATGTAGCCCTCGTGCTCGGAGCGGAACGGGCAGCCCCGCGGCTCCGTCACAGGCAGCGCGTCGAAATCCGCACGGAAGCCGGTCACCGGGCCGTCCTCGCCGCTGTCCACCACGGCGGTAATCCAGCCGCGCTCGCACACGGGCGCTACGCCGATTTCGTTCAGCTTTTCACAGATCAGTTTTTTCGTTTTTTCCTCGCGGAAGCCAGGCTCCGGTACGCGGTGCAGCGCCCGCCGCACGCTCGATACCCACGCCTGCTGCTCCTTCGCAAGGCTCCAAATCCGTTCGTCATTCATATTCCATTCGCCGCCCCGTCCAGTAATTTCGTGTCTATTATAACACGCCCCGCCGCGCGTGGAAACCCTTCGCCCGCTTCAAGTTGCGAAAAAAGCCGCATTGTCTTCATACTTATATGCCCTCCCGGCGGTATAATAGGGAAAACGCTTTGGGAGATGATTCTCTTGGCCGCCAACAACGAATTTCTCGGAACGGAGCGCATGGGCAGGCTCCTGTTCCGGCTGTCCGCGCCGACCATCTGCGCGCAGCTGATCAACATGCTTTATAACGTGGTCGACCGCATGTACATCGGCCATATTCCGGAAACCGGCGCGCTGGCGCTGACAGGGTTGGGCGTGTGCATGCCGGTGATCATGGTCGTGAGCGCATTCGCGGCGTTTGTGAGCATGGGCGGCGCGCCGCGCGCGTCCATCGCCATGGGACGCGGCGACAGCGAGGGCGCGAAGGACATTCTGGGAACCTGCTTTGTTTTGCAGCTGATTCTTTCGGTCATCCTGACCGCGGTTCTGCTGCTGTGGAACCGCCCGATGCTGCTGGCCTTCGGCGCGAGCGCGGAGACGATCGGCTACGCTTCCGATTACATGGCGGTCTACGCCGTCGGCACGCTGTTCGTGCAGCTGACGCTGGGCATGAACGCGTTTATCACCGCGCAGGGCTTTTCGGGCTTCGGCATGCTGACGGTGGCCATCGGCGCGGTGCTGAACATTGCGCTCGACCCGCTGTTCATCTACACCTTCGACATGGGCGTGAAGGGCGCGGCGCTGGCGACGGTGCTTTCGCAGGCGGTCAGCGCGGTGTGGGCGACGTATTTCCTCACCAGCCGCCGCTCGGTGCTGAAGCTTGAGCGCGGCCGCATGCGCCTGCGTCCGTCCATCCTGCTGGGCTGCCTGTCGCTGGGCGTGGCGCCGTTCATCATGCAGGCCAGCGAAAGCGTGATCAACGTGTGCTACAACACCTCGCTGGCCAGATATGGCGGCGACACCGCCGTGGGCGCGATGACGATTCTTTCCAGCGTGATGATGTTCGCCATGCTGCCCATTCAGGGACTGGGACAGGGTGCGCAGCCGATCATCAGCTACAACTACGGCGCGAAGAAGTTCGGCCGCGTGCGCCAGTGCTACAAGTACCTGCTGCTTTCCGGCACCGTCTTCTGCTCCGTCCTGTGGGGCGCGGTGCAGCTGTTCCCGGACGTGTTCGCACGCATGTTCACCTCCGACGCTGCGCTCGCCAGCTACGCGAAGCACGTTCTGCGGGTGTATATGGCCATGTCGTTCCTGTTCGGCGTGCAGATTGCCTGCCAGATGACGTTTATCTCCATCGGCTACGCGAAGGAGTCCGTGTGCGTGGCGCTGGCGCGCAAGGTAGCGCTTCTGATTCCGCTGATCTACCTGCTGCCGCGCCTGATTTCGGATCAGACGCTCGCCGTCTTTCTCGCCGAGCCCGTGGCCGACACGCTGGCCGTCATATTCACGGCCATCCTGTTCGCCGTCAAATTCAAAAAGCTGCCCGCCTGAGGAGACAGAAATCATATTTTACACGCCGTCCGTCGCGAAAACGGGCGGCGCGCTGTATAATACGGGAGCGTTTTATTTGTTTGGAAGAAGGTTCGATTCATGCGTTCCTCGCTCACGTTTCGCGACGGGCTGAAGGGCGGCCTGCCCATCGCGCTGGCCTACCTGTCGGTTTCCTTCGGTTTTGGCATTCAGGCGGCTCAGGCCTCGCTTTCGCCGCTGACCGCCGCGCTGATTTCGCTTACCAACGTTACCAGCGCGGGACAGCTGGCCGGACTGACGATCATCGCCGCCGGCGGTTCGCTTATGGAGCTGATGCTGGCCGAGTTCGTCATCAACATCCGCTACGCGCTGATGAGCGTTTCACTCACACAGAAGCTGGACGATTCGTTCACCACACTGCCCCGACTGATCTGCTCGTTTTCCATGACGGACGAGCTGTACGCCGTGGCCGCGTCCAACCGCGGGTGCATCGGCAAGACATATTTCTACGGGCTGATGCTCCTGCCCGTTCCGGCGTGGGCGCTGGGCACGTGGCTGGGCGCGGCGGCGGGCGCGATTCTGCCCCGCGCGCTGAACGCCGCCATGGGCGTGGCGCTGTACGCCATGTTTCTGGCGATCATCCTGCCGCCGTCCACAAAGAGCCGCGCCATCGCGCTGTGCGTGGCCGTCGCGGCGCTTCTGAGCTGCGCGATCACATGGATCCCGTTTTTCTCGTTCATCACGCCCGGCTTCTCGGTGGTGCTGTGCGCGCTGCTGGCCGCGGTACCCGCCGCGTATTTCTTTCCCCTGAAGGATGAGGACGAAGAGGGAGGCGATGCGCAATGAACGCTTCTTTGCCGCTCTGGGGCATGGTCGCGGCCATGGCGCTGGTGACCTACCTGATTCGCGCCGTGCCCTTCGTGCTGTTCCGCCGCCGCATCCGCTCGCGGTTTCTGCGAAGCCTGCTTTCCTACATGCCCTACGCCGTGCTTTCCGCGGTAACCCTGCCTGCCATTTTTTCCGCCACCGGAAACACGACTTCCTCGCTGGCCGGCTGCGCGGCGGCGACGGTCGCGGCGCTGCGGGGACGCTCGCTGCTGGTGGTCGCGGTGTGCGCATGCACCGCCGCGCTGCTCGCTGAGCTGCTTCTGCCGCTTCTGTGACGGGCTGATGTTTATGTTTTAACGCAAACTGCATCTTCGTTGATTGACATGGGTTTTCCATGGGAATACAATAGAAGATGTGTTTTTATGCCCGGGCAGACCGGACGCGCGCGCTGTCAAGGAGGTTCACGATATGTCTGGCGATTGATACCGCATGGAGGCTTCCCGTTTCCGCATTTTAAAGAAAGAGGAGGAATATCCATGCCCCATCCCGAGCTTTCCGCCGAAACGCGCCGCAGGCGCACGTTCGCCATCATATCCCACCCCGACGCCGGCAAAACCACGCTGACCGAGAAGCTGCTTCTGTACGGCGGCGCGATTCGTCAGGCCGGTTCCGTCAAGGCGCGCAAGGCCGCCCGCCACGCAACCAGCGACTGGATGGAGATTGAAAAGCAGCGCGGCATTTCCGTCACCTCGTCCGCGATGCAGTTCGATTTCGACGGCTACCGCATCAATATTCTGGACACCCCCGGTCACCAGGACTTTTCCGAGGACACCTACCGCACCCTCGTCGCCGCCGACAGCGCCGTGATGCTGATCGACTGCGCCAAGGGCGTTGAGGAGCAGACGGTGAAGCTGTTCAGGGTTTGCCGCATGCGCTCCATACCGATTTTCACCTTCGTAAACAAGCTTGACCGCGCCGGCAAGGATCCGTTCGCGCTGATGGAGGAGCTTGAAAACGTGCTGGGCATCCGCTCCTGCCCCGTGAACTGGCCCATCGGCCTGCACGGCGACGATTTCAGGGGCGTGTACCACCGCGACACCCGCGAGGTGGAAATGTACCGCGGCGGCAACCACGGCCAGACACAGGTCGAGGTGGAGACGATCTCCATCGACGATCCCGCGCTGCCCGGCCGCATCGGTCAGACGTACTATGACAAGCTGATGGAGGACATCGAGCTTTTGGATGTGGCGGGCGATCCGTTCGATCTGGACATGATCCTGTCCGGTCAGCTCACGCCCATGTTCTTCGGCTCGGCGTTCAACAACTTCGGCGTAGAGCCGTTCCTGAAGCGTTTTTTGAGCTACACCAAGTCGCCCACGCCGCGCGTGTCCGATCAGGGGCCGATCGACCCGGAATCGGACAGGTTCACCGGCTTCATCTTCAAGATTCAGGCGAACATGAACCCCGCGCACCGCGACCGCCTCGCGTTCATGCGCGTGTGCTCCGGCGTGTTCGAGAAGGGCATGACGGTGTGGCATTCCTCCTCCGGCGAGCGCATCAAGCTGGCGCAGCCGCAGCAGTTTATGGCGCAGGAGCATGAGACGGTGGAGCTCGCCTATCCCGGCGACATCATCGGCCTGTTCGACCCCGGCGTTTTCCGGCTGGGCGACACGCTGTGCACCGGCTCCCCCGTGCGCTACAGCGGCATTCCGCTGTTCGCTCCGGAATTCTTCTCGCGCGTGAGCCCCGTGGACTCGATGAAGCGCAAGCAGTTCCTCAAGGGCATCACGCAGCTTTCGCAGGAGGGCGCGATTCAGACCTTCAAGCGCCCGAACATCGGCCGCGAGGAAATGATCGCGGGCGTGGTCGGCGTTTTGCAGATGGACGTGCTGGAATACCGCCTGAAGAGCGAATACGGCGTGGACATCACCCGCGAAACGCTGCCCTACCGCTTCGTGCGCTGGATTGCCCAGACGCCCAGGCCCGTCGACCGCCTGCGCCTGACGAGCACCACTGTGCCCGCCATTGACCGCGCGGGGCGCGACGTTCTGCTGTTTGAAAACGAATGGTCGATTCGTCTGGCCATGGAAAACAACGAGGGTCTGGCGCTGAATGAGACGGCCGACCGCGCCGCCGCGGACGCCATGGACGCCTGATACCAAACGACATTCAACAGATAAGAGAGGTCTTTTTGCTTGAACATCACCCGTGAAGACATCCGCAACGTTGCCATTATCGCCCACGTAGACCACGGCAAGACCACGCTCGTCGACGAAATGCTGAAGCAAGGCGGCGTGTTCCGCGAGAACCAGCAGGTAAACGACCGCGTGATGGACTCCAACGCGCTGGAACGCGAGCGCGGCATCACCATCCTGTCCAAGAACACCGCCGTGCACTACAAGGGCGTGAAGATCAACATCGTCGACACCCCCGGCCACGCCGATTTCGGCGGCGAGGTAGAGCGCGTGCTCAAGATGGTGGGCGGCGTTCTGCTGCTTGTCGATTCCTTTGAAGGCCCCATGCCGCAGACCCGCTTCGTGCTGAAAAAGGCGCTGGAGCTGTCGCTGCCGGTCATCATCGTCATCAACAAGATGGATCGTCCCGACCAGCGCTGCGCCGAGGTTGTGGACGAAACGCTCGAGCTTCTGCTCGACCTGAACGCCACCAACGAGCAGCTGGATTCGCCGGTTGTGTACTGCTCCGGCCGCACGGGCGTCGCCACGCTGGATCTGAACACGCCCGCCGTCGACCTGCGGCCGCTGTTCGATACCATCCTCGAGCACATTCCCGCGCCCACCGGAGATGCGGACGGCGCGCTTCAGCTGCTGATTTCCACCATCGACTACAACGACTACGTGGGCCGCATCGGCGTAGGCCGCATTGAGCGCGGCTCCATCAAGGCCGGGCAGATGGCCGTGCGCTGCGTATACGGCAGCAGCTTCGTGTCCGTGCCGGCCCGTCTGGGCGGACTGTTCACGTTCGACGGCCTGAAGCGCGTGCCCGCCGAGAGCGTGCAGGTTGGCGACATCGTGGCCGTGACCGGCTTTGCCGATCTGTCCATCGGCGACACCATCTGCGACGTGGCGATGGCTGACCCGCTGCCGTTCGTGAAGATCGACGAACCCACCGTGTCCATGACGTTCTGCGTGAACGATTCCCCGTTCGCCGGAACCGAGGGCACCTACGTCACCTCCCGCCACCTGCGCGCCCGCCTGTTCAAGGAAACGCAGACGGACGTCTCCCTGCGCGTGCAGGACACCGAGACCACGGACGCGTTCCGCGTATACGGCCGCGGCGAATTGCATCTGTCCATCCTCATCGAGACGATGCGCAGGCAGGGCTATGAATTTCAGGTCACGAAGCCGACCGTGCTTTACAAGGAAATCAACGGCGTAAAGTGCGAGCCTATGGAGGAGGTCGTGTGCGACGTGCCCTCCGAGTACGCGGGCGCGGTCATCGAAAAGCTGGGCAAGCGCCACGGCGTGCTGGTCAGCATGGAGGGCGTGGATCGCGTGCGTCTGGTGTTCAGCGTGCCGTCCCGCGGCCTGTTCGGCTATCGCGGCGAATTCCTCACCGATACCCGCGGCGAGGGCGTGATGAGCGCCGTGTTCAGCGGCTACGAGCCCTATAAGGGCGAAATCCCCACCCGCCCGTCCGGCTCGCTGGTCGCGTGGGAAACCGGCGAAACCACCAGCTACGCCATGTTCTACATTCAGGATCGCGGCGAGCTGTTCGTGGCTCCCGGCACGAAGGTGTATAACGGCATGATCGTCGGCCGCAATTCCCGCCCCGGCGACATCGACGTGAACGTGTGCAAGAAAAAGCACCTCACCTCCATCCGCAACAGCGCCAGCGCCGAGGAAGCGCTGAAGGTCACCGGCATCCGCATTCTGACGCTGGAAGAGGCGCTGGACTACATCGACGACGACGAGCTGGTGGAAATCACGCCCAAGTCCATCCGCATGCGAAAGAAGATTCTCGGCACCGAGGCGCGCAAGAAGCTGGAAGCGCGCAAGAAGAACTGATCCAGCCGTTTTTTCGGAGAGGGCGCGTCCCTCTCCGACGCATATGATGCAAAAGGAGGCGGCGTATGCGCATCCGCTCCATTCGTCTGACGGACTTCCGCAATTACGCCGAAGCCGAAATCGCGCCCTGCGGCGGCGTTACCGTGTTCACCGGCGACAACGCGCAGGGAAAGACGAACATCCTCGAGGCGGTCTACCTGTGCTGCACGGGACGTTCGCACCGCACCAGTCACGACCGGGAAATGATTCGAACCGGCGCGGACATCGCCCGCGTGCGCGTGGACGCCGACCGGCGGGACGGGCATCACGACGTGGAAATCATCCTGCCCCGCATGGAGCGCCGCCGCGTGAAGGTGGCGGGCAACGTCGTTTCGCGCTCCGGCGAGCTGCTGGGGCACATCACCGGCGTGCTGTTTGCGCCGGAGGATCTGCGCATGGTGAAGGACGGCCCCGCCGAGCGCCGCCGGTTTGTGGACATGGAGCTTTCCCAGCTTCGCCCTTCCTATTATTATGCGCTGCAGCGCTACAGTCGCGCGCTCAAGCAGCGCGGCGCGCTTCTGAAAGAGATTTCCCTCGGGAACGCCCACGCGGACACGCTGGACATGTGGGACGCGCAGCTGGCCGAAAGCGGCGCGGCAGTGATGGATCTGCGGCGCGAGTTTCTGAAAACGCTGGCGCAGACGGCCGCGGAGACCCACGCGCGCGTTTCCGGCGGCGCGGAGGTCATGACCGTCGAATACGCGCCCAGCGCCGAAACGGCGGACGCGGGCGCGGCGCTGGCGGAAACCCTTCGCGAAATGCTGCTGCACGCGCGGCAGATGGATCTCAGGCGGCTGATCACGTCCGTCGGGCCGCATCGCGACGATGTGCGCGTGCTTTTGAACGGACAGGACGCGCGCGCCTACGGCTCGCAGGGGCAGGTGCGCACGTGTGCGCTTTCGTTAAAGCTTTCGGAATTGGAGATCATGCGCCGCGAAAGCGGCGAGTCGCCTGTACTCATGCTGGACGACGTGATGAGCGAGCTGGATCCCGGCCGCAGGCGGCTTCTGATCGGCATGCTCGAGGACGTTCAGACCTTCGTCACCTGCACCGACCCGACCGACCTCGCGGGCGCGGCCATCGGACGCGTGTTCCGCGTGAAAAACGCTACGCTTACGGAGGAAAACGCATGAAAAAGACCTGCAAAACCCTGCTTCTCTCCCTGCTGGTTCTCGTTTTCGCGTGCGCTGCGGCGCATTGCGAGGAAACGGCTTCGGTTTACGACGACATCTCCATGACGGAACTGCTGAATGATCTGGTCGCGCGTCTGGGCGAACCGCTTCTGACGGAGGACGGCTACTACGACTTCGGCGGCGCGCTGGTCGCCGCCTACGAAAGCGGCCGCCTGAAGGGCAAGATTCTGGCCTTCGACGACATCGCCGCCGTAGCCGCGCCCTCGCAGGCGGACTTCACGCAGGCGCATTCGCTCCGGCAGGGCGCGAGCATCGAGAGCGTCGAAGAGCTGATGGGCGGTTCCGGCCGCGAAATCGCCATGCTGCGGCTGTCCGATGAGGAAAACGCCGGTTCCCGGCGAGTGCTCGCGTGGGCGAACGAAGCCGGCGACGCCATGGAAGCGCTGTTCGAGCTGGACGACGGCCAGTGGGTGCTGTTCGCCGCCGTGCGGATTCCGGCCGCCGCGCATTGAGAATTTCTGCCTTTTTTCGTTCTTTTGGCTTAAACCGATGCGAAATGCGCGCTTTGCCCTTGCGCATGGCATCGGTTTGTGTTATGATATGGATAGAGAAATCGAATTCTGCGCCGACGCTCTTCGGCGATCAGGAGGGATTATGAAAAAGCTGCGCATCGTCTTATCGACGCTTCTCGTTCTCGTGTCGCTGTTTACCGGCTGCGTGAGCGCGCTGGCCGACTTCACGGCGACGGTATATACGAGCGAAATGAAGGTTTACTCGCGCAACAATACCGCCAGTCGCTACCTGCTGGGCAAGCTGAAAAAGAACACCTCGTTCACGGTGAAGGCGACGTCGGGAAACTGGGCGAAGATTACATACAAGGGGAAGACGGGCTACGCCCTGATTTCCGACATGAAGTCCTCCAAGAAGACGACGATGTACACCAACCGCGCCGTCACCGCGTATCAGAAGCCGTCGTCCTCGTCCAAGTCGCTGGGCAAGCTGGCCAAGAACACGAAGGTGTACATGGTCGGCATGAGCGGCAGCTACTATCTGGTGGAGAACAGCAAGGGCAAAACCGGCTACATCGCCAAGGAAGCCCTGAGCAAGACGGTGACCACCACCACGGCCTACACCAAAAAGCCGGTTAATGTGTACAAATCCGCGTCCACATCCTCCGTGCTTACGACGCTGAGCGTGAACGCGAAGGTGTCGGTGATCGGCAGCAGCGGCAGCTGGTCGAAGGTGAAAACTTCCTCCGGCAGCGTGGGCTACATTCAGACGGTCAACCTGAGTTCCAAGAAGGTTTCCGTCAGCAGGAAAACGGCCTACGCCAACAAGGCCTGTCCGGTTTACAAGCGCGCGTCCACGTCCTCGGCCAAATGGTGCACGGCGGCCGTGAACACCAAGATGTACATCGTCGGCGAGATCGGCTCCTTCTATGCGGTCACGACGACCAGCGGCTCGAAGACCGGTTATGTGGCAAAGGGCAACCTGAGCGCCTCCAAGACGAACACCGGCACGACCGGAGACGGCCGCAAGGAGTACACCTCCTCCACCGCCACCACGGTCATGCCCTCCTCGCTCAAGTCCACAACGTCCAAGTACACCAAGGGCATGAGTGCGAAGGAACGCATCGAGGTTGCCATCTACTACGCGCAGTCGCAGCTCGGCTACGGCTATTCCAACAGCCCCAACAACCGCACCACGTTCGACTGCCTGACCCTGTGTTACTACGCTTACCGCGCGGCGGGCGTCACCATTCCGGGCTCGGCCTATTCGTGCGGCTACACGGGCGACTTCGAGTACGTCCAGAGCATTTCGGAGCTGAAGCGCGGCGACATCGTGTGCTTCGACACCGTGGAGGACAACGACAAGAGCGACCACACCGGCATCTACTTAGGCTCCGGACGGTTCATCCACGCGTCCTCCGGCGCGAAGCTCGTGGTGGTGTCCTCTCTTTCCAGCGGCTACTACAACCGAACGTTCTACGTCGGGCGACGCATTCTGAAATAATTGAGGAGGGAACCGGATGAAACACGAAAGAAAATTTTCCCTTAAAAAGGCGCTTGTATGTCTGCTTTTACTGGCGCTGGTTCCCATTTCGGCGCTGGCCGACTTCGCGGCGACGGTCAAGTCATCGACGATGCGCGTGTATTCCACGAACAACACGGGCTGGGTGTATTATCTGGGCTCGCTGAAGAAGGGCACTCAGGTCACCGTTACCGCCGTAAAGGGCAACTGGTGCAAGATCACCTACAAGGGGCGCAAGGGCTTCGCGCAGGTGAAGGATCTTAAAAAGGTGTCCACCTACACCAAGTGGAACGGCTTCACCAAGCGGCAGGCGAAGGTGTACACCACCGCCTCCACCGGCAGCAAGGTTGTGGACGTGCTCACCGCCGATTACCCGCTGACCATCATCGGCGTGAAGGGCTCGTTTTACGAGATCACCAACACCAACGGCAAGGGTCACGGCTACATTCTGAAGGACTACATCAGCAAGACGAAGGTGAACCGCTTCAAGATCGCGGACAGCGCGAAGGGCACGTACAACTCCAAGGGCTCGTCGACCACCGTGCCTGCGGCAGTGAAGTCCACCCAGTCCTATCTGGCCAGGAGCATGAGCAAGACCAAGTACGCGAACTATATCATTTACGCGGCTCAGTCCCGGCTCGGCTGCGCCTACTCCAAATCCCCGAACAACACCACCACCTTCAGCAACCCCAGCTTTGTTCGCTCCTGCTTCGCATCGCTGGGCTATTCCGTGCCCGCGAACGTGCAGACCATCGGCCACAAGGGCAGCTACGCCTACATCAGCCGCAAGAGCCTGAAGCGCGGCGACATCGTGTGCTTCGAAAACGACAGCGAGGACAGCAAGGTCGTGGATCACGTGGGCATCTATCTGGGCAAGAACTACTTCATCCACGTATCCCCCTCGGCGAAGATGGTTGTCGTATCCAGCATGGCCAGCGGCTACTACAACAAGGCCTTCTGCTGGGGTCGCCGAATCATTAAGTAAGGGCACCACCGCACAATTCGGCGGCGCGTCGGGCGATGTCTTTTCCGCCATCTGCAGCATGCGAATTCCTCGATTTACCTCCAGTAAACCTTCGAAATTTGCATTTGCATCTGACGAAAAATCCATTTGCCGGCCGGTTACCTCATTTGTGCGGCGTTATCCGGGGTTTTATGAATCGTCCGTCGTTTCCGCGCCGGACGATTTCTACGAAAACAAAGGGGCGATTTTTCATGGGCTGGCAGTTTCGCAAGAGCATCAATCTGGGCAAGGGCTTTAAGCTGAACATCAGCAAAAGCGGCGTAGGTCTTTCCGGCGGCGTGAAGGGCGCGCGCGTGAGCGTCGGTCCCCGTGGCGTGCGGCGCACCTTCTCCATCCCCGGCACGGGCATCAGCAACACCAAAACCTATTCCACCAAGAAGATCAAGCAGAAGGCGCAGTCCGGCTGCGCGACGATGCTTTTGTCCCTCATCGGGCTGATCGTGCTTTTGCTGGTATTCATCCTGCTCTGATCAAGTTTACACAAATGTTCTTGACAGGCCGCCCGCGCAAGACTATAATCCATTTCAATCCGACGGAAAGACGGAGTTCTGTCCCCCGCAAGGCGCACAAGAGAGCGCGCGTCGCAGGCTGAAAGCGCGCGCGGCACACCGCGGAACGGACGCACCACCTCCCGACTGTCGGCGCGAAAAGCGCGATACAGCTTTCAAAAGCGGCGCGGCATATCCGCGTCAGTTGGGTGGAACCACGGGCATCACCGCTCGTCCCTTCATGGAGGGACGGGCGTTTTTGTTTCCGGAAAAACAGACATGGGAGGCAATCACATGAAAATCACGTATCAGGGAGAAATTCGCGAGTTTGCGGACGGCATGAACGCACTGGACATGGCCGGTGAAATCGATAAGGAGCTGAAAAAGGCGGCGCTGGCCGCGCGCGTAAACGGCGAGGTCGCCGAGCTGGTAAAGCCCGTTCCGGACGGCGCTGCCGTTGAGTTCCTCACCGGCAGCGACGCGGACGGTCTGCGCGTGCTCCGCCACACCGCCAGCCACGTGCTGGCGCAGGCCGTGAAGGCCGTCCGCCCCGAGGCGAAGCTGGCCATCGGCCCCGCCATCGACAACGGTTTCTACTACGATTTCGACGTCGCCACCCCGTTCACAAACGAGGATCTGGCCGCCATCGAAAAGGAAATGACCCGCATCATCAAGAAGAACGAGCGTCTGGAGCGCTTTGAGCTGCCCCGTGCAGAAGCGCTGGAACTGATGAAGGACGAGCCGTACAAGGTCGAGCTGATCAACGATCTGCCCGAGGACGCGACGATTTCCTTCTACCGTCAGGGCGATTTCACCGACCTGTGCGCGGGCCCGCATCTGCCCTCCACCGGCAAGGTGAAGGCCGTGAAGCTGACCAGCATCGCCGGCGCGTACTGGCGCGGCAGCGAGAAGAACAAGATGCTTCAGCGCATCTACGGCACCGCCTTCGCCACCAAGGAAGAGCTGGACGCCTACGTCGCCGAGCGCGAGGAAGCGCTGAAGCGCGACCACAACAAGCTGGGCCGCGACCTTGAGTACTTCACCACCGTGGACGTGGTGGGTCAGGGTCTGCCGATCATGCTGCCCAAGGGCGCGCGCGTGATTCAGCTTCTGCAGCGCTGGGTGGAGGACACCGAGCAGCAGCGTGGCTATCTGCTGACCAAGA
>ERZ827168.1438-NODE-1438-length-32632-cov-23.902109_pt1 | contig 32632 bp, 34 predicted proteins | sample MGYA00519868_ERZ827168 | MGnify/ENA primary metagenome ERZ827168 (study PRJEB31778, sample SAMEA3449271) | human gut metagenome | biome: human gut; feature: human-associated habitat; material: faeces | place: United Kingdom | collected 2010/2012 ...
GGGTGTACCAACCTTACCGGTTGACATAATCATCATTCCTTTCGTTAAAAATTTTAAATTTTTCATTTAGGATTAATCCAATACCGTAAAAGCCGTAAGTCGATATTTTCTTCAGCCGTCGGAAGGTTCCCGAGCGGCTAAAATCACAGGCCTTTGTGGGCATTATGGACGGTGATAAGCCTCCTTTCTTTTTCGACTCGCAAAAAGTGTGTAAGATTTGCTCCGCGTTTTCTGCCTTAGAAGGACAAGCGGGTGAATATTGACGTTTTGTCCAGGCAAAGAAAGTATGTAAGATTACCGAGCGCATAAAAGTTTCTGAACAGCAAAAGTCGAATCAAAGGCTTATCGGGCACTAACCATAAATTACAGAAGGTACAGACTAACCACTTAAAAGCACGTCCATAGTCGGTCACACAGCCGTCGCAGCTCCGCAGGGTCGTTTAACCGAACCCCACAGAGCCCGACATTGCCGTTACGGTGGCTTCAATCAATCACCGCCTCTTTACACATTTTTCTTACGCTCTACTACCTCCTCATGTCCTTTAAGATGTTCCGGCGTGTAAGAAGCCGCTGATTCTCCGCCGCGCTTCATACCGCCTCACAGCAAAAAACCACGGCAAGAGAATTAACTCCTGTCGTGGTTTTTATCATTGAAAGTATGTAAGATTAGGTGCGGTGGTAATTTAGAAACAAATGAAGAATCAATACAGACAAAAGCGCTCTGTTCCGAGCTATGAGAATCACTTTGTTTTCATTATTAATTCTTGATAAACGCAGTCTGTTATGGTATACTGAAATTATAGAATTACGTTCACCTAATCCGCCTAAAAGTGAATGCTCTCACTTGAGCGAATGGGACGAAAAGCAACTGTTTTGGAGGTGCGCTATGACACTGGATAATAAATTAGGGCTGACAAATTCCGCTGATCTTGCCCGAGAAGAAGAACGCATCAGCAAGAAAAAGGCTGTTGAACTGTTTGAAAACGGCGTACTTGACTCTCTCCCGGCGGGCAAATTCTCAACCCTGCAGGCGATACACAAGTATCTTTTTGAGGATATTTATGACTTTGCCGGCAAGCTACGCACAGTGAATTTGGCGAAAAACAATTTCCGCTTTGCACCCCTGATGTATTTGGAAGCGGCGCTGGCCAACATTGAGAAGATGCCGCAGTCCACCTTTGACGAGATCATAGAAAAGTATGTAGAAATGAATATTGCCCATCCATTCCGCGAGGGTAACGGCCGCAGCACCCGTATATGGCTCGACCATATTCTAAAAGTTGAAATCGGCATGGTCGTAGATTGGAGCAAGGTGGATAAAGAGGACTATCTCCTTGCAATGGAGCGCAGCCCTATCAAAGATGTGGAAATTAAGGTGCTGCTGAAATCGGCGCTGACAGACGAGATAAACAGCCGCGAGATCTACATGAAGGGCATTGACCACAGCTACTATTATGAAGGGTATACAACATTCAAATCGGAAGATTTGAGATGAACTTTTTAGCAACCTTATTTCGGGCGCAAATTCTGAGATAACTATTCGCTATGGGCAATTGAAATATTCATATTCTGCGAGTTATTCAGATGAATGTTCCGTTTGTATTCTGCTATTATCCGGTTGAATATTCAGGGAATGTTTGCTTCTGAATACGTTCTCGCTTTGGGTCGGTCAGAAGATCGTTTTGGCCGTATATACAGTTGAATGAAAAGATGAAGGGCGGTTACAATGGGCAATTGAAAATCCGCCGGAACGTCTTTTTGAGCTCTGTATGGAAAACGCAGAATAGGTGTTTGGCCTGTCGAATTGTCATATATGATGATATGTTGTCATTACAGGTTATGACGACCGTTTTCGGGAGATAAAAAATCGTCTCATTTTTCGGCTTTATTTCTTACAGCTCGGCAACAGAAAAACAATAACCACGGACGGGAGCAAACCCGCGCCGTGGTTATTATCATTAGAAGTTTTTAATTGCCTTACACCGTCCGCAAAGGAAGGATAATTATAGTCGTTCACGCACCATCATCAGGGCATAGCCAAGTAGATTTTGTCCAATCCACTTGTCCCTTTCAAGTCTATCAGGATCATTAATTGACAACCCTATGCCCCATATTCTGTCCTTGACCGCACATTCAGCCAAAATACAATCTTCCGTTGCTTTTAGCTGCGATTTCAAGTCCTCATTCTGAGAGAATTTCGCGATCAATCCCTCAAAAACAATTATTTGACGAACACCGTTCCAATAGCTCTCGTTATAATTTGCGACAAGCCTGCCAAGAGCTTTTATTTCGGCAACATCATCAGTCGCAAGTATTTTAACTGCCGTGTCCTTGTCTCCAAAGCACACAGCTTTTTTATACATCATATATTGCTCCATTGAGGAAAAGCCTACATCGTTCACGGTAAATTCACTGGGATACCAATTACTTAAATATCCGTTTTCCTCATTTGGATTATGAAAACAAACTATTTTCATTGTGCTTCACCGACTTTTTTAACTGCCAAATCGTAAAACCCGCCGTATGAAACACTTACGGGAGCCTTAATGTGTCGATCACATTTTTACTTTATCGACATCGAAGTCAACAATTTCACGCATCTTTTGTCTTGCGTTTGCTTATTTTTTATATCATAGCATTCTTGTCTCGATTTTACAAGTAAATTGAAGGGTAATTTACAACCGCTCGTCAATTGCATCGGGGAGGCTGTCGTCAAAGCAGGCCGCATATTCAGGGTCAAAGTCTAATCGACAGCTTATCCGGCGATCATTTAAAAACATAAGGCACTTTTTGAGCATGGGGGGAGCTTCAAAAAGTGCCTTATTGATTAGTGATTACGGGTTATTTGTACTGTGTAGTTGCGGTTCTGGTGATGGTATCGGCCGGGCCGCCGGAGCCATACACGACAAACTCGGTCGTCACTCTGTATGTGCCTTTGTCGGACAGCTGAAAATAGTGGAATCCTGTATACAGGCTTTCGTAAATAACGTCAATCCACTTATTATTGTTCTGACCGATATCCACTCTGCTCCAGAACAGACCGAGAACCTTTTTCTCTACATAAGTTGTTATAATTGCTTTACTGAAATAATTGTCGTAAGCCAAAAAGTTATTTTTAATTGTTAGTTTTCCAGATGAAGATATCGAAACCGTATTGGATGCGTCCATTGTATTATTAAAATACGGCTCGACCATCTGCGCCGCAGCAAACGCAGAGAAGGTCGACATCGCAATCACGAAAGCAACAGCGATACAAACAACTCTTTTAATGATATTTTTCCGCATTTTTTCACCTCTTCTCCCCCATTCAGCTCCTACAACGCTTTAATCGTCAAAATTAGGACAAACTATTTATAAAATTTTATAAAATAGATACAGCCGCCACCTCGTGACGGCTGTATCTTATTTAAGATAAATATAAGTTTTCACTCCAGTGCGCTCACCATATCAAACAATTCATCATAATTAGTAATCCCCAAACACATTAGTTTTATATTACACTCATCTTCAGTCCAAAAGGCATCGTATGTTCCAGCTGATTCTGAGTAGCACGCAATTATCTCTTTGCCTCTATAACTAAAAATTCTTGAATTAATATTCTCTTTATCCAGTGCAAATGAAGCATCATCTGTTGCCGTCTGATGCAGCTCAATCACAGCGCCCGTCTCGCTATTCTCATAGCGCACGAAGCTCATATCGTCATTCAGCACCCGTTCCGTTTCCGTAAACCCATCTGGCACTTCTGTGAAAGCATAAACGTGGTCTATTTCTGCCGCGCCGTCTCCCGCGAACAGAATCTCTTTGAAGTCCTCATAGGTCTTGACAATGAAATTCGCTATCGGATTCTCTGCGGCGTTGACGCTCACCAGCCCCGCAAGCAGGAGCGCCAAGGTCGCCGCCAGCGCAATGAGCCCTTTGATATTCAGGCGCGATTTACGGTCGTTCTTCGGCTGCTGACCGTTGTTCGCTCCTATGCTGTCGATAAGCTCCTGCATCTTCCTGTTGAATTCATCGCTGAACTCGACCTCGATCTCGGATTCATCGGGAATATTTGCAAATTCCTCCTCAATGACCGTGCTGAAAGCCATATTGAATTCGCTTCTCGTCATAGACATTCTGCCATTTCTCCTCTCTTTAACATCTCCGCAAGCATTTTTTTGCCCCTGTATACCTGCTTACAAACCGCGCTCTCGGTACGATCGACCGTCCTCGCAATTTGCTCGACCGACAGATCGAGCACGATTTTATAATAAAGCACCTCACGATATTTATCGTCGAGCGAGCGAATCGCGTCGAGCAGCTCGTCATACTCGACCTTGGCGCAAACGCTCTCGACGAACACCGAATCATTGAACTCCAAATTGAAATCAATAAACTTATTTTCGCATTCTTTCTGTATCTTTTGCCGTCGGAGCGTGCTGATCGCCTTGTTTTTGGTCGCCTTGAGCATATAATTTTTCAGATCCGTCGGGTCCTCGATCTTGGTTAGGATATCCATATGCGACGACGCGATCGTAAAAAAGACATCCTGGACAACGTCTTCGGCGTCATCCATATTATGCACAACGGCATTCGCGACAAAGACCATCTGCTTCCTGTGCTGATAATAAACTTCCTCAAATCGTTTTCTTTCAACTTCCGTGCCGATCATGTTAAGATACAGCGATAACATTAATATCATTTTCTTTCATTGTAATATTTTAGCTCTTACACCATATGTTATCACAAACATTGCTAAATTTCAACATGTTAGTGCATATCTTTTGAAATAATTTGAAAATTTTTTCATCCGGAGAATTCTGAATGCGTCGTATAGGCCGATAAAGCAGCAAAAGCGGGAGAGTTAGGCCTCTCCCGCTTATAGTTTTAAATCGTTTATGTGTTAAATGTTAGACAGTCTAACAGCTTTGGGTGCTTGCTCAGCCGATGAAATTCGTTGCGACGCGCGGTTCCTTTTCAGGCAGACCGTATTTCTCACTACCGAGAGCAATGCTCTTCATCAGGAACGTCATATTTCTTGCGAGAGTTCGCATAGTCTGCTTGCCCTCCTCGTCAAGCTCCGCCTCGCCCTTGACTCTGCCGTGGATGCTGTTCCAATATTGGCTCGAGGCTATCGGCATATTGCTAATAGTGAAGTATTTATTCAGCTCGTCAAATGTCGCAGAGCAGCCGCCTCTTCTGGCGCAGACGATGCTTGCGCCGACCTTCATCGTCTTATCAAAAGGAGTGCTGTAGAAGAGCCTGTCGAGGCATGCAATGAGCGTAGCATTCGCCGACGCATAATAAACGGGGCTTGCGACGATAAGACCGTCCGCGCTCTCGAATTCGCCCGCGAGCTCGTTGACGGTATCGTCTATCGCACATTTGCCGAGCTCTGAGCATCTGCCGCAGGCTATGCAGCCGCGAATATCCCTGCCGCCTATCTGCACGGTCTTGACCTCAATGCCCTCCGCTTTGAGAACATTCTCGACTTCACGCACGGCGACGGAAGTGTTACCGTTCGCTCTCGGGCTACCGTTGATGATAAGAACTTTCATATAATCTCCCTTTCCGTTGACAAAAAGCGGCCGCCTTCAGTGACCGCTTTTAACTATGTTTACTTTTTCAGAATGAATTCGCCGTTGGTGCCGCCAAGATATTCGCCGTTCTTCAGGACGGCTTTGCCGTTGATATAGACGCTGTGGATGCCGCCGGGGGCTGCGTCGGGGCGAGATTCGTCAACGCTGAGCTTTGCGGGGTCGACGATGCTGATATCGGCCTTGTAGCCCTCTTTGAGGTAGCCGCGCTCCTTGATGCCGTAACGGTCGGCGGTTGCGCCCGTCATTTTGCGGACTATCTTCTCGGGGGCGATATTCCAGCGCCTGCCGAGCAGGAAGAACTGCGGGAAGGTCTGGAAGGTCGCGATATTCTGCCTCCCCTTCTCCTCAACCCATGCGTCGGTCATGAATACCGACATATCGTCCTCCATGAGCGTACGCACAATCGTGTCATTGTAATATTTATCGAGATAGATCCTGCCCGTGCGGTCGGAGAGCTCAACGAGCTTCAGATACATATCCAGCGGCTTCACGCCCTCCTCTTCGGCGAGCTGAATGACCGTTTTGCCCTCGTATTCGGGGTGATCATCACTGATATACGCGACGGTCATATCCTCCCAGTCGATGCCGAGCACCTTGCGGTACATGAGTATGGTCAGGCTGAGCTTGAAGCGGTTCAGCGGTGAATTCGCCTGCTCCTTGGGGAGCTTTGCATACCACTCGGGGAACACAACAGTGATGACCGACGCGCCGTAATGGAATGCGTAATTATCATATGCAATGGGCTTGCCCTGAGCTTTAAGGGTGTGGAAAACATTCAGCATCTTATCGAGCTTTTTCCACGATTTCTTGCCCGTGAAGATAAGGTGGCTGTACTCCGTGCGAACGCCCGTCTGCTCCATGATATCAACTATCTCGTCGAGGGCGATCTCGAGGTGAGATTTCTTGGTGATGAGCGGATATTCCGCGCTGACCGCCGAGCAGGCTCGCGCATGGACGGTTAGAATTCCGTCGTATTTAGCGATCTCCCTCGCGAAGGCATAAAGCTCCTCCTTGGTCGCGTATCTGTTCGGCTCATACATGAAGCCCATCGAGCCGCCGAATGCGCCGTCCTCCATCGCCTGATGGACGTGGTCGATCTCATTTTTAAGCTGCTCCGGGGTGAGCGGCGTCGAGTCGTAGCCGCAGATGCCCGCACGAACAGAGCCGTGACCGACGAGCGGCACGATATTGACATGGAGCCTGCCCGTGAGCTTCTCGCGGAAGGAAGCGAGGCTGCCGGTGAATTCCGACTCAAAGAGGCCGCCGCCGAGCTTGTCTCTGTAGGGCGTATTTTCATCCGTTCCGAACGGCGAAAAGCTGCAATTGCCGGTTATCTGGGTGGTGATGCCCTGCCTGATGAACGGGCTGAAGAATTTCTCGCTGTCTGCCCTGTCGCAGAAGAAATCATTATGCGAATGGGCGTCAATAAAGCCGGGGCAAACATAAAGACCGGTTGCGTCGACCGTCTCGTCTGCCGCTTCGTCGCACTTGCCGACCTTGAGAATTTTGTTGTCCTCAATAAGGACGTCGCCGACAAACGGAGCATTGCCGCTGCCGTCGAATACAGTGCCGTTTTTGAATAAAGTTTTCATGTTTTTGCCCCTTTCTGTGGTCTGTTTAAATATTATACAATACCGCTGCGGACAAATCAATAAAAATCTGAACAGCCGGGGCGAATTTCATTCGGTTTTGGAGTTTAGAAATTTCAAACGGGTTTTTTTCGAAAAAACTTGAAAAATACAATTTTTTTACAAATCTGTGAACCGATTTTGCGAAATTCTGTCTTTATTCATGAGAGGGTTTCTCATAAGGGCGAGGTGCGCCCTGAGAGAAGGCTCAAAAATGCTTCTGAAATTGTCGGCATGAAAGGAGAGAAGATACAACTACATGTATCGAAAAAACATGGCTAAAAAATGTACACACTGCGATTCGGTAGATTTTACAAGTGCTCCCAGCAACCGAAAGGCTGTAATTATCATCACGACGGTTGTCGCTTCACTTTTGATAGTCGGAATTGCCGCCGCAGGACTCATTTTTTTGAAAAAGGAGACAAACGAGCCCATCGATCCGAGCATCACCCTCGAAGATACTTCATACGAAAGCACACAAGGGACAATTGCAAGAGCAACCGTTTTCGAAATCGCTGACACGGTAAACACAAATACGGTTTATGCAATGCAGCTGAGAGATATTCTCAACAATCCAAGTCACTATTCAAATATCGATTATGATTCCGACGGTGAAATTAGCTTTGCAATAACGGATATAAACGATGACGGCAAAAACGAACTGCTTGTTAAGTTTGAACTTGAGCCAGATGACAGCAACCACAGAATCGACATCTGGAAAGTCACAGATTCCGGGGACCTGACAAAATATGGAGAGACAAGGGCATATGCGGAGTTCTACAAAGGCGGTTTTTTAAGATACGAAACGCCGTACAACAGGACAAGCGGTCCCCTCTTTCCGATAAACATAGACAAATATAATGAATGCACCAAATCATACGATTGGCTGCTCACCCTCTATTCGTCGGAGGATGAAACCACCGGTGAGATAACCTATTATTGTAATCAAGCCGACAAAGATGAGCCAATCAAAGTGTCACAATCGGAGTTTTACGACATTGCAAGCAAATATGCACCGGAGAAGAACAAAATCAACTTCGCTTGGCGCGAACTAAGCGAAAAGAACATTAAAAGCTTTACTGGGTGCTGATAAGATAAACCAAAAGCAATGACAAAATGGGGCATTATGAGGAATCCGAGCGATATAATCATTCTGCCGGATGGTTAAGTGAAGCGATTCTTCTTAACACAACAAGTGATATTAAAAACGAAATTGTTACTAACGGAGCTGTACAAATAGGGATATATTACAATCCAAATAAATTAAATAATGCAGTGAAACATATTACGCAAAACAACGAAATTATATCAGAAGGTAGTTAACGATAGCGAAGTAAAAGCTGTTCATCCCGACTTGCAAGCATATCGATTGCCGCGTTGATTTCTTCCTTGAGCCGTACCAGGTATGCCACCTTTTTCTACACGTCCCTCTGAATCTCGTCTATCTTTTCAAGACACCGCACGAACGGCGCTTCTGTCGGACGGTTGGGACTGTGCGGCATCCCGTCGAATTTCATGCCTGAAACGCTGCTCGATAAATCCCTCCAGTAGTCAATCTCACGCAGGCGGCAGTTGATGAGTGCGTCCAGGTGCCGCGCCTGGTTCAGATATTCTTTTGCGGTCATGCGTCCACCTCCATTTGCAGGGAGAGAATCAGCTTCTCGCCATCAACACTCGTAAGCACCGAGAACCACCCGGAACGGAAGAATCTCTCGATTTCGTCCTTGTCCGCCATTGCCGTCCTGTTCCTTGGATTCGCCTTAAGGCTCTTCAGCGCCATGCGGTAATCCTTCACAGCCTGCAGGATGATTGCGTTCGCCAGATTCTCGTAATTTGTGATGTCGCTCATATGCTTTTGCCTCCCTCTGTCGGAAATAGGCATCGTTGCAAAGGAGCGTTGTATCTTTGTATCAGTGCAGGGAGCCGTTTACCACGGTTCGCACCTCGTCCACCGAACGCGCCACCAGCACAGTGCCGCCCGCCGCGAGGATTTTTCGGATAGTAGCCTCCTGCAGTTTCGTAGGTTTACCACTGTCGGTCTTGACCTCGAATCCGAAGAATTGTCCACCAATGCAGGCAATGATATCGGGAATGCCCGCCGTCCCGTACATACCGCCGTGTTCCTTCCAGCAGAAGCACCCCGGCACGGTCTTAAGGTACTTCATGATCGCTTTTACAATGTCCGCTTCTTTCATCTGTTCCTAAAGCCTCCGTATTTTCAACGCTTGGAACACATGGAACACGAGAAATTCTATTTTCATATATTATTTGTGGCGAAAAATAAGGGTATATAAAAATATGTGTATTATATATGGGGAGATAGGATTTTGGTGTTCCTACACGTTCTCGTGTTCCAAAGATGCTCGTGGAAAGGCTGCCGGGATTCATCACCCCAGCACCTCTCCAAGCCTTATCCCCGTTAAAATGCGCCTTTTCGCCATGCGGTCTATGTCCCGCATCACATCGGGGAACGCCGCCGTGATCTGCTGCACGAAGTTCTTCTGTGAGTACGGTTTCAGGCCGCACTCCTCGCAGTACCCCTTATATGCGTTGAAAAGTTCCGTGGACCCGGCGCTATATTCTGCGTCCAGTTCGCAGTAGTCCTTCACGAACGACAGAACGGAATCCGACTCCTCGCGGTACTGCTGCAGCTCATCGGCGTTGACCTGCGTCTCGGAGAAAACATAGTGATTGTTCATGAGCCTGCGGAGCCCTTCCAATGCGAAAAGGAAAATGCCGTCCGCTTCCATGCGAAACTTCTCCAGCAGTTCGGGATCGCGCTTGTCCTGCGGCACGGTGTGATTGAACCGAATGATGATGAGCCTGCGGTAGAAACCCTCCGAACGGTCGCCGTAATTCTTAGGTATGCTGTTGCAAGAGAACAGGAGCCTTGCGCTTGAATGAAACGAGAACGGATTCTTGTTCTTTTTCTCCACGGTCAGATAGTCCTCGCCCACGAGAGCCTTGAAGATGCCGTTATCGTCAATGTTCTTCGTGGGTAGGTCGGCAAAGATGTTAGCCAGCTTGCCGAAAAGCTCCGCCGTCTTGAACCGCTCGTTAAGCGCCTGCCACGACACGTTTGACACATTCTGCTTTCCTAAAAGCACATCGTTCAGCACACGGAGCAGCACCGACTTTCCAGCTGACGCCACGCCCACGATGACAAAGCATTTCTGCGCGGAATTGACCGGGATAAGGAAATAGCCGAGCATCTCTTGTATCAGGCCGACCTGTGCCATATCGCCGCCCATCGACTCCTTAAGGAACTTCTTGAATAGCGGGCAGTCCGCCTTTTTATCGTAGGTCACGGCAAGCTGCACCGTAGAGTAATAATCCGGCGTATGTTCCGTCAGCGTATCCTCCAGGACGTTGTATAAGCCGTTGCGGACATTGATGATGTAGGGATTCGCGTTCAGTTCGCGGATGTCCCTCTGCACCAGGAGCCGCCATTGCTTCTCCGCGTCAACGATCTGCGACATCTTCGTTTCCCGCACCAGCATCTTCTCCTGCACGAGCCGCTGGGCTTCCATTTCGGACATCTCGCAGTAAACGCCGCCGCGGTAATTGAAGTGCTGCTCCGCCGCATAGAACACCTGCTGATTCTCCGACATATCCTTCGCAAGCACACCTGGGAGGAAACGCAGCCCCTTGTCGGTCGGCTCGTACCAGTCAGGTATCGCGGTACCGGCTTTCGCCCTCTTTGCCGCCTTGCTTGCCTGGTACGCTTTGCTTGCGTCCTTGAACACCATGTTCAGCGATTTCAGAAATGACGCCTTCAACTTGAAGTGGTCGCGAATTTCGGAATTGATGATGACGTCCGCCGTCACCACGTCCTGGTTATACAGATAGTCCGAGACGAACTGCTTTGCCGCCTGCAGGTCTTTTATCGCCTCTCCCGTCACGGGGATGCCGTGCAGGATGTCGAGAAGCGCGTCCGCTGGCAAGGGCTGATAGCACCACGCCGCAGGTGATTTGACCGGGCATTTGCCGGCCGCGAACTTCGGACATTTGAACCCATTCTCGCAGATGGCCTTGCAGGTGATGGGATTCGTCCCGCTCTCAAGGAAATGGTTTATTTTCTTCTGCGTGTTGCCCTCGCTGTATCCCGGATAGGGAGCGGACAGGTCGTGTATCATCTTCGTGCCGCCCTCGAAGGGAGCGAGGTTGGTTATCATGGCATACCAGTCATGCTCCGATAGGGACGCCGCGTCATCGCGGCAATGCTGCATGAACACGCACGAGCGGAATACCTGGTCGATGCCTTTCTCCGTCCCGCACTTGCGCTCCACGGGAGCAAGGTCTACCTCCGGCAGAACATCCGAAAGCTGATCCTGCGTGTATTTGCGTTCGGGATGGAAGCTGACGCAGGTCACCTCCACTGGAGTATCTTTCTTACAATGCATGAAACCGGGAAGGCGCATTACCCTCGACTCGTTCACGCACATCGGATCGCCGTCAAAATGCTTCACAAGCTGCGTCTGTATCATGCGGAAACGCTCTACCTTCGCGGTCGAATCCATGAACCAGTACACATGGTAGGACTTCTGCGTTTTCATAATCATTGACGGAGGGAGCGGAAAATCGTCTATCTTTTTCTGCTGCTCGTCAAAGCTGTCGTTGTCCATCTCCACGAACTGTGCGTTGATCCTCGTAATGGAATCATCGTCCTGCCCGCCGTAGTTGACCACGAAGAAGATACCGCGGTTCATGGCGTTATGGTTCTTGAGCGTTTCTTCTATGCTTTTGTACTTCCCGTATTCGCAGGACAGTTTCGACCCTTGGAACACGCCGCCCTTCTTATCGTCAAAGACGCGGAAGCAGACGGTATCGGTCGGATTAAAGAGAGAACCGAGAACATCGGTCACCGTTACGTTCATGCGCCCACCTCCTCCATAAACCTGAGCTTCTTGTTCAGCCGCTTTGCCTCCTCGATCTCACGAGAGACGCCCGGCGACACCTCACCGAACACCCACACCTCGTCACAGTCGCGGAGCAGCACAAGTCCGAACATCAGCCCAAGCTCCCGTTCTTCAGGATCATTGTCGTTAAGTATCTGCGGATACAGAAGGTGGCTGGCTATCGGCATATACCCCTTGTCAATGATCAGGCGGCAATAGCCGATGGCGGCCTTCACGTTCGCATCCACATCGCCCGCATACCTGGAAGCCACATAAATCTTCCTGCGGTTCTTGTCGGCATAGCGTTTTTTCTGCTGCTGCCGGTATTCCTTCATTATCTGGCTCATCGCCGACCCTGCGGTCGGATCGGCGTAGCCCTCGCTGATTTTGAACATAGTTAATCCTCCAGTTCTTCCATCATTCCAAAGGTCGGTCCCGCGGACGCTTCCGCGATCAGCGGAAGGTCAAACTCCGGGAAGGGCTTTTCTTCCATGCAGACACGGATAAAAGCCACCGCCTCTTTCAGCCTGTCCTCCGGTATAATGAAAGTCAGTTCATCGTGTATCTGAAGGATGGGCTTGAGCCATTCCAGCTCCGGCAATCCGGCAAGTATCCTCGTGATGGCGAGCTTCAGAATATCTGCCGCCGTCCCCTGGATAGGAGTGTTCAGAGCGCACCGCTCCGCAAACGACTTTTGTCCCCAATTGTCCGAGGTGATGCCGGGGAAGTACCTGCGCCTTCCGAGCCAGGTTTCGGAATACATACGTCTCGCTGCATCCGCTTTCGTCTCTTCCTGCCATGCGGTCAGACCCTTGTATCCGTGCTTGAGGCTCTCCAGTATCTCCTCACACTCACTCACGGATTTTTCAACCCCCGCCTTGAACTTCAGCGTCTTTTGCAGCCCCCGCGGGAACAGCCCGTAGAAAGTGCCGAAGTTCACGTTCTTGGCGATCGTCCTGTGTTCCTTGTAATTATCCGAATGCTTGTCCTGCGCTTCCTCGTAGCTCACACCGAAAATGACGCTGGTCGTGGCGGCGTGGATATCGCCGTTTTTGCGGTAGGTGTCGAGCATCCTCTCATCGCGGCAGTAGAACGCGCCCACGCGCAGTTCTATCTGCGAGAAATCGAGCGAGAGGATAAGGCAGCCCTCCGGCGCTTTGATGAAGTTTCTCACGCCAATGGGATCGTTGGTCTTCCTGGGCATATTCTGCGCGTTCGGATTTCGGCAGTTCATCCTGCCCGTATTCGTGGACAGAGCGAACAGTTCGGGATGGATGCAGCCCGTCACGGGATTGAGGTATTTCAAGTACCCGTCGATATATGTGGACTTGATCTTGCCCCACTTGCGGTACTCCTGCACCAGCGTGAAAAGCCCCGACAGTTCCGGCCGGTTCTCATCGCACCACTCCTTAAGGAGCATCATCGTCATATCGTCAGCCGCCTCGCGGTTGGTTTCCGTGGTCTTCAAGATGGGCAGCCCCAGGTCTTTATACAGATAATTCTTGAACGCCTGCGTGGAGCAGTTCGCACCGATGTTCACATCACCGATGATGAACTCGATCTCCCTGCGGATGCGTTCCATCTCGTTTTCAGCCTCGGCCTTGCGCTCCTGCATGAGCGGGAGGTTGACCGGGATGCCGTTTGTTTTCATGATGCCGAGGTACACGGCGGTTGGGCTTTCGATCTCCTCCACGATGTACCTGTGTTTCGGAAGGTAGCGGTCGAACCAGTCGTTGAACTTGTGATAGAGCCGAAGGGCAAAATCGGAGTCCGCAGAGCCATAACGGACGGTTTCCTCGTCCTGCGCGTCCAGTTCGTCAAAGTGCTTCCCGTCTGTGACGCTCGAAAACGAAGGGAGCGGTTCTCCGAACAGTTCCTCCGCCAGCCGTTTCAGACCGCTCTCGTTCAGCTTGCGGAACTCGTATATGCTTTTAAGGCTCATCTGTGACGCACAAATCGTGTCGTACACGGGAGCCTGGATCACGATGCCCTTCGCATACGCCATCGAGGATTCAAAGGCGATGTTGTGGGCAATCTTTATAAGCGTTTTATTCATGAGGAACGCCGTAAGAAATGCGAAAAAGGCGTCCTTGTCTATGTTGGTGCCGACACGGTGGGCAACGGGGACATACACGCCCGTACCTTCCTTCACGGAAAAGGAGCAGCCGACAATATGAGCCTTCGCCGGATTGAGCGCAGCCCTGTCCTCCTCGCGGTACGGATCATCGGGAGCAGTCTCGAAGTCGAATGCGACAATACGGCTGCTTCCGATGTAATCCTTTATCCCGTCCACCGTGGTCACACATTTATAATCTGTATTCATGCGTAATCACTCCTATGGGAAATACCCGGAGGAGCGTTGCGCCCCTCCGGGCTTTCGTGCGCTTTACTTCAGAGGTTCAATGATTTCTCCCGTTTCGGGATCGACCAGCGGCTCATCATCAATGAGGGACGCCGGGGTCAGGTTCGCGGCATACGCCTTGACCGTTTCCGACACGCCCGCCACGGCGTTGCGCTCCTCGGCAGTAAGCATACGCTCAAACTAGAATACCGCCTGTGAGAATGCGATACCCGATGCGTTGGTAGCTTTCTTCAGCGTGATCTTCGTGACCACCTGGTTCAGCTTGCTCCCGCGGGAAAGCTGGCTCTTCACATAGTTCGTGAAGGAATTGAGCGACCCGGTCGGCAGTGAAAGAGTGATAGGGAAAAGTTCTCCCTCGCGCAGGATATAGAGCATACGCTTGTTCTTGCACAGCTTGCTCTGACCCTTGCCGCTGCCGAACTTGTTATACGGGCAGTTGGCGCAGTTCCCGCCGGGAGTGCCGATGCCTGTCACGCCGTCAAAGCTGCCGCAGTCGGGAGGATTGTTCCCGCCCGTGTACTTGTCGTGGTAGTAAGCGTAAGCCGGATGGTTATAGACGATAACGCCGGTGATGTCCTTCGCCATCTCGGATTCATCGCTCTCGGCGGAGGGAATCTCGAAAGCCGTGCCACCGCCCGCAGGCAGCTTCACGCGGTCAAAGGAAAACTCAAGTCCCTGGCAATCGTCCGTCATAGCCTCGTTTAGTACGTCTCTGTTCGCAAGTGCAGCGAAACCCTCGTTCACTGCGATTTCGGTGTTCTTCTTATCTGACATGGTCAATGTCCTCCTAATGAAATGAAATTATCTGTGGTTTTTGCGTTGGTGCAGTGAATCGGTGTTCCTACGACTTGCGGATGCCGATCGACACTTTTTCGTAAGTGCTGACGGTATCGCCGAGCCATGCCGGGACGTCCTCGCCCGTGGCTTCCCGCTGTTCCTTGATGAACGCCGCGAGAGTGTTTGCATTGACCGTCTCCACGACCAGGCTGCCGTATCCGTTTTCCTTCAGAGCCTGCATCATCTCGTCCTTGCGGCCTGACGCCGGGGACGCGAACAGTCTGCTCTTCAAGTAGAACGTGCTGCCGTTACGGGAGAAGCGGTCAAGTTCGGCTTCTGTCATGGCATTGGAGAGCTGCTCGTCCAGTTCGGCGATCTCCGCACCCAGAGCCTTGGTCTGCGCTTCGAGGTCCTTCTTCTGTTCCTGCAGAGTCTTGAGCCTGTCAGCCATTTCAAAGATTTGTGTGTTCTCCATCGGTGACTACCTCCTTTCACTTACTACCGGGAAATTCAACCCCCTCCGTGAAAGGTCAGTTCTTAAAAGGATTTTTACCCTTGCGGTAATCGTCCACGAGCATCTTTGCAAGGTTCTGTTTCTGGCGGAGTGCGTACAAGACCTTGCGGTCTACCGTATCCCTGCACACGAGGTAGATGTAGTGGCAGTTCTCTTTCTGCCCCGCCCTGTGGATGCGCGCCTTCGCCTGCTCAAAATTGCTCATACTGTAATCGAGGGAATAAAAGACCATCGTGCTTGCCGCCGTGAGCGTGATGCCCAGACCCGCCGCCGCGATCTGCCCCACGAACACACGGCACCTATCGTCATATTGGAAGCGATGGATTTCGCTGTTGCGGTCCTTCACGCCGCCGCGCACAACGGCGTAGCCGATTTTTTTCTTTTCGAGAAGCTCCTGAATATCGTCCAGTTCCGGCACAAAACGAGCCATGATGACGAGCTTCTTATCTTCAGCCATAGCGGAATCAATGATATCGGAAAGAGCATCCAGCTTTGCTCGGCTCACGGTATTGACCACGCCATCATCATCGGTAAGGTGACCGCCCGTGATCTGCGACAGGCGCAGGAACCTTGTGAGAATGTTCGCCGTGGTTACTTCCGACTCATCCAGTTCGGCGTAGCTCTCGTCCTCAATGCTGTCGTACAGTTTTATGGCATCCTTCTCCAAGTCCACGGTACGGACTTCCTCGGTGATCGCCGGAAGGTCGAGGCACTCAGCTTTCGTCACACGGTACGCCACGGAATGGAGCCGTTTCAAAAAATCGTCCGTCATCCATTTGCGGAAGATCGGCGTGTGGTTGCCGTAGCCGCCCATGTCAAAATACTGGTTGCGAAAGGCGTAAAACGATGTGCCGAATATCTGCGGATTGAGGAAGCAGTACTGTGAGAACACGTCCAGTTCGCGGTTCGTGATGACCGTTCCCGTAAGGAGCAGCTTGTACCTCGCCTTATCGCCGATGTGGTGCATCCCCTTGCTCTGGGAGGTGCGGTTCTCCTTCAGCTTGTGCGCCTCGTCCGCGATCACCAGGTCGGCGTTGTATGCCAGCAGTTCCTTTTCGAGCCGCCACGCCGATTCGTAATTTACGACCACGACCTGCAAGCCCCCGTCCGGCAGCTTTGTGAGCTGCTCCTTCTTCTTAGCCGCCGTACCCTTGAGGATAGTCATGGAATATGGGAAATCGGCGAACTTCTCAAATTCTTCCTCCCATACGCCGAGTATGGAAAGCGGCGCGACTACCAGCACACGGTTGACTTTTCCGTATTGGTACATACACCCGGCAACGGCGATGCTCACTATCGTTTTGCCCGTTCCCATTTCCATAAGAAGAGCCGTGCCGCGGCTCTTGAGACGCTCGTCAAATACGCCGAACTTGTCGCAGGCAAAGGCAAACGCCTTTTTCTGATGGTCATACGGAGCCGCCTTGATCGGCATCATCAGTTCGATGTTCTCATTCATTGCCGTCACCCCGCATTTCCTTGATCTCGATGCCCTGCACGGATTCACCCGGCGTCAGCACGAGAACCTCGCAGAATTCTCCGAAGAGAAAGGTGAGCAGCTTTTTCGGAATGCTCCTGTGTTCGCTCTGCAGAACTTCCTGCTTTTTGCCGCTTTTGTCAGCGATATTGATTCGTACTTTGTGTTTTAATTTCATGGATTCGTCCTCCTGTTCCTGATCTGCATTGCTGCGGAGGATGGATGTATTTCCTTCCTCACTCACTACCGGGAAATTCAACCCTCCGAAGAGGTGCGGCCGGGGAGGACTCCGACCGCCGTATCTGCCGCCGCTCACGGATCAGCCCTTCTTGGGATAACTGTGGCGTTTCACACGCTCGACCCCGAAAGACTTAGCGACCTTGTCGATGATCTTGTTTTTGCGGTTGGTCATTGCCGCAGAGGACGGCAGCTTGCCCGTCTGCTCGGCTTCAGCCTGGCGCATCTCCTCAAGCTGCGTACCCTCGCCGAAATGCTCGAAGAAGAAGTCCTGCTGTGCCTCGGTGCATTCCTCGTCAATAACGCGGCGCACCTGTTCCACTTGGGGATTCTCCGGCTCCGGCTCGACAAACATCGCATCTTCCGGGCTGCCGCCCTTGTCGGCAAACGTGTCCCAGGGATCGACCGCATCCTCGTTGTCTGGATCAGCCTTGTAGCTGTTCACCTTCGCGTCAAACAGGGGATCGCGCAGTTCGCCCTCGTAGCGATCCTGCAAATCCATGTCGTGGTCGGACTCATCGAGCATGATGGTCAGTTCGAGCGACAGGTCTTTGCCGACTTCAAGCCTCTGTGTGACCACGCACTTTGCGTCATCGTCCCAGCATTCGTAGCAGTAATACTTGCCGTCCGCTGTCAGATAACAGGTACGGTTGGGATTGAACCCGCTCTTGCGTTTCTTTGAATCGTTGCTCTTTGACATCTTCGTATCCTTTCTGCTTTGCGCAGAACGGTGGATACGAAGAAAGCCGATGCCCCGAAGAACACCGGCTGTAGCCCTGTGAAGGCATGACAACAAAACGGTGGACTTCGGATTTTTGAAAAGGGTATAGGTACCCCTTGTCCAAAACATCCTTTATTCGTCCACCGCTCTGCTTAACTCGAGTACTTTCACAAAGCGGTAAAATTTCGAGAGTGGTCTCCCGATATTCTCATTTTAGCAACTAAAACATAGTAAGTAAATTTCTGAAATTATCCATTACTTTTCTGCGAAATTTCTTAGAACGGCTTGTAATTCGATATTGAAAATGCTATAATTTTCGTAAGCACTTATTTTATCCATTACTAATTTAGGGTAAAAAAATAAGACCTCATGTAAGAGGTCTTGGAGATAAAGGAGAAATATCCATATGGAACAAGAAAACTTCTATAGCCTCGGCAATGAGAATTTTGCCCTAACAGGTTATCAATGTAAGTTTGGAGTACAAACCAATAATGATGGCACATCGTCTCTTACTGTAGGAATTGATGCCTCTGAACAGTTGCATTATGCTTTCAATTCGGAAGAAGGATTATGTCTCACCACTCCATTTGGATCGGTACGTACACCTGACCTCTTGGGCAAAGTAGCATCCCTTCCGGATAATGATGCTAAAAAAACACTAACCTTCTTTGAAAAGAATGGCTTTTTGTTTCCTTTACCTCATGACAAAGATATAATTTTGGATTTGAAATCTTTTGTTGATATTCTATATCGTATAAAAGCCACAATGCTCCTTCAAAGCCTTCTTGGAGAAATCGATTCCGATTACGAAAAAATCCTCCATCTCACACTATACTTGCTTTTATCAGATAGAGTTACCTTATCAATTGGAGATAAAGCCTCATATACAACCTGTAATTATAGAATAAACGATTTGCTCAATGACACTGTGCTAACGGTAGTAAATAGCGATGATTCCGAAGAAGCCGCTCAAAAGAATAGCTATACAGTCACAGATAGCATATACCCGCCATCGTTTGAATTAAATGCAGAGGAATATGGAGACATCGTTAGTGCCGAACCATTTACATATAATTACCCTGGCATCAAAGATAATTGCTACAGAAAACTCACCTCGTTATACAAAAACTCTCATACGGAATCGCGGAACAATAGATTGATTATTGAATTTCTCTTTCACTACATGAACACTGTAGGAGTGATAGAGAAAGTTGATTACATAAACGGAATAAAGTACTACGGAGAACCCGCAATTGACAATTTTGATGAACACCTAAAGAAGGCACTATTAAATGTTGCCCGCATCGTCCTGGCTCTTGAGATTAATTATAATGTCGGGAAGATGCGTCCATATTATAGCCCTGTCCAGTTAGAAGGCACCTGGAAAGCACCGAGCCTCCTTACTGCACTATATTTTTCTATTTTTTATCGTAATCCTGGAGTTAAGATTTATAGGAAATGTGCCAATCCTTCATGCCACAACTATTTTCTTGTCAGTGTTACTAACGAGAGAAAACGTTACTGTTGCGGAGAATGCCGAAATGCGAATAACCAAAGGACGCATCGTCTGAAAGTAAAAAAATCCCGCTAACCTCCTTGGTCAGCGGGATACAATCAATTCTCATCTTCTGTTGTATCGGCGGGCAATTGTCCGCCGTTTTCTATTAATGCACGGTCAATTGTCTCTGCCATTTTCAATATCTTGCTGGTGTGTGATCCATAATAATTGTACATCAGAAAGCGAGTATCTATTACAATTCCTTGGACGCGTTCATACGGATGCTCGTTATCTTTCCAGTCGCTGGTAGCTTCTCCAATGTTCGCAAAGAAATCGTTAGTTTCAAAGTCGTTGGACTCCCTGTTGAATGGCATCAGAAACGCATTTAAAACTGGAACATCATCGCCGTATTTATCTTTGAATCGTTGCTGAGTATATATGTACTCACCATAGGTGATCTGTTTGTTAATAGAAGTAGATTCCGGCAAATGTTTCGGCTTTCCAGTTATACCATAGCGATAGTATTTTGCGTCCAGTACATAAATTTTATCGCCGTACAACATAATTGTATCCGGCTCAAGTGCATAATTATCGCGTTGATCGCCATGACGTAATGTCCACTTCGTCCTCGGAAAATAGTCCGTTTTATCTGGAATGCCAAAAACCGTGTCGATTAATTTCTCCCATACATACTCAAAGCGGTCGGTTCCAAAGTAGAACTGTTTATCATTCGTCTGCTCATCCAGATACTCAATCATGGCAATCATAGACTGGAACAGCGCCTTGTCCTTATCGTTATGTGTGACCGCAAGTTTTCTCCGCAGAGTATAAAGAAACATTTCATGTTGTTCTTCAATATGCGGATCGGCAGGTAAGTGAGGCGTGAAAAGCCAACCGAGTTGCTTGAAGCTCTTGTAGACACAGTATTTATGAATTTGTGTAATCAAATTCTTCTCATTAGGTGTAGAGCCGACTATTGTATAGTCATTAAAGAATGGCGTACCATCTTCCTGAAAGAATGCTACATTATTTTTCAATGATGCCGCCCAGTCTTTTCTTCCTCTGTCTCCACGCTTTCTGACAAGATCCTTTTCTTTATAATAATCCTGTTGGTCGAGGTAATAACGTATTATATTCATGTATGCATTCACAGGAAAATTGACAGACTGAGGTGCCTCAAATTTTTGCATATGAAGCACCTTGTCTTTTGATTCCGTGAATTCCGAAAGCACCGCAATCAGCTGCAGGATGTCCTGGCGAATATCCTCCTCGCTTTCGGGAAGTTGATACCCCATCGGAAAGTAGACCATGGCATTCTCGGAATCAGCCTTGATTCCGACAAACCTGTCACCATCGCCATTTTCGTTGATGTGGCACCGAAGTTTGAGATTTAAGCCAAGATCCATAGTGTCACCTTATTACTCCGATTCGGTATCAGCGTTGACTGTCACACCTTCGGTAGTTCCTTCCTGCATATTATTGGTGTTCTCAATTGGATATCGCTCTGCTGCATCCAATATTGCTTTTCGGAGATTTTCATTGTAAACCTTAAAACGATCATTGGCTCTTTCATTGCAGAATGTCTCAATCACTAACTCTAAACTCGCATAGGCTTTGGTGTCGAAGGTTTCAGGATGCGCAAATTTGAATGCATCGTCCCACAAGTATTTCAAAACCTTCTCCGAAAAACGAGCATTGCTATGTCTTGCTATAATCCACTCTTTTGAGCCTTTCTCTACTTGGTCTTCCTCTTCATGCCATACCAAATCTGCAGCGGTAATAAAATAAGCCCCCAGACGCTTATCTTCGGAAGAAGTAACATTGTTTCTTCGAAGGATTTCATCATTGATTGCAGAGCAAAAAGCTCTCCAACTGACAGTAGTATCAAGAATAGGTTTATTAGCAAACTTATGCCCATCAAATGTATTCGGAATCATTCTCATGATCCAGCGTCTCTGAAAAGCTGTGTCCAGCGTGAATACATTCTGGTCAGATGTATTCATGGTGCCAATGATAGAAAAGTTTGACGGAAGACGAACCTTTCTTTTCTCATCTCCATACACAATTTGAGCAATATTAGAGTTGGTTATAGCATACTCGCTTGTTCCCACAGGATACTCGCTTTCTTCATCATCAATTCTGTCCAGTAATTGAAACACCTCGCCGAATATAGCTGGAGCATTGCCTCTATTAATTTCCTCCACGATGAGATAGAAATTTTTATCAGGGTTTTCATAAGCCTTCTTCAACAGCTTGGTAAACGGACCCGGCGCAAATTCATATCTTACTTTGTCGTCCCGCACAACTGGAAGAATCTGACCTATAAAATCCGAATACATATAGTCAGGATGGAAAACCAACCGTTCCATTCTGTCCTCATCAGCACAGTATTCATGTTCAATAGTCCAGCTCTTTCCAGAACCAGGAACTCCGTAAAGAATGATATTCGTCCCACCTTGAACACGTGTTACAACATCATATTCTCCGAACGGACAAGCAAGCGAGTCAATAAAGGCAACATTGACTGTAGTCAGCTTAATAACTCCTCGGCGTTCGCCTTCAAACATTTTTTCAAGTCCAATACCAACAGGCCATTCAGTCGGCATCCCAGCAGAATTAATAAAACCTGCATAGTACTTCTTATGAGTCGTTCTAAGAATCATAATCACAAGGTTGTCAATGATTCCTTCGAAGTTGCCGTCAGAAGTATATTCTCCATCGGCATTTCGATTCGGCTCCGGAAAACCGTTCTCAAGACTCCATGCAGGATGTTTATACCTCATATTCTGCCTGCTAATGCGATAATTATTTCTGCCACCACGCGGAGCAAATTCAATGAACGCTTTCTCGGATGAGTTTCCGAGGACGTAAGCATTAAATGTATAGATAGAGCGTGTTTCATCTCTTAATGGACTGTCGGATATTTCCGCATACTCCAAAAAATCAACGATATCGTCATTGGGGATACCTGCCGCCTCCAAATATGTTTGTCCGCCACCGCCATCTGGTCTGTCGATATCATAAAGCTTCTTAAAGTCGGACGGGTTTATCTTTCTGTAAAAAATGCGATCAATGTATTCCATATTCCCACCTTACCTTTCTACTGAAATCAGATATTCTTTTAGTTTCGGCGGCAACTTACTATCGTTGCTTCTAAAGCGATTATAATCAATTAGTTGAACTTCTACGGTTCCGAACTTACCAAAGCATTCCCTCAGTTGTTCAAGCGTAAAAAGTCCATCCTCACTATAACTAACCAAAAACTTATCGCAATGCATATCATTCATTATTTTTTCGAACGATTGAAGCCCGCGCGTTTTGGTGCAAAGTTTTGAATGCTGATCCCACCAATCACGCAATCCACTTTTTCCGATAGCCTCTGGGAAATCGCCTCTCGCAATTGTTTCCAAAATATGATAGTTGGCTGCGTACTGCCTTTTCATATACGGCGGATCAATATAACACAGATCAGCCGTTATCAATCCTGCTAAGTTTTCCGCAAATCCAAGGCGAACAGTGTGTCCTGCTGCATTTTCGTTATATATTTCAGCAGGTCGTAGAACAATGGCATCGTTAGCGTTTTTCTTAAAGTCAGAAAGAAAGTATCCATAAGTACCGGAAATATTTGCAACCTCATTAACAGCCATTATAAGCGTATGCTTAAGAAGGGATTCTTCGACAGGAGTAATCGCTTTTTCTTCAATCCACTCATTTATGGTTTCTCTGATTGCATCAATCTTAGCTGCATTTTCCGAGGTGAAATACTTCCTCGCCGGACAGCCATTTAAGGGTTTCCCATCGGGAGAAAACTCTCTATAAAAGAAACTTTGCTTTGCTTTGAGCCCATTTAAATATGTTAGGACATCCTGGTAAGGAAGTGCGCTGTCTGATGCTATTATCCCATCAGCAACAAGCCCAGGAAAGGTTGGATATTCTCCGATCTGTAGGTTGGTTACAAGGTGATGGTATGAATAAGTCATAACATCTGACGCAACCACAGTATACCCGCATTTCCTTAATTCCAGAGCCACTGAGCCTGTACCTGCCATTATATCTGCTACCGTTCCCGTATCTCCAATCATCTCATGGATGCGCTCGGTAATATAAGGTAGAAGCTTTGTTTTGTTTCCAATGTATCTATACAATCGCTTATGCCTCCATTTTCATATTATTTACAGCACTAAGGTCAGGAAGTCTGTTCATCTCGTTTACGACCAGCTTGCATTCTTCTTTTGTCAGCCCGTATTTTTTCATTATAAGTGCCTCAAGTTTGACATCCAAGTTATGGTCATAATGCTGCATTAGTTTTGTCGCTATCTCGATTATTTCCAGATCAATTTTGCTCCCGTTATATGGTCTAATTGGAAGAGTGAAAATGATCTGTTTAGTAAGATATGGATGCGATTTCCACTCATTTTCACCATAAACCTTTAGGTAATAGTAGTAAACCACCCGCGAATTAATCAGAGCCAAGTAGTATTCCAAAGGTGTCTGATTATTCCCATCCGCATATTTCAGGATATAAACGGTTTGACTTGTCATGCTCCCCGAATAATCTATAGCACTGTAAATTCCCAATCCAGTCTTTCTAATAAGCAATTTGGGAGGATTATATAATTCCCTGTTTTTGTAGTTGATCCCTTCTATGTCAGGTCTGATATAGCATTCTCCAGAAACGCCATATCTGCGAACATTCTCACCCACATAAATCAGAACGCTGTTCTCGTCCGGTTCTTGGGTAACAACATTCCGAACAGTTTGGGTCGTAACGGAAATTTCTCCTCCACAATTAGTACAAGTCTTTTTACCAGCCTCAAGCTGTTTTTTCTTGTATCCTTGAGCATAATTACAGTGCGGGCAATATACAACCTTCCCAGCTTTTGAAATTTCAACGCCTCTACCAAAAATGAACAGCTGTTCCCAATCTACGGTTTTTGCTGTAATTTTATCAAGCAACGCTTCTTCGCTGCTATGCGTATCAATGTCGAAATTATATCCGCTGTTGCTCAAAAATCTCCTTTGATAAACAGTGTGCTTTTTTCTGTCGAAATACGTCAATAGTGTCCCTTGCCCAGCAAGATACTCTTTTCTGTCTTCGGTTGACAAGCGGAAACAAGTAGTTTCACTGTTTGCCTCTGGAAATGCCTTCTTGCAAATAATAACCGTTGCGGCTCTATTAACTTCCTCAAAGATTTTCTCTCCAAGTCTGGCAATCACCTTGATCTGAGTTTTTTCCAGCAAGAATTTGCGCAGGTTCTCATTCTGTGCATCGAACAATGAGTCCGGGATAATAAATGCCATCAACCCGCCATCGCGTAGAATGTTAAACGCCAACTCCATGAAAAGAACATAACTATCATACTGACCTGATACAAGCGAAAAACCCGCAGAAATCAAATCTGCTCTCTCATATATTTTCTCAGAACTCCACGGAGGATTAGCGATTACGGCATCCACCACGGGTAATTTATCACGCCAGTAATCAGCCGTTTTCTTTTTCACGTTTTGCGGCATGATCGCATCGTTGTGAATAATAAGAAACTTGTCCTTGGTGTTATGAACCGCTTCCTTATCAACATCTATCCCTATATATTCATCTTCGTCCCCGAAAACAGCCTTGACCGCACTCAACAAGGCGCATTCGCCACTTGCCGGATCAAGAATAACCTTAATCTGCTCATCACTTGAAGCTCGTTTTAGCAGCTCCGCCACAAAGTCTGACAAAGACTTCGGCGTATATACCACTCCATATTTTTGCTTAATCATCTGCGTTCTCCTTTGCCGAGCTTAGTATTCGTTGATGTCTACACCTGCAGCAAGAAGCCTTTCATATCTCTCATAAGAGAGTACCACCGCGATAGGTTTCCCATTTTTTAGAATAAAAGCCGTTTTATCTTTTTCAGACAGTCCTCTAATCAGCTTGGAGGACTGTCCTCTGTTAAATTCGCCTATATTGTAGTGTTCCACAGGAATTTTCCCTTTTTTATCCAAACCTACAGACCTCCTTGTACTCAACTGCTGGAATCATACAGTTTTAATTATAGCACAAAGAAGTTGTAATTACAATCCCTTTCACAAATTTTATCACAATTTATTTAAGGATTGTAAAAGTAATTACAATTAACAATTAGATTTTACTTCCAAACCGATGCTCAATGTAGCATTCGTGGCAGCAGTACTTCCGTTTACTGTCTCCATACGCCCGGAATTCTTTACCACAGTTAGGGCAGGTGAAATCGTAGTAGGCTTTCCGATCCACCATGTACATATGCTCCTTCCACCAGTGATTGCGGCAGGCATCGCAGCAGAACAGCTTTTTCTTACGCTTTGGCGCCTGCTTGATTTCCGTACCGCAGTTCTTGCACAGCACATATTTGTATTTTTCGTCAGGGATTCCCGCCAGCATTTTGCCCTCTCCCCGAAGACCGTGGCGGCGGCAGAAGGATTTAACCGTTTCCAACTTTATCCCCGTCCGCTCGGCTACCTTCCCATAGCCCAATCCTTGCATTCTCAGTTCCCAGATCATTTCTTTTTCGTTATTTGTCATCATATTCGATTCCTTTCTTTGGACAGTATTTTGGCAAATGGGACATGGACTTTTTGCCGTCAAGCCACCTTATCTGTAATGTCCTGTCGGGCATTACAGTAATGCGTTGAAGAGCCATCGCCAGATCATCCTCATCCGACAGCATCCCCCAAGCGCTTCTTTTTTGAAAAGAGCGTACCCACTGCTGCACAGTATCCTCTCTATCTTCGCCAATACTCTTAGTTAGAATGTCCGCCACCGTCTGCGGAACACCTCTCTTGATTGCGGCGGCTCTCGCGGCAGCGTGAATAACGAAATGGAGCAACCTGTCATAGACATTGAGCGTAGGGCATTTGGGTCCCTTCTTTGTCCGATTGCGGCATTGCCATACCGGGTTGTTGTAACTGGTTGAATGCCACGGTCGCGGCGTGTACATGGAGCCGCATACTCCGCATTCGAGTTTGCTACTCAATACAGTCACGCCACTATAGCGTCCCGGAACATCACCTCGTTCCTTCAGCCTTTTCTGCACATAATCAAAAAGCCACGGGCTGATAATCGGCTCGTGGTCTTCTTTGACATAGTATTGAGGAAGTTCTCCCTCATTTTTCTTCAGCTTCCTTGTCAGGAAATCTACGGTAAATTCTTTCTGTAACAGAGCATCGCCTTTGTACTTCTCGTTTTGAAGGATGCTTTGAATCGTCCTCGCATACCACACATCGCATCCACACGGAGTAGGAACACCCTCATCGGTCAATATCTTGGATATGGAGTGGGCAGTGTAGCCTTGCAAAAACATGAAGAATATCCTGCGGACAGTTATCGCCTGTTCCTCATTCACGACCATCTCATATTTTTCCTTACCCTTGTCATATTCAAGGAAGCGGCTATATGCAAGACTGGTCTTTCCGTCAGCAAGACGTTTGCGCTGCCCCCATGTGACATTCTCGGAAATCGACCTCGATTCCTCTTGTGCAAGACTGCTCATGATAGTCAGCAGGAATTCGCCCTTGGAGTCCATCGTGTAGATATTCTCCTTCTCAAAATAGACAGCTATGCCTCTCTCTTTCAGTTTTCTGATTATTGAGACAGAATCAACCGTGTTTCGGGCAAACCTCGATATAGATTTTGTCAGCACTAAGTCAACGGCTCCGGCGAGACAGTCCTCAATCATCCGATTGAATCCATCCCTGCGCTCTGTCCGCAAGCCGGAGATTCCTTCATCCACATATACTTGCACAAACTGCCAGCCGGGATGTTCTGAAATCTTCTTCGTGTAATACTCGGTCTGTGCTGCGAGACTCGACTGCTGATCCTCATGGTCAGTGGAAACCCTGGCGTAAGCTGCCACACGCAGGATTGCCTTGGTTGTATCCTTGAAGGTCACAGGCTTTGGCAACGGAGCGATTTCTGTAACGATTCTATCTTCCATCTACAGTCACCCCGTCTCCGATAATTCCACCGACAACCTCAACTTCCAAGAATGGTGGTTTATAGTGTTCGGCTATTTTTTCCCAGGCTTTCTGCATCTCGCTTTCGCTGATGATGCCGTCCTGCAACATATTGGCGAGAATCCATTTCGCCAGTCGGTACTCAACTTCAGTTTCAAACAACTGCAATTCCTCCCTCCGAGTTGTAGTGTCCATACATCACTCTGAAAGGCAGAAAAGTCAAGGGGCTTCGGCGATATTTGATACAATCGACAATCTGCATACCCTCATAACGAAGTATTCTGTCAATCGTTACGGGACAGAGCTTTTCGTTATGAGCGTATGCAAAATTTATAGGATGCACACCCTTTGATGCCGTTTCCATAGGCAGCACGGCAATCTGCAGATAAAAAATAAAACCCTCTGCACACCCCTCGGCGTCAGAAGGCAAGTAAAGACTTTATATTTGATACACCTTAACGAAGTGCCGAAAAGCACACCGTATCATTTACGCAACAGCCTCCTCGTAGAGGATACCGTCGTAGGGTTTAAGCATTTCGGTAAGCGTATCATCCAAGAAATACCAGAGACTCAGGATTCAAATATTTCATTAGAAACTGACGCTACAATGCCTATAATCGATGTTGGCAATGAGGGACAAGCACCTGCTACAGCCAAGAAGAAATCTACTAAAGCTCTAATTATCGGAGCTGTGGTAATCGTTATAATTATTGTAGCAATTCTGCTAAGCAGTCTTATAGGTGGCAATTCAACAAAAGGAAGCAACATTTATCAAGAAGCAAATTTTAATAACGGTGCAAAGTTTGCTTATGATGATAAAAGATTGTATATTATTGGACTGTATGATGAAGATGATAAGGATACTTCTCTTTATTCAACGGACTATAAAGGCGTGAATAAGAAGCTGATTTCTGACAATGGAAGCATCGTTGGTATTCGCGTAATAGATAAAAAAATCTATTACAAGGCGATTAAAAGCCAAAAACATGCCATTGGTATGATGAACCGTGATGGAACGGATGATACATCAATAGTAACCAGCTCAAGTAGCATAGGGAAATACGACATCTATAACAATACCCTATACTATCTGAAAGATTCAAGCATTCATGCTTGCACCTTAAATGGCCAAGACGATACGGTCGTTGTTGAAGATGTTGATACATTTACTGTGTGTCGTGGGTATCTCTATTATGTTGATAGCAAAGATGTCATAAGTTCCTATAAGCTAAAAAATGGAAAGATTGCAGAACTGTGCAAGTCTTCTGGTGCAACTGCTTTGTCCGTAGACGGGAATGTGTTGTATTTTAAATGTGATTCCGGATTGAGCTCAGTTTCGCTGGATAAGAACCATGCGGTTACAAAAGTAATACGGGACGATTCTTTGATAAATTATGTGTTTTACGATGGCTGCATTTATTATAGCCATCAGATGACACTCCACGAAAGAAAGGAAATCGCTGAATATTTTGCCGAAACATCTTCGGATGTTAAAACATATCAGCTTGCACTCGTTGGTACAGGTTCTCTTTACAGATCTGAACTAATAGGCGGAGATGGTGTTCCTGTTGATAATACGAACCAGCCTTTTGTTAGTCTCCTGTATACGTATCCAGATGGGATGTACTGTATAACTTCGGTGTGGTCCAATAGCATCGAGCAGGTCGAATTTGATTAAGTATTCCAACTAAAAGCTCAATTCCGAGCAGCAAAAAAGCGTCGTAGAAATACGGCGTTTTTTGTTAACCGGAAGTAACAAACAGCGGTTTTCGAATGACGGACGGTAAGAATACCGCCACCAAAACGGCACCCTCATATCGAAAGAAAACGCCACAAATCGTCCCAAACCACAAGCGCGGGTTTGTTGAATTTTATAATAGGTGTTATGGGAAATGATACAAATCAAAATCGGGAGTTATTCTTCCTGTATTGCACAACATCTTTTCGTGTGTTTTTTTCGCCCTCAGTAAGCGTTCTTTTCAGAAACAGCAACCTCAACATGAGCGTCCCCAAAAAGCCCCCAGTCAACGGCCAAGACATCGTCCATCGGGATTTTGGTGCCGTTCTGCATGGTGATCAGGCGCTCAAAGTCATCGACCTTTTTGACCGTGCCGGTTACAGTCACATATTCGCCGCCGGACTTGCGTTCATCGGGCTTAAAGTAGGTGATTTCCACCTCCGGCTCTTCATCGAGCGCATCAACGAGGAGCTGATACCTCATATTCAAATCGGTCAGTGCTTCCTCGTCAAGTTCGATCCTTTCGCCTGTCAGGCGTCCGGTTTCTTTGATGGCGGAGTCATATCCGGTGAGTGCTGCGAAGGGCGCAAACTGCACTGCTCGATCTGACATCGGCATCTGTGGTCGCGTCTTGGAGACGTGGTGAGGGAGATTGATTATTTCTCTGTATTCTTTCATTTCACATCCAGACCCTTCCCTTAATTGCGAAATAAGTATCTCAGCATTCGTTCAGGGTCATCCAAAAACTGTTTTGTGATTTTATAGTGTTCTGTCTCTGTATATTTGACTTTGTGTATCCCGGTGTCGGTCATTTCGAGAATCTCAGCCTTGGGATATGTTATGAGCATAGGAGAATGTGTGGCAATGATAAACTGAGAGTTTTCTTCGACAAGCTCGTCAATCGCAACCATCAACGACATCAATCTTTGCGGAGAAAGAGCTGCTTCGGGTTCGTCCAAAATATAAAGTCCGTTTCCTTCAAAACGGTTTGTTACAAGGGACAAAAAAGACTCTCCGTGGGACTGAGCGTGAAAAGAAACTCCACCGTAACGAAGGAGAGTGCTATGCTCATCTAAATATGTTGCCGTGTTATAAAAGCTTTCTGCTCTTAAAAAGAATCCGTCTTTGGGATAACCGGATTTGATGGTGGTTAGATACTGATGGAGAACAGAATGTGATGATTTTGTTGAGAAGGAGAAATCTCTGGACCCTCCCTCCGGATTAAAGCCCAACGCAACCGCAATCGCCTCAAGCAACGTCGATTTGCCCGTCCCATTTTCACCAACGAAAAAAGTTACCGGTTTTTCAAAAGCCAGTTCTTCAAGTGATTGTAGATATTTGACCACCGGCAAGTCAGTAAGATATGATGATTGTTCTGGAAACCCATTTAATCTTATTCCGGTCAAGTAATTCATCGCTCTAATCCTTTCACATCACGCCTTATGCCCGCCGATCTGCGCATTGCGGTCTTTGGCGGTTGCGCCTTCTTCAAGGTTCATTGCCTTGAGGATGGCGTTCTTTCCGTACTTCTTTTTGATCGCAAGCGTAGCGGCTTGTATCTTTTCTTCGCGCTCCAATGCGGCGTCCTCAGCCTTCTGTTTTTCCTCTTCGGCGGCATAGTCGGTGAAGAAGTTGAGCTGCACATCTTCATCGTTTTTCTTCGGTGCATCCGCTTTCGGCAAAACATGATTCGCCACAACGTACATACGGCGGACAAGCAAATTCTTGTCCACAATTCGGTCAAAAAGTTCGGACACGGCTCGCATTATTTTGCGCGTGGAGGATGTGTGACCGTCAAGGTTGATAGAGCCGTGTGCCTGTTTAGGGATCTGCCTTCCATAGTGATCCGTCTCAATAGCGCCGTGATACTTTGCCCGTCGTGCCGGATCGGTCAGGTTCTCAATATCATAACCAACGGTGAGAACCATCTGGTCGGTGACAAGTCCCTTGTCCACCAAGTCCAACACAAGCAAGTCCGTCATTTCCCGGACAACCAGCTTTGCTTTATCCGTCTCGTATGGGCAGTGCAATACCTGACCGGAGCTGAGGCTGTTGGAGCTGGGACGGTATGCCTTGATCGCTTCAATGGTCGTAGGCTCCCAGCCCCACGCATGGTCGATTAGCAGCTCCGCATTCTTGCCGAACAGCTTATAGAGCAGGTCTTCGTTTCGTTCGGAACAGAGGGCAACATCGCCCATTGTGAACATCCCATTCTGCTCAAGTTTCTTTGCAATACCTCGACCCACGCGCCAGAAGTCCGTGAGCGGCTGATGCGCCCAAAGCTCACGGCGAAACTTCATCTCGTCAAGCTCCGCAATGCGCACGCCGTTTTTATCCGCGGGGATGTGCTTCGCAACAATGTCCATTGCAACTTTGCAGAGGAAGAGGTTTGTTCCGATCCCTGCGGTCGCAGTGATGCCGGTTGTCTCAAGCACATCGAGGATTATCTTCATCGCAAGCTCACGAGGCGTTAGTTTGTAGGTTTTCAGATAGTCCGTCACATCCATAAACACTTCGTCGATGGAGTAAACCACGATATCCTCCGGCGCTATATACTTGAGATAGATCTGATAGATTCGGGTGCTGTACTCCATGTAGTACGCCATCCGAGGCGGCGCGATGATGAAGTCAATCGCCAGAGACGGGTTTGCTTGCAGCTCCGAGCAGAAGTGCGATGTGCCCTCAAGCCTGCGTCTCGGTGCGTCGTGCTGCCGCCCGGCGTTTGCCTCTCTTACACGCTGCTTGACCTCAAACAGCCGCCCGCGCCCGGAGATACCGTAGCTTTTGAGGGAGGGTGTAACGGCAAGGCAGATGGTCTTGTCCGTCCGGCTTTCATCTGCGACAACGAGGTTTGTGTCCAGAGGATCTAAGCCGCGCTCCCGGCACTCCACGGAGGCGTAGAAGGATTTCAGGTCGATTGCGATGTAGGTTCTGTCTTTCATTTTCGGCTGTCCTCCTTCCCGCGATGTATAAAGGCAGGGGCTTATGCTCTGCACATCAAGTTCTCCGTCTTATCAAAGCGGCATCGGCGTCCGGGCGATCAGAATGACCGCCAGAATCGCACCCACAAATGCAGCAGCCCCTATGACTGCCAACACCTTTTTGCCGAGATTCTTCTTCGCTGCCTTGCCAATCAGCGCAGCGCAAGCCATGCAGACAGCCGCAGCAACAAGCGCAATGCCCAGCGTTTCCCATAGCCAAGAAAGTTCATGTAGGATTTTCATGCGAT
>ERZ827168.1442-NODE-1442-length-32564-cov-9.950598_pt1 | contig 32564 bp, 38 predicted proteins | sample MGYA00519868_ERZ827168 | MGnify/ENA primary metagenome ERZ827168 (study PRJEB31778, sample SAMEA3449271) | human gut metagenome | biome: human gut; feature: human-associated habitat; material: faeces | place: United Kingdom | collected 2010/2012 ...
TATCGGTATTTCTGGAACGCAAGATGGCAGTACATCAAGACCTTATATGGGTGTTGGTATATGGTGGGGTACAGATAAAAAAGAGGGCAACATTAAAATTGATGCCAATACTTATTTTACTATTTCTGCTAATTGTAGCTCTGACAATGCAGGGATTCGCTATTACGTTTATGATGAAAGTGGTTCAAAATTAGCTGATAATATAGTTTATGGTACAGCGACAAAAACATTAAAATTTGATGTTGATACTTGGGTTGCTTTATGTATTGAAACTGCCGCTAATAGCGAAACTTATGATTGTATATGCAAACCTCAATTAGAGTTAGGTACTATTGCTCATGCTTATGAACCATCAATAGAGAGCAATGTAAATCTGAAAAAAGAAATTGACAAAACTTCGACTTTGCAAGGACAGAATCTAATACCTTATCCATATGACGGAACCGAAGGGAATACTAACGGTATCACTTGGACTGTAAACGATGACGGGTCTGTAACTGCTAATGGCACGGCTAGTAAAGAAGCACCGTATTCATTGATATATCCATATAATTTATCTACCATGAAATCGCTTCAGTTAGGAAATACCTATATTATTAGCGATGGGCTCACTGATGAACAGCATACAAACGTTGGCTATATGCAGCTTGTTCGTTATGATAAAAACAATCCTACCAATTGGAAGTACGAAGTTTCTTCAATGAAAGGAGCTGAAATATATACAGCAAATGATGAGAATACTCTCCAGTATGGAATAAGGTTGATTATTCGAAACGGCGCAACTGCTAATAATATTACATTTAAGCCAATGCTTGAAGTAGGTACGATGTCGCATGAATATCAACCTACTACGATTAGCAATACTTCTTTAAATGAAAGATTATCAGATCAGCAAGGGCAGAATTTAATACCTTATCCATATTATAGACCGGATAGTTATACGAATAACGGTATCACTTGGACAGTAAACGAAGATGGGTCTGTAACTGCCAACGGTACAGCTACGGCTACCGCGCACTATGCTATTTTTATAGGCAAGTTAGGATTAGAAATTGGAAAAAATTACGTGTTGACGTTAACTACAGTCAAAGGACAAGTGTCTTTATATTTTGCCAATAAAAACAAACAAAATACAAATACGGACATTGCTGCTTGCCGTACTGTTAATAATTCAACATTAAGTGTTATTTTTAAGTATTCGCAAACCGATGACTTTGATCATGATGAACTTGGTTTATATGTTGTAGCTGGTACTACTTTAACTAACTGTATTATAAAATTCCAGTTAGAATGTGGCACTATAAGACACGAATACCAGCCTACAACTCTTAGTAACCCTACGCTGAAAAAGGAGATCGGAAGCGCACTGCAACCGGAAAGTATCGTAAATAACCAGACAACGACTGTGGCGGGATTTGCACTGGACGCAAGGCAGGCGAACCCGAATATTGATGGATCGCTCGCAAAGCAGATAAGTGATTTAAACGGCAGTCTAAATAGTAAGAAAATACCATCAATTGGCATCGAAAACATATTTACTGGAAACCCGCTTTGTATAGTCAATGGTTCCGATGTAATAAGTGTACAAACCGATTGGGATATAGACAATGGCGGCTATAGGGTCCAAAACATAAAGTATCCTGCAGGAACGGCTACTAATCTTACGGTCTCATTATCGTTACCTGCTAATAGCATTGTTATTGTTGATGTAAATACACTTAATGAAGAGAATATTACTATACAAGGATCACTCATTAGAAGTAACTTTACAAGTAGCCCAGAAATTTGGAATTTATCAATTAAATTCACTGGGCGTACAAACCAAACACTTACAGATATTAGATACATGCCGTTAGTTATCCACTTAGGTTAAAGAAAGGTTTCCCATAACATGTTGTGCCTAATGCTTCGTTTCCATCTAATGTATTAGCTCTTTTTATTGTTGTATTTAAACTGCCGTTTAAGAAAATATATCGAACAAATATTCGAACGCAACTTATTAACCATTTTTTATCATAGAAAGGAAAAAATAATATGGATAAAATTATTTTAAAAGATCAGACCAGCTTTGAAATTGCCGATGGTGCAAGCCTTGGAAACATCCAGATCCAGTCCAAAAATTTTGACGGGATTAAAACGATCACGGACACTTTTGCAGAGAACAACATTGCGGAAGTGACCTTTAAACACAATGATGAGGTATCTGGAAAATACACCGATCTGAAGTGTGATGGGTTTACATACGCACCGAATACGGACGAGGCTGGCAAGGAAGATGGAACCTACACGGTTACTATCAGGCTGCGAACCAAAAATGAAATCGAAAAACGTCTGGATTCATTGGAAAAAGGTCACATTGCAAACGCTACTGCTATTGATTCAATCATCACAGATATTATTCCAGGTATGGAAGATACTGAAGGTGCTGAATAAATATATTTCAAAGGAGGATTTTAATATGGAAACATTTATGGCAACAAGAATTGAAGAAGCAAGAGGAACTAGTCTTGAAAAGGGACAGGCAAAGTACAGAGCATATTTCGTAAGAAAGAGTGCCGCAAAACTGTATGGACGTTATCAGGATACTGTAAATAGTATCTTGGAACTTGATGGATTCTCAGATTGTATTGTATCTGAATAATCTTATCTACAACTGAATATTGAATAACCGAACCTCCGTTCTAAAATCAATTCCATTTATTTCCAAATGGAGAATATATATGTAGAACATATAAATTTTGATTTAGGATGGAGGTATTTTTTTACGTTATGGAAGAGAAATTTAGATTAGAATTATTATCAATGATTGACAGATTTGCAGATGATAATACTGTAATGATGATAGATGGATGTGTTTGTAGATTATTAAGAAAATATGATATAAATGAGAAACATACAGAATTGTGTGTACTTGAAAATGAGAATGAGAAAATTCTTAATACATATAGAGCTTCTTTGCGTCTTGAAGGTCGTTCACCCAGTACAATTTATCAGTATATGGATTCGATTAAGCACACGTTAGATGATCTTGGAAACAAAAATATAAAGGATATTACTACAAACGACATTAGATGGGCACTCTCATTGTATCAGCAAAGAGTTTCAAATACTACTGCTAATAATAGGAGAAAAAACCTTTCTGCGTTCTTTAGATGGTTGACTCTTGAAGAAATTATTCCAAAGAATCCTATGTTGAAAATCCATGAGATTAAGTCTCGATATGTCACAAAGAAACCATTCTCTGATGAAGATGTAGAAAAGCTTTTAGATAACTGCGATACAATTAAAAATCGTGCGTTATTAGAATTTATGTTTTCTACTGGATGTCGAGTTTCTGAAGTACAGAATGTTAACCGTGAGGACATTGATTTTAAATCGGGCGAATGTACTGTCGTTGGAAAAGGCAACAAAGAAAGGACGGTTTATATATCTGAACGCTCTATGTATTATATCAAAGAATATATTATGACTAGAAAAGACAATCTTGAACCATTATTTTTAAATGATCATGGGACACGATTATCCAAGGAAAGCATTAGACAAAGATTACATAAAATTGGAGATGTGGCAAACGTGACAAATGTTCATCCGCACAGATGCAGACGTACAATGGCAACAGAATTAGCTCGTAAAGGTATGCCAATTCAGTATGTTCAACAAATTCTTGGTCATGCTAAGTTGGATACTACAATGATTTATTGTATTTGTGATAAGAAAAATGTTAGAAATGAATTTAATAAGGTTATGTAAGTGGCGTATATGAATGTGCAAATACACGCCAAACAAGAAAGGAATACGCACAAAATTAAACAATTTTTGCGCATTGATAGTATGTATTGACTTGAATTGTATTATACAAAGAACTTTTGTTCGACAATGTTGTTTTAAACGGCAGTTTAAATAAGGCTGATGAAAATACTCTTAGTAACTGGATGGTTGGGTATTCTGTTTCGGGTGCAGGCTTTGTCGTACCGATTCCATCAATCAATAATTATAATTTTAGTAGCAAGAAGATTAAGATTTTTACAACAAGCGGTTGGCAGGATTGCACTTCGCAACCGGAATTTGTCTCAAAATTTGGGTCTGGCTATAATGTTTTTTACAATAGGGGACTTCCGGAAAACCTTGAACCTGGCAAAGCGTTTTTGTGCCAATTTATTTAGTCGTTCATAATATAGACAAAGCTATTATCTATCCTGCCTATTTGCTCGTTACCGTTCGGAAAATAAATGCTCAGATTGCCGTTTGGGTCTAATAAACAGGAAATATTACACCCATTTTGTATAGGAAGCGTCATGTAAAAGTTACGGTTTGAAGGTAAACCTCTCAAAAGAATTGTGCCATGTGTTAATTGCGTTGGCGTTATTTCCATTATCACCTGCACCATAAATCCATTACAGATATATGCTGCATAGCCTGTTGCATTTACTAAAGTGCATGACACGTCACTTCGCACTTTTAAAAGACTGCCGTTTAAAGAAGATTATCGAATATATGTTCGTATATTTATAGAAATCTGTAGACATACGAATATGTATTCTGTTATAATGTCATAATATAGCAGAGGTGATAATATGAAACAAGGTGATACTGCATGGATTATAGAAAACAATAGAACTGTTCGGGAATGTAAAATAGTTCGTATTAATGGGAATTTGGTGATTATACGTTTCACTGATGGGTGTGGTACTCAATTGCCTTTAAAACGTTTGTATGAGACTCAGGAAGATGCCTATGAAGAATTAAGCTACAATGATACGCTCTCACGGATTCAAGTTGAATATGACACAGAGAATAGACGAAAATGGAACGGACAGATGTTGTAATATGATGTAATAATAATTTAGGGACAAATAGATGAATTTCTATTTGTCCCTATTTTTTACGATTTTGCAAAAGTTCTTTGCGATTGAATTGTTATATTATTTTGTCTCCATTTGATTCTTAGTAATCTCCATTTTGTCTCCATTGATATATAAAACTATATCAATTTATACGAAAATATATCAACTTATCTTGGTTTCTCATTTTTTAAAATTATTGTCATACCCTTTAAATACCGCTATTTCCCAATGATTTCATCGGTATTGATAAACTCATACGGTGTCTGTTGGTAAACGTAATAAGATACTCATAAAGTCAAAAAACTAATGTTACAAATGTTGATTTTAAGCCATTTTACAAGATTTGTCTCCACGAGTACCAATTATACCACCATTGAATCTCCACGAAAAGAAACAATTTTGTTATTTGAAGCCATATTTTCGAACTGTTTTTCTGCTAATTCATCGCCATATTCTGAAATTCGATCAAGCTCCTTAGACACTTTATCCATCTCTGTCTCCATCTGTTTTGGCATAACTGATGTATACAAATCCATTGTCATTTGCAGAGATGCGTGTCCTAGATATGCTTGGACTGTTTTTGGTGCAATACCAGCTTCAAAACAACGTGTCGCAAATGTGTGTCTAAAACAATGCGCAGAGAATGGTTCTATTTCATCCAGATAATCTTTTGTAAGATTTACCTCTTCTATAATTTTGTTAATTGCTTGACATACAACTTGAGAATTTAATGGTGTGTTGAATTTTGACGTAAATAACAAATCAGCATACTTATCGTCAATTTTCTTTGTAATGGGTTGTTTGGCAGCAACAATAGACTTTTGAACAAATTGTTTCTTTAATGCTATTTCGCACTGCCTGTTGATTGGTATATCTCTTAAGCTAGTTCTTGTTTTGGGTTTTTCAAAATGATATTCCTTTTGACTGTCGCTTTCATATTTCTGATATACGAGAGTTCTAGTTATATGAATTACTCTACTATCCCAGTCAACATCTGTCCATCTTAAAGCAGCAAGTTCTCCAATCCTCATTCCTGTTGATACTGCCGTAACAAACAGATTGTCATAAAATGTTCCCTTACAACAATCAAAGAATACCGTTTGTTCATCCTGTGACAAAACTCTTACATTTTTTTCTTCATCTCTTTTTAATGATATTCCTTTTGCTGGATTCTTTCGCACATATTCGTTAATCATAGCTTTGTTAAAAATATCAACAAGAAGAATTTTTACCTTGTTGCACGTTTCGTATTGATACCCACTACTCTTTAATTCTTTGATAAGTTGTTTGATTTGATATTGAGTAATACTTCCTAATTGAAAATTCCCAAGACTCGGAGATATATGCTTATAATATACATTATTATAATGTCTTTTTGTGTTTTCACGAATAATATCAAACTTGTAAACGTTCATCCATTTCTTATACCATTCGTCAAGTGTTATATTGTCTTTTACGTTTATTTGCTTGTCATTTTCGTAAATCGCTTCATTATATCTCTTTTTAACATCTTTTAGATCTCTGCCTGAAATTGATACCCTTTTACCAAATCTATCTATATATCTTGCTTCATACCTCCCATTCTTTTTCTGTATTATTCCTTGTCCCAATTCTTTTCCTTTAAGATCTTTGCCTAATCGTATTTCCTCCTTGTATATGGCAAAGAACTTTTGCATGACTGTATTATATCACACAAAAGTTCTTTTTACCAAATTAAATAAAATGCTTTCCAGCTAAATATTTCTCAAATTCAACCCTTTTTACTAGATGTTTGTTTCCTACTTTTAATAGGAAGGGACATGCTTTTTCGGAAAGCAATTTTCTAATTGTTGTTTCTCCAATATTAGAGTATGTTGATGCTTCTGGAATCGTAAGATTTATTTTATCTTTAATTTCAACCGCCTGTTTTATGTATATCACCTCTTTACTTTCGTCCTGTAGAACCAAAACCACCTCTGTTTGTTTCATCTAAACGTTCTACTTCCTCAAACTCAATCTCTGGCTGAATTTTATTAATACGGAACTGGCAGATTCTATCGTTTTTATGAATTACTGTGGCATCCATAGCAATCACAGGAAGTTTCCATTCATCTGCGTCTCCCGAATATGAATTATCAATTACTGCAAAACAATTTGTCTGTAAGATTTTAAAGTTTTTATATGTACTGCTACGTGGTACAATATTGGCTTCATATCCGTCTGGTAGTTTCATTCCAACTCCAAGTGGGATTAGACGAAATTCACCTTTCTTCAGATGGATTGTTTCGGCTGAACGAAGGTCAATCCAATCTCCTTTGCTGATTTTCTCAATTTTATCAATATCCTCATCAAAATATTTAATTTTAATTTTCTCCATTTGTTTTATTCTCCTTGTCTTTGAAAATTTTGTTCATATCTAAAATATAATTAAACATATCTTTTATTATTGGATATATAGCTAGAAATACAATAATTGCGCCAAATATGACTCCAAGAAAAAATAACAGAAACCCCATAATACTATTCATTTACAACACCTTTAATCTCATCCACATAAGCATCAAGCCCATTGTCGCAATCTCTTGTCTTAACCATTGCCATTCTGCTTTGAACAAATACTGCTTCTACAGTACATTCAACAAGAACTTTATCGCCTTTCTTTAATTTGTATAAATCTTCCATTTTCATATTTGTATTACCTCCTTTAATCACAGTACAAAATCATTTTATTCTGAGCAAGAGATTGCTTTAACCATATTTAAAAGTCCACCCATTATGGGTTTTGGCTTCTCCTCTTAAAATTCTAGTTATATATTGTGTTTTAATATTTAATTTATTTGCTAATTCATTAACTGGACAATCAGTTTCTAAAACATAATCACCTTTTTGCGATATAATTTTTATATTGGGAGATTTCTTGCGTGTAACAATTGCACGATTAATGTGCTTAGAAATAAATTGACAAGTTTCAAGACTGTATACTTTATTATTGATAGGTATATTGGACTGTTTTATATCTTTATCTAAGTCTAATTCTTTATTATGAAATTTTCTATCATCATATCCATCAATTTTCTTTATATCTTCCATAAAATTAGCGAAACATTTCCATCTGTCACATACTGTTACACCTTTTGCACCATAATTTTTATAATCTCGCCTTTTAGGGTTATAGCATCTTTCTATTAATCCCTTCCACAATGTATATTCTTGACTTCTATTAGGAGCGTTACATTCACCAAGGTACCCAATACCACATACAGATGGCTCATATGGATCTTTTATATATCCTCCTGCCAATGTTGCAGAGTTGGTTTTTAAAATATATTGTGTGTTTAAAAACTTAATAGTTATAATATTATCTTGATAATTTATAACCTCATATTTCAATCCTGATTTTGTTGTTCCTATGTATCCTTGAATATATTTTTTATCTATATGTCACTCCTCCTTTATTTTTACATAAAGACCACAATGACATTCTCCTTCTTCTTGTTCACGAAATTCTTTACACATACATTTCGTATCAGGTGTCTTTTGTAGTCTACATGGACAGTAACCTTTATTGTCTTTAAGTTTCTGCCTAATTTCAGTTACTAATTCTTTGTCATCATTTACTTTAATCATTGCTAATCCTTTCTGCATATTGATTATTACTGATAAGATATACTCCTAATACATCATCATAATGTCCATCTTGATTAGGGATATACCTACCAAATTTAATAATAATGTTTGGATATACTGAAAGTTCTTTTATATATTTAGATACCTCATCTTTGTTATATCCTGTATAAATAACAATATCATCATTATTATATTCTCTTAATTTCTGTACAAACTCCTTTAAATCGTTCCATGAATCGAATGGCTCAAGTCCTTGCATAACTACAGCTTCTGTTATTGGATTATTGATATATCTATTTACAAGATCATCTATTGAAATTTCAATAATAGGTGTTTTTGCTAAAGAACTGTTTTGACAATAATCCTTACCACACTTAAAAGTGCAGTAAGGAAAAATAATTGTCATAGAAGCCTTTTTGTAATTCACGAAATCTTCAGTTATTAAACCTTTGATTTTCATTAAATCTCCTCTGCTTCAGCGTTGATGTCTCCCCATTTTCTCATTTCAAACTCAGCTTTACGCTCTTTTGAGTATGTCTTAACTGGTGTATAGAAACCAACAATTCTGGTAAATTCAGTATCTACAGGCTCTCCACATACAGGACATTTTGTGCCATAGAACGCATGATTATGTTTACATGCTTGAATCTTTGTATTAAATGCAAAGTATGTTACACCCTGATCTGCAATATAATTTGTCATCTTCCATGCTTTTTCAAATGAATCAAAAGGAGCGTCAATATTATAATGAAGGATTGATCCGCCAGAACAATATCCATCAAACTCGGATGCGATTCTTACACGTTCCTGTCCAGTTGTCTTAATTCCAAGAGGAATAAACTGATTACCATAAAGAGGTAAATCATAGATATTTGCTTTAGGATAAAAGAATTTGTCTTTTCTCATAAGTTTTGCTGCTGCTGTTTCACCAGGAATTTGTTCTGTATTAATCTGATAATCACAATCATATTCTTTGATGAAATCATCCGCAGTTTTTCTCATCGTCTCAAAAATTTTCTTACCAAAAGCAGAAGCCTTGTCTGTATAATATGTATCACCAAATTCATCGACTCTTGTATAACCAAATTTCTTCATTGTTTCATAAATACCAATGAATCCAATCGTGTTGTAAAGATGAGGGAAGTCAACAAGACCATAAGAGAAGTTTGGTAATAGACCTTTTTCTACATTACGTTTAATGATGTGACGAACACAATCAAGAGCTTTTAGATTGATGGTTACACGTTTTACTAATTCGGCAATGTATTCTTCTTCTGAATTCGTGTCCAACGCAATTCTTGCTAAATTTACAGTAGAAACTTTAATAGAACCTACTTTTAATGCAGTGCCACCTACACTGTTAAAGTAGCCTAAATCTTCAATGTTACTCTTTAAACGACAACAGTTGCTCAGTGAATTTACAGATGAGTCGCAGAAAATATTACTATCTGACCATTCCATATTGTGTGCAATAGCCCATGTAGCAAAATCTTCATCTACGAATTTGCCATTTTGACGAAGTAAACTAATTGTAGATACTGGAAATGTGAACATATTATCATGTCTGATTTCTGCCATCACTTCCATATACCATTTCTGAAATTCGATAATTTCTTCTTCGTAATCAATCATAAATGTACCATCTGGAAACTCTGAACCACCAAAAAGAGCCTCAAAATATGGTCTGTCAAAGACTGATGTGTTAGTAAAAGCTGACTGTGAACCATCTCTTAAAAATGGCTGATTAACAGCATATATAAATCTTTGGAACTGCTGCTTTGCATAATACACCTTATCTCTTACATAATAGCCATCATCTACGTCTTTTTTCCAAAAATAAAACATATACGGAATAAGATTAGGAAGTCCAACAGCACCAGAACTTCTGTTACAAGCATAACTAATATATTCTTTGACAAAATCAACAAATGTACTAAGATGCTTTGCTGGTTTTGCATTGCGTCCTTCGATGAAGAAAAGTCCTTTCTCCGCCAAGTCTTTCAAATCATAAGCAAAACAATAATGTTTAAATGATGTCGTGTTTGCATCATGCATATACAACTGACCAATCCATTCAGCTCGAAGCCATTCGTTTGCTGTTTGGAATCCATATTTTTTCTGAATCTCATAATAAATTTTATTAAACGCAAGTAATTTTTCGTGTGGTTTTGGCATTTCTTTTTCAAGAGTTACAATATCCTTATGAGACACATTACTATTGCCATCAATACTGGCATCTGCAACTGTCTTCTGATCTACAAAGTTGTCGATGAAGTCTGTATAGCTTAACTGTCCATCGTCAAAACCATTGATTTTTGCAATATCAGTTCCAAATTCTTCCTGTAATTTATTGTACTGTGTTGTGAAATTTTTATTTAATCTAATGTTAATATTCAAATTCTTTCCTCCTACTGCGCATTAATCCAAGCATTTGCTGCTACAAAATTCATAATTTCTCCATCAACTTCAAGCATTGGAGTTGTTTCAAAACCTTTTGAAATCATTAAATCTGTGTCGGTATTTTCAACGTATTCTATATTTTTTGATTTTAATTTTTTCTCCAATACCATACATTTTGGACAATGTGTTGTATATAAAATTACACTCATTTTATCTCCTTTCTCGATTCCATAAGAAATCAACCTTTCTTTTCATTTTTTAATAAAATCTGCAAAGCCATTATCCTCGTGACAAGTATATTCAAAATTATAATAACTCTGTTTCACTGGATTTGGTTTTGCGGTGGCACGAAAACAATCTCCTTTTACTGGACAATGTAAACTGCTACATAATGTCATATCTGGCATGATTACCCCCAATCTATTCTTCACAAACTAGAACCGTGTGCATCACTGAATCATCTAAATTTGCATGGGTTCGTTTCTGCTTAACAGTTTTAATATAATATTCTCTGTCTCCAACTTGAACTGTTACGAAATTGTCTTTATCATATAACGCATCAGCAAGACCTCGACAACTCATATATCCTGTGTATATCTCAATCACTTCCTTTCCTAATATCTAACCATATAAAAATCCTTCACATACTGCACAACATCGTCAGCATGAAACATTAGATTCGTTGCCAAACATTCCTTGATCCAAGGATGAGTCTTGTCAAAAATAGCATTATTTCTTTTGTGTTCTAATATTTCTGGCACGTTTGCATATGCAATAACAGGGATATTTAATCTATTTGCTTCATAAACCTCGATTGCCGTTCCGATACTTTCATTGATACCATTAATGTTTGCAATCACAATATCGCTTTGACGTACCATATTGAGATCAAACTGCATAATTTCCTTATCTGTGTGCCCTTCTATGTTATCAAAGTCAAAGTAATCGGCAGGGTTAATGACTTGAATTATTGAGTTACAACATGTTGCTGCTATTTCGAGTTTCTTCTTTAAAACTTCTCGCCAAGTGTTATATTCAATTTTTGTAAGACCACCCATACGTCCAGCTAAATAAATAGTCAGTTTATTACTCATCCGCTTTCTCCTTCAAAATTTTTCTGTACCAATAGTCAACATTACTGACAACATCCTCAATATCATCAGATAGATTGTTGTATACAATTCTATCAACAAGCATTTCAGCACCATTAAAATCATTAATATCAGCTTTCATACGTCTTTCAACTTCTTTTAGGTTATCACCACGAATAGAGAGCCTATACTTAATTGTGTTTAAATTGCTATATATATAAATAACAACCATTGGAATCTCTATTGCTTGCAAATCTCTCACACCATCAGGCGTAAGAATCGCTACGGTATCATTGTCTGCGTCATAACAATCCGTTAATGCAGTGCCATAATACCAAACACCTTGCTCAGTATCATATTTCTTCCATTCTGCAAAAAATCCTTCTTCAATTTTCTGTTCAAAATCTTCTTGGGAAATAAAATGATATGTAATATCCTGTTTCTCACCTTTTCGTGGTGGTCGAGATGTAAATGTCACCAGACTTTTATAACTATGTTCTTTTACTAATTTATCTCGCACAAATGTTTTACCACTTGCGCTTTTGCCAATTAAACAGAGTATAATCAATCACCTTCTTCCAAGATATTTGTAATTCTACCATCTTCAATTAGTGTTGTTTTGCCATATTTGAATAAATTCATGCAATCTTCTAATGTAATTTCATCTAACTCTAATACCTGTGAATAATTAGTCATTCTTCATATCCTCCTCTGTGGCAAGTTTTGCATATTTCCACGATATCATGCTATCATCTTCCCCACTCCAAGATGTTGTTCCACTTGTCCATGTATAAATCTTGCCATTTTCGTATTTCGCAAAATGTCTTTTCGCCCATGTTCCATTTTCTACATCTCTGACAAAAATTGGTGTATCTACTGCAACTTTAATCCAGTCAATAGGTGGTTCGACATATTCTTTGTTTAGCCATAATTTAAAAATATTTTGTCTTTTACTCGCGCAATCACAATCTTTATCAAGATAATCATAATCACAATTTTCACAATATGTTTCATTACATAGCTTTGGGACTCCTTTTACTAATGCAAAAATATTTCTTTTTATCGCCAAATCAATAAGTTCTTCTTTATATTTCTCTCTGTTAGTCATTCTTTTTTACCTCGTATTTCTTACAAATTTCAGCAAATTTATTAATTTCATTTTCATCATCAGAGTAAATGGTCATCTCTAATGGTTTACAGTGCGATACATTTAGTAATCCTAACATAGATTTAGCGTCAACGACATGTACCCCATATCTTGCGTCAACTTCACTATTCATCTTGTTAATTGCAACTACAAAGTCTTTTGCATCGTTAATACTTTCCAAATCCAATTTATACATTCTTTCCATTTTCTTTTTCACCTCTCTAAAACAAGCCCACTAATAAACATTAGATCACCTTTTCATATATTTTAATTTTCTTTACAACCGATTTCCATTCTGCGCAGCAAGAAGATATGTCACCATCACGTTTTGCATTACGATTTAAAGCATTTTTGTCTACAATAAATTCACTTAAACAATTTGTAGAAATCGTAATAATATTCGCTGAATCAGTATGTTTGTTACTTTTCGCATCAGCCATAATACAAGGAATTACTTCACCATTTGCTAAAATCAAGTCAAAATACTGACCAATCTTACATTCAAAATGTGAACCAATTGCTACACAATATCTTCCATTTACCATTCGAATACCATAATCGCTTGTATATGCTTTCTGTTGTAACTTATACTGTTTGCTCCCTCTACTGGTAATTGCTGTGTATGGCATCCAAGTCTTATTTTTTGCATATGGAACATTGTAGATCCTGTAATTGATTGGTTTGTCAGATACATAATCTTTATGGATATAACCAGTTTTGTCATCAAGATCGACAGTATACCAACAACCGTTTGTAAGTTCGTTTCCAATGATAATAACCTGTTCATTAAACGAAACCTGTTTAATAACTTCTGAATTCTTGCTTGGTTGCTCTCGAATGTTCACATATGTACCTTTTACATACTTTTTCTTGTACTCAATTTTCTCTTTTGATTGAGATAATAAGTTTAATTGATTACTGAACCCTGCCGTAAGACAGGGCAGTTCTTTGTTAGTTACAGTTTCAGCAGACGCAGTATGGGTAGTTGATGTTAATGCTAATGTCAATGCTGCTATTTTTGCTATATTTTTCAACTTAATAAAATCGCCTCCTTAAATACTATCCATGAGTTACATTTATTTATTCTCTTTTTTATTTGGTTAATTTAGCGAATTGCTAATTATAAGAAGGTTCAGATTTGTCATTTCTCACGATTTCAAAAATAGGGAACTGAACCGAAATTCCACCATTTTTATTCTTTGTTTCACCTTTGAATTTAATCTGCACAATTTTACCAATAATCTCATCAGGATTGTTCCAATAGTAATTTCTTTGCTCATCAGTAAATCCAGATCCTACACCGAGTTCATATCCTTTGTAATCACATTTAATTAGTCCAAGAGTTCCTTTATATTTACCATCACCCTCAACAATATCAGTGCAACGAATATCGGCATGTTTAAATGACTTCACTTTAAGAATTCCATTATTACGTTTATTTTTCCATTTGGTATCCTTATTGAGCATCAGCCCTTCCCAACCATCTTTGTCAGCTTTATCAAGCAGTGGTTGAATAACTGATTTATCACTTCCTTCATATATAATAGAAACAACTTCAAGATTATCTGTATTTAAGCGAGAAATCGCTGTTGTTAGTGGATTTAAAATTTGTTCTCTACGAGCTTTATATTTTAATTTGCTCTCGCCATTTTCAAATTCTTCATTTGGGATACATTCATAGATTACAAATTTAATGCAAGATTTATCAGAATCGTCAGAATTGATAATACCAGTTCCAATTTGGAAGTTGTCATTATCAGAAAGATTATCATAATTTTTACGAATTAGTTCACCATTAAACATATAATTTTCATGTTTAGGTAATTGTTCAATATCTTTAATAATATGGTCAAGACCTGTAAATGGTTTACCCTGTCGACTGATTAACTGCCCTTTATAATATGCACAGTTATTGCCATTAAGTTTTTGGGACAAAGCAAACCATTCATTGTCTTTTGGTTCATTCTTTTCAGAAATAGGATATGCTTGCTGTACATCCCATGATGGAATCAAACCATGAATTACACTGTTTACAACTTTCTTATCACAGCCAAGACGAAACTTTTTTGTAACCATCTGTTTATAAAAGTCTTGATATTCTTCTGATTGATTTTCAATAAAGAATCTTACAGTTCTTATATCATAATCACTTCCTGTATTATTCTTTTTTAGATATTCCATCAACATCTCAAATGAATTGCAAACATCATGCCAAAGGATAAAACAATCTTTACCTAATTTCTTATCGCTGATACCAGTTACGATATTTGAGTCAAGCAGAAACACTAGACATTTTTTGAATAGCTCATTATCTTTATTCGCTGCAATAATAGCCTTCTTGTCGTTTGTACTATTTGTATGTTGTATAAGATTGAAAATTTTAATTACTTCTTCCAATATCATTCTCCTTTCTATTTAATATATCCCATCCTTGATACCACATTGATTTAGAATTAGCATGTTGTTTGAATAATTCTATTAATTCATCTGATTCAGGAAAGAACGGATCTCTATGTAATGTACTATTGATATATCCAAGAGCATTTAACAAGAATTGCCCTGGTCGCATATCTGGAAATGACCTCTTATGTATCTCACATAACTGTAAATAAAAATTATCTAGTCCCTCTGGATTTCTAATTTTCTTTTTTGGTTCCTGTCTGCAAATTCCGTCAATAGAAAATCCACACATGAATTCATTGCATTTTTTCCCATATCTAGGACAACTCAAATTTTAACACCTCCTATGAAATGAACATTTCTTCTGCTTTTTTATCCTCAAAAACCCTTATAAATCAAGGGTTTTCAGACTTCCCATCATACATAATCAGCTCTTCTGCGTATGGAAGTGACTCTACCCACTTGATAAATGACTCTGACCACTCTGTAAGCTTATGGTTTCTACGCTGAAAGTACATATTACGAACATTTTCATAATTCATTGTAATTGTACGCTTCTGTAACCATGATTCTGGAAGCCAACGCACAAGCTCTTTCCAGTATCTCTTATCTTTCGTCTCAAGATATTTCTGACGAATATTTTCTAATACATAAATAATATCTTCTTCAAATGTTGAAATATTATCCAATCCGTCATCATCCTTTGGATTATCAGCAATAGATAAATTCCTATCATAATCATCAATTTCAAAGCAGTCTAATGTAATTGGTGTTGTAGCAAGCTTATGCATTGTGCTTGTAGAGTTCGCAACTGTTCCTACCTTATAAGTATCAAATTCTTTCCACCAATAAAGAGGTGCTGTAATATCAACTGATACAAAAATCTGTCGCATAAACTTTCTATGTTCATTTCCTGCTTTAATAAGAGTCTGTGCGAGTTTCATATCATTTTCACCGATCACAAATCCATTTTTACCATCATTTGTAAAATCACTTTGATAACTATCACTTCTATTCCAGCTATTCTTAGGATTTCTCATCCCACGGAGACTGTGCTCAAATCCCCATACCTCTGTATTCTCAAATTTCAAATTTTAATCCTCCTTAAATGACCAACAATAATCTACAAATCTATTCCAATTAAGTTTTACTTGGCTGTAAATATCTATTTTTATTGGCTCAGATCGTCCAACCCATGAAGCCATATAAATAGTTGTTTCATATTCACACTTGCTCCAAAATGAATAAAGTAACTTTCTATCAAGCTCTTTCTCAAACTGCTCTTTAGTCAAATCTGATTTAAGTAATTTGAGAACATCTTGATTAAATGTATAATGTTTAAATATGTTAAACGGTATAATCTTATTCTGATTGAACTCATCATAATAAACATTCCATTCCATGTTATCTGTTTTTGTCATACATTCACCTCTTTTTGTTATTTTAGGTACAATATATAGCGTTTTTAGTTGTTAGTTTTGTGCTATATATTGTATCCAAAGCAAATCCGTCTTTCCTTGGCTTTTTGAGTCTCTGAAACGCCCTATTTATGGGCATTCCAGAAATCCTCTACTGTATTATTCTCTTAAAATACTAACTTTGGATGAGCTGTGTCATACAAACACTGCTGTAAGTGAGTCTGTTTCTTACTTACACCCTCTTTACTGATAGCCATTCTCAAAGCACCAGTTTGAGCAACCAAATCACATTTTTTCTTCGCTCTTGTAATTCCTGTATATAATAATTCTCTTGTTAAAAGGGAATATGATGAAAAATCAATGCCGAAAATAACATGATCGAACTGAGAACCTTGAGACTTGTGAACTGTAATTGCATAACCAAGTTCAATACTATTAACTTGTGTTCCTTCTACATATACCTCTCCAATGCCCATAAATGAAACAAGCACTGCTTTATCTTCTGGAAATACCTTTTTAATAATACCAAGATTACCATTAAAGATAGGTGGATTAGTTTTGTATGTATTCTGTGTATTGATAACTTTGTCTCCTTCTCGAAGAATTGTTACTTTGCCCTGTGATACAACCTCAATCTGTTCTTTATTGTCGTCTTCTGGATTATATAAATCCTGAATCGTATTATTGATGTTATAAGTGCAAGCATCACCTTGTTTCTTAACAGGAACAAGTATCTGAGTTTCCATAACATTGAAGTTCTCTGTGTTCATTGCTTCTGAAAATCTCTGCATTATTTTATAGAAAGTATTACTCTTATCTGAATAACAATCTAATGATAAATCCTGCAATTCTCCTCTTGTCTCTGTACCAACCCAGTCTTTTTCTACAATCTGTATTCCTTTACGAATACGTCTTGCTTCTGTAACAATGGCTGATGCTGCTGCTTGTCTATGTACTTGACTAAGATATACCGTAGGAATCTCAGGAGAATTGATCATATCAAACGCAATGTTGCCACACCCAATTGACTCTAACTGTCCCATATCTCCAAGACAGATAAGCTTTGCACCTGAAGGAATTGCTCTTAAAAGATAATAGAAAAGATAAGCATCAACCATTGAAATCTCATCTACGATTACAATGTCAACATCCAACGGGTTTTCATCATGATATGTAAAACCATTCTTCCCCCCATCATCAGTACAAGGATATTTAAGCAATCTATGAATTGTATATCCTTCTTCTCCTGTGATTTCAGCCATTCGAGAACTTGCACGACCAGATAAAGCACATTGTACATATACATAATCTTTCAATGCTTCAAGGAAAGCAGACACGGATGAACTCTTACCTGTTCCAGCTTCACCATGAATAACAACTACATTGTTTTCAAGTGCTTCTTTTACACCCATTCGCTGTTCTTCTGTAAACTGCCAACCATTCTTATGTTCTACATGTTTGATTGTATCTTCCCAATCACCATATGTAATCTCTGATTTTGCATCTCTTAATCGGATTAATTCTTTGGCTATTTTATCCTCAATATTGTAGAATTTTCTAAGACCAATCTGTGTCTTATCTTCATTCCACCACAGCTCATCACCCATATCATGAATTGCTTCTGTAATATTCATATCAGGAACATCTTCGCCAAGTTCATCAATAATTGCCCCCATTAACTCATCAGGTGTAATCCATGAACAACCATCCTGACCAGAATCTTCAAGATATTTGTAAATAAAAGCACTAATACGTTGAGAACAAAATTCTTCCATTCCACTATCAAGAGCTATTTTGTCTGCCGTTTTCCAACCGATTCCTTTTACTTCATTACATAAGATATATGGATTATTTTTAACCTTTTCAACAACTAAGTTAGGTGAATTATATCGTTCCATTAATCTATTCACCATATTGTTCGTAAGGTTATACTGCTCCAACTCTGAGAAGATTTTTGCTAAATGGATATTTCTATTAAATCTTTCAATCCATCGTGCAGCCGTGTCTAGTCCACAACCTCTGACCTTTACCAAATCTTCTGCTTTGTTATTCTTCAAAGAATCAAAAGGATCATCCAATGCATCATACATATTTTCAATCTGAAGTGGAGTGAACAAAGTAGACAAGAATTTCTTCTGTCCAACTTTGTCATTCTCATTAAAGGTAATGGCACTATAGATTGATATGATATTGTATTGTCCTCCCCATTTGGGATCTTCTACATAATCTGCCACCAATACGTATGGATTACCTTCAACCAACTGTGGCATTGTACCTTTGATTATGATTTGATTGAATTTATCGGTCTTAGGTTTACCCTCTTTGACCTTATCTACTGAGACAACAGCAATTCCGAATTCATTTTTATAAAATCGTATTGTCTCTACACTACATATAATTTTTATTCTATTTTCTGATGCCATTAGTCCTCACTTTCCTTTTAATCAACTTTTGTTCTTTCAGATTGAAGTAGCAATGTGCCATCTGAATGTATCTCTTGAACTTTGTTTACTGTATGCTGGTAAATTGTATCTTTGTAAATCATTGGTCTGAAACTATCGTCCCTTCTGATTCCTGCCACAACAATCTTTGAACCTCTACTTAGCCAACTTCTTTCAAGTACAGTTTTCTTGTCACTATTCGGATCAAGCTTTGCTGAAATTTGTTTATTATAAAATGCATAATGACCTTTATTAAACTTCACATGTACTGCACCATATTTTGTAAGAAGTGTGACCATACAATGCAAGTTATCAGCATTAATAACTGTTCCTGCTATTCTTGAAATCTTAAATTTAGGCATTTTCTTTGGCGAACCATCAATATAGCGAGTGTAATAATCGTAAGGTTCTGGTTCTTCTGGTAAATCAAAGAAATTAACTATGCCATATAGTTCTTCATTAATATTCTCCAATTCATGCACACCATCATAGAAACTCAATGCTTGCATAGACCAAGAAGGTAATGTACCATCAGCATATTGATTCCAAACAGTTTTAAATAAAGCTTCATTATAGAGATTTAATGTATCAGTATTGTCAAACCAATCCTTTAATGGCTGAATGTATTTATCAACCTCTTTAGTAAACAATTTTTCTGATACGATATAATATTCTCCTTTGATTTTAACTACTGAGTCTTCTGTGAAATGTTCCTTGAAGAAAGGCTGAGAATTGTTGTCGAGAATATAATAACCATCATGATATCCTCTTTTTGGTACTTTCTTTCCTTCATCTATATGCTTTTCATACAATCCTTCATCATCTAAAACATATTTTTTGAAATTAACCATACGTTTTGCTAAATCTAATGATTCAGGAATAATACCCAATTCTGTCATTTTTGCGAACTGTTGCATTGTAATTTTGTCACTTGGAGTAAAAGCATAGTTTTTTAAATACCAACGCATTGTTTCTTTTCTATCTGATGAGTGCAATTCTGTAAAGCAACCAGCTTTAATTAATTGAACCATTTTTGACTTGGTAATAAGCTTTGTATCAAGCATTTTACGAGCGAAATCTTCCATAGAATTAAATGGTCTGTTCTGAATAATTGCTTGTACAATATCATCTCCTATACCATTGATACCCTTTAGTCCAAAAATGATACGATTGTTCTCAACATCTGCTTTAAAACCAAAGTCTGCTGAGTTGATAAGTGGAAGTTCTACTTTAACATTCTCTTTTTGAACAGCAGCTATTGCTATTGCCATCTTTCCATAATTGGTAGAATCACCTGCATTTTCATCTACTGCGCCAGAATCTACAATTAAATTCGCTGTCTGCCAATAAATCGGGCTGTATTTATAACACAAATTCAGCTCTTGAAGACCTATAATCGAGTAGGCTAGTGTATGACTTTTATTGAATCCATACCCTCGCTGGGTGCAAATAAGCACATTCCACACATAGTTCGTTAAATTCTTTGATAAATGCTTCTCTTTCGCATTAGCAAAGAATTCTTCTTGTAATTGCAAGAACTCTTTTGGCTTCTTCTTTGCGACTGCTTTTCTTAATCTATCGCCCCAAGCTAATGAGAAACCACCAATCTTCGGATGCATTGTCAAAAGTACCAAATACTCCTGGGCTTCACAGATACCAAATGATACTCCAATAATATCTTTCAGAATATCTTGTTCTTCTTGTGTCAGACCATATTCAGTCATTTCATCATACCAATACTGGATATTTTCTCTAAAACGAGCATATTTCTGTAATGGTGTTTCAGCACCTTTTTCCTGTGCCATAAGTCGCAATACTGAGTTAATGGTTGCTAATTCATCGACAGAAGAAGGTTTTGCTAATGCAACCGCCTGTACACCACTCTCTTTCTCCATCTGAAAGAATGACATTACTTTGTGATTCCAAAGCATTTCCCACATATCTTTAGCATTACGTTCCAAAGTATATACACCAATATATTTTTCATAAGTAGCTTTCAATGAACCTTGCCACTCTATTACATTATTCTCCAAAAGCAGTTCCAACTCTGCTTGCATTTTATCCAAAGCATCAATACAAAGAAGATCGACCTTAATAAGAGAACAATCTTCACACATATGTAAATCAAACTGAGTAATAACATCACCTGAATTTGTTTTCATAAGTGCTGTTGTATCTGTAAATGGTCTATCAACTAAGATAATTCCGCCTGCATGTGAACCTACACCATTGACAAGTCCTTCTATCTTCTGTGCAGCTTCCCATAATTCAGGATATTTATTCATTTCTGTAACAAATTCTTGTACAGGTGGGTTATCATCATCACCATAATACATTTGTGATAAAGTTCTTAATTGACCTCTATCGGCTACAATCAATGAACTAATATACTGAGCTATATCATTATCAATCTTCAAACCACGAGCTGCTGTTAAGATAGCACTTCTACTCTTTTCAGTTGATAGTGTCATAACCTTACTAACTCTATCTTCTCCATATGTATCTTTCATAGCCTGAATAACTGCTTCACGCTTTGAACCACATATATCAATATCAATATCCAAAACAGAAGCACGTTCTGGATTTAAAACTCCTTGTCCATTATTTCTAATGGGGAAGACTATATCTTATTCTTTACTAAATTTCCAACCGTAATAACTTTCCTTTCTTCCATTTACAACATCTGACACCCACTGTTTTACCGTTTGAAAAGTTTTTGACTTGGTTATATTGCTGTTAATTAAATAATCAGCACAACTTGAAACGGAGTCAAAATGTAATATTATATCATCTTTTTGAGCTAATATATTCTGTCCATTGTATATTCTTTGACTGTAGCGTTTAATTCCATGCTCATTTAAAATTCTATCTATGGTGTTATGATCTACGCCATATTTTAAAGCCACTTTTCTAGCAGTTTTTAACCTATAATAATCTTGAATTATCTGATCTTCATCAAAATCATATAAAGCAATTTCTCTTCCACCTATTGTTGAATTATATCCTTGATTATAAGAATCATAGCATCTAATCCAATATTTTTCTCTCTCATCCAACAAATCATTTTCAACTTCTTCTATTTCTTCTATGTGAAAATGTTCTATCCCATATTTTTTAAATGCTTTATATAATACAATTTGCTTAAAATATTCTTTTGTTGAGTTACATTTGTGCTGTTGCCATCGTTTTGTTAATGTTTTTATGGTTTGTCCTATATATATTTTATTGTTAATATCGTTTGTAATTTTATAAATTCGTCCCATAATATTGTCATATTACAGTTGGTAGTAAAGAATTTTCGCACTTCGAGCAGTAGTCATTTTCTGCCCTACTCCATAAAGGATAGTCGTTGCACCTTCCTATATAATAGGCTTGGCACAGGATTACCATATCATCTCTGACTTAGGCTTCCCTGTTAGCACAACTTCTAGTTATCATTTCCTATAACTCCTGATGCGTAAGCTGTACACCGTTGACCAAACGTTCACGAAATTTTTTATAATCATGTCACCATGATTAGGAAGCCTTTAATGTTGACCTCCAAGGATATGTCTTTGTTTTTTCTCTTAATGGATTAATCTGTGTGATACCAAGAATATTTAATAGACAGAAACCTACACCAGAACCTCGACCAGCCCCTACTAATGTACCTGCACTCCAAGCAATCTGTACATCAATAGCAATCTGAAGAAGATATTTAGACCAACGAACCTTCATTTTTTCGGATGAATCCTTTATATAATGAAGACATTCGTTTATTTTTTCATAAGCTTCGTCTGTTTGGTAATAAGGATCTGTATCAATATAAGCAACAATATCTCTTACTAAATGCCTATCACAATCGTATTCAGAATGATAAAACTCACTTAATAAAGGGATTTGATTCTTAAACTTTTCATACAACTCTTTATTTGGTTCAGAAGTATTTAATGGAATATACGGAATATCGAGGTCTTTTGTGAGTTTGTAATACTCTGCTTTTTCATATATAAGCATTGTATTGTCTAATCCCTTTTGAACCACATCGTGACTATAGTATTCGTCCATATACTCATGAATTTCATCTTCACTCATAATATAAGTGGTAGAATAAAAATCATCCACCTCTCTGTCGCCCTCTTGAGATTCCAAAAAGATTTTATGTATCTGTCTATCTTCTTTTTTAAGATAATGAGCATCCGTTGTAATGATATATGGTGTACCTGTCTCTTCTGATAACTGAATTAACTTGTGATTGACATAGATTTGTTCCATCATATGAGAAGGTTGCAACTCTAAAAAGAAGTATCCTTCACCAAATATCTCATTCATATATGCAATCCAATCTTTACAAGATTGCCATATTTTTTCGTATTCCTTTGGATTTGCTCTTTCTAAATCCTGAAACTGTAAAAGTCTATGTGGTAATGCTCCTCCAAGACAAGCCGAGCTTCCGATAATATCTCCTTTATAGTTTGCCATCATTTCTTCAAGATCACTATAATAGGTAGGAACTCGCATCATGACATGCATAAAAGAGTTCTTAGTCCAAGCTTTTGTACTTAATTCTCTAATGCCTTGATGCCCATGAGCATTTAATGCCACTAAAATAAAATGAGGATATCTATTATTAAATTTATTCTCGGCAGTTACATCTTCTGTACACAAATATATCTCATTACCAAGAACAACTTTAAAATTCTCCCATCCTTCTAAATCCTTGTGACTATCATAGTATTTAAGTGCATCTAAAGAGGAAGTGATAGACTCATGTTCCGTAAAACAAATGCCAGCATGACCTAATGAGTGAGCATACTCAATCATTTCAGGCACTTTATTTATAGAATCTCGAAGTCTTAAATTACTTCCCTCTGCACTATGGTTATGTACTCCAAAAAAACTCACTCAAATCCTCCTCTTATAACTGTTTTAATAAGCTTCTAACTGGTTCTCTTCCATAATTCTCTTTTAACCAATCAATGTATCCTTTATCCTTTTGTGCTACTTCCACAAGACGTTCATCCTTATACTTACCAAAATTCAACACATAAGTATCTAAAGGTGGTAACTCAGGTTTCTTCCACTCATCGAACTCCATGTCTAACGGCTTTCGTGAAGCAAGATAATCAGCCAAATGAACAATCTCCTGATATTTATTTGATGGTTTTGGAAGCACAATTCCTGCATCTTTTGGTTTGTTTGAGGTATTAAACTGCCCCATATGAGATTCAATCGCATTAGCAATCATCTCAATTTCTTCTTCTGAAATAACTGCATCTTCTTTGTGCTTTCTAACCGCTTCTGCCATTAACAGCGGATGATCAAATACTGTAAACACTTCCTTTACGTCATCACTTGCACCTGATTTTCTGCCATCATGCACTAAACCAGCACATCTTAATAAATCTCTTTCTCTGTCAGTGAATTTGTTCTGATACTGCTCAAGACTGAAAAACCAATTAAGGAATCGTACAACTGCAATACTGTGTCTCATCAATCCACCATCGCCTAATGCATATGCAGGATGGTACTTGCCTGTAGACGAGGCAGGCACTTCCCACCAATACAAAGGAAGTTCTGACACCAAGAGTTTACAGAAATCTTTAATATCTTCATTTTCAAACGAATCATAAATAGGCTCAATCATTTTCAACTTTTCTTCTGTCATTAAAATACCAACTTTCTTTTCTTCTCTGTATTATTATTCTCCAAAGCATTCCACTTTTTATTGACTTCAAATGTCTTTTGAGTTGGTGTCCACTTTGAATAATATTCGCATTCATTTTTATAAATAGTTGCTTCTGGATTTGTTGTGCAGAACGTGCACCAATGACATAATGGCGTGGGCTTCGGAATAAACAGATTTTTATTCTCACTTGCTTCAATATCACCAAACACTTTATCAAGTGCTTTGATTAAACGTTTTTCCCATCCTTTTGTAAGAGCATATTGTTCATCATCTATAAGGATGAATCTATACTGCGATTCAATAGGTAATTCACCAAGCTCGTTTAAAATTGCCAAAGCATAAATTCCAAACTGTAATGAGGTTGCTAATTTACTCTGATCGTATATTTTCTTGGAAGTCTTATAATCAACCGTTCTATACTGACCATCTTTTACATCAATTCGGTCAATAAAACCTTTTAAAATAACTTTGTTATCCCATACAAATTCAAAAGGTTTTTCAAAATATGTAGGCTGCCAAGTAGTATCTTCCATTTCTTCGTGTAACACTTTATCAAATAGTTTTATTTTTTCTTCATATGAAGCACCACTCGCATTATCTGCTTCGTGCCATACTTCAAAATATTTTCTTCTTAGCTGTGCTACACCTAATAATTCTTCTTTTGTTTTTTCGTCTGTTTCGGTCACTCCATTCTGTAGAATATTATTTAACTTGTCATAATCTACTGCTTGACCAGAAGCAATCATCCTGCCCTTCTGTTCCAAAACATAATGACACAGACTACCCAACTCAAGTGCAATTGAAGTATCCTGTGAATACTTCTTATCCATATATTTAAACTTATACTGAAGAGGACAGTTTTTAAAAACCTCAATTTTACTATATGAAAATGTAGGTAAACCTTTGTCCTTATCAGTTACAGGTCTTACTCTATCTTTTAATTCTTGCAATTACTTCTCCTTCTTTGATTCTTTCAACACTCTATTAACTTCATCCATTGTAATAACAATCTTCTCATCTAATAATTCCAACAATGTTTCTTTCCCCATATCTGTAGGACTGGCTTTATAAGGCAATCTATTCTCACTGTCTAACAATAAACAAACTTTGCAATATGGCACTAATCCTGCTACTTTTTTTACAAGTTTGTTATAATAAATCTCTGCTTCAAAAGAATGCGCATCCTGGTATTCTCTATCAAAAGCCACAATCACTTCTTCACATTTGAGATATTGCAATAATAATTTTTGCTGAGTGACAGTAATATTACTTCCGCAAGTTGCTACTGCAAATGAATCTTCTCCAAAGTATGAATAATTTTGCATACATCCTTTTTCTGACTCAAGCAGCATTGCTTTTCGTATTGATTTAATTTTGTTTTGAGTAACATTGATTCCGTATAGATTTGAACCTAATTGGTGACTAAGAAACTTCCCACTTATTTGAAGCGGAACATACTTTCCTACTCTTTTGATATCAGATTCATCAAGATAACGACCTCTAATTCCAATCAACCGATTGTCTTTGTCTCGATGTGGAATTACGATTTGATTGGTCAATCCATAATAACCAATCTCATACCTGCTCAAAGCTTCACGAGAAATGTTGTCATTTAACCAATCTTCATGAGGTGCATAGTAGAATGTGTCTAAGATATTTTCACTAATTTCAGACAATGTAGGTACTTCACGTCTATTCTTTTTTACTGACTTCAAACGATTAATCCATTCAAAATCATTAATACGATTCTTTTCTTTCTCAATCTCATCAGAAGACTGTGTATAAAATCTACCTATTATCTGACATATATAATTTAGTGCTTTATAATAAGTTACTGTTTTTCCTTGTGTACGTTTAGCTCTAATTATTAATTCAACCAAATCATGTTTGTCTTGACATTTAGAAAAGCAATAAAAACTGCCATAAGTATATTCCCCATCAGGAGGGAAATAATATAGTTTCCATGAATTGTCTGGCGAAGGTTTATTATGACATATTGTTTGAAATATCAATTCCCCTTTTGTAGTTTTTTTAGGTGGTAAGCTACCTAATGAACATACCACTTTAATTAATTCGTCTTCGGTCAAAGAGGAAAGTATTTTTTTCTTGTCTAAATAATTACTCATGATTCACCTCAATACTTTTCCATATAAAACCTCCACCTGATTTTCTCCTACCATCCAAATAGTGTCGGATAACGTCATAATTTATTCCTGTTTGTTTCGAAGCTTCTTTTATAGAACCAAACTTAGCAAGTGCTTTTCCATCTAAACTGTATTGTATTACAGTTTTTGGAGCTTTTTTATTAATTCGAGGCGGTATATCATCTATACTGCCTTGATAAAAAGCCCATATGTATCCTTCTGAAGTTTCACAAACTCCAACACAACAACTACTTATTCCTGAACATTTAACACCTGTCTGTCTTTCTGCCTCTGATTGATTTTTAAACGTATTTAAATACTTTCCTTCTAAAGAATATTGATTAACTGCTTTTCCTTCACAATAAACTGGTTGAATATAGGGTTCTATATTCTTACCATGTGTATCTTCATGGAATCTAAACATAAATTCTTTTGCTCTACCAATTCTTTGTTGAGCAGATTGAATTATATTAGATTTCGGAACGGTAGTTTCTTTAGTTGCTTCTCTATATCCGTGGAATGTTTTAATAAAATGCCCCTTCAAGTCATAACAATCAATATCCTTTTTCAACGATTCGCTATGCTCACAATTGGCTCTTTTTTGCTTCTCTTTTTCAGATAACTTATAACCGTAGCGTTGAGAATCACCACCAGCAGTACGATTATATCCATAATTTAAATTATTACTCTTATATTTTTTTATTAGTTTTCTTTCAGCAATTTTGGCTTCCTCTTTCGTTAAACCTTTCCTTATAACGATATGTTCTATATTATTCCATCCATATTTCTTTATGGCTCTACCTACAAGCTGGTTTTTATAACCATAGCCTTGATTCCCCCATCTTGTCTTTGGAGAATTGCAAGTTATACCAATATAGATTTTATCATTGGGGAAAATGTGTTTGTATACTGTATATTTTTTGTCATGTTCCATATAAGCACCTACCAATTTCCCCAACTCTTCTTATCAGTTGGTTCTTCTTCCTGTTCTTCATCAATCGGATTATCAGGTACTTGAGATAGCAATACAGAATGCTCCTTAATCTTCTCTTCTACCTGCTCAATCTTTGTAAAATCCATATCAATTAACTCAAAATCATAATTCGTTACAAACAAACACTGTTCTGTCATAGTACCCAAATCAATTTTTGTCCAAATAATGATTCGTGTTAATCTTCCTCGTCTGACTTTGTATACCCAATGACACATATTAGGCACAGGCATATTAACCATTTTATGTAACACTGATTCGATTTTCTTTTTCTCTGCTTTGGTGGGAGCCATTGAAATAACACCCATATCCAATTTATTCGCTAATGCTTTTGAACCAGCTAACAAATTCTGATCCTTATACTGTGCATTTTGTGCTTCACCATTTAACTGAGAAGCAGTATAAATAAACACATCTAACTGTTGAGCAATCGTCTTTAATTCAGTTGCAAATACCAATAATAACTGATGCTCTTTCAATCCCATTCCAGATTTACTATTTACTTCTGCCATTAAACGTAATGAGGTATGAATATAGTCAAAGAAAAAATACCTAACAGAAAATTCTCTGTTGTATTTTTTTATCTGGTTTTTAATGTCTTCAATGGAAAAGTCAGGAATATGTACGATATATAATGGACTAGATTCGATATAAGAAATGGCTTGTTGAACTCTTTCTAATTCTCCTTGCTCATATGTACCATATAGAATATGTTCCTCATTTACTTTACTAACGGCTGCAATTAACAATGTCTGTATCTCATCTACTGGCATCTCAGTTGAGAAAATAGTAGTTGGCTCACAATTTCCTGTATACACATACTGCTTTGATACAACATCATAAAAATACGGAACTGCAATTTTACAAGCATCACCAGCAGCCATACGAGTTTTACCACCACCTTGAGGACACGATCTCATAAATAAACATCCTAATCTCGCACCTCTTGATACAGTATTCAATCCCTCATTATTCAAAGCCAAACCAACATCAGGAACTTCCATCAATTCATTTACCAAATCTGTCATACCGTCACCAGCCTGAACATCTGTACTTAGTGTATTGGTACAATATTTCATATTGGGATTAATAACAAATGTTGCTTCAACCATTTCAATAATGTCTTGCTCAGTATAATTGTCAAACTTAATTTGTTCAGCTTCCATCTTTGAGGCATCTGCAATGGTACTGTCAAAAATAAATCTTGTATCAAGACCTTTTTGCTCATAATATCTAAGCAATGCGTATTTTCTTAATCTGTGATAATAATAATCATAGTTCTCAATGGTAGCCATATCTCTTGCATTTGAAAGATATTCTATACCTTGATTCTCCTGAAAAATTGAATACTGTTCTTTGTAATTGCTTAGATATGAATCTATACTAAATTCATCAATTGTGGTGCAACCTTGCATATGTAGATTGTAAATTGCAACAAATAGCAATTCATAGAAGTTCTCTGTATTAAAATCAGTTCTATCTAATGGTCTATCAATATCATCTATTAAGGAAGAATCTTGTATTAAACAACCAATCGTATTCAAATATGCTCTTTTATCTACAAGTCCTTCGTGTGCCATTATTTCACCTCTTTCCCAATTGACTGAATATCAATCTGTTTTATTTTTCTCCTTTTAGGTTGAACGATAATGGTCTTTTCTTTGTACATATTTGAAATATCCATATTTTCATTATGTTCTTCCAGTTTATCAACCGACTCATAATACTGCATTGCTTCTGTGTGATAATATGGAACAATACCAATTACATCACCAGTTAAATCCTTTTCAATGATTTCATGCAGATAAACCAGAGTCTTATACATGCTTTCGTATGTAAAACCATAACGCTTGATATAATCTTCTGTTAAGGCATATACTTTTGTACTTAATTCTTCTCCTTCGATGAGACTTCTTAAATACTTATAATACTGTTGCTTTTTTGCATATTCCTCTTCGGATAATGCTTCTTTCAATTCAGCTTGAGGTCTAGCCTTTCTACCGACTTTTTTCTTTGTAGCAACCTTATCTATCTGTTCAGTTTTGTCTTTCTGCAATGTCTTGATTGCAATATTAAAACATTTTTTATGAGCATAGCGTCCCTTATATGGAACGCCATCCTCATCTACAATTGGTTCATTGCATATTACGCATTTTCTTCGAGCTGCCATGTATCAACCTCTTATAAGTTATTCTCCTCAATGAAACTCTCAATATCATAAATGATTGCTTCAATAAGCTGTTCCTGACCTTTCTTCAGATCACTAGCCTTCTTGCCTTCGCCTAACTGATTTGCAACGATTGTCTGTAAATCTTCAAGATATCCATTGTCAGCAAGCTTCTCTCCAAGTTTCTGTAGCTCGTCCATGAGGTCATCATATGATTTAACATCAACTGTTCTCTGTGCTTTCTGCTCCTCGTATGTAACTGCTGTGATTCCCTCTTCTCTCTCCTGAATCTCAATAGCTTTAATAATTACATCTTCAAGAGCTTCAGCAGTGAACTCCTCAATATAAGTAGTAGGAAGATAATCGAAACGAGAACGAGCAAAGAACTCATCTGTCTGTGCTAAGAAACCGGAAGACTTAACAACCTTACCGTCTTTATCAACACCGTTAGAACGAACATAAACACATAAGTCTGTATTATTGATGATAGGTGCTAACGCTCTCTTATCAGCCTTTGGTGAAATGTATCCATCCTTCTCCTGTGCATGTGCAATAAAGTAACAACAATATCCAGCACCAAGTAACTTGTTAATCTGCTTCCAGAACTCAGTCTCATACTCTTTCCAAAGTCCATATCCACCATTTCCTTCTCCGATTGAAGGAGCTTTATACTTCTGGCAAATAAATTCCTGACAATAATTTGCAGCCGCTTCAATCTCATCGAAGATAATTGTTGAATACATCTCTCTTGCCTTCTCTACTGTTGCAGGATCTGTAAGCTGCTTGTTAATCTTAATGAAGTCAGACCACTTTGTAATAGGACAATATGGAACACCAGGAATGGCATTAAGACCTGCCTCGAATGGAAGATAGAATGGCTTCTTCATACGAGTTGCCTGTTTAGTCTTTCCTAAGTTATTTCCACCATAGACAAGAATAACCTTGCCCTCTAAACCTTTTGCTACTGTGCTGACCTGTGGATTAAAAATATCTAATTCGTTCATGTAATTCTCCTTTATTTTTAAAAATATTTTCTTAATAAAAATGGTACATGTTTCAAACTATTTCATTCGTACCTACAACAAAGTTAGATTAGAAACCTAAACTTCTACCGTGTGCTGCACCACTTGGCTTTGCAGTAGATGCCTTTGCATCACTCTGAGCTTTAGCTTTTGCTTCCTCAAGACGATTTGCTCTCTCCTGAATTGCAGCCTGAATTGTTTCAGCAACATATGGAAGCTCTGGTGTAATACCTTCCTCATATGCTTCAGAAGCACCTGTGATAAGAAGATCACTCTTAATCTCTACAGATACCTTCTTTCTTGGCTTACCAATCTTAACTGGAATCTCTGTTACAGTCTCAATTCTGTTATTAATAATGTCTCCGTAGAATTCTACTGTCTGTCCTACCTCGAATCCTGAATCAACAGCCTGTCCTACTTCACCCTCTGCCACAAGGTCGATTGGCTCAATTCCGTTATATGTAGGCATCCATCCGCTTACTACGATTCTTCCTGTCTCAACACCATCATCATCAAGCTCAGGATTGATACCAGAAATGAATACCTCAATTGCGAACTCTGCGTGTGGCTCATAATCCTCATCAGCCTTTAATCTATTGAAAAAATTGCTCTTATAAGATACAATTTTCTCACCATTCTTACCTGTGAATGGGCTAATATCGCCAGTTACTCTAACCTTTGTAGCCTCTTCCTCACCAACTTCTGCAATAGATTTGTACTCATTCATTACTGTCTGAATACCTGCATAAGTCTTATTGTCAGTACCAGCCTTAGTCTTCTCATTTACATTGACATTGTACTTAACGAAATTCACATCAGAAGTCTTGACTGTAATGTGACCTGTTATCTTATTCTTTCCATCTTCTGTTACAATCTTTAGATCCTTCTCACTAACTACACCTACTGCTGTTGCCTTTGCATTTGCCTGTCTTAAATTTGTTTCCTTTGTTGTTGTCTCTGCCATTTAAAAATGTCCTCCTTAAAATTAAAAAAATTTATGTAAATATTGTTAATAAAACAATCTATATAAACGCCCAAATGGACGGAACACAGAAGTTAATTTATATAAACATCTATGTATAATCAGTGATTTTTGAGTATAAAAACCCAAGGGTATGCTGTTTGACCACCCATACAAATGCTTTCCGCATTTATTTATTCTCTTTTTGTCACGGATTTTATATATTATTCGTGACATTTTGTTTTTGGAATTTTTGAACTGAAT
>ERZ827168.1445-NODE-1445-length-32505-cov-15.461263_pt1 | contig 32505 bp, 29 predicted proteins | sample MGYA00519868_ERZ827168 | MGnify/ENA primary metagenome ERZ827168 (study PRJEB31778, sample SAMEA3449271) | human gut metagenome | biome: human gut; feature: human-associated habitat; material: faeces | place: United Kingdom | collected 2010/2012 ...
TGATTGCCCCGCTATTGATTCTTGCGCACAATTCAGCTACAATAGAAGCTGTAATGATTTAAGCGGCTCAAAGCCGCAATGCGCTTCCGCTTTGAAAGGAGCCCTCCATGAACCTTCTGCCCCTAAAACAACGCCGTTCCGCCCTGCTCACGCTGGTTTCCGTTCTGGCCGCCGCATATGCCGCGCCGTATCTCGTCCCCGACAGCCCGGATTCTCTGGTCTTTCGGGATGGCATACTGCCCGCGCTGCTGCTGCTCGCGGCGGCTTATCCCGCCCGCGCGGCGTTTGAAAAGCATCCTGCGCGCGCGCTGAAATACGGCGGCTTTCTGGCGCTGGTCTTCTCGTTTTTCCTCGGGCTTGGCAGCGAGCTGATGGTTTACGACGGCTTTCTGCCCGGCGCGGGCAGCTTCATCCGCCGCCTTGCCGTTCCCTGCCTGATGACCCCGCTGCTGGGCGCGCTGTTTTCCTACCTCTTTGCCGCGCCTGCGCGGAATGATGCGCCCGGCGGCCGCCGCCTGCCTGTTCCGCTCTATTTTCTGGTCTTTGCGCTCTCCTATACGGCGACGCTGCTGGCCTTCTTCCCCGGCGTCATCAACTATGATTTCGAGGGCGAAATCGTACAGTATATGACCGGCGAATATCTGGCCTCTCACCCGATTTTCCATTCCATGCTGACCGGTGTGCTCTATCAAATCGGCACGGCGCTCTTCGGCAGCGCGACCGGCGGCGCGGCGACGTACAGCGTCTTTCAGCTTCTCTGCCTGTCCGCCATGTTCGCGTGGTGCTGCGGCTTCCTGCAAAAGCGCGTGCCGCTGTGGGCGGTTCTGCTCGTCGCGGCCGCCATGGCCATTCTGCCCTTCAACGGCATACTGGCCATCTCGACGGTCAAGGATACGCTCTTCACCGGCCTGTGCGCCATGCTCTGCCTGACCCTGTGGGAAATCGCCGAAGATCCGGATGCGTTCATGGCGCGCAAGGCGGCGCTCCTGCGCGTGTTCCTCATCTGTCTGGTCATGTCCCTGCTCCGCCACAACGCCGTCTTCGCCGTCCTGCCCGCGGTGCTCGCCGTCGTCGTCCTCTGCCGCGGCGCGCGCAAAAAGGCCGCGGCGCTCTGCGCCGTGACGATGCTCTTCTGCCTCGGCATGCCCCGCTGCCTGCAATACGCGACCCACGCCAAGGCGCTGCTCAGCTCCGAGCTGATGAGCGTCCCCTGCCAGCAGCTCATGCGCACCGCCGCGCGGGTGGACGAGCTGACGGAGGAGGAATACGACGAGATTGCCGCGTGGTTCTCCGGCGCGATCCACCGCTATCGCCCGAGCTACGCCGACCCGGCCAAGGGCGGCAATTTCGATTTGGCGCGCTACACGGCGCATCCCGAGGAATACTGGTCGCTGTGGAAAAAGTACGCCAAGCGCTACCCTCGCGTCTATATCGAGGCGTTTTTCGCCAACTGCATGGGCATCTGGTACCCGGACGACACGACGCACGCCCACACGATGGATACCGAGGAATGGGATAACGTCTATCTGCGAACCGTCAACGTCGTGCCCGAAATGGTCGGCGAGGTCACCGCACATTCGTATCTGCCCGCCTATCGGACGTGGATTTACAATTCGGCGCACCACTCCAGACATGAAAACGTCCCGCTCTATTCGCAGCTGTTCAAACCCTCGACCTATGTGTATCTGCTGCTGGCGCTGACGCTGCTGCTGCTTTATCGCCGCGAACGCCGCTGGGCGCTCTGCACGCTGCCGGTCTGGGGCATCATCCTCTCGCTGCTCTTCTCGGCGTGCATCCTGATTCGCTATTCGTATCCCTTCATGGTCTGCGTCCCGATGCTGGCGCTGCTGATTCTCTTTTCAAACCGCCGTCCCGCCTGACGCTGCTCCGTTCTAGGCATGACGCGCTTGGGGCTGTCAAGCTAATAAAACCGATATTTCAAAAGTAAAACTAAGTATTTTGCCCGAAGGTTTCCAAAGGGCGATCGGAAAGCCCTTTGGTGGGGCGATGGGGCAAAGCCCCATATTCCAAAATGCTTAGACACTTGTTTCTTGAAATGTTTGGTTCAGCTTGACAGTCTTTTTTTATTTTGGTCTTGACATCGCGCCCGTTTCGATGTATTATTGTATTAAGTCCTTAGTACAGCAATACAAGAAAGGAGCTTCATCATGGAATGGTCCATTGTCGCCGGTCGTCCCGTCTATCTCCAGCTCATCGAACAGCTGGAGCTGGCCATCGTCGTCGGCGAATACCCGCCGGGCGAAAAAATCCCCGGCGTGCGCGACCTCGCCGCGCAGGCGCAGGTCAACCCCAACACCATGCAGCGCGCGCTCGCCGAGCTGGAAGCACGCGGCCTGCTGGAAACCCAGCGAACAGCGGGGCGAACCGTGACGGGCGACGTCGAAAAAATCGCGCAGACCCGTCGGGCGCTCGCGCAGACGCTGGTTCACCATTTTTATCATCAGGCGGCGGCGCTCGGCCTCACGAAAGCCGAAATCGCCGCGCTGCTCGAACAGGAGGAGGCATAACCATGGCGGCTATCTACACCGCGAACCATCTTCAAAAGAACTACGGCAGCCACGTCGCGCTGCGCGACGTGAGCTTCTCGATTGAGCCGGGGCGGCTGGTCGGTCTGCTCGGCCCGAACGGCGCGGGCAAATCGACGCTGATGAAATGCTCGATGGGGCTGCTCACGCCGACCGCCGGTGAAATCACCATCGGCGGCGTAAAGCCCGGCCCGGCCAGCAAGGCCATCACATCCTATCTGCCCGACCGCATGGCGCTCTCCACGAGCATGCGCGTGCGCGACGCGGTGGCCATGTACGCGGATTTCTTCGCGGATTTCGACCGTGTGAAGGCGCGCGACATGCTGCTGGATCTGAAGCTCGACGACGGCCAGCGCATCGGCGCGATGAGCAAGGGCATGCAGGAAAAGATGCAGCTCTGTCTGGTGATGGCGCGCGCGGCGCGGCTGTATCTGCTCGACGAGCCGCTCGGCGGCGTCGATCCGGCGGCGCGGGATTACATTTTGAACACCATTCTGCGCAATTACAGCGAAAACGCATCCGTCGTGCTCTCCACCCACCTCATCGGGGACATCGAGCGCGCGCTGGATGAGGTGCTGATGCTCAAGGATAACACGGTTTTCCTGCATCAGGGCGTGGACGAGCTGCGCGAGGCGCACGGATGCAGCGTGGACGAATATTTCAGGGAGGTGTTTCGGGCATGATCCGCAAATTGCTCAAGGTTGAATTCAGGGAGGCGTTTTCCTCCATGCTGCCCGTCGGCGCGGGCATGCTCGTGCTCAGCGCGTTGACGGCGCTCAACTCCGCCGTTACCGCGCGAATCCGCGTCAGCTCCGCCGGGTTTGACTGGCTGGGCGCGCTGCTGGCCTTCGCAGCGGCCGTCTGCTTCATCTCGGTGCTGGCGGTCTGCTTCTTCGCGAACGTCAACCGCTTTTACCGCATGCTCGGCGAGGAGGGCTACATTCAGCTCACCCTGCCCGCGACAATGAGCCAGCACATCGCGGCCAAGCTGATTGCCGCCGTCGTGACGACGCTGATGACGTTCCTGTTTCTGGCCGTCTGCTCGTCCCTGATGGCGTTTCCGGCCGGCGCATCGTGGCTGACGGATATGCTGCGCGACGGGCGCGACATGGTGCGCGGCGGCGGGCTCTCGCTGCTTCTGCTGACCGCGGTCATCGCGCTGGCCGGGATGGCCATGGGCTATCTGCACACGTATCTCTCCTGCGCCGTCGGCAGTCTGTTCCCCCAGCACCGCAAGCTGGCGAGCATCCTCTCGTTCTTCGCGCTGCAATTTCTCGCGCAGATTCTCTTCATGCTGGCGGTCTATTTCGCCGCGACGCGGATGGAGGTTCTGCTCAATTCGTTCAGCCGTTTCGCCCTCGATCTGCTCAGCAGCCCGAACGGCGAGATGAAGGCGATTTTCGGTTCGCTCATCGGCGTTTCGGCGGTTGAAATCGTCATCGACGCGGTGCTCTGGCTGATTACCCAGACGATTCTCACCCGAAAGCTGAATCTGCCGTAATAGCATAATACTAATTCGCAGTTAAAATGCTTAACAGAGCGCATCAGATTTTTTGTTCTGACGAAGCCAAGTGAAGTGAGGCGTACTGGAGGTACGTTGAACGGAACGAGGCAAAGTCAGAGCGAAAAAGATGGTGCGCGGATTAAGCCATTTTAACAAGAATTAGTATAAAAGCGACGCACCCGGTCATTCGAGTGCGTCGCTTTTTTTCACAGATCATCCGAGCTCACGCCGCCGCCATAGCGCTTGAGCACATATTCCCCGTTCTCGTCCTTTTCGTAGTCAAACCCGTAATCGCCGTTTTTGCCGTTCAGCTCGTAGCTGATGGTCACGATCACCCGGTCGGCCTTCGTGTTCTTGCAGGCTACGCCGGTTTCCCGCACCTTCGCCTCCGGGAATGCCTCGGTGAACAGGCTGACCGCTTTCTCCCGCACGACGGGCACAAAGCTCCAGTCGATGTTCCCGCCGTTGTTCTGCGGCGTTTCCACTCGATTGCTCTGTATCTTCTCCCCCGCCTCGTGCAGCGCGCTTTCAACGCCCGCGCAGCCGGAGAGGGACAGCAGCAGCGCAAACATAGCCAGACACAAACCCATCTTTTTCATTTCTCGTTCGCTCCTTTGATGTCGTCGGGCGCGCCGCCGCGCCGTATACCAGTGCAATGTCGGCGGGCGCGCAATGCGCGCCCCTACAGGCTACGGAAACAGAAACTTGCAGGTCAGCAAAGTGATGGCCGTTGAATCCACGCATCATCCGGCACATAAAAACAGTCTTTTTCCCAATTTTTCGGATTATTTTGAATGTATCGAGCAATATTCAAGTGTTCGTCTTTATTTCGAACAATATGGTCGTGAAACGATTTTTGCCAGATTGAATACCCTATCCGTTTGGTGACCGCCCCTTTGAGTTGACAAATCGCATTGGAGACTGTCACATTTTGGTCATTCGTATTTTTAAGGGAAAGCAACAGATGCACATGGTTGGGCATGATTGTATACGCCTCTATTTGAATCTGCGCATAGACTTCAGACATATCCAGAATCGCGTTTTCCGCTTTCTTTCCGTATTCGGACAGCTTCCACGCCTGTGTAGGATGCGCCGCTTTCTTCCCTGCAACGCTGTTCGCGCGCACATCAAGGATTTCGGAATACACCGTCGGATTTTGAACCGTCCATTCCAGCCCTTCCCACAAAATGGGCAATCTATCCTTAACGCAAAACGTCACAAAATACACGCCGTCTGACGCATAATCGTGATTTTTTAACCGATTCGGCTTTCGCTTTGGAAAAGACATTTCGTTATTCCTCCGCTCTCTATCGGAACGCGCCGATTTCCGTTCTTTCTCGTCCCCCGTAGGGGCGCGCATTGCGCGCCCGTTAATACCATGCCCGTCATCCTTGCGCCAACTTTCGATTTTCCCGCCGCGCCTCATCCCCACGCCTTTTTCAGCGCGGAAAGCCCCTGCCGAATCTGGTCTTCATCCATGCCGGAAAAGCCCAGCAGCACGACGCGGCTTTCATCGTTCTGCATCACCGCGTAATCGGAGAGCCGCGTCAGGTGCACCCCCGCCTGTTCGGCCAGCGGCGCCAGCTCGCGCGCGGGCGTTTTGCCGCCGACATGGAGCAGCGCATACAGCCCCGCGCCGCAGGGCGCGACGCTGCCGAGGTTCAGCGCCTGCACGGTCTCCGTCAGCGCCGCCAGCCGCGCGCGGTAGACGACGCGCATCCGCGCGATATGCCGCTCCAAAAAGCCGCCCGCGATGAACTTGCGCAGCGTCTCCTGCTCAAACCCCGGCACGGTGCAGGCCGCGTGCATCGTTCGATAGCGCGCCGCCAGCTCCTGCGGCAGCACCATGAAGCTCAGGCGCAGACCGGGCGCGAGCGTCCGCGAAAACGTGTTCATGTAGACGACCTGCCGCCCGCCGTCCATGGCGCGCAGCGCGGGTTCGCCTGCGCCGGAAAAGCGGAATTCGCTGTCGTAATCGTCCTCCAGAATATAGCCGCCCGTCTCCCGCGCCCAGCGCAGAAGCGCCGCCCGCTGGCCGGGCTGCATCTCCTCGCCCGTCGGGAATTGATGCGTCGGGGTGACGTAGGCCGCGCCCGCGCCGCTCCGGTACAATTCGCGCACGTCAATCGCCCCGCCGGAAAGCGGGGTCGGCGCAATCCGCGCGCCGCTGACCACCAAAATGCGCCGAACGCGCGAATAGCCGGGGTCTTCCACCGCGAAAAGCCGCTCGCGCCCGATCAGCGCGACCAGCGCGGAGACCAGCACCTCCGTGCCCGCGCCCAAAACGATGGCCTCCGGCGGCGCGTCGATGCCGCGCATGCGGTGCAGATAGCCCGCGATTTCCCGTCGGAGCGCCGGTTCGCCCTGCGGGTCGCCGGAAAGCAGCAGGGTCGCGCTCTGCTCGCTGAGCACCTCGCGCATCAGCCGCGCCCACGTGGCGTAGGGAAAATGCGCCGCGTCTGCCGCGCCCGTTCCGAAATTCCAGCGGACAGGCGGCTTTTCCCCGTCGGTCAGGCCGACGCGCTGCGCCTGTTCCAGCGCGTAAATGCCGCTTCTGGGGCGGCTCTCGCAAAGCCCCTCGCTGATGAGCCGCGCATAGGCCGCCTCGACCGTCGCGGTGCTGACGCTCAGGTGCGCCGCCAGCTCCCGCTTGGAGGGCATCCGCTCCCCCGGACGAATCCCGCCGCGCTCCATTTCACGTTTCAGCGCGGTATAGAGCTGCTCGCAGAGGGGGGTTTTGCTCGCCGCTTCCAGTGTGCACGTAAACATGTTCATTCCACCTCGCAGTGCGCCCATTCCCGAACGTGATCCCACGCGACATAGAAGCCCGCGCCGTGGCTGCAAAAGACGCTTCCGGGCGGGTTGAGCGTGTCGGCCAGCGGGTCATAGCCGCTCTGCCGCACAATGTCATCCTGATTTTTGCACGGCTCATAGCGGTCAAACCGCGTCGCGATGCGCCCGTGTCCGTGCGTGGAGGCGGCGAACCGCGTCGGATAATCCCAGAACATCGCGGCAGTGCACCGCCCCGTGAGCGTCGTCTCCCCGCCGTCCGTTTCGGATGCGTCGAGCTGCGCGCCGATGCGAAGCAGTTCGCCCGTCACCCGCGCCAGCGCCTCGTTCGGCATGGCCAATTCAAAGCGCACCACCGGCTCCAGCAGCACGTTTTCCGCCTGCATCAGCGCGTTGCGAATCGCGCGGCAGGTCGCCTCGCGAAAGTCGCCGCCCTCCGTGTGCTTGAGGTGCGCGCGCCCCGCAATCAGCCGAATCCGCACGTCGCACAGCGGGCTCCCCGTCAGCACGCCGGGGTGCGCCCGCTCAAAGACATGCGTGCGGATCAGCCGCTGCCAGTTTTCCTCCAGCGAATTGGGCGGGCAGTCCGCCGCAAACGAAATGCCGCTCCCCGGCGCGCCCGGTTCGAGCTTCAGCCACACCTCGGCATAGTGCCGCAGCGGCTCATAGTGCCCGATGCCCACGACCGGGGCGGCAATCGTCTCCTTGTAGAGCACATGCGGCGGGCACATCCGCACCACGTCGCCGAAGCGCGCCGCCAATATGCCCTGCAAAACCTCCACCTGCACCGCGCCCATCACGCCGACGGAAACGCCGTCCGCCTCCGGGCGAACGGAGAGCAGCGGGTCTTCCTCCTCCATTTCGCGCAGATGCGCCAGCAGCGCGCTCTGCGTCAGCGGCGCCGTCGGCTCCACCTGCACGCTCATCAGCGGCACGGTTTCGGGCGCTTCAAGGCCGAAGCCGTCGCCGATTCGCTCGCCGGGTCTGGCCGAAAGCCCCGCCAGCGCGGCGGTCTGCCCGGCGTGCGCCTCGCCCATCGGCAGCAGCCTGCCGCCCTGCGGCGCGAGAATCGCCGCAACCTTGCAGACGCCGGAGATCGTCCGCACCTCGTCGCGCGCGCGCAAAACGCCGCTCGTCACCTTCACATAGGTATATCGAACGCCGCCGACGCGCCGCACCCGATACGCCTTGGCGGAAAACGGCTCGCCCTCGCGCCGCGCGTAATCCGTCCGGCAGAGCGCTCCGACAGCCTCCGCCAGCGCGTCCACGCCGATATCGCCCAGCGCGCTGCCCGCCAAAACGGGATAAAGCGCGCAGGCCGCAAACGCGCGCCGCGCGCCCGAAAGATAATCCGCCCTCGACGCGGTTTCCTCCAGATGCTGTTCCAGCAGAAGCTCGTCCCGCTCGGCCAGCGCCTCGCGCACGTCGCCCGCCATCAGCACGCAGTCGCCGGAAAGCAGCCTGCGCATCTGCGCCGTCACGCGTGCAGCGTCCGCGCCCTCCCTGTCCGTCTTATTCAGAAAGAGAATCGTCGGGATTTGCCGCTTTTGCAGCAGCCTGAAGAGCGTCACGGTGTGGCTCTGCACGCCCTCCGCGCAGGAGACGACCAGTAGCGCCGCATCCAGCACGGACAGCGCGCGCTCCATCTCGCCGGAAAAATCGACGTGCCCCGGCGTATCCATCAGCGTGACGAAAAGCGGCTCGCCGCCCGAAACCGGCCACGAAAGCGTCGCCTGTTCGGTGAAAATCGTGATGCCGCGCGCACGCTCCATCGGATCGTCGTCCATGAAAGCGTCGCCGTGATCGACGCGGCCGCAGGCGCGAATCACGCCCGCGCGCCTGAGAAGCTGTTCGCAGAGCGTCGTCTTGCCCGCGTCAACGTGCGCCGCAACCCCGAGCGTCAGATTCATGGCTGTTCCTCCGTCTGCGCTTTCGCCGCCTCGTCCTCCTCGCGGATGCGGTCAAACACCGCATCCACCACCTTCTGCTGGTGGCGCGTGAACTTGCGCCCGTCGAGATAGGCCTTCGCCATCTCCGGTCTGCGCCGCAGGGTGATATACAGCGATTCGCTGAGCTGCCAATCGACGATGTGCGCGTGGTTGCCGTTGAGCAGCGGTTCGGGCACGGTCAGCCCCTCGAACTCGCGCGGGCGGGTATACTGCGGGTATTCGAGCAGGCCGGAGGAAAAGCTCTCCGTCTGCGCGCTCTCCTCGCAGCCCAGCACGCCCGGCACGAGCCGCGCCACGCAGTCCACCAGCACCATCGCGCCCAGTTCGCCGCCGGTTAGGACGTAATCGCCGATGGAAATCTCCTCGTCGATGCACAGATCCAGCGCGCGCTGATCCACACCCTCGTAGTGGCCGCAAAGCAAAATCAGCTCGTCCTCCTTGGCGAGCTGCTCGGCCTTCTTCTGCGTCAGCGTTTCGCCGCGCGGGGAGAGATAGATGCGCTTCACCTTTCTGCCGCCCTGCACGTCGCGAATCGCGTCCACAATCGGCTGGGCGAGCATCACCATGCCCGCACCGCCGCCGAAGGGCGCGTCGTCGGTATTGTGGTGCTTGTTTTTGGAATACGCGCGGATATCCACCTCGCGGATCTCCAAAATGCCCGCCTTTTCCGCGCGGCCGAGCATGCTCGTGTGCAGCGGGGTGAACATCTCCGGGAAGGTGGTCAGAATCGTGATTTTCATTTGTCCTCCGTGGGCTGGGACGAGAGCAGCGTCATCTCCTGCCGCGCCATCTCTTCGAGCACGGCGTACATCTGCTCCTCCTGCGTGGCGATTTCCAGAATCTCGATTTCGCGCAGGGTGACGGTTTCCTCCTCCGCCTCGCGGCCGAAGAAATCCAGCAGCCGCAGCTTGAGCCGCAGCCCGTTGGCCTCCAGCACGCGGCCGGTAATCATGTCGTCGCCCATGATGACGGAGACGATCTCCCCGCGCTCCTTGCAGGCCAGCAGCACACTGAGCAGCAGATCGGTGTCCTCCGCGGGCGCTTCCGTAAAGAAGCAGCGATGGTGCTGCTTGTGGTAAGCGAGCAGCATCGCCAGCCGCTGTTCGTATTCCTCCCCGGCGAGCACCTGAATGACGTCCTGATTGCGCCGCACGCGCCAGCCGTCAATCTGTCCCCACGGGCTCAAATCGCACATGAGCACATGCTGCCCGTCCACCGCCTCCACAAACCCCGCGGAGAACCCCTCCGGGTCTTCCGGGTCGGTGTAGACGGAAGCCAGCGCGCCCTGCGCCGCCAGAATCCTGAGCAGGTAAACCATATATCCGTTCGTCATCGTTTCTTTTTCTCCCTCGCCCCCTCCCAGAGGGAGCCTTTTGGCCTAAGCGCCGCGGCAGGCGCGTCAATATCTCCGCTTGGGCAGATAGAACCGTCGGCTGCCCCAGATATCCACAATCATAATGCACGGTTCGCCCGCGCAGACGGGCATTTCCAGCGTCGCGGCGAGCGCCGGGGTCGCCACGCTCCGCACGCTGGATGCATACCGGCGGTAGGTATCGCCCTGAACAAAGCCGCAGCTCCATTGATCCACCGCGTCCAGCCCGTTGATGCCCATGGCCTGCGTGTTCGCGTTTTCAAAGCTGATCAGCCGCACGGTGTAGGAGCTGATGGCCGGGAAGACCTCGGCCTCCACCGCGCAGTCGTCCGCGCCGCAGGGCGCTTCCACGTCGAAGGTGAAATCCAGCGGCTTGCCCGCCGTGCTCTGCGCCAGCCGCTTGCCCGTCGTCGCAATCGCCAGCGGGCTTTGATCGACACACAAAAAACGCCGGTTCAGCCCCGCCGCCGCGACGGCCGACGTGCCGCTGCCCGCAAACAGGTCGCAGATGAGGTCGCCCTCCTGCGAGGAACAGCTCACGATGCGCTCCAGCAGCTTCAGCGGCTTCTGCGTTTCATAGCCGGTGCGCTGGGGGTCTTTCTGCTGCAGGTGGCTGATGTCGTCCCAGACGTCGCCGGGATAGGCCGGTTCGTCGTCGTAATAGCGGTATTCCTTGCCGCCGGACATGATCGAGCGATAGCTGCGCCCGTTTTCATCCACCGCGCGGCGCATGTGGTTGCTGCGCGACTCGTTCCGCGCGACCGGCACGGCCTTGAGGTTGAAATAATACGACCGCGACCGCGCGTAGAACAGAATCACGTCGTGCTTGCGCGGAAAATAGCTGCGCGCGCGGCCGCCGGTCTGGTAACTCCAGATGATCTCGTTAAGGAAGTTGCTTTCGCCAAAAACCTCGTCCATCAGCAGACGCAGGTGCGCGTACATCCGGCTGTCGATATGCAGAAAGAGGGTGCCCTCCTTCTTGAGCAGCTCGCGGGAGAGCAGCAGCGTCTGCTTCATCATCGACAGGTATTCCGCGCGATCCGGCCAGCGGTCGTCGTAAGCGGGCAGGCTGAGGCTGGGCGAGCCGGTCTTATAGCCCTTTTCGCCGATGCGCGCCTTCATATCGAACTGCTTGCCCGTGTTGAACGGCGGGTCGAGATAGATGGTCTGCACCTGCCCGCCGAAGCGCGATAGAAGAGCCTCCCCTTCCTCCGGCAACTTTGCCTGAATCAGCGTGCCCGTGCTCTCCCGGCCCATGTGGCGCTCCGCGACGCAGCTGATATATGTGCAGGGCATGGCCATCCACCTTTCTAAGCGACTCGCGCTTCTTTTGATTCGTGCGCGTCCGCAGACACGCTCCCTAATTTAATATTATACTGTTTTTTACGGGTTTTTACAAGGGGTCTGATGAAACGGCGGGCGAAGCGTTTTTTGTCGCGCAAAAAAGCGGCCGAAGGGTTTCCAAAAGCCCTTCAGCCGCTCTGTCCCTGTCTTCGGGGAAAAGCGCCCCGTCATCCGCTCTGTTTTTCAATCAGCTCTTTGCGGTAGTTTCCGTTTTCGACCGTCAGCACGACGTTATCCGCCTGCGTGTACGTCGAGGACATGTGCACCGGAAGCCCCTGCTCGTCATAGACCACCTTGAACGTCTTGAACAGCGGGGCGGACGGCGCACAGCCCAGCATTTTGGCCTGCTCGTTGGTCGCATAGGCGAGCGTGATTTCGCGATACGCGCGTCTCATGCGCACGCCGTACTGCTCGCGCATGACGCTGTAGGTGGAAACGCCGTCCTCGATCTGCTCAAGGAAACCGGGATAGCGCTTGGCGGAATAGGTCGCCCGGTCGATCATCCACGGCTTATTATCCAGGATCATAAGCCGCGTCAGGACGAGCACCTCGTCCCCCTCTTCGAGATTGAGCATCTTCTGCTCGTTCCGGTTCGCCTTGTATTCCTTTTTGCTGATGACGATGCTGTGCAGCCGCCCGCTATCCTGCCCGTATCGGCCGGAAAAGCCCACGGTCGCATTCTCGCTGATGGACATGACCGGAACAGCCGCGCGTTTCTGGGTAACAAACGTTCCCTTCCCCTGTTTCTTTTCAAGATAGCCTTCTTCGACGAGTTCATCAATCGCGCGGCGCACCGTGATCCGGCTCACCCCGTAGCTTTTGCATAGCTCCGCTTCGGACGGGAGCTTCTCCCCCGCGTCGAGCACATGGTTATCCAGTCGCTCGCGAAGCATCATCATCATCTGCTCATACAGAGGGACGGCGTTGTTGTTATCCAGCGGCTTCATGTCCTTTTTGCTTTCCCTTCTTTAGTCAAGCGGATGCGGATAGCCGAAGCCGCCGTGGAATTTGCAGGTGTTGGCCGCCGCGGTGGCCGCAAAGCGAAGCGCGTCCTCCATGCCGTCGCCCAAAATGCGGCGGGTCAGAAAACCGGCGATAAAGCTGTCGCCCGCGCCCATCGTGTCGATGGCTTCGACGGGCACGATGCCCTGATGGTAGCGCTTTCCTTCCTCCGAGAAGATCGAGCCTCTGGAGCCGAGCGTCACGCCCACGACCTTCGTGCCGAGCGCGTGGCAGCGATCCATCAGCGCCTCGATCTCCTCCTGCGTCATGTGCGAGCCGGAGAAGAACGCATACGTCACATACGGGCAGACGCGCGCCAGATAATCCGGGTCGGTGCGCTCGGAGAAATCGAAGGAAACCTGACAGCGCTTGGCCATCTCCGGCAGCTCATACTCGATCGAGGAGAAGCAGCTCGTGTGGCACAGGCCATACTGCTCGATGTAATCCAGATCCTCCGGGGTCAGGCGGATGCGGGCGACGTGCTGCGCGGTATTGCGCGGGCCGCCCACAAACTTGCGGTCGCCGTCGATGAGGCGAACCCCCGGCGAACCGCTGGGCGCGTACATCGTGCGGCTGCGCTCAAAGTGAACGTTTTCCTGCGTGAGCGCCCATTTGAGGTGCTCCGCCTTGCCGTCGTTGCCGAACATGCCGATATAGGCGACGTCTTCAATGCCGTCCCGGCGGCAGTTCACCGCGACGTTGACCGCGTTTCCGCCGGGATAATACACATGGTCATCCAGATAGCAATCCACAACGTTATCGCCGACGGCGATCATTTTTCCAGCCATTGTCGTGTTCCTCCGTTTCGTTCTCTTAGCCCTTGACCGAGCCGGCCGTCATGCCGCGGATAAACTGCTTCTGCATCAGCAGGAACAGGATAATCAGCGGTGCGGCGGAAATCGTCATGCCCGCCAGCAATACGCCCCAATCGGTCTGGAGCGCGTCGCGCAGGTTCATCAGACCGGCCGGAATCGTGCGGAACTTGTCGCTGTCAATGAAGATGATGGCGTAAAGGAACTCGTTCCATGCATAATACGCCGTCAGGATGGTGCATGTCAAGAGGATCGGCTTGCTCATCGGCAGGAAGATGTTGTAAAAGACCTTGAAGCTGGAGCAGCCGTCCAGAATCGCCGATTCCTCGATCTCCTTGGGGATCGACAGGAAGTGCGAACGAATCAGCATGACGATCAGCGGGATTCGATACGCCGTATACGGGATAATCAGGGCGAGATACGTGTTGTGGATATGCAGCGCCTGAATGATCTTATACAGCGGAATCAGCGTGACCTGCGGGGAGAGCATCATGCCGCCCATGCACAGGATGAAGATGAGCTGGTTGCCCCTAAAGCGGAAGCGGGCCAGCGAATAGGAGGCCAGCGCGGAAACCAGAATCGCGCCGACAATCGTAGAGCCCGTCACCAGCACGGAGTTGAGGAAGTACTTGGAAATACCGCGCTGCCATGCGAGCGCATAGTTATTCCAGAGCGGACTTTTGGGCATCGCCCAAATGTTTTTGTAAATTTCCTTGTAGCTTTTCAGGGAATTGCAGATCATCCAGAATAACGGATACGCAACCAGCAGGAAGTAGATGAACAGAAGCACAATGATGATGGCCATGAGCGGCGTCATCTTGTTGCCCGGCAGGCGGCTTCTCTTTCTCTTGATCTCGCGAGGTGCGGTCGCAGCCTTTTCCATCGTCAATCCTCCTTTCCGGAACCGAACGCGCGATTCTGAATCAGCGCCAGAATCATGGAGATGATGAGCATACCGACCGCAATCGTGGAAGCATAGCCCATCTTATCGAGCGCAAAGCCGTTCTTGTACATGTATACGGCCAGCGTGGTGGAGGCGTTGCCCGGTCCGCCGCCGGTGAGGATATACACGTCGTTGAAGACCAGGAACGCGCCGGTAACCGTCGTCACGCACATGACGAAGGTCATTTCCTTCACCTGCGGCAGCGTGACGTTGATGAAACGACGCAAACGCCCCGCGCCGTCGATCTCGGCCGCCTCGTAGAGATCCTCCGGAATGCCCTGAATGGCGACGATGAACAGCATCATCGTGTAGCCCATGGAATGCCACTGGCTCATGGCAATCGCGGAGAAAATCGCCGTATCCGTCGCGCCCGTCCAGGCGTGCGCCAGATTGCCCAAGCCGATCATCTTCAGCCCCGCGTTGATCAGGCCGATCTTCGGGTGATAGACGAACGAGAACAGCAGCGCAACGACGGTCATGGAAATCAGAACCGGCAGGAAATACATCGTGCGCAGCATCGTGCTCACGTGGCGCAGCAGCTTATCTTCCAGCACGGCCGCGATGCACAGCGACAGCCCCACCTGAAAGATCACCGAAATCACGCAATACCAGATGTTGTTGACGATCGCGGTGCGAATCACGGGATCGGCCAGCATTTCCTTGTAGTTGGTCAGCCCAACGAATGTTTTCGTCGGCGAAAACGCGCTGAAAGTCTGCGTGGAATAGAAGAAATTGGCCACCAGCGGGATATAGACGAAAATACCCAGCAACAGAATGCACGGAATCACGTAGAGATACGGCGTAGCACGGTTCATGCCAGCGCTTCTAGTCTGTTGCACAACGGTCACCTCCTGATTGAATATCGCTTTGCGTTCACTTACACCGGGTTGCCTTTCAAGGGATACGCCCCTCTCTTGAAAGACAACCGCAGCATGGTTGATCTTTCGCCGCTTTCACGGCAGTTGGGAGAAAAGAAGAACCGGCGCCCGGCTCGACAGCACGGACGCCGGCTTGGTTACATTACTTGAGGGCAGCGGCAGCGGTCTGCACGGAAGCCATCACGTCTTCCGCGGTCATGTCGCCGGTCAGCAGGAGCTGGCCGCCGTTCATGAAGGCGTTGGCGATGGTCGCTTCGGTCGCGCAATCCTGCCAGACGGCCGGCTCGGTCGCGGCCAGAATCAGGTTAATCGCCTCGAGCTGCTTCTCGTCGCAGTTGGTCTCGTCCCAGGCGCCCTTGACGCAGGAGATTTCGCCGCACTCGGCGATCATGCGATGGCCGCCTTCCTTAGAGATGACGAACTCCATGAACTTGATGGCCGCTTCCTGAACCTCAGGCTTGGCGGTCGCGGAGATCATCATGCCTTCCGGCGCGCCGGTCAGCTGACCCGGATCGCCCTTGCCGTCTTCCACGGCCGGGAAGTTGAAGAACGCATAGTTGAGCTCTTCGTCGTCGCGCATGTACTTCATCTCGGCGAGCTGCATGTAGCACATCGGGGAAACGCCCATGATGAACGCATTACGCGCAAACTCGTGATCGACGGAGCACGGATCGGAGGTCATGTACTCGCCCAGCTTCTTGAAGATGTTCAGCGCCTCGATGTAAGCCGGATCGCTGAAGTCGCCGCCGCCGGTGTAATCCTTCGCGAGGACTTCCGGATCGACAACGCGCTGGCAGATGGTGCCCAGATAGTGAGAGACCGCCCACGGCGCGGAGAAACCGGCGGAGATCGGCTCGTCATAGCCGTTTTCCTTCAGCTTTTCGCAGACCGCATACAGCTCATTCAGCGTGGTCGGGATTTCGATGCCCAGCTCGTTGAACACGTCCACGTTGTAGAAGAACGCCTTGCCGTCCATGGACCACGGCGCGCCGTACTGCTTGCCGTTGTAGTTGAACGGAGCCCACTGACCTTCGACGATCTGGCTGGACCACTCGCTGTCGCGCGCCATCACGTCGTCCAGCGCCAGCACGCGGCCGGAACGGGTCAGGTTCTCGCCGAACACGCCGGACCAGGAGAAGAACACATCCGGCAGCGCGTCCGTGGAAACCAGAACGCGGATTTTCTCTTTGTAGGAATCGTTCAGAACGCAGTCCGCAACGATGTCGATATCCGGGTTAGCGGCTTCGAACTCGTCGATCAGGCTGTTGATGTAGCTGTTCTTCGGCTCGTTCGGCCAACGATGGAAGAAGTTGACGGTCACCTTATCGGCCAGCGCCACGGTGCACAGCAGAGACAGGCAGATCGCCATCGCCAGCGCCAGAGCAATACGCTTTTTCATGGGTTTTTCCTCCTCGTTTTATGAAATCGGTGATACAGCCGACGCGCTGCCGACTGTATCACGCTGCAAATCGAATGTCTTCGATCTTAGTACTCCATGCACCACATGTAGCGGCGGACGGAGAGCGGATGTCCGCGGTAGTAGGCGATTTCGTCCGCATAGGAGCGCAGGACAACGCCGGCCACCAGCACCGCAAAGTAGTTGCGCAGATCCTCGTCGATGCCTTCCATATCGAACTCGTTGCAGTCGATCGGAATCACATGCTCGGAGAAGCGCTTGATGAACGCCTCGGCGCGCACATCCAGCACGCGGGTCTCGCCGTTCATGGAATCGCTGTACGCGCCGACGGCGCTGTCGATCTCAACCAGCGGACGCTTGTAATCCGCGCCGTACTCGGTGATCCAGTTCTTCTTGACGTTCTCGTCGCAATCCTTGCCGTAGTTCTTGAGCACGATGAACGGAACGTCCGTGTCGGTCACTTCGAACGGGCCATGGAAGAACTCGCCGGAGTGGATCGGCTCGGAGTGGATCCACTGCATCTCCTGCAGCAGGCAGATGGCGAAGGAATACGCCACGCCGTAGCAGGGGCCGGAGGACATGGTGTAGATGAGCTTGTTGTTCTTATACTTCTTGCCGAAGGCCTTCGCGCTCTCGGCGAACTTCGCCTTGTTGGCCTCGTAAACCTTGCCCAGATTGTCGCAGGCCTTGATGGCGCGCTCATACTTCTCGTTGGGCTGCAGCACGTTCAGGATGGAGAACACGAGGCGGTAGAGCATGCCGTTGTTGTTGTCGCCCGGATTGGACTCGGGGCCCCAGACGTAGGAAATCGGATGCTGGGTCGCCTTCCACAGCGGGGAATCCACGCGGTAGGAGAAGCTGATGGTCAGCGCGCCCTTGTCGCCGGCGAGCTGGGTCGCGCGGGTCGTCTCCAGCGTGTTGCCGGAGTGGGAGCAGGTCACCACGAGGCTGTTCTCGCCCAGGCCCTTCGGGCAGCGATGAATGAATTCATTCGCGTTGTAGACAAAGGACGGGAGCGTGGTCTCGCGGTCAAAGATGAACTGAGCGGGGTCGAAGATCGCCTTGGAGCCGCCGCAGGCCACAAAGTACACGTTCTCGATCTTACGGGTCTTCACAGCCTCCACAGCCTCGTTGAGTTGCTTGATCTGATCCTGGTTCATGTTTGAAATCCTCCTTCATAAATTTCCTTCAAACGTCTTGTGCGATGTCATAGCTTGGTATATAATGTCTTATGACATCTTGTTGACATCATATTACAAGATTCCGTCCCATTTGTCAAGCAGTTCGGTAAAACTTCTTAAAATTTTTTCCATTTTTTACAATAATTGAGCAGGATGGCAAATTCTGCATCAAAAACGCGGGCGCGCCCGTTATCGGAATATATGCAGATTCCGAATTTGCTCATTTATTGTCCCATCGTCAAATTCAGCAAGGAGGATGTCTTATGCTCAAAAATCTGCGCATCGAGGTGGACGCGCACACGCACACCGTCATGTCCGGCCACGCCTGGTCAACGATTCAGGAAAACTGCGCCGCCGCCGCTCAAAAGGGCATGAAAGCCCTGTGCATGACCGACCACGGCTTCTGCATGAAGGGCACCGGCACCATCTGGACGCCGTGGTCGTTTTCCCAGCTTCCGGATGTCATCGGCGGGATTCGGGTCTACCCCGGCATGGAGTTTAACCTCTGGGATACCGAAGGCCACCTGGACGAATACCTTCCCGGCGCGTTCCAGCACATCCGTTTCGGCATCGCCAGCATGCACAAAAACGTCATGCCCGTGCTGGATGCGGACGCGCACACCGAGGCATATATCCGCGCCATGGATCACGCCTGCATCGACCTGATCGGCCACCCCGGTATTCCCTCCTACCCCATCGACGCGGAGCGGCTGGTTCGCGCCGTCGCCGAGCGGGGCAGGCTGATCGAGATCAACAACAACTCCTTCGTCGCCCGGCCGGGCTGCGACGTCAACTGCCGCAAAATCGCGCGGCTCTGCATGCAGTACGACGTTCGCGTCTGCGTGGACAGCGACGCGCACTTCTGCGCCAACGTCGGCGAGGTGCCCAAGGCGCTGGAGATGCTGGATTCGATCGACTTCCCGCCGGAGCTGATCGTCAATTCGACCTTCGAGCGCTTTGAAGCCTATATCGCCGAGCGCGAGGCGCGCATGAAGACGGCTTCCGTCCTCTGATCGTCGGTCGGGTTTGCGCCGCTCTATACAAAAAAGCTCCGTCTCCTGCCGAAGCGGGAAACGGAGCTTTGCTTTTCTCTTCTCTTTTTCTTAAAGGAAGATGTACTTGAGCACGAACAGCACGGCCAGCACATACATCAGCGGCTTGACCTGCTTGCCCTTGCCGGAGAGCACATGCAGCACCACATAGGAGATGATGCCCATGGAAATGCCCTCGGAGATGCTGTAGAACAGCGGCATGGCGACGATGGCCAGATACGCCGGGATGGCCTCGGCCATGTTATCCTCGTCAAAGCGGATCTCGGTGACGGTGGAAACCATCAGGTAGCCGACCATCATCAGCGCCGGAGCGGTCGCGAAGGACGGGATCGCCGTGAAGATCGGCGCGAAGAACATGGAAGCGAGGAACAGCAGGCCGGTGGTCAGCGCGGTCAGACCCGTGCGGCCGCCGACGGCCACGCCGGAAGCGGACTCGACGAACGTGGTGATGGTCGAAGTGCCCATCACAGCGCCGACGGTGGTGCCGATGGCGTCCGCCATGAGCGCCGGCTTGATGCCCGGCAGGCGGCCTTCCTCATCGAGCATATCGGCCTTGGTGGCCACGCCGATGAGCGTGCCGAGGGTATCAAAGATATCCACGAACAGGAAGGAGAACACGACGATGATGAAGTTGACGATGCCGACGTTGGAGAAATCCACGTTGAAGCACTGGCCGAAGGTCAGACCCAGCTTGGAGAAATCCGTCAGCGCCATCGTCGGGAAGAGCGTGTAGAAGCCGTTGGCCGGATCCGGCACGTAGATGCCCGCAACCTGGCAGATCATGCCGATCACCCAAGTCGCCAGAATGCCCAGCAGGATCGCACCGCGAACATGGTGGAGATACAGCGCCGCCATGATGAACAGGCCGATCAGCGCCAGCAGCGCGCAGATGCCGTGCGTGCTGAAATTCTCGGTGAAGCTCGTGATCGTCACCAGCGTGGCGGAATCCACCGCCAGACCGGCGTTCTGCAGGCCGATGAAGCAGATGAACAAGCCGATGCCGACGGAAACGCCGCGCTTGAGCGTCAGCGGGATGGCGTTGAAGATCGCCTCGCGCACGTTCGTCAGGCTCAGCACGACGAAGATCAGACCCTCGACGAAGACGGCCAGCAGCGCGACCTGCCACGTGTAGCCCATGCCCAGCACGACGGTGTAGGCCAGGAACGCATTGAGGCCCATGCCCGCGGACAGCGCGAACGGCAGATTCGCCATCAGCGCCATGCAGGCCGTGCCGATGAAGGAGGACAGCGCCGTCGCCAGCAGCACGGCGGTAGCGTCCATCCCCGCGGCGGACAGGACGCTCGGGTTAACGGCCAGAATGTAGGCCATGGTCATAAATGTGGTGATACCCGCCATCACTTCGGTTTTGGCGGTGGTTTTGTGTTTGCTCAGCTGAAAGACCTTTTCAAACACAGTTTTCATTCCCTTCTCTTCTTCTTTCGTTCCCCCACGTTTTCAACCGGGAGAGACTGTATTCTAGCACATTGGGGCGGTTCATTTCAATGTTTTTCCGAATTTTTATCACACTTCTTTTGTAAAACGTTCGGGTTTTACCTTTCCCCCGCCTCATGCGCAAAAACGGACGCGCTCCGCCCGCCCCGCACGCCGAATCGGCCGTGCAGGCGCGCATTGCGCGTCCGCTCTGCTGTTTTTGGATAGAAAGTTTTTTCGCCCCGCGCCTCTCCCGTGGCGGCGCTCGCGAGACCGACAGGTGGCGTTACGCCATCAGCGCCTTGCAGGCCTCAACCAGCTCGGCGTTCTCCTTGGCGGAATCCTCCGGATGCTTGGCGTTCGTGTTGACGTAGAGCTTGATCTTCGGCTCCGTGCCGGACGGGCGGATGCAGACCCACGCATCATCCACCAGCTCGAAATAGAGCACGTCGCTCTTGGGCAGACCGGCCGGGGTCACATGGCCTTCGCAGTCGGTGCGGGTATCGGCGAGGTAATCGCGAACCGCCAGCACCTTCTTGCCCGCCAGCTCCTTCGGCGGGTTCTCGCGCAGGCTCTTCATAATCTCCTTCATCTTCACCACGCCGTCCTTGCCCGGCAGGGTGACGGAAACGACCTTCTCGACGTAATAGCCGTAGGTCTTGTAGATCTCCTGCAGGATGTCGTAGAGCGTCTTGCCCTGCGTCTTGGCCCACGCGGCCGCCTCCGCAATCAGCAGGGAGGCGTTCACGCCGTCCTTGTCGCGCACGAAGGTGGAGGACAGGAAGCCGTAGCTCTCCTCAAAGCCGAAGACGAAGGTGTGGTCGCCCTTCTCCTGGAACTGCTGAATCTTCTCGGCGATCCACTTGAAGCCCGTCAGCGTGTTGAAGCAGACGAGGCCGAAGCTCTCCGCGATCTTGCGCGCCAGCTCGGTGGAAACGACGGACTTGACCACCGCGCCGTCCGCCGGGAGGTTGCCCAGCGCCTTGCGGCTCTTGAGGATGTAATACAGCAGCACGCAGCCGATCTGGTTGCCGGTCATCAGGTAATACTTGCCCGCGTCATCCTTGACGGCGATGCCCACGCGGTCACAGTCCGGGTCCGTGCCGAAGATGCAGTCCGCGCCCACCTCGTCGGCCAGCTTCATGGCCAGCGTGAACGCCGCCGGATCCTCCGGGTTGGGCACCTTGACGGTGGAGAAATTCGGATCGGGCAGCTCCTGCTCCTTGACGACGTAGACATTCTCAATGCCGATCTCCTTGAGGATGCGGCGGACGGGCTTGTTGCCGGAGCCGTGGAGCGGCGTATAGACGATCTTGAGCGCCTTGCCCGCGGTCTTCATCAGCTCGGGCTGGACGGACAGCGTCTTGACCTGCGCGATGTAGTCGTCGTCCACTTCCTTGCTGCCGATGATTTGCAGCAGCCCCTTCGCCTTCGCCTCGGCCTCGTCCATCTCCACCGCGTCCTCGTAGCGGTTGGCGCGGATGCGCGCGAGCACCTGATCGGCGTACTCCGGCGGCATCTGCGCGCCGTCCTCCCAATAGACCTTGTAGCCGTTATACTGCGGCGGGTTGTGGCTGGCGGTGATGACGATGCCCGCGATGGCGTGCAGATGGCGCACCGCGTAGGAGAGAATCGGCACCGGGCGCAGCTCGTCGAACAGATACACGTGGATGCCCTCGTGGCAGAGCACAAGCGCGGAAGCCTTCGCGAACTCCGGGCTCATCCGGCGGGAATCATACGCGATGACCACGCCGCGCTGGCGGTATTCCGCGTTCTGGCTGTTGATGTAATCGGCAAAGCCCTTGGTCGCGCGGCGAACGTTGTACAGGTTCATGCGGTTCGTGCCCGCGCCGAGCACGCCGCGCATGCCCGCCGTGCCGAAGGACAGCTCGGTATAAAAACGATCCTCGATTTCCTTTTCATCGCCCGCGATGGCCTTCAGCTCATCGACGGTCGCCTGGTCGTCGGCAAATTCCTTGAGCCAGGTTTCGTATGCTTCACGATACGTCATGGTTTTCATCCTCCGTCTCGTCTGTAATGCTTTTTCTCCCCCGCCTGCGCGGGGACAGAAGCCTTCCCCTCAATTATAATGCAGAGTACACGATTTTGAAAGAGGAATTTTGCCAATCTGCTCGATTTTCATGCAGCTTTTGTGGTTTTTTCCTTGTCCTTCGGCGCTAAAGAGACTATAATGGAAACACGAGCAAAAAAAACGGGCGACGACGCCCGAAGGCTGAACGGAGGAACACCATGAAGACGAATTGGGATTTGACCGTTTTTTACAAGGATTTTGACGATCCTGCGTTTAAGGCGGATCTGGGCGGGCTGGATGCGTCCATCGCCGCGCTGACCGAGGCCGTCGCCGCGCCGTGCGAGGACGAGGCCGCCAAGCTGACCGCGCTGGTCGGCCAGGTCGAAGCGCTGGGCATGACCTTTGAGCGCCTGATGCTGATGGTCGAGCTGACGCTTTCCGTGGACGCCCAGAACAAGCCCGCCAACGCCGCGCTGGCGCCGCTGATGCGCTCCGCCATGCTGATGGAGCAGGCGAACAACGCGCTGGGGCGCTATCTCTCCAAGCTGGAGAACCTGAGCGAGCTGGTTCATTCGAACGAAACGCTCTCCGCCCGCGCCTTCGCGCTGCTGGAGATGGCCGAAAACGCCAAGCATCAGCTTCCGGAAGCCCTCGAAGAGCCGGTGATGAAGATGCAGCTTTCCGGCGGGCAGGCGTTCTCCCAGCTTCGCGACAAGCTGGACGCGACGCTGACGGTCGATTACGACGGCAAGGCGATTCCGCTTTCCGCCGCCCGCGCGATGGCCTACGACGCGGACGCCGACGTGCGCCGCAAGGCCTACGACGCCGAGCTGGTCTCGTATAAGAAAATCGAAATCCCGATGAGCTACTGCCTCAACAACATCAAGGCCGAGGGCGAAACCATGGCGAAGCTGCGCGGCTACAAGGGCGTGCTGGATATGGCGCTCGCCCACTTCCGCATGGATGAAAAGACGCTCGACGCGATGTGGACGGCCATCCGCGAGGCGCTGCCGGAGCTGCGCGAGTATTTCAAGGCGAAGGGCCGCCTGCTCGGCCACGAGAACGGCCTGCCGTTCTACGATCTCTTCGCCCCGGTCGGCCATGCCAGCCGCACCTACACCGTCGAGGAGGCGCGCGCGCTGCTGCTCGACCTGTTCGGCCGCTTCTGCCCGGAGATGGGCGACATGATGCGCGCCGCGTTTGACGAGGGCTGGATCGACATGTACCCGCGCGAGGGCAAGAGCGGCGGCGCGTTCTGCGCCGGTTATTACGAGAAGAACATCAGCCGCGTGATGACCAACTTCGCGGGCAGCGCCTCCGACGTGAGCACGCTGGCGCACGAGCTGGGGCATGCGTTCAACAACCGCATGCTGCGCCACAAGCCGCTGATGATGAACGACACGCCGATGCCGCTGGCCGAAACCGCCTCCACCTTCAACGAGACGCTCCTCATCGCGCAGCTTCTCAAGGACGCCACGCCGGAGGAAGAGCTGACGCTGCTGGATTCCTGCCTCGTCGAGCAGACGCAGACGATGGTGGATATCTATTCCCGCTTCCTGTTCGAGCAGAAGGTCGTCGCCGCGCAGGCCGATCACGCGCTGGATGTGGACGAATTGAAGGAAACCATGCTCTGGGCGCAGGATCAGAGCTACGGCGACGGCCTCGATCCGGCTTTCCGCCATCCGTACATGTGGGCATGCAAGAGCCACTATTACTCCCCGAACGTGCATTTCTACAACTTCCCGTATGCCTTCGGCGGCCTGTTCGCGCGCGGCCTGTATGCGCGCTACGAGCAGGAGGGCGAGGCGTTTGTGCCGGTCTACTGCGACCTGCTCTCCCGCTTCGGCAGCGACACCATCGCCAACGTCACCGCGAGCGTCGGCATCGACGTGACCACGCCGGATTTCTGGCGCAGCGCCGTGGAGAGCGTTCTGGTTCAGGTTCGCCGCTTCGTCGAGCTGGCCAATCAGGAAACCGCCGCGAAGTAAGCGTTTGCTTTTCATACTAATTCGCAGTTAAAATGCTTAACAGAGCGCATCAGATTTTTTGTTCTGACGAAGCCAAGTGAAGTGAGGCGTACTGGAGGTACGTTGAACGGAACGAGGCAAAGTCAGAGCGAAAAAGATGGTGCGCGGATTAAGCCATTTTAACAAGAATTAGTATCATACGAAACAGGGCTGTCAAGTTCAACTTGGCAGCCCTGTTTTTACAAAAAAACCGCCTCGCAGCTGGAACCTGCTTGGCGGCAATTTGGTCTAAAATCTAATTTGCCCTTGTGGCGGAGAACCGTCACCTCGTAGGGGATCAACCTACTTGTCTACATTGTACGCCTTCCCGGTTTGTTTGTCAAGGTCAAGCAAACTGGGTCGTTTTTTTATTCGCAATATTTTTCCCGCTTATTTTCCGAATTGAACGCCGCGAACAGGCAGCTCACCGTCACCACCAGCAGCAGCCCCGCCCAGAGAATCCCCATCCACTCGTCCTTCGTCAGCCCGAACACCATCGGCTGATACACGCGCACACAGGCCGCCTCGCCGAGCTGCGTTTCGCCCGCGTCGGTCTGCCAGGCCAGCGTCGCGCCCAGGAGGCGCTCTTTGATGTTTTCCTGCGGCTCGTCCGCGCGAACGTGCAGCGTCACCACGCGCGTCGCCGCATCCTCCCCCGCCGCGTCGATGTGCAGGGAAAAGACCGCCGCGCCGTTCTCCTGCCGAATCTCCGGCTCGGCCAGCGTTTCCTCATCCGCCAGCACCGGCTCCGCGTCCGCGCCGAGGCCGTCGTCCGCCTCCGGCGGCAGCGCGCTTTCCGCCTCGCCGCCCGTCGCTTCCTCCGGCTCTGTCTCTGTCTCCGGCTCCGTCTCCTCGGCCTTCACCAGCGAAAGTCCCTCCGGCAGCACGCAGGAAACCCGCACGTCCGCCCCGGCCAGACCGCTGTTGACCAGCACCACGCGCAGCGCCATCGTCTCGCCCGCTTTCAGGCTGTCCGTCTGCGGGAGCAGCCGCGCGCTGATCTTCGCGCCGCAGAGCTGTACGCGCGGCAGCGCGACCCGCTTACCGTCCACCCGGAGCGCGCCCGTCAGCAGGCGCATAGCGTCCTCGTCCCCGTCCAGCGCGTCTTCGTTCACCGTCATCGGGAAAACCAGCGTCGTCGTAAACGGCTCGTCTCCCGCCGCGGCGGCCGCCTTCACCTCGCCGCGAATCTGCCGCTGGCTGCGCGTGAAGCCCTCCGGCAGGTCGCCCGAAAGCGTCACGTCCGCGGGCAGAATCAGCTCGACCGGCACGGTTTTTTCCGCCGTGCCCGCGTTGGCGATCTCCACCGCGTAGGCCATCGTCTTTCCGGCCGTCAGCCGCCCGTTTTCCGCGCCCGTCACGCTCGTCTTGGCCGAAATATCCGCCACGCACAGCGCCATCGGCAGGCTCTGGCGATAGAACCGCGAGCCGACGTTCATCTCCGCCGTCACCGTGCCCTGCGCGCTTTCCCCGCCGGGCATCAGCGTCAGCGTGCGCGTGAACGTCGTCACCGACGGCACGAGCGCGCCCGTTTCATCCATCTCCGCCGCCGGGAGCGCCGCTTCCCACGCCAGCGCCTCGTTCGCCTGCGCCGCCAGCCGCTCCGGCAGGCTCAGCGTCAGCGCGACGCGCGTCTCCGCCGGGCGCGGGTTTTCGGCGCGAATCGTGAGGGTCACGTCCCGTCCCGCCTCCACGCGCGCATCCGACGCGGTGACGGAGAGCGTCAAATCCTTCTCCATCGCCGCCGAGCCCGCGGAAAGCCCCTCGCTCAGTCCGGTCTGAACGGCCTGCAAAAAATCGGGCAGCCCCTGCGCCGAGCCGACCGTCGGAATCAGCAGGCACAGCGCGGCCAAAACCATCAAGCACCATTTTTTCACTGGGATCAACCTCCTTGCGTGGCTTACTTTGGCCAAAATGGCCGCCGTATATACCGCGCCGCAAGGGGAATCCGCGCTTTTTTCGCCATATAAAAACGGACGCGCGTTGCGCGTCCGGATTTTATTCAGGATTATTCCTCGTCGCTGCTGAGCGCCTCGTCGATGGCCTCCCAGACCTCTTCGTTTTCCTCGACGACCTCTTCCTCCACGTCGAACACGTCTTCCTCGCCGTCGAGCACGATGATATCCTCCTCGCCGGCGTTCTTGGCCTGCACGATCAGCTCCATCGTGTCCACATCCACGGCGAAAATCGTCTCCGGGGACGCGGAATGCTCCTTGAGATAGCGCGCGACGGCGGCGGCCTGCTTGCGGTTCATCTTAAAGACGATGGCGCGATGCTCGCTCGTCGTGATTTCCATGTTCATATTTTCCATAAAGGGCACACCTCTTTCATCTTGATTTTGCAGGGCATAGCATAACATTTTTAACCTTTGCTGTCAAGCAGGCCGACGATTTTCGCGCCCATGCGTTCCGCCTCGGCCGCCTCGTGCGTGACCAGCAGCACGGTCTTCCCCCGGCAGAGCCGCTTCGTTTCGTCGATGACGCGCGCCCGCGTCGCCTCGTCCAGCCCCTTGAACGGCTCGTCCAGCGCGATCACGTCCGCGCCGCAGAGCAGCGCCCGCAGAATCGCCACGCGCCGCCGCATGCCGCCGGAAAGCTCCCGCACCGGCTGGTTTTCGCAGCCCGTCAGCCCCATCGCGGCCATCTCCCGCAGGATCACGGCGCGCTCGAGCTTCGGCTCGGGCAGGCGGATGTTATCCACCGGGGTCATAAAATCCAGCAGCCGATCCTCCTGAAAGACCGCCGCCAGCCGTTTGCCCGAAAGGCCGGTGATTTCGCCGCTGTCCGCCGTTTCCAGCCCCAGCAGGATGCGCAGCAGCGTCGTCTTGCCCGCGCCGGATGGCGCCATCAGCGCCGTCACGCGCCCCTCCTCCAGCTCGCAGGAGAAATCCTGCAGCACGGCTTTGCCGCCGAAGGCCTTGCACAGCTTATGAACCGCAATCACAGCCGCGTCAGCCTCCTCTCCAGCGCGCCCAGCGCCGCCATGAACAGCTTTTCAAAGCCGACGCTGATGAGCACAATCACCAGCGTCCACGCGAACAGCTCCGGCGTGTCGAGGTAGACCTTCGCCTGCTGCAGGCGCTCGCCGATGGAGGGCACGGGCATGCCGATAACCTCCGCCGCCACGCCCGCCTTCCAGCACAGGCCGAGGCCGAGCGCGCAGCCCGCGCGGAAATACGGCGCGACCTGCGGCAGCGTGATGCAGCGGATGCGCCGCAGGAGCGGAATCCGGAACACGCGCGCCATCTCCGCCAGCTCCCGATCCGCCGCGCGGACGCCCGCCAGCACGTTGGTGTAGATCACCGGGAACACCATCACCAGCGCGATGAACACGGACAGGTTGCGCGAGCCGAACCAGATCAGCGCCAGAATGACGAACGACGCGACCGGCACCGTTTTCATCGCCAGTACGGGCGACGCGAGCCATTCCTCCACGCGCTTAAACCGTGCGGCCAGCGCGGCCAGCAGCGTGCCCAGCGCCGCCGCCAGAAAGAAGCCGCCGAGGATGCGCGCCATCGACCCCAGCAGCGACGCCCAAAACCGCGCCGTGGGCAGCAGCGCCAGCAGCGTGGCGATCACGCGGAGCGGCGACACCAGCAGGATATCGCTGTCAAGCGCCATGCTGGCCGCCTGCCAAACCAGCAGCCAGAGCAGCACCGCCCACAGCGGGAGCTTTCTTTTTTTCATCGCTCTGCGCTTAATTTCCGCCGTAATAGAAGTCCTCGCCCGGCAGCGCGCCGCCGACGGCCTTCGGGTTCTGCTCAAAGAGCACATTCAGGTAGCCGGAAAGCGCCTGCCGCATCTCCCCGCCCGCAAGGAAGATGATGTTGCAAGCCGGAATCGCCTTTTTCGCGACCGCGGCGGGCACGATTTCATATTTCCCGATCAGCTCGGCGGCCTCGTCCACATTCGCGTTCACAAATTCGACGGAAGCGGCATAGCTCTCCATAAACGCCGCGACGGCCTCCGGGTTTTCCTCGATAAACGCCTTGCGCGCCGCCACCACGCCGGTAATCAGTTGAGACGGCGCGTCGCTGCCCGCCTGCACCGCGTCCCACTCGGCGTTCAGGTCAAGGCGCACCTTGATCTTGTCGCTTTTCATCTGCGCGGTGGTCACAAACGGCTGGGGGAGCATGGCGACGGCGTTCTCCTCGGCCAGCAGCGCGGCCAGACACTCGGCGTGCTCGCTCTTCCACTCGATGTTCACGTCCTTCTCCGGATCGACGCCGTTTTCGGAGAGGATGTAGTTCAGCGCGTATTCCGGGGTCGCGCCCTTGCCGCTGGCGTAGATCGTCCTGCCGCGCAGATCCGCCACGCTGCTCACGCTCTCGCCGCTCTCCACGATGTAGAGCACGCCCAGCGTGTTGACGGCCAGCACCTCGACCTGCCCCTTCGTGTTGTTATAGAGCACGGCGGCCAGATTGGCGGGCACGGCGGCGATATCCGTTTCGCCCTTGACCAGCTTGGGGGAAACCTCGTCCACCGCGGAGGCGATGGTAAACGCATAGTCGTTGCCGTTCACCGCGCCGCTCTCCGCCTCGTTCATCAGCGCCGCCATGCCCATCGCGGTCGGGCCCTTGAGCGCCGTCACGCGCACGTCGGTTTCGGCCATCGCCGCGCCGGTCAGCATCATGGCCATCGCGCAGGCCGCCGCCAGAATCTGTTTCATCATAAGAGTCATCCTTTCTTTTCGTTTGTTCGGGTCGTTTGTTTGGGTCGTTTTGGGGAATCGTTATTCGAATCCGGCGTTTCGCCGGAAATCGCCGTTTATCGTCCTGCCGCGCGGTCAGGGATTCGTCTCCCGCCCGCGCACGTATCGGGCAATCGTGCGGGTCAGCACCGCCGCGTCGATCGGCTTGGTCAGATGCTCGTTCATGCCCGCGCTTCGGCTGCGCTCCGCGTCGTCGGCAAAGGCGTTGGCCGTCATCGCGAAAATCGGAACCGTCCGCGCGTCCGGCCGGTTCAGGCCGCGAATCCGCCGCGTCGCCTCCAGCCCGCTCATCACCGGCATCATCACATCCATCAAAATCACGTCGATTTCGCCCGGCTCGGAGGCGCTGAACATCTCCACCGCCTGCTGCCCGTTGACCGCCTTGCGAACGGCCGCGCCCTCGTTGGCGAGCATGAATTCGGCAATCTCCATGTTGATCTCGTTGTCCTCCGCCAGCAGCACGTTCACGCCGCAAATCGAGACCGGCACAGCGGCCGCGTCCTCGTCCCGCCGCGCCTGCCTGTCCCGCGTAAAGGTCAGGCAGACGGTGAAGGTCGTGCCCGCGCCCTTCCGGCTCTCCAGGCGAATCGTGCCGTCCATCTTCTCCACGAGCTCCTTGACGATGGCCAGCCCCAGCCCCGTGCCCGTATACGAGGAGCGGGCGCTGGCGTCCTCCTGCGCGAACGGCTCGAAGGCGCGCTGCTGAAAGGCCTCGCTCATGCCCACGCCGGTATCGCGCACCACAAATTCATAGGCGACGGTTTCCTCCGTCCGCGCGGTTTCGCGCGCGCTCAAAAAGATTTCGCCGCCGACGCGGTTGTAGCGCACCGCGTTGCTCAGCAGATTTTGCAGCACCTGCCGCACGTGCAGCGGGCTGCCGATCACGCGGTCGCTTCTGTCGCAGCGGATATCCCGGCGCAGGGTGAGCGTCTTTTCCGCCGTCTGCGCCTCGACCATGGCGGCGCTTTCCTCCACCAGATCGCGCACGCAGAACGTCTTCGCTTCGAGCTGCACCTTGCCGCTCTCCAGCTTGTTCATATCCAGCACGTTGTTGACCAGTTCGAGCAGGAAGCCGGAAGCCACCATGATCTTCTCCCGACATTCCTCCTGCTTGGCCTCGTTCCCGACGTAATGGCGGGCGATTTCGACCATGCCGCGAATCCCGTTGATCGGGGTGCGGATGTCGTGGCTCATGCGGCGCAGAAAATCCGTCTTGGCCGCGTCCGCGCGTCTGGCCTGAGCAACGGCCTCGCGAAGCTGACGCTGCTGCTCCAGCTCGCGCTCCTTTTCGGCGGTGCAATCCCGCGTCGCGATGAGAACCGCCGTCAGGCTGCCCTTCTTATCCCGGTCCTTTTCGAGCAGGCCGGAGTGATACCACCGGCCTGAGCGCGAGCGGTAGGTACAGCCGATGCTGCTGTTTCCCTTGAGCCGCGCCTCCACGGTGCTCATATCCAGAAACGCCCGAACCTCCTCGCGGTACTCGGGCGCGATGTGGCGCTCCAGATAGTTGCGGATGTTGTCCTCAACGTCGTCGTTGCCGAGGCCGCAGCCGTCGTGCGGGTCGAGAACGACCTCGATCTTGCCGCAGGGCACCCCGACGACATGGATAGAGGTATACGCCTTGCCCAGCGCGTTGATGATGTTCAGCCGCTTTTGGCTCTGTTCGAGAATCGCGTGTTCCGAGATGAAGCGCAGCATGACGAACCCCATCCAGATCAGCACGAACAGCGCCATCGTCGCGCCCACAATCATCGTGCGCGCGCCGAACACCCTCGACGCCGGGAAGAAGACGTAGATCGTGTAGCCGCCGCTTTGGCATTTGCCGCCCAGCCACGTTTTGTTCCCGCGCGAAACGCGGTACAAGCCGCCCGCGCCGTATGGGGCGTATTCGTCGCTCAGCGCCAGCGCCCCCTCGCGGGTCAGGCCGGCGAGCGCCGGGGCGTTGGTAGCCGCCACCCTGTCCTCGCCGAGCACGACCACCACGCCTTTCATATCGAATTGAAAGCCGGTGAACAGGTTCTCCAGCGTCAGTTCGCTGCCCTCGTCCGTGATGTCGTTCTTTTCGACATAGGCCAGCATAACGCCCCGCCGATCCTGCCGGGCGACGACAGCCACGTCGTAGCTCCGCCCATTCTCCCGCACACGGGTCAGGTAGCTTTTCACCGGGTAATCGCAGATATCCGCCACATTTTGGCTGTCGATGATCGCCATGCACATTGCGCGCGCGTCGTCATCCGGCATCAGCTCCAGCTCGGGCTGAAGCTGCTCGTCCAGCACGAGCAGGCCGCTGATTCGCTGCTGGCGGGCGTATTCCGCCAGCTCCTGTGCCCCTGCCCCCGGCTCGTCGCGCAGAACACGGGCGGCCTCGGCGGTTTTATCCATCAGGCGCACGAGGCTCTTGGCCTTGTCCGCCGAAACATAGCTGTTGTACCTGACCAACTGCGCCTTGACAAACTCAAACGATTCGTTCATCGCGCGCTGCGCCGACCGGGTATCCACAGCCGTCAGCGCCTGATGCAGCATGACGGCCAGCACGCTGCCCAGCGCCAGCATCACCAAAAAGAAACGCAGCCACGCGAACCGCTTCGTCACCTTTCTTTGATAAAGGCCGCGCAGTTTCTCAAAGACCCGGCGCATCAGTTCCCCTCCAGCATTTTTTTCGCGTCCAGCCCGTAGCTCGCCACAATCGCCTCGGCCGAGCCGTCCCCGCGCATGTCGTCGATGACGGCCTGAAGCCGCGCGGCCAGCGCCTCGTGCGTCCCCTTTTCAAAGGCCACGCCCAGCTCGTTGGCAAACAGCGCCTGATCCAGCATGCGATACTTTTCCGGCGACCCATGGACGACGCTCTGAATGACGCTCTCGTGCGCCACCACCATATCCACATATCCCTTGCGCAGCGCCGAAACCGCCTCCCCGACGGTGGAGAAGCAGAGCACCTGCGCCAGCTCCGGCGCGACCGCCGATTCGCGCTTCACCAGCGCATTTTCCGCCGTGGTCGAGGCCTGAACCGCCGCGCGCCCGCCGTTGAGCTGGCTCAGCTCGGTATAATCGCTGTCCGCGCGCACCAGCGCGACCTGCCTGCTGTACAGATACGGCCCCGCCCATGTGTATGCATCCTCGCGCCCGTTCATCGTAAAGCAGCTCCATATGCAGTCCACTTCGCCGGAGGCCAGCGCTTTATCCTTGTTTTCCCACGCAATTTCGCGGAATTCCACGTCGTACCCCAGCCGCCCGAACGCCTCGTGGGCAAGCTGCACGTCGATCCCGATAAAATCGCCCGTGCCGTCCTTATAGGTATACGGCGCGTAAACGTCGCAGCCGATGACGACGGTGTTTTCCTCTGCCGCCCACGCAGGCGCGGCGAGCAGCAGCAGCGCCAGCAGCAGCCCCGTCAGGCCGTGTGTTTTCACCATGTAATCGTTTCCCTCCGCCCGTTCAGCCGCGTCCGCGGCCTCAGCTTGTTGACATACGCAAACTTGGATTAAATAGCAAAATCAAGAAATTCAGCTATTCTTTCATTTGCGGAAAGGGCTATT
>ERZ827168.1449-NODE-1449-length-32480-cov-4.598088_pt1 | contig 32480 bp, 30 predicted proteins | sample MGYA00519868_ERZ827168 | MGnify/ENA primary metagenome ERZ827168 (study PRJEB31778, sample SAMEA3449271) | human gut metagenome | biome: human gut; feature: human-associated habitat; material: faeces | place: United Kingdom | collected 2010/2012 ...
TGGTCCTTCTTTTGATACACTTGTTACGTTTGAACCTTTATCAGCTTGAGAATAGTTGTTTGCAACAGTTTCTAGTGCTGATGGTATGTCTGTTACCACAAGTTCTAATAATTCATTTATTTTTGGAGCTACATCATTGAATTCCTTTACTAATGAATTATATCTTTTTCCATACCAGCAATTGTGCATATCTGATATTTTTTTATATGCTCCAACTAGTTCATTGTTTAACTCCTTTCCTTGTGCTCTCATTTGCTTTGCTTGATTTGGCATTGCTTCATAATCTACATTCATTATCTTTGCCATTTGTTTTTACCTCCTGATTATTTTTGAGTTTTACTTTCTCTGTCGTCATTTTATACATAAAAATATATTTTTTCAATACTTTTTCAAATTTTTTTACTTGCTTTTGCAAATTTCTTCATTTATAATAAAGTTAAGAAATAAAAGGGAGTTAATTATATGAAGAAAAGACTAATACTTACAATTATAGTTTTTATAATCGTTGCAGTTATTTTAGTTGGTATATTGCTTGTAAAAAATATGCTATATAATGAATGGACAAATCTTGTTAATGAAGGTCCAATCGCAATACAAGATGAATACTTACAAAAGACATATAATGAGTTATTTGGAAATAAAGTACAATCATTAATTGTCTCAAACCAAAGTGCAAAAACACTGCAAGACGCAAATAAATTATGGGATGAATATGTTAAAGAGTTCAATAATAGTGCATCAAAAGAATTTAAATCAGAAGAAGCTTTTTCAGGTCTAAAATATGCTCAATCATATGAAACAAAACAATATTATAAATATATAGGTACGTACACTTATAAGTATAGTAGAACAAGCACATTATCAGAAACAATTTGTGAATCACCCACACTCTTGATTTTTAAAACTGATTATTTCAATTATCCTTATTTTAAAGAATATACTAATAAACAGTCCGTAAAAGAGTTTGGCGATTTATTGGCCGTACTAAATATGAATAGAGATACTATTATTAAAACATCCATAAAAGAAAATAAAAATACTTTTACATATACAGTATATTACGTAAGTAGTAGTTCTTATGGGCCATCAGCTGATAGAAATGGTATTGCTCCTGCTGTTATAAAAGGAGTAAACTATTATATGGATAAAGCTACACTAACAGTTGATAAAATCACAGGAAAAACAAATCTTACACTTAATAAAGGAGGCTACGTAGAGAATATGAAATATAAAAATTCATACTATCCTCGATTAGATATAAAAACAATTATGACTTATAATAAAGAGTTCTTTTAATATTCCTCTTTTAAATTACTAAAAGCATAAAAAAGTTCAGATTGTTAAATTTTTTCTAACAATTTGAACTTTTTTATTTTGCTATTTTGTATTTCTGTTTGCTATTTCTATTGCTTTTGTTACCATGTTTCCGCAAGTTTTTGAAGGTATGTTTTCCCAACCTCCGTCTTTTTTTTACTTGCTCATAAACACCTAATTCTTTTGCTATTTCTTCTTTTAGATTTTCAGTCATAATGTTTCTTTTTGTCATTGTAGAATCCTCCTCTATTTATTAATGATTTATATTTTTACATTACTATTCTGCGTAATTTTTTATTTAAAATACAGGAGCATTCTGGGAGCATTTCGGGGACGGAGGAAAAAATGATCAATGTGTTAATGTTCCGTCTGGCGTGTTTACTATTAATAGTATGTCTTCTTCTTTTCCGGTTTGTGCATTTATATATACTAAAAATTCGTTGTCTTCTACTTTGCCTTTAAATTCCCAGCAATATACTTCTGTGTGCCATTTTGTTGGAATTAATGCTAATCCTTCGCTCATAATTTCTAAGTCTTTGTTTAATACTTCTTTTGCTTTTTCTTTCGAAATTATATTTGTTTCAAATGTTCTTTCTGTATGTGAATTCAAATATCCAGAGGTTTCTATTCCTAGTACACTTCCATCATCTAGTGCAACTTTTACCTTTATTAAATCTGGATATATTGTTACCGTCTCGTTGTTGCTATTTGTTTGCGTGTATGCATAATTTATTGTTACAATTCCATTTTGTTTTAGATAATATGTTTCTTTCATGTTTGAGTAACCATGATTATTTAGAAATTCTTTTGCTATTTCGTCTGCACGTTCTTGTGTTAATGTTTCTGCGCTCACTGCTCTGTTGCAGTTTGCAAATATTACATGTCCGCCTTTTTTTGACACTGATATTGTTGCATTGATATCACCTTCTTTCATTTTTACATTAAAATCAAATGAAGGAATTTCTGCATTTTCTGAATACCCATGTGATTCTATATTATCTATTTTATCTTCTCCATAGAAATTTTTTACTATTTCTTTGGCTTTTTCTTCATCTATGTCGTCTCCTGTTAAGCCTTTTTTCTCTGCTGATGAAATGTGCTCCGAAAAAGCTCCATCATATATTAAGCCTGCATATTCGTGAAAGTTTTCTTCAAGATTAGAGAAACTGTCCTTGGTTATGCTACTTACTTGTGTTGCAAATGCTCTTGTTCCTTCATCTCTCAGCTCATTCCACTTTATTCTTCCGCTATTTAAATCTGTTGATAGTTGATTTAATGTATTTTCCAAATCTAGGCTGTAAGTGTGCAATTGTTTTATATTGTTAAAATCTTCTTGTGATAAATTTTCTCCACCGATTGCTTTTCTAGAAAGTGAATAACTGTAATCACTTACTTGGTTTAAAAATTTAGATGTATTTTCTAATTCATTACTGTTTATTGGTAATTGTGCTAGACAACTTTGCGCAACGCTTGCTTCTCTCCAAACATTAGTTAATGTTTCTGCTCCATGCTCTGGAGTTGTTGATATTAAAGCTTTTGCCAGATATGTTTCTACATTTTGCACATAGTCTACCAACTCGAAAAAGGCCATATTGTAACCATTTTCCGATGCTGTTACGTATTTTCTTCCTTCTTGATAGGCATAATAAATTGCTGCCCCTGCAATCACAACTGCAAAGATTATTCCTATTATTATATACGATGTTGTGGTTTTTAATTTTTTACTCACTTAAATTTCCTCCTTATTTACAAAATCTATGTTTTCCAATTGTCTTAATAAGTAGTCTTGACCAAATCCACTTGTTTGTAGCTGTGCTTGGATTAAAATAATATATTGCTCCACCCGTTGGGTCCCATCCATTCATAGCGTCTCTTGCTGCTTTTAAAACTGTAGAACCTTCTTTTATTGGTACATTTATCTGTCCGTCAGATACTGCTGTAAATGCACCTTTTTCGTAAATTACTCCGGCTATTGTATTTGGAAATTGAGAAGATTTTACTCTATTTAGTATAACTGCTCCAACGGCAACTTGTCCTTCATATGGTTCACCTCTTGCCTCTCCATTTATTGCCCTAGCCATTAATTGCAAGTCTGACGTAGACGATGAATCACTTGCTGCTTCTACATTTTTCGGCAATAAATTTATAAGCACATACACTCCTGTAACCATCAAAAGCAAAATTGGTATAATAAAAAACTTTTTTATTTTCATACTTACTCCTTCATTTTAATTTTTGAAACAATTACTATTTTAAGAATTTTTTCATAAAATAGTAATCGTTTCACTAAAAAATTATGATTAGAATAAAAAGGGTATTTGAGTTAGTCGTAACTCTAGCTATATTATTGGTAATTTTTCAAATTTTATGCATTTTACTTTTGTTTTTTCTTTTGTTATGGTAAAATCAAATTGCAAAAGAATAAAACCTTTATAAAAATGTAAAAAAATAGTTTTACATTTTTATAAAAAAATTATACGAGGGGAACAAGAAAATGAAAAAAATTTTAATATTTTATGCATCATTTGGAGGCGGGCATTTATCTGCCGCAAATTCTATAAAACAATATATTGACGAAAATTTTGAAGGATACGAAACAAATCTTATTGATTGTTTTTTATATGTAAATAAACCAATTAATAAGATTTCTACTATTGTCTATAAAGAAATGGCAAAGAAATTTCCATGGGCATGGGGCGAAGTTTATAGGCATTCTCAGAGAGGTCCTATTGCACATATTAGTTCTACTGCAAACAATTTAATGGCTAAAAAATTGTTAAAATTGTTACGAGAATATGCTCCAGATGTAGTAATATCAACACATCCTTTTGGAAGCCAAATGGTGAGTTATTTGAAAAGAAAGGCTTTAGTTGATTGCAAATTAGCTACAATAATGACAGATTTTGCTCCTCATGAGCAATGGTTAGTAGGAAAAGAACAAGTAGATTACTTTTTTGTTTCTCATGAAAAAATGAGACAAGAATTAATAGATGATAATATTCCTGCTGAAAAAGTATTTGCAACTGGAATTCCAATTTCTAAGAGATTCTTGATGACTTATAATAGAGAAGAAATTATGAATTCATTTAACCTTAATTTAAATAAAAAAGTTATTTTGTTGTTTGGCGGTGGCGAGTTTGGTTTAGGAAGAGAGCAAACATTAAAAATACTAAAATCATTTATTACTCATTCAAGTAATCATCAAATTGTTGCAATTTCTGGAAAAAACGAAAAAATGAAAGAAGCTTTTGAAAAATTAGTTTCAGAGTTGCATGCCGAAGATATAGTAAAAGTTTTGCCATACACCACACAAGTTCCGGAATTAATGAGTATTGCTGATTTTGTTGTGACAAAACCCGGTGGTTTAACATCTACAGAAAGCCTAGCTTCCAGACTTCCAATGGTTTTAATTAACCCTATTCCTGGTCAAGAAGAGGAAAATGCACAATTCCTAGAAAATGCTGGAGTTGGAATTTGGCTAAACCCAAAAGAAAATTGTGATGAAATTATAACAGAACTTTTAAATGATGAAAATAAATTAAATCAAATGAGAAAAAACACAGAATTACTAGCAAAGAAAAATTCAACAATGGATATTTGTAGAACAATACTTCCACAATAAAAACCCGAATATTCTTCGGGTTTTATATTTTTATAATTGCACTCTTCCTTCCAGAGCTCTACTTAATGTTACTTCATCAGTATATTCTAAGTCTCCACCAACTGGAACTCCGTGTGCTATTCTCGTTACTTTTATTCCCAATGGCTTTATCAGTTTTGATAAATACATTGCGGTTGCCTCGCCTTCAACCCTTGGGTTTGTTGCGAGTATTACTTCTTTTACACTACCATCCATCAAACGTGCAAGAAGCTCTTTTACTTTTATGTCATCTGGTCCAACGCCATTCATCGGAGATATTGACCCATGTAGCACATGATATACTCCCTTAAATTCGTGTGTTTTTTCCATTGCCACAACATCTCTTACATCTTCTACAACACAAATTAAAGAGTGGTCTCTTCCTGTGTTTGCGCATATTGGGCAAGGATCTGTATCTGTTATGTTGTAGCATTGTGAACAATATTTTAAGTTTTTCTTTGCATTTTGTATGCTTTCTATAAATTCATTTGTCTCTTCTTCGCTAGCGTCTAGTATATAAAATGCAAGTCTTGCTGCTGTTTTGTTTCCTATGCTAGGAAGTTTTTCAAAACTTTCTATTAGTTTTTCTATTGATGGTGAATAGTATGACATATGTTTCTCCTGTTATTTTACATTAATCCTGGTATGTTGTATTTTCCAAGTGATGCGGCTTGTGCGTCGTCTACTTGTTTCAATGCATTATTTATACATGTTGCAATTAAATCTTCTAACATTTCTACATCATCTGGGTCTAATACCTCTGGTTTTATTTTTATTTCTTTTATTTGTTTGCTTCCAGAAACCTTTACTTTTACGGCTTCTCCGCCTGCAGATGCCTCGAATTCTTTTGCAGCTAATTCTTCTTGTGATTTTTCAACATCTGATTGCATTTTCTTTGCTTCTTTCATTAATTGATTTAGATTCATTCCTCCAAATCCACCCATTCCTGGGAATCCACCTCTTTTTGACATTTTAATCCTTCCTTTCTTAGTTTGGAAAATTGTAATTATTTTTCAAACTTTCTCCTATTAATCAATTATATTAATCGGTATATCCAATCCATTCGATATATCGCTGAAAGTATCTGTCTTAGACACTATTTCTTCATTATTATCTACAAGTACAACTCTCATTGGCTTCCCAAGTTCCATTGATACTTGTTTTACAATCTCACTCATGTTTTCTGGCTTTTCAAGAATATCTTTTCTAAATGGTGTGAGTCCATTTTCAAAATTAATTCCGACTGTCATGTCGTTTATTTCATTTGCAGAAGATGTCATTAATATTGATGATAATGATATTCTGCCTTCTTGTTTGATATTATCTATTATTTTTGGCCAATTTTGTACCTTGTCGCCTAACTTAATACTTGTTGATTTTTTTACCTCTGGTTTTATAGCATATTGAGTCTTGCTTTCTTGACTCGTAGAACTTGAAGCTACTGCACGTGGTGCATTTTGTAATTGTGTAATTTGTTTTTCTAATCTATTTATTTTGTATTTTAAATCTTCAACTTCTTTCGAGCTTGCTCCTGAATCTCCGGAACTTACTGAACTACTCGTGCTTACTTCATTGCACAGCTTTATTATTGTAACTTGAAACATTATCAATTTCTGTGATGACCACTTCATATCGTTTTGCAAATTTGATAATTCATATATCATAGAAATTAATCTTTCTTTCGTCGTGCTGTCTGCTAATTCATTAATTTGATTTTTTTCAGCTTCACTGTAAATTTCAAGCTTAGTATTTGTTTTAAACACAAGAATATCTTTTACATATTTTATTATTTCCCATAAGAAATTACTTATGTCTTTTCCTTCTGTAATAATCTCGTTTATTGCGCCAAGTGCATCTTCAGTATTTTTTTGCAAAATACTTTTTGTAATTTTATTTACACTTTCTGTTTTGGGAATTCCAACCAATTCTTTTACTAAATCTTCGGTTATTTTTCCTTCTTCTTGCATACATCTTTCTAATATGCTAAGAGCGTCTCTCATTGCTCCTTCAGCTAATATTGCTATTAGCTTTTTTGCTTCTGGAGTAATATCTATATTGCTTTGCTCACATACAAAATTCAATCTTTTTTCTATGTTGTCATTTGATATTTTCTTAAAATCAAATCTTTGACATCTTGATAATATTGTTGCTGGCAATTTTTGTGGTTCCGTTGTAGCCAAAATAAACTTTACATGTGCTGGTGGCTCTTCCAAAGTTTTAAGTAATGCATTGAAAGCTCCCGTAGAAAGCATATGAACTTCATCTATAATATATACCCTATATTTTGCGACTGTTGGTAAGAAGTTTACTTCGTCTCTAATGGCTCTAACATCTTCAACACTATTGTTAGATGCAGCATCCATTTCTACTATATCTGTAAGTGAACCTTCGAGTGCTGCTTTACAAACTGCACACTCGTTGCAAGGCTCTCCATCCTTAGGGTTTAGGCAGTTTACGGCTCTTGCTAAAATCTTGGCAGCAGAAGTCTTTCCTGTTCCTCTACCTCCATTAAATAAATAAGCATGGCCAACCCTATCATTAATAAGTTCATTTTTCAATGTTCTTACAATATGTTCTTGCCCAACTATTTCGTCAAATTTTAAAGGTCTAAATTTTCTATATAACGCTGTATATTCCAATTTTTTTACCTCCATAATTTTATTATATTGGTTAAAAGGTATGAGATTTTTAACTTCTCTATGGAAAGCACCCTACATAAAGAGGTCTGCTTATTGCTGCTTCCTTCCGGACCTGACAAGGTTCACAGTTCTTTATCAAGATACTCTCCATACAAAAGTTATATCTCATACCTTTTGCATTATATACTATTTTGTTTAGTTTAGCAAGTAAAAATTTGCTATTTTATTCTTTTAAAAACAATTCCACTCATGTCTGTTATTTCTTTGTTGCTTGTACCTTCTGTTAAGAGATTTTCACATGGCAAACTTAATGTGATATTTGTTTTATATTTTATTTTATTTGCTTGAATTATAAAATCGAAATTCACTTGAAATTTAGCTTCGTCTTCCGTAGTGCCTATTTTAGTAAGCAAAGTTCCATTGTGTTGTACTTCTGTATCATCATTTGAAACAAAACTTCCCACATTTGTATTTGCAAATCTGATTACAGCTGAACCACCCTGATTGCAAATTTCTAATGTTTTAGGGTTACTCGTTTTTCCGCCTTTGTATTCCAATCCATTTTCTACTAAATATGACGCATCATATGTAAAAGTTCTGCCTTCTAAGCTATTTGGCATAAAAACCTTTACAACACCCTTAGTAGGCTGTTTTGTAACATTAATGTTATCGATTGTAACACTGTCTAAAAGTTCATCTTTATCTGTATTTTTATCTATAAAGAAATAAACATCATTATTTTGATTTACAGACAAATTCCATTTTGAACTCTCTTCTGGATTCTCTGTATTTTGTTCTCCTTCTGCCGTGCTTATTATAGTTATCTTAGATAACTGATACGGCATGTTCTTTTCACCCTCAATTTGATATTGAATAATAATCAGTATTACAACAATTATTACAACCATAAGTACACTGATTGCTATACTCATTTTTATTCTATCCTTCATACTGGTATTCATTTTTTCCCCCACGCTTTATTTGGCGGAGACGGTGGGATTCGAACCCACGGGCCGGTTGCCCGGCTAACTGATTTCGAGTCAGCCTCGTTATGACCACTTCGATACGTCTCCTATTGTACCTACTAATTATATCAAAACAATAGAAAAAGTCAAATTATTTTCGTAAAAATTTTGTGAACTAACATTATGTCCAATTTTATTATAGCTGTTGCTTTTTGTTCTATTTTATATTATATTTATTACAAATTTAGGAGGATTATGTATGAGAGTGGTTGTTCAACGTGTAAAACATGCAAGTGTTACTATAAATGGAACTGTTAATGGAAAAATAAATAACGGTTTTTTAGTTTTACTTGGCGTACAATCCACAGATAGTGAACAAGATGTGGATTACTTAGTGAAAAAAGTAACAAATTTAAGAATTTTTTCTGATGAAAATGATAAAATGAATTTATCTTTAAAAGATGTTAATGGAGAACTTTTAATCGTTTCTCAATTTACATTATATTCAAATTGCAAGGAAGGAAACAGACCATCTTTTGTAGAAGCTGCCAAACCAGATATCGCTATACCTTTATACGAATATTTTGTTTCTGAATGTAAAAAAATAATTCCAGTAGTTGAAACTGGAATATTTGGTGCAGACATGAAAGTTGATCTTTTAAATGACGGCCCTGTAACTATTATAATGGATTCAAAATAATTTGAATCCATTATTTTTTCTTTTTTTCTCTTAATTCTTTAAAAAACTGTTGTAATATTTTTTTGCATTCTGTTTCCATAACACCTTTTTCAATTTCTACAACATGGTTAAATTTATAATCTTCGAGTAAATTTAATACAGAACCACATGCACCGGTTTTTTCATCCATGGTTCCAATAACGACCTTTTTCAACCTTGCCTGAATCATTGCTCCCGTACACATTGCACATGGTTCTAAAGTAACATACATTGTACAATTTTCTAGTCTCCAAGACTCTAGTTTTTTACTAGCCTTTTGAATCGCAATAATTTCAGCATGTTTTGTTGTATCTTTTTTCTGTTCTTTTACATTGTGTGCCCTAGCTATTATTTCACCGTCTTTTACTATAACGGCTCCTACCGGAACCTCGTCCTTTTTATAGGCTTTTCTAGCTTCTTTTAGAGCTTCCTTCATAAAAACTTCTTCCACTATTTACTCCGATTAAAAATTTATAAAAAAATGGTGTACCAGAAGGGAATTGAACCCCCGACACACAGTTTAGGAAACTGCTGCTCTATCCAACTGAGCTACTGATACATTTCTAGTTAATATAATAGCATTTTGGAATAGGTATGTCAATTATTTTTAGATTTTATTATGTTTTTTTCTTTATAGCCCTTGATTTTCAGGTAATTTTAATATATTATAATGTAAGTGGCTTAGGCCTTTTATATATTTTTTTCCTTTTTTATACTAGCACATGTGTTAGTTTTACATAAACAACATGACATCAAAATTGGAGGAAAAGATTATGTATGATTATTTAGAACACAAAAACAGTGAGTTATCATTGCGGGCCTATAATTTAACCATTGGATTTGTTTTATTATGGGGAATTGTAATAAATGTACTGATGTGTAAATTCTGCGTCAAAACATTTATGAACTGGAATTATACTGCTATTGTAATTTGTTACTTTGTTGTTTGCACGATAGGAATATTCATAAGCACAATTAGTAATAACCCTTTGATTATTTTTTTAGGTTATAATATGGTTGTCCTCCCAGTTGGAGTTGTTTTGAGTATTGGATTGATTGAAACTGATAAAATTTCAATCATGAATGCCTTTTTAACAACAACAGTTGTAACATTAATCATGATTATCTTGGCAAGTATAGTACCAACTATTTTCTTATCAATCGAAAACACTTTGTTTGCCTGTTTATTAGGAGTTGTTGTATGTGAACTTATTTTTATGTTCATAGGTTTTTCCACTCCATCCTTATGGGATTTTTGTATAGCACTTCTATTCTGCGGATATCTTGGATATGATTGGGCAAAAGCACAAACAAAGGAGCATACTTTAAATAATGCTATTTCCAGTGTAGTAGATTTATACCTAGATGTTGTAAACTTGTTCTTAAGGATTTTATCTTCCAGTGATAAAGCACATAAAAAGAACAAATAACTATTTAAATCATACTCTCAAGAGGAGCTTGTTTTTACAGGCTCCTCTTTATTTTAATCAAATTTTATGTTATAATTATTTTTGATTTTTTTGAAAGGATTTTACCAATTATTTTTATTAATTTGGTAATTATGTAAATATATGAAACACATTTTAAGTTATATGAGAAGAGCAATTGAAGATTATGATATGATTGAGGACGGAGATAAAATTGCCGTTGCATTGTCTGGTGGAAAGGATTCTATTACAATGTTAAATGGGCTAAAAAGTTTACAATATTTTTATCCTAAGAAATTTGAATTAATTGCTATAAGTGTAAATCCAGGATTTGAATATTTTAATTCTGAATTTTTAAAGAAAACATGTGATGACTTAGGGGTACCTTTCTTTGAAGAGAAATATGATATCAGCAAGATTGTCTTTGAGGACAGACAAGAACAAAATCCATGTTCTCTATGTGCTAATTTGCGTAGGGGTATTCTTAACACTGCTGCAAAACGTGAGCATTGCAACAAGATTGCATTAGGTCATAATTTAGATGATGTTTTGGAAACTTTTTTGATGAATTTGCTTTTTGCAGGAAGTATTTCCACTTTTTCTCCTGTAAGTTATATGGATAGGTCTGGAATTACTTTAATTAGACCATTAATTTATGCGTCTGAAAAAGAAACAAAACGATATGTTAAGAAAAATTGCAAACAAATAATGCCTAAAGTTTGCCCTATGGATGGTCATTCAACAAGAGAATATGTTAAGAATTTAATTGTTACATTATCTATAAAAAATCCACATGTAAAAGCCAATATCATGGGTGCAATAAAAAGAAATAATATAGACAGATGGAAAGATACAACTCAACGAAAACAATCTAATTAAACAGATTAAATAACAACAGAGATAATTTTTATAAAAATAAAAATTATCTCTGTTGTTATTTTTAGTTATATTTGTTTACATTTTTGCTTGTTCTTCCATTACTTTTGTTAGTTCTTTTAATTCTTGTTCTGCTTCTTCCTCTGTTTTTCCTTTTACACCCATATAGAATTTAATCTTTGGCTCTGTTCCAGAAGGACGTACACAGCACCAAGCATCATTTTCAAGCCCGTAATATAAAACATTTGAATTTGGTAATCCTGTTTTTTTTGTTTCTCCTGTTGCATTATTCTTTATAATGTCTTTCTTATAATCTCTAAATTCAACTACCTTATATTTTCCAAGTGTTGTAGCTGGATTTTCTCTCATTTTTTCCATCATTTGTTTTATTTCTTCAGCTCCAGTCACACCTTCTCTTGTAATTGATATTGTAAGTTCTTTGTAGAATCCATATTTCTTATATATGTTTATCATTTGATCCCATAATGTGTAACCTTTTTCTTTATAATAAGCTGCTGCTTCGCATAATGCCATTACTGCTGCAATTCCATCTTTATCTCTTGCATGTGTTCCAATTAGACAGCCGTAGCTTTCTTCAAATCCAAACATATATGTATATTTATGGCTTTGTTCAAACAATCTCATTTGCTCACCAATGTATTTGAATCCTGTTAAAACTTCTATTAATTTTAGATTATACTCTTTTGCTATTGCATCGGCTAAATTTGATGATACTATTGTTTTAATTAATGCACCATTTGCTGGAATTTCTCTTCTTTCTTTCTTTTGAGATAATTCGTATTCGGCAATTAGAAGTCCAGACATATTTCCTGTAAATGAATGATATTCTCCTGTTTTCGAGTCTTTTGCATATACCCCTAATCTATCTGCGTCTGGGTCATTTGCAAGTACAACATCTGCATCAACTTTTTCTGCCAATTCTAGTGCTAACTTGAATGCATTTGCATCTTCTGGATTTGGATAGCTTACTGTTGGGAAATCTCCATTTGGTTTTTCTTGCTCTGGTACAACATATACATTTTCAAATCCTATTTCTTTTAGTATTCTTTGTACTGGCATATTTCCAGCTCCATGTAATGGTGTGTATACTATTTTTACATCTTTTTGAACTCTCTTTATTGTATCTAGATTAAGTACTAAATTTTTTAGAGTCTTTATATACTCATCGTCTATTTCTTTTCCAATAACGTGATATAAATCAGCTTTTTCGGCTTCGTCTTTTGACATTGTTTTTATCTCAGAAAATTCTTTTATGTTGTTTACTTCTGTTATAATTCCTTTATCATGTGGTGCAACGATTTGTGCTCCATCTTCCCAGTAAACCTTATATCCATTGTACTTTGGAGGATTATGACTTGCTGTAATCATGACCCCTGCTATACATTTCAATTGTCTTACTGCAAAAGATAGCTCTGGAACTGGTCTTAAACTTTCGAATACATATGTTTTTATTCCATTTGCATTTAAGCATAATGCTGTAAATTCACTAAATTCTTTAGACATATGTCTTGAATCATAAGAAATTGCAACACCTTTATTCTCTGGGTTATGCATTTTTATGTAGTTTGCAAGTCCTTGTGTAGCTTTAGTTACAGTATATTTATTCATTCTGTTGCTACCATTTCCTATTACTCCTCTTAATCCTGCTGTTCCAAACTCTAAATCTTTATAAAATCTGTCTTGAATTTCAGACTCATCATCTTTAATACTCCTTAATTCTTTCTTTGTTTCTTCATCAATTGCTGGATCATTTAACCATTCATTATATTTTTCTAAATAACTCATAAAAAATTCCTTTCTTAAAAACACTTTTTTATATTTAAGCAAAAGAAGCTTGAACCTTTTGTATAACAAAAAATTCAAACTCCTATATTTTAATTATACAATTATTTTATTTTATGAAATTCTTTGTATAATTTTCTAGCTGTTTCAGGGCTATCTACACCTTCTGCATTCTTAACTGGTGCAAATTCCTCTTCCCTTTTTACTCTTAAAATAGCCATATCATCTAGTGATTCAAACGCATCAAATAAGAATGCTTCAAATTTATATGCATTTGGTTTATCACTTGTTATTAAGTTACCATCTTTATCTAAATACTTAGCCTTTTTAAATGCACTATGATATGGTAATGTATTTTTGCTTATTTCTTCTATAGCTTTTACGCTAAATAAATTACATAATATATGAGATTCTCCATATATTAGTCCGCCATTTTCGTTTGTTGCTTCTGCCATTTCTTCTGATATTTCGCTATATTCTACAACGCTTGGTTTTCCATTTCTCTTGCAGAATACTCCAACTTTTTCATGAGGTCCAGCTTTTACAACACTCTTTCCTGCTGCTAGAACTTTTTTATCTATTGCTAGTCCTAATAACACTGGGTCTACCATGTTTACTAAAACATTATCAACACCACCGATAAAAGCCCATTCGATTCCTCTTGACTTCATATCATATATTATTCCATTTTTCTTCATTGATAGGAATATTCCACCATGTCCATCTGCTGCTTGTTTTATTAAGCCATCTTCACCGATTAATACCTTTCCCTTTGTATCAATCATTGGTAATTGTCCTTGCTTAAAGAACACAACTTTATCCTTTGGATATCCAAAATAGTCATGGTCTTCAAAGAACTTAACTGTTGCATCATTGTTTTCTTTACTTGTCATTATGTACCAAGTAACAAAAACTCCATATTTTTTTTCTGCAGTTTTTAATGTATCACATAAAATTTCAAATATAGGTTTATGCGAATCTAATCCGATATCATATGTACCTTTTGGTCCATTATGTCCTAATCTAGTACCTTGACCACCAGCCATTGTAACTGCTGCAAGTTTTCCTTCTTTTATTGCTTTTAATCCTATTTCTTCATAATGTTTTAATTCATTATCAGACATTGCACTCTTATCTGTATATCCAATTGGTTCAATTTTAGAATTAGCAAAGTCTACTGTTTGATTTATTCTTTTGTATAATTCCTCAATTTGATTAAAGTCTAATGTTAATATTTCATCTAATAATTTTGACTTATTCTCCTCACTTAGTTTTTCATACTGACTCAAAAGATGTTCTTGTCCATATTTTTTTAGAACTTCCTCTGCTGCCATATATTTTTCGTCCATGTTATTTCTCCTTTCGAATCAAAATATTGATTGCAACCTTATATTATACTAATATTGGGAAATAGTCAATTATTTTAGTAAAATTTCACCTTTAATTCAACAGTTCATCATTATTTTTTAAGTAAAAACTAATTTGCAACTTTTATTGTTGTAATATATTCTTCTTTATTTTTCTCTCCTGAAGTATTTAATATTTTATCATGCTTGTCTAATATATCTTTAATTCCATATTTGCAATCTTCAATATCATAACAATCTATTATTTCTATAATTTTATTTTCTAATAAATTATTTTCTACTTCTTCTCTTGCTTTTTCTATAAATTCTTTTGTTCCATTTATTATAATACAATCATTGTTTTGTACTGCTTGCTTTATGTCTTCTAAATTACTTTTTTGCCATCCAATATTTATTATTTCTTTTTTATCTTCTAAATGTAATTTTGTTAATAATGTTTCCATCTCTTTTGTTAAATCTTTTTCTAGAATTGTGGTAACTTTAACTCCTTTATTAATTTTTTGGTCTAGGTTTGGTAGTAACATTGTGACTAGGTGCCACTCACTTGCATAGAAACTACAAATTGACTTTAAATTTTTATTAATATCAGCCATATTTACCTCCACTTTTATTTTCTATCTGTGGTAAATTTTAACATTTTTGCATATTTATGTCAATATTATTACAAATGTTTCGTGTATCATAATTCGACAAAGCATCTATTTTTCGCCTTATTTATCGAGTTTTTGTTTTTTGTTTTGTAGAATATTTGCAGTTTTATTACACAATTGTTACATTTTATTTTAAATATTTATTTACCAATTTTGTATATTTTTTAGCAATTTAGTAAATAATTTTATTAATAATTTAGTATAAAATTTTTAGAGGTGATTTATTTATGTTTTGTAAAGAAAAAATTTTTAGGGCTGTAATTCTTATTTTACTTTTCACTATTTTTACATTATTTTCTGCAATTTCATACGTTAATGCCGTTTCTTCCGATATTGCAGATGGAGTATTTAGACTTCACGTTATAGCAAATAGTGACTCTGTAGAGGATCAAAATTTAAAGTATAAAGTTAGAGATGCATTATTAGAATATATGAATTCTATCTGTGCAGATGCTTCTTCAAAGGAAGATGCGATGAATATTGCTTCTGAGCATCTTGACGACTTCAGAGAAATTGCTCAAAAAGTTGTTTACGATAATGATTATAATTACCCTGTTACTGTGGAAATTGGTCAGTACAATTTTCCAACTAAACACTATGGAGACGTCTCTCTTCCTTCTGGTATTTATGATGCCCTTAGAGTAAAAATTGGAACGGCTTCTGGTCAAAATTGGTGGTGTGTAATGTTTCCTCCTCTTTGCTTTGTAGATGTATCTTCTGGTATTGTCCCAGATGATTCAAAAGATTTATTGCAAGATAATATGTCTGATGAAGAATATGATTTAATAACAAATTCTAATGATAATTCTAGTCTAACTTTTAAGTTTAAAATCGTAGAATTATTTGAGAATATCAAAGTTAAGTTGGCAAACAGCTAACTTATCTTTTTTACACATTTTTATTGTAAATATTTCTTTTTTATGTTATATATATAGGTAGTTTATTAGGTTATACACATTAGAAAGGGGATTTTACTTTGGAGAAATTAGTAATAAATGGACCAACAAGGCTTAAAGGCGATGTAAATATAAGCGGAGCAAAAAATGCAGCAGTTGCAATAATTCCTGCAACTTTATTAATAGATGGAGAATGTACATTAGAAAATGTACCAAATATAAGTGATGTAAAGCTTTCATGCACAATATTAGAGAAATTAGGTGCAAAAATCACATGGCTTACAGAAAATTCATTAAAAATAGATACAAGAAAAATAACTTCAACTAGGGCTCCTTTAGATATTACAAGCAAATTCAGAGCTTCTTATTATCTAATAGGGTCACTTCTTAGCCGTTGTGGCAAAGCTGAAGTTGGACTTCCTGGCGGATGTAAATTGGGTGCCCGTCCAATTGACCAACATATTAAAGGTTTTGAGGCACTTGGAGCAAATACAACAGTTGCTCAAGGTAAGATTATTGCAGAAGCAGATAGATTAGTGGGTACATCAATTTACATGGATACAGTTTCTGTTGGAGCTACTATTAATGTTATGCTTGCAGCAGTGCTTGCAGAGGGAATTACAACAATTGATAATGCTGCCAAAGAACCACATGTAGTTGATGTTGCAAACTTTTTAAATACTATGGGAGCAGATATACATGGTGCAGGAACCGATGTTATTAAGGTTACTGGTGTAAAAAAATTACATGGAAATGCAACATATTCAATTGTTCCAGATCAGATTGAAGCAGGAACATTTATGCTTGCAGCAATCGCATCAAAAGGTGATGTTGTTATTCATAATTGTATTCCTAAGCACTTAGAATGTTTAACTGCTAAAATACTTGAAATAGGTGGAAATGTTGAAGAAGGAGACGATTCAGTTCACGTTTGGTGTGATACACGTCCTTCTAAGGCTACGATAAAAACATTACCATATCCAGGTTTTCCAACTGATTTACAACCTCAAATGGGTGTTGTGTTATCTGTTGCAGATGGTACAAGTATTATTAATGAAAGCATTTGGGAATCTCGTTTTCAATATACAGCTGAATTAAATAAAATGGGAGCAAACATTACAGCACAAGGGAAAAGCGCTGTTTTTGAAGGTGTCGATTTCTTATCTGGTGCACCAGTTTATGCATCAGATTTAAGAGCAGGAGCAGCCTTGATAATTGCTGGAATAATTGCAAACGGCGAAACAGATTTATATAACCTTGATCATATTGATAGAGGCTATGAATGTATAGAAGAAAAATTTAGAAAACTCGGAGCAAATATTACAAGAGTTAATGAAGAATAGGAATTAATATGTTTAAATTTTGTAGTTTATTTAGTGGAAGTACTGGTAATAGTTTATTTGTAGAAACTGAAAATTCAAAAATATTAGTTGATGCTGGAGAAAGTGCTAAGAAAATTGTTTCTGCACTTTCTCTTATTGGCATTGAAGTGACTGATATTGATGCAATACTTGTTACTCATGAGCATATTGACCATGTTAAGAGTTTAGGAACTCTTTCTAAAAAATATAATATTCCGGTTTATGCAAATGAAAATACTTGGAATGCCATGCCAGAACAGCAAGCAAAAATTTTAGAAGAAAACCAAAAAAAGTTTAGTGTTAACAAAGAATTTGAAATAAAGGATTTAACATTTCAACCTTTTAGCATTCCTCATGATGCCGCTGACCCATGTGGTTTTAACATATTACATAAAAAAAATAAAATCAGCATTGCAACAGATTTAGGTCATGTTACACCAGAGATTTTTGATAAATTATCAAAGAGTTCTTTTGTATTATTGGAATCTAATTATGACCCAGATATTTTGAAATATTCAAAATATCCATATCAATTAAAGCAAAGAATTGCCGGTCCAGATGGGCATTTATCTAACTATAATTCTGGTGATTTGGTTTCTAAACTTATGAAAACCGGATTAAGTTCTGTAATGCTTGGGCATTTAAGCAAGGAAAATAACTTTCCAGAACTTGCTTACAAAACTGTTGTTGAAGAAATTATTAGCAATCATCATGATGAAAATGATATAAAAGTTGGAATTGCTAAAAGAGATGGTCCAAGTGGACTTATAGATATTGCTTAAAAGAAAGGATTTAGTCGATTCACCTTGACTATATAAAAATTTATGTTACATATTAATGTTATTTGTGTCGGAAAAATTAAAGAAAGTTTTTTTAGAGATGCAATTTTGGAATATTCTAAAAGATTATCTAGGTTTTGCAATTTAACCATTACTGAACTTCAAGATGAGAAAATTCCAGAAAAGGCTAGTGAAAAAATAGAACAGGAAATAAAAGAAAAAGAGGGGCAAAATATAATTTCTCATATAAAAAAAGATTCTTATGTAATTGCATTAGATTTAACGGGAAAAGAACTCGACTCTGTTGCTCTTTCTCAAAAAATAGAAAACTTATCGATTAGTAATAGTTCAATTACATTTATTATTGGTGGAAGTCTTGGTCTTTCGAAGCAAGTTTTAAATTATTGCAATGAAAAACTATGTTTTTCAAAAATGACATTTCCACATCAATTAATACGAATATTTTTATTAGAACAAATTTATAGAGCATTCAAAATTGCAAATAATGAGACATATCACAAATAATGATTAAAGTATAATGTTCCAAACTATTGCAGATGTTAACATTCCTACGAAATCTGCAATTAATGCTGCAACTAATACGAACCTTATCTTCTTCACTCCAATACTTCCTGTATATATTGCTATTGTGTAAAATGTAGTTTCTGTTGAACCCATTATTGTAGATGTAATTAAACCAATTTTACTGTCAACACCATATGTTTTCATTATGTCTGTTGCAACAGCAAGTGATGCACTTCCAGATATTGGTCTTAACATTGCAAGTGGCATTACCTCACTCGGGAAACCAACTCTATTTGTAAAAATAGATACTGCTCTTGTAATTATTTCTAATAATCCCGAACTCCTAAGTACTCCTACCGCTAAAAATATTCCTAATAATGTAGGAAAAATTTTAATAACTATGCTCATTCCTTCTGTAGCACCTTCAACAAAAATATCATATACTTTTTTCTTATCTGCAATTCCATAAATAACTATTATAATTATTACAACTGGAACAGCAATTGTTGATATATAATTAACTATTTTCATACAAAATCACATTTCCTTTACATAAATTAAGTTGCGAAAGAATTAAATTTTGGCAAGAGAAACAAATTTAAAAGGCAAGGGTGCATACTTTTTGTATGTAACCGCGTTTTAAATGAAGTTGGACGTAGCAAAAATTGTAATTATTTTTCAGCAATTTAAAATTTTTTCATCAAAAGCTTACTTGCAATTATTCCTGCCGTATCTGCCACCAATGTAACAATCCATACTGGTAGAATTATTTGAGCAGCATTTGTCGACCCCATTGATGCTCTTACGGCAATAACGGTTGTTGGTATTAATTGTAAAGAAGCCGTATTTAAAACTATGAACATAGCCATTGAGTCAGTTATAGTATCTTTATTAGGATTTTTTTCCTGCATAGTTTTCATTGCTTGCAAGCCTAGTGGTGTTGCTGCATTACCGATTCCAAGAAGATTTGCAATTATATTTATTGTAATTTCTTTATATTCCTTATCTTCTTTATTCATTTTTGGAAATAAAAATTTCATTAGTGGGCTAATCATATTACTAAGCTTATTAATTAATGAAGATTTTTGTACAATTTTCATCAATCCATTCCATAAACACATAGTACCAAATAATTTTATTATAAGATCCACTGCTTGAGTGCATGAATTAAAAATCGAATTATTAAAATTATTTATATTTCCAGTTAATAAAGCAAATATAAATGAAATAATTATAAAAAATGGCCATATTTTATTTAGCATATGTACCTCCATCTATTTAATTTTATTCAAACCAGTCTTTAATATTCATTATATTATTTTTTATTCATAAGTAAACTTTTATTACAGTTACTAAATTTTACAGTAAATTTTTTCAATTTCTACTTTATTTTTGAAACTATTTCATGAAATTTCCAAATTTTACTTGTTTTTTACATATGAATGTGTTATCATGATTGTAGATTGATGTCGAATTTTGTTGTAGGAGGTATTATAGACATGAAGTCAACTGGAATTGTTAGACGTGTAGATGAATTAGGAAGAATCGTTATTCCTATAGAACTACGTAACAAGCTAAAAATCGCTGAGAAAGATCCTATAGAAATATACGTAGAAGGTTCTTCTATAATATTAAAAAAATACGAAGAGACTTGCGTTTTCTGTGGAGGAACTAAAAATGTAGTAGATTACAAAGGAAAATTAGTTTGTGAAAAATGTGCTCAAAATATATCAAATATTTCTGATAATTTAAAAAAATAATAAATAATAAATAAAAAATACGAGGTTTATTGGCCCCGTCTTTTTTATATAAATTTTTTGTATATTTCATCTTTTGGCACTTTATTATTTTTCGCAATTCTTTTTATTATATCTTTTTTATTCATTCCTTGGTTTTCATAATATTTATACTGTTCTTCCAATGTCATTTGATTTAATGTTTCTACTTCAATTTGTTTTTCTGTTTTGCTATGCATCTCAAATAGAATTATATATTCCCCTTTTACATCTTTTAAGGTTGGCAAAATATCTTCTATTCTTCCTCTAATAAAACTCTCATGTATTTTAGTAAGTTCTTTTGCAATCACAATTTCAATATTTCCAAATCTATCTAATAATTCTGCAAGTGTTTTTTCTAATCTATGTGGAGCTTCATAAAAAATTATTGTTTTATTTTGTTTTTGTATGTCTTCCATTTTTGCATTTCTAAGTTTTTTATCTAATGGGAAAAATCCATAAAAGGCAAACTCTTTTGTATTTAGTCCAGATGCAATTAATGCATTTATTAGAGCACATGCACCAGGAATCGGTATTATTTCTATGTTTTCTTTTATTGCTTGCTTTACTACTTCTTCACCAGGATCAGATATTCCTGGAGTTCCCGCATCTGTTATTAATCCTATATTTTTACCATCTTTCAATAAATTTATTAATGTTTCAGTTTTAGTATCTTCATTATGTCTGTGATAACTAATCATCGGTTTTGATATATCTAAATAATTTAATAATTTTAATGAGTGTCTCGTGTCTTCAGCAGCAATTATGTCTACTTTTTTTAATATTTCAACAGCTCTATACGTAATATCTCCTAAATTTCCAATTGGTGTTGCAATTAAATATAATTTTCCAAACATATTTATCTTCCTTTTTTATTATTTAAATTAATTTATTTTCTATTTTATTATTTTTTTATTTTTATTATTTTTATTTTTTTATTTTTATTTTATTATTTTTGTTAATTATTTTTTATATAAATATTTTTTATATCTTGTGTATATTCCCCGTTATTTTGATATATTACTAATGGTTTGTCTACACTAAAAAATCTTTTTCCGCCTTTTACTCCTTTTATTAGTACAATAGATGGAGTCTCATTTTCGTATGGATAAACTAATCTCATTTTTTTTGGTTCTATTTTATTTGCTCTCATTTCTTGCATTATGTCTACAATTCGTTCTGGTTTATGTACTATGTATAATTCTCCTTTATCTTTTAGCAATCCGGCTGCTACCTTTATAAAGTCGGAAAGTGTAGCCTTTACTTCGTGTCTTGCTATTAATTTACTAGTGTTTTCGTTTGTTTTTCCCCTTCCTACTTCTTTATACGGTGGATTCATTACAACCGCATCAAATGTATTTTTTTGCAGTATATTTTTCTTAAAAATATCATTTATGTCAACATTAACAATTTTAAATTGCTCTTCCAAATCATTTAACTTAATACTTCTTTCTGCCATTTCAGCAATTTCTTCTTGAATTTCAACCCCTATAATTTGATTTAACTTTGTTTTTTTACATAATAAAAGACCAACAATACCGTTTCCTGTTCCTAAATCTGCAACTTTACTATTATTTTTTATTTCCTTTGCAAAGTCTGATAATAACACACTATCTATTCCAAAACAAAATGCTGTTTTATCCTGAATAATTTTTAATCCTTTATATTGCAAATCATCTATTCTCTCATTTTCTTTTAAATTCATAATTTCCACTTTCCATTTTTGTTGAATTCACATATTTTTAATACGTTAATATTATATATTAAATATCAAATTATGTAAATAGAGGAAGTAAAAAATGAATAGTTATAATAAGTTTATGTGTAATCCAAAGCCTCCTTGTAATTGTTATTCCTATAAACCTTGTTGTAAGCCATATTGTAATAAATGTTGTAGGCCACAAAATAATATTCTAAATTCACTGTTTTGCGTAGAAAATTTTCTTTGTTGCACTCAAAAAGCATGCACAATATGTAAATTTATAAATTTCTTCAAATAAAAACTCTTGTATAATTTTTCATTATATAAGAGTTTTTTATTCTATTCATTTCTTATAAAGTTCTGAGAAAAGTCTATTTCTCCATCTTTAAATTTTGCATTCTCTTCTCCATTTATTAATATTTTTATGGAATTTACTTCTGTTAATTCTGTAAGCGAATTCACTAAGCATTCTATAGTCTTTTGTTCTTCTTCTTTTCCGCCAATATGATTTTCTACAAATTCTGATGAAAAATTTATTTTTAGAGTATCTCCTTCTAAACTTGTTCCTATTAATGTTGTTCCTTCTGGTATCACATTGTCATGGTTTTCGTTTTTTGGTCCATCTATCAACATGTTTATTATAACAGTATATGGGTCTTTTATTAGTGTTTTTACGTCTAACATTCTGGCTTCAGGTTCTACATTTCTTGTAGTTTTATTTACAAAATATAGTGAAATCATTGTTTTACGCTCTTGTTCATCTGATATTTCTTCTTGTGGTTCATATTCTACATATTCAGGTTTTTTATTTTTATTTATAAAATATGTTATTACGCCTGCAATTATTGCGATAATCACCAATACTATTACTATTTTTTTAAAATTTGTTTTCATTATGTAATCCTCCTCTAATTTTATCTTTGATAACATGTCTATTCTCTTAATTTTCTAATTAGAACCTATAATTGTCCAAAAAATAATTTTTCACATAAAATACACAATCCTACATTTTTCGACAAAAAGCCCTACAAATAAGCTATTTGTTGGTTTTTTATATTTTCTGACAGTTAGTCAGTTTCATTTGACAAAATCCGCTTTTCCGTATAAAATTAGGGTAGCTTTTATTTAAAACATAAGGAGATTTAATATGAACAATTTATTGCATGTAGGACTTGATGTTGGATCTACTACAGTAAAGATTGCCGTTATGGATAATAACCTTAACACAATTTATACAAGCTACCAACGTCATAATTCAGATACAAAAAATACAGTATGTGCAGTTTTAGATGATTTAGCCAATCGTTACCCTGATGCTGAATTTACTATCGCTCTTACAGGATCTGGCGCAATGTCTGCAGCTACATTTTTGAATGTACCTTTTATTCAAGAAGTTGTTGCTTGTAAAAGAGCCGTAGAAAAATACATCCCAAAAACTGATGTCGTAATTGAACTTGGTGGTGAGGATGCTAAGATTATATATTTTGGAAAGTCTATTGAACAACGTATGAACGGAACTTGTGCTGGTGGTACTGGTGCATTTATTGACCAGATGGCATCATTGTTAAACACTGATTCTTCTGGATTAAATGAACTTGCCAAAAAACACTCAATTATCTACCCAATAGCTTCACGTTGTGGAGTATTTGCTAAAACTGATGTTCAACCACTTATAAATGAAGGTGCAGCAAGAGAAGATATTGCAGCTTCTATATTTCAAGCTGTTGTTAATCAGACTATTAGTGGACTTGCATGCGGAAGACCAATACGTGGAAATGTTGCATTTTTAGGAGGCCCTCTTAACTATCTTTCAGAGTTAAGAAATAGATTCATAGAAACGCTTCATTTGACCGATGAGCAAATAATAGTTCCAGATGAAGCACATTTATTAGTTGCAAAAGGTGCAGCATTAGATTCTTTGGAAACAACTCCAATTTCTACTCAGAAATTAATGGCAAAAATTCAAGTTCTAAGAAGCTCACATGACTCTACAACAAATCCTCTAAAGCCTTTATTTGTAACAGATTCAGAATACGATGAATTTAAAGCACGTCACAGCAAAGATGTTGTAAAAAAAGGTATTTTATCAACCTATAAAGGAGATTGTTTTATAGGTATTGATGCAGGCTCTACAACCACCAAACTCGTTGTAACCGATACAGAAGGCGCTTTGTTGTACTCTTTATATGCAGGAAATGAAGGAAATCCTCTAAAAAGTGTAACAAATATGCTAAAAGAATTATATAAAGTACTTCCTAAAGGAGTAACTATTAGATACAGTGGTGTTACAGGTTACGGAGAAGCACTTATTAAAACAGCATTAAATGTTGATTTGAACGAAATTGAAACAATTGCACATTATACAGCTGCTAAGAAGTTTATGCCTAATGTTACTAGTATAGTAGACATTGGCGGTCAAGACATGAAATATATTAAGCTGAAAAATAACTCCATAGATAATATAATGCTAAATGAAGCTTGTTCTTCTGGATGTGGTTCATTTATAGAAACATTTGCAAAGAGTCTTGGACTAACAATTAGCGAATTTGTAAATTCTGCTATTTCCGCAAGAAATCCTGTCGATTTAGGTTCAAGATGTACTGTATTCATGAATTCCAAAATTAAACAGGCTCAAAAAGAAGGCTATAGTGTGGGAGATATTTCAGCAGGGCTTTCTTATTCTGTAATAAAAAATGCCATTCAAAAAGTTATGAAGATTAGAGATATGAAGGTTTTAGGCTCTCATATTGTAGTTCAGGGTGGAACATTTTATAATGATGCTGTTTTGCGTGCATTTGAATTGTTAGTTGGGAAAAATGTTGTAAGACCTGACATTGCTGGGCTTATGGGTGCTTATGGTGTTGCACTTTTAGCTCAAGAACAATACGAAGCAAATAAAGATATGGAATATGTCTCTACTATCTCTGACTTGGATGCTATAAATAACTTAAAAGTTGAAGCATCACATGTGCGTTGTAATGGTTGTGAAAACCACTGCCTACTCACAATAAACAAATTTAGCAATGGTACAAAGCATATTTCTGGTAATAGATGCGAAAAAGGGGCTGGAATCGTTTCGGAAAATAAAGAGTTACCAAACCTAGTAAAATATAAATATAAGAGAATTTTTAACTACACTCCTCTTGAGGAAAAAAATGCACCTCGTGGTGTTATAGGAATTCCAAGAGTTTTAAATATGTATCAAAATTTTCCGTTTTGGGCTACGATACTTACAGAATGCGGTTATAGAGTTCAATTATCCTCGCCTTCAAGTATGTCGATTGCAGAAAAAGGTTCGGGAACGGTTATGAGCGATAATATATGTTTTCCTGCAAAAATAGCGAATGGACATATTTACGATTTAATAGAATCGGGAGTCGATAGAATATTTTACCCTTCCGTAGTTTTGGAAAAAAGCGAAGAGGATGGAAGCGTTAATAGTTATAACTGTCCCGTTGTGACAGGTTATCCCGATGTTATAGATAGTTCTATAAGTCCGCTAACAAAATTCGGCATTCCTTTTGACGCTCCAATAATAAGTTTTTTAAATGAAGATTTATTATATAAAGGATGCAAAGCCTATTTCGTTAATATTTTGGCAATAGATAAAAAAGATTTTGACAAAGCATTTAAAAAAGCTTTAAAAGAGCAAGTTAGAATAAAAGAAGAATTGAAAAAAGAAGGCGCAAAAATAATAAAATACGCTAAAGAAAGTCAAACTCCGACAATTCTTATAGTAAGTCGCCCTTATCATATAGACCCTTTAATAAATCATAAAATACCCGAAACTATAGCGTCTTTCGGAATAAATGTTTTGACTGAAGACGGTTTAGATATAGACCAATCTCTTGCCGATGTTCAAGTTTTAACTCAATGGTCCTATCCTAATAAAATGTTTAAGGCGGCTTTATGGGCGGCGGCTCAAAAAGACTTAAAACTTGAAGTAATTCAAATAAATAGTTTTGGTTGCGGACCAGATGCCACTACTTCGGACGAGATAAAATCGATATTAAATTCTTACGGTAAAAATCCAACTTTAATTAAAGTAGATGAAATATCAAGTCCAGGAAGTATAAGATTAAGAATTCGCTCTATGATAGAAAGCATGAAAATGAAAGGCAATTTTGTTTATAAAGAAAAACCAGAAAGAACATATATTAAAAGATACGAAAAAAATGAAAAAAGAAAAATTCTTGTTCCTAAATTCGGTTATTTTTACGACCCAATGATTCTAACTTTGCTTGAAAGGAGCGGTTATGAAACAATATCTTTGCCAGACCCAGATATTGAATCTGTAGAATTGGGATTAAGATATGCAAATCAGGATATTTGTTACCCCGCTACAATAGTTATAGGCGATATAATAAGAGCGGTTCAAAGCGGAAAATATGATACGGATAAAATTGCGGCGGGAATTTCTCAAACGGGAGGACAATGCCGAGCAAGTAATTACGCTTCTTTAATAAAAAGAGGATTAATAAACGCGGGCTATCCCGATGTTCCTGTAGTGACTGTCGGTTTGACTGTTATAAACGACCAGCCAGGTTTTGAGCTTTCAAAAATGGATATGATGAAAGAGGGAATTGTCGCTATGCCTTATGCGGACGCTATTTCTACAATGTATTATTACACGGCGGTTAGAGAGGCAAAAAAAGGAGAGGCTTTGGCTTTGGCAAATAAATATATAGCCTTGCATCCAAAAGATTTTTCTCTTAAAGCTACCGATAAATTATTAAAGCAAGCCGTTGTAGAGTTTAACGCTATTGAAACTAAAGATTTATATTTGCCTAAAGCTGGATTAGTCGGCGAGATATATGTTAAATACAATAATTTTGCCAACGGAGATGTTTGCGATTGGCTTATGGCTAAAGGAGTGGAAGTTATAGTTCCGCCTGTATTCGATTTCTTCGTTCAAAAAGTTATAAGCGAGCAGGTAAATAAAGAAAAACATGCGAGAGAAGTTTCGTTTTTAGGTTATTACGGCTCTAAATTATCCGAAAAACTTATTGACGCGAGAATAGACTCCGTAAATCAAATTATGTCAAAATTTAAAGGTTTTCGCCCCGCTCATCATATAAGACATATAGCCGAAAACGCTTCAAAAATTATTTCTTTGACAAATCAATTTGGCGAGGCTTGGCTTTTGCCCGGCGAGATAGCGACTTTTGCCGAAGAAGGCGTTAATAATGTGCTTTGTTTACAGCCTTTCGGTTGTATTGCAAATCATATTATAGCAAGAGGAATTGAAACGAGATTAAAAACGAGATATCCCAATTTGAATCTTCTTTATTTGGATATGGACGCTGGAGCAAGCGAAGTAAATACGATTAATAGATTGGAATTTTTCGTTCGTTCGGCTAAAGATTCTATAAGCGACAAAACCGTAGTTTTATACGATGAAAAAGAAGAATATTTTGAAGAACGCGGTTTTATTAAAATGGGAATATAGAAAAAATGAATAAAAAAGAATTTAAGATAGCTGTCGCAGGCTACGGACATGTCGGAAAAGATACGGTAAAAACTATTATCGAAAATAATCAAACTATAGAAAAAAGAACGGGAATAAAATTAAAAATTAAAACCGTTTTTAGCAGAAATATAGATAAAGTAAAAAACGACAAATATCTTGATTCTATAGAAATAAAAACTAAAGATTTAAACGATATATTAAACGATAAAGAAATCGATATAATTATAGAAGTTTTGGGCGGAATGGATACGGCTAAAACTTTAATAATGGAAGCGAAAAAAGGAGTCGTTACGGCAAATAAAGCTTTGCTTGCAAATTGTTTTTCGGAGATTGTGGCAAATAGAAAAACCGACATAGCTTTTGAAGCTTCTGTTGCTGGCGCAGTTCCTATAATAAAAGCGCTTAAAGAAAGTTTGGTTTCGGATAAAATAGAATCGGTTTACGGAATATTAAACGGAACTTGCAATTTTATTTTAACGAATATGACTAAAAATAATCTTAATTTCAATGTCGTTTTAAAAGACGCTCAAGATAAAGGATACGCCGAAGCTAATCCGACTTTTGATATAGACGGAATAGACACGGCTCATAAATTATGCATATTATCGTCAATAGCTTTTTCAAATATTATAGATATGAATAAAATATTTATAAGAGGAATAAGAAATATCGAGCTTTCCGATATAGTTTTTGCTAAAGAATTTAATTATACGATAAAATTAATAGCGGAAGCTAGCATAGACAAAGATAATAATGTTTTTATATTTGTAATTCCAACTATGCTTAAAGAAGATAATATGCTTTCAAAAGTCGATTACGCTTTTAACGCAATTACTGTTGTGGGCGACAGGTCGGGAGATAATGTATTTTACGGAGCGGGAGCTGGAGGACGCCCGACAAGCAGCGCAATAGTTTCTGACGCTATAACAATCGCAAGAAATTCTATTATAACCGACAAATTAAGAATTCCAATTTTAGGATTTGTAGAAAAAAATAACGATATAAAAGTTAAAGATTTTAAAGAAAAAAATGAAATTTTTTATATAAGATTTTCTTCTTCAAAAAATAATTTTGAAACTTTTAATAAATCTTTTGTTGAAAATAAAATTATAATAGAAGAGTCAAAAGAAAAAAACAATAATTTTATGTTTATATTAAAAGAGGCGAATATAAATAAAATAACAAAAGCGATTGAAAATATAGAAAAAATAGAAAATATATTTATAGCGAGAATAAAATCGTAATAATTTTTTATTGATTTTTTAATTCTTCTTCAAACTTCTTTTTTGCAATTTTATTCAAATTATATTTTTTATATTTTTCTCTCAAAGTTATCGAAGGAATCCACCAAGCGACTGAAAAAACTTTTTTCTTTATTCTTTCAACTTTATCCAAATAAATATTATAATCGCCGTTCGTTTTCATTATATGGCAGGAATAAGCCTCGAAAGGATGTTTATCTTTGTCTATTTCGACATTCAAATCTTTCATTAAATCATGACATTTTTTATAAAATTCATTTTTATTTTGAGCTTTATAATTATTGAATACAAAAAGAAAAGAATTAAAATTATAATAATTTGCATCTTTCAATAATTCTATTTTTTTTTCTTTATAAATATTAAATATATTTTTGAATACCGATAAAGCGTCCATAATCATTTGATTGTCTTTTTCTATAGAATGCGTTAAAGATGATTTTCTTTGAACATAATAATATTTTGCTTCGTTATTATAAAATTTTTTCGGAGAATATAATAAATATTTATAAAAAAATTCCGTATCTTCCGAAACGATATAATTTTGAAATTTCAAATTATTTTTTTCTATAAAATCTTTTTTAAATAATTTATTCCATGTTATAACAAGCGGATATTCGGGAGTATTTTCCTTTTCGGGAGTATTTACATTAAAATCGCTTATTCCTTCTTTCCAAGTTTCATTTTCTTTAAATTTCTTTTTCCAAATATTTATTCTATTATGATAATAAGGTTTTATTATTTTATCTCTTACTATATTTATATTATTTGTAAAAACTATATCGGCTTTATTTTTAATCGCCGTATTATATAAAATTTCAATATAATCTTTTTCAATATAATCGTCAGCGTCTATAAAAGAAATATATTCTCCCGAACTTTCATTAATTCCAATATTGCGAGAAAAACCAATTCCATAATTTTTTTCATTATTTATGATTTTTATTCTGCCGTCTTTTTTTGCATATTCTAAAATTATATTTTCGCATTTGTCGGCGGAGCAATCGTTAATGCATATTATTTCAATATCCTTAAAAGTTTGATCTATAACGCTATCTAAACATTTTCTTAAATATTTTTCGACATTATATATTGGCAAAATTACTGAAACTTTCGGCATTATTTTTCCTTAATTAAAAAATTTAGCAGTTTAATTTTTTCCAAGAGCGCTTATATTTTGGATTTCTTCAATTGTTAATCCTGTAGCTTTGCTTATAGATGCATCGTCCATGTTCATTTGTTTTAAGGTTTTGGCTATTGAATATTTTTCTTTTTTTATTCCTTCTTCAAATCCTTCCTCTCTTTCTCTATTAAGCATCATTTTTTGCCCCAATAAAAATGCATATCGGGCGTCATAAGCTCTCATTAATTTATCGTCAGAAGTAAATCTTTTATATTCTTCAATAACTTTTGTCATAATCGGGTTTGCCTCCATTAATTCTTTTTCTATAGATTTTAAATTTTTACTTGTGAAAAATTTCATCCAAGTTAATAATCTATTTTTCTTTAATTCGTTTAAAGTAGATTTTTCAATTATTTCAATAAATCTCTTCGCTTCTATAATATGCATTTGAATAAAATCTAAATCTATATTATGGTTTTTTGTATCGATTAATTTAAAGCAACGATGAGGTTTTCCTTCGTCTCCAAAATCTAAATTAAAATTAAGTAAATTTATGCTTATAATTCTCGGGAGCTTTTTATAATCTTCGCCTTCTCTCAATTCGTTTACAATATTTTTTGAAATATAATAAAAAATTCTTTTGACAAAATCCATATTTCCGCAAAGTTGAATTTCAATAATTACGGTTTGATTGTCTTTTGTTTTTGCCTTGATATCAATTATAGATTCTTTTAAATCAATATTTTCAGATAAATTATAAGGGTCGATTATTTCTAAATCTTTAACTTCTTCAAAATTAAAATCGCTTAAAGCGGCGTTAACCATATCTTCAAGCATATTTTCATTTCCATTTTTGCCGAGCAAGTATCGGACGAATAAATCATTTAGTTTATCAATTTCTCTATTTCTTTTCATAATGATATTATAACAGAATAATTTTATTTGTCAAAGTTATTAATTTACAATAAAAATTGTCAAAATTAAAAAATTAATATATAAATTTTTTAAAAATATTGTATAGTAATAGATATAACATTATAAGGAGTTTGTATGCAAAAGTTTGATATTTGCGTTATTGGAGTAGGAACTGTCGGAGCTTTCGCGGGTTATTATTTGGCTAAAAAAGGACTTAAAACCGCTTTGGTAGATATTTATTCTCCGCCGCATGATAAAGGTTCTTATCATGGAGATACGAGAATTTTTAGAATAGCGTATGGCGAAGGCGAAAAATATATTCCTATGTTAAAAAGAGCTTTTGATTTATGGGGAGAATTTGAAAAAGAAAGCAATACAAAATTATTTGAGAGATGCGGCGTTATTAATATAGGGCATAAAAATTCGGATTTTATGATTAATATTATAAAAAGCGTTAATGATTATAAACTTGATTGTGAAATCATTGATAAAAAAGAAATAGAAGAAAGATATAAATTTTTTGTTCCAAATGATTTTATAGGAGTTTACGAAAAAAATACGGGATATGTTTATAGCGATAAATCAATAATAACGGCGTCTAACGAGGCTAAAAAATTAGGCGCTAAAGAATATTATAACGAAGAGATAACGGAAATTAAGAAAAACGATAATTCTTATTTAATAATATCTAAAAATTACGAGTTTGAAACAAAAAATATAGTATTAAGCGCGGGAACATATTCGGATGAAATTTTAAATCTGCTTTTAAAAATAATGCCTCTTCCTTGCATACCTATTTTTAAGAAAAGAAAAATTTTTTCTTGGTGGAAAAGCGAAGAATATATTTACGGAAAGTTACCAGCCTTTACTTTTGAAATAGATGGCGACCATTATTACGGTTTTCCAAATGCGGGAGACGGATTTAAAATAGGCAAAAATTTAAGCGGACAATATTATAATAAAAGAGAGGAGAGAGTGCCTTTCGGAGAATTAGAAGAAGATAAAAACGAAATAGGAGAGCATGCCAGAAAATTTATGCCTTATATTGGAGATTTTATAGAAGGAAAATCATGCAGTTATCCTATGAGTTTAGACGAAGATTTTATAATAGATTTTCTAAATAAAGATATATTATTTTTTGGCGGATTAAGTCATGGTTTTAAGTTTGCCACAGTTTTAGGCGAATTAGCAATGAAAGCGTTTATAGAAAAAGATTTTAAATTAGACGATAATTTTACTTTAAAAAGATTTAATTAATTATTTTAAATTATTTAAT
>ERZ827168.1452-NODE-1452-length-32436-cov-5.920694_pt1 | contig 32436 bp, 27 predicted proteins | sample MGYA00519868_ERZ827168 | MGnify/ENA primary metagenome ERZ827168 (study PRJEB31778, sample SAMEA3449271) | human gut metagenome | biome: human gut; feature: human-associated habitat; material: faeces | place: United Kingdom | collected 2010/2012 ...
CCCAAACACCTTCCTCCCCGCCCGACACTCAGCCACGCAGCCAGTGGCCGGGATGGACCTCCCGCCACGTGCCGTCGCTTTCGTCATCAGGACAGGGCAGGATCTCCTTGCGTTGCTCGAACAGGGGATCCGGCACGGGCATGGCCGAGAGCAGGGCCCGGGTGTAGGCATGCAGGGGCCGGGCGAACAGCTCTTCCGTGGGGGCCAGCTCCACCAGACGGCCGTGACGCATGACGCCCACGCGGTCGCAAAGGTAGCGCACCATGGCCAGATCGTGGGCGATGAACAAAAAAGTGAAATCGTGCCCCTGCCGCAGATGGCGGAACAGGGCCATGATCTGGGCCTGGATGGAGACATCCAGCGAGGCCACGGGCTCGTCGGCCACGATGAAGCGCGGCTCCAGGGCCACGCTGCGGGCGATGGCCACGCGCTGGCGCTGGCCGCCGGAGATCTCGGCCGGATAGCGGTCCAGAAAGCCGGCATCGAGACCCACATGCCCCAGCAGGCGGATGACTTCTTCCCGGCGCTGGCGGGCATCGCGGAAGACGTTCTGGATGACGAAGGGCTCGGCGATGATGTCTTCCACGCGCATGTGCGGGTTCAGGGCTGCGGAGGAGTCCTGGAAGATGATCTGCATCTGGCGCTGGCGTTCCTGCCGCAGGTGCGGGGCCGGGTCGTGGATGTCGTGCCCGTCGAAGAGGATGCGGCCCGTGGTGGGCGGATACAGGCCCATGACGGCGCGGGCCAGCGTGGACTTGCCGCAGCCGGATTCCCCCACCAGACCGAACATCTCGCCCCGGCGGACGGCAAGGTCGAGCCCGTCCACGGCCCGGACGGTCAGGCCCCTGCCGGGACGGAAGTGCAGACGCAGATCCTGCAATTCCAGCAGGGGGCGGCCGTCATCGTCGGGGGCGTGGCCGTGCGCATGGTCCTTTGTGGTTGCCGCGGCTGTTCCCTGCTGGGCGGCCAGACGGTCATGCAGGCGCTGGTGGCCCTCTCCGAAGGCATAGCGGCTATCGGACATCTCCAGCGCATGGGCGCTGTCGGTCCAGCACAGGCTGGCACTGCCCCGGCCCGGCGTGATGTGCAGGGGAGGCTCCACTTTGGGGGCCTGCGGGTGCAGCAGCCAGGTGGCGGCCTTGTGCCCGGGGCTGACCTCGAAAAAGGGCGGCATGCGCTGGTAGTCCACCTTCATGGCCCAGGCGTTGCGCTCCGCAAAGGCATCGCCCGGCGGCGGGTCCAGCAGGCTGGGCGGCATGCCGGGGATGCCCCGCAACTGCCCGCTGCGCACGGCCAGCGCGGGCAGGGCCCCCAGCAGGCCCCAGGTGTAGGGATGCCGGGGATCGTAGAAGACATCGGCGGCGCTGCCGGTCTCCACCAGACGCCCCGCGTACATGACGGCCACCCTGTCGGCCACGCGGGCCACCACGCCCAGATCGTGCGAGACGAGGATGATGCCCACACCGGTCTTGCGCTGCACGTCGCGCAGCAGATCCAGCATGCGGGCCTGCACGGTCACGTCCAGCGCGGTGGTGGGCTCGTCGGCCAGCAGGATGCGCGGGCCCAGGGCCAGGGCGATGGCCAGCACGCAGCGCTGCCGCATGCCGCCGGAAAAATAGTGCGGTTGCAGGCGCATGCGCGCCTCGGGATCGTCGATGCCCACCAGCTCCAGCAGTTCGAGGGCCCGCTGCCGGGCCTGCTCCGGGCGCATGCGGCGATGGCGGCGCAGGGCCTCCATGATCTGGTCGCCCACGGGCAGGGTGGGGTTGAGGCTGGCCATGGGATCCTGGAAGAGCATGGCGGCCTGCGGGCCGCGCACGGCGCGCATCTGCCGCTCGCTGCAGGGCACGATGTCGCGGCCTTCCAGCAGGATGCGGCCCGAGATGCGGGCATTGTCCGGCAGCAGGCGCAGGATGGAGCGGCAAAGCACGGACTTGCCGCAGCCCGATTCGCCCACGATGGCCAGGGTCTCCCCGGCGTGCAGTTCCAGATCGACGCCGCGCACGGCCTGTACCTGTCCGGCGGGGGTAGCGAAGGTGATGTGCAGGTCTTCCAGTTGCAGCAGGGGCGTCATGGCAGGGACGGGGTTGAGGTTGGAGAAGGGCGCCGGACAGCGTACGGCGCGGGAACGGCAGCCGCGCCCGCGTCTTTTCCCGGCGGGCCATCCGGCCGGTGCGGCGCGTCAGGTTCGGGACAGGGGGCCGCAGGACGGCAGACGACGGGGGCACCGCGTCCGGCCTGCGGACGACGGCACCCCCGTCAGAAACATCTTCCCGCGGCGTCTAGCGCTGCAGGGTCCAGTCTTCGATGTTCCACATGACGCCCACGGCATGATGCCCCAGGACGCGGGTGGTATCCAGCCCCTTGAGACCGGCCACGCTCACATAGTTGCCGTGCAGGTAGACCAGGGGCAGCTGCGCGGGCATGGCGGCATAGGCCACTTCAAAGGCCTGATAGGCGGCCTTGCGCTTGGCGGGATCCTCGGTGGCGCGGCCCTCACGCAGCAGCTCGTCCACCTTGGGGCTGGAATAGGCCATGTTGTTGTCGCTGGCGCCGGTGACGAAGCTCTTGAACACGCCGTCGGGGTCGAACTCGGCGGCAAAACCGGCCAGATAGCCGTTGTAACCGGCCTTCCAGTCGAAGCGCGTGACCAGGGCGATGTTCATTTCCACCCCGGCTTTCTTGAACTGGCGGGACAGGACGTTGATGATGTCCACGCGCTCTTCTTCGTAGTCGCGCACCTGGATGGTGAAGGAGAAGCGCTCGCCGTTGCGGGCGTAGATGCCGTCCGGGCCCTTTTTCCAGCCCAGGCGCTCCATCTCGGCCGCGAACTTTTTCAGGTCATAGGGATAGACGTCGGCAGCGGGGTTGCCGCCCAGAGGGCTGGTCTGGATGGGGCTGAAGGCCGGGAAGCCCTGGCCCGCCAGCACGCCGTCCACGATGGCCTGCTTGTCCACGGCGTAGTTGAGCACCGCGATGGAGTCCTTGTTGCGCTGCCAGAAGGGCGTGTGGAAGTCCATGGCCACCGTGCGCAGGTCGGCGGTGGTGAAGTCCACGGTGGTGAAGCCGTCCTTGCCGCGGAAGGTGCGGGCATACTTGGCGTTGAGCCAGGCCAGGTCGGCCTCGCCGGAACGCAGCATGAGGGCCTTGGTGCTCTCCACGGCCACGGTCTTGTAGACGATGCGCTCGATGGACGGCACCTTGCCGTAATAGTCCGTGTTGCGCTCCAGCACGATCATGCCGCCGGCCGTGTCCCAGGAGACGAACTTGAAGCGGCCGGTACCCACGGGAGCATGATTGGCGGGCACGGTGTTGATGTCGTGGCCCTCATAGAGGTGGGCGGGCAGGATGCCCATGCAGAAATTGTCCAGCATGGCCGCATTGACCCGCGCCAGCCGGATGACCACGGTGTGCTCGTCCGGGGCCGAGATCCGGCTGATGTCCTGATAGTTGCTGGTGATGGTGGAGGTCAGGGTCTTGTCGCTGGTCAGGGCCGTGTAGGTGTAGACCACGTCCCGGGCGCTGAAGGGCGCGCCGTCGTGCCATTTGACCCCGTCGCGCAGGTGGAAGGTATAGGTCAGGGTCTTGGGATCATAGTCCACGCTTTTGGCCAGGTCGGGCACGGGCAGGCCCTTGGCGTCGAACTTCATGAGCCCGGAAAAGATGATGGTGGGCAGTTCCTGATGGGGGCTGAGCACGGGGTTGATGGTGTCCTCGTTCTCGCCGGCATAGACCAGGGTGTTGGCCATGTCGGCGGCCGGGGCCGGATGGGCGGTCAGCAGGGCCAGAGCCAGCAGGCAGCAGGACAGCAGGGATCGTTTCACGGCGGGGGTTCCTCGGCGGCGGGCCCGGGGCCCGGGTTGAAGGTTCTCGGCGGACGGGGGAACAAAGATGCCCCCGGGCGGGCGGCATGTATCCGGGGCAGGCGGGGCCTGCCGGTGTTCAGAGATTGCTGGGGCCCCGGACGCTGTTGCGGCGGAAGTGGTGACCCAGGCTCGTGATGCAGAGCAGGGCCGTCACCAGGAACAGGCCGGGGATGAGGATCACCCACCAGGTGTTGAGCAGCAGGGCCTTGTCGGCCAGGGCCAGCATGCTGCCCCAGGAAAGTTCGTCCACAGGCAGGCCAAGGCCCAGGAAGCTGAGGGTGGATTCCATGGCGATGCTGGTGCTGACGGCCGAGATGACCACGAAGAGGATGGCCGAGACCACATTGGGCACCAGATGGCGGCGCATGATCCAGCCAAAGCTGCCGCCCATGCAGCGTGAGGCCAGGATGTATTCGCTGTGGCGTATCTGGCGCACCTCGCCGCGCACGATGCGGGCCAGGGCGAACCAGCCCGTGACGCCGATGAGCAGGGCGATGCTCAGGGCGTTCTGGGGGCCCAGAAGGGAGACGGCCAGCAGCAGCACCAGCAGCACGGGGATGCTCTGGACGAGCTCCACAAGGCGCATGAGCAGGGCGTCGGTACGGGCCGGGGCGATGCCGGACAGGCAGCCGTAGGCCACGCCCAGCACGGTGATGACCGCGGCGCTCAGCAGGCCGATGAGCAGGGAGGCCCGGCCGCCGAACCAGATGATGGAATAGATGTCCCGGCCCAGGGAGTCTGTACCGAAAAAGAACCGGCTGCCGGGCGGGGTGTTGCGGTCGGCAAGGTAGAACTCGGCGGGGTCGTGGTTGGCCAGCCAGGGCGCGCACAGGCAGCCCAGCACCAGCAGGAGCAGCAGGCACAGGGGCAGCAGGGGCAGACGGGCCAGGCGCTGCCGCCAGCCGGGACGGCGCAGGGCCGGGCGGTGTTCCCGCCAGCCCGCGCCCACCAGCTCGAAGGCATCGTCGGGGAGGGCCTCCTGCGGCCGGGTCGCGGCGCTGTGGGGGGCCGTACGGGTCTCGTCCATCAGCAGACCACCTCACCGCTCTTGATGCGCGGGTCGATGGCCTCGTTGATGCTCTGGGCCAGCAGACTGCTGATGATGACCATGGCTCCGGTGAACAGGACCATGAGCATGAGCAGGTTGTAATCGTGATACTTGGCGCTGGAGATGGCCAGCAGGCCGATGCCGGGATAGTTGAACACGGCTTCGGCCACATAGGTGCCGCTGAGCACATGCGGGATGGAGATGGCCATGATGCCCACCACCGTGGGCATGACGTTGCGCAGGCAGTGGCTCCAGAGCACGCGGGTGCGGCCCAGGCCCTTGGAGCGGGCCAGCAGCACATAATCGCGCCGTACTTCGTCCAGCAGCTTGTTGCGGATCATGTAGGCGTAATACCACAGGTGGCTGGCCACCATGACGGCCAGCGGCAGCACCAGATGACGGGCGCGGTCGGCGATGTCGCCGGCCTTGCCGTAGCTGTAGGCGCCGCTGCTGGGCAGCCATTCCAGATTGACGCTGAAGACCAGCACCAGCAGCACGCCCAGCCAGAAGGCCGGGACATAATAGGCCGTGGTGCCCACCCGGCAGATGAGGCGGTCCAGGGCGCTGTGCTCGAAGCGGGCGCAGAGCAGGGCCAGGGCGATGGCCAGCACGAAGACCAGCGCGTAGGCCAGCCCGCCCAGCAACAGGGTGTTGCCCAGCAGGGGCAGGACCACGTCCACCACCGGGCGCTTGTATTTGAGCGACATGCCGAAGTCGCCGTCCAGCACGTTGCCGGCCCAGCGTTGGTACTGTTCCCAGATGGGGCCGTCCAGGCCCAGGCGCTGGCGGGCGGCGTCCAGCTCGGCGCTGCTCATGGATTGCACGGCATCGCCGTAATAGGATTGCAGGGGATCGCCGGGCGTCAGGCGCGAGATGTAGAAGACCGCCAGCGAGAGCGCCAGCAGCATCAGCACCAGCAGCGCTGCCTTGCGCAGCAGGGAGGCTATGAGGGTCGGCATGACATCCTCCGGTCGGCCTGACGGTCGTATCCGGTTTTGGTGTTACAAATTGCAAATCCGTGTCACGGCTATTTAGGGCCATAAAAGCTGCCGTGTCAAGGCAGGGGCCGGAAAAAAGCGGACATGGCGTGCTTTCGCGCCATCATGCGGACAGGAGCGGCGCGTGCGCGTCCGGCTGTCTGTTGCCGCTGCCCGCCGCCTGAGGGGATGGTCACCAAAACATGGAAAAATCATTCCTGATTCTGCCGAAAACGTGACAAGAGCCGGGAAATGTCGTATGCCTTGCGCAGTCTTCGCGAGACGTTCAGCCCCTAAAGAGAGCCGCCGCAGTGTCCCATCTGACCCGAGAAAAACTGGAAGCCCTTTCCCGCTGCTGGGAGCAGTGGGAAGCCGAGGCCGCCACGCCCCAGCGCAAGGTGGCGCGTGCCCGGCTGCATCTGTTGTTCCTGCTGCTGCGCTACGGCGGCCTGCGCCTTGGCGAGGCGCTGGAGCTGGACGCCCGCAAGGATGTGGACACCGTGACCGGTATGGTGCATGTTCCGGGTCCCAACAGCCGGGACGTACTGCTGCCCCTGAGCGCCATGCGCCATGTGCGCCGCATCCTGAGCCTGCCCGAGGCCGAGAGCATGGGCAGGGACTTTTTGCACTTCGACCAGGGCTTCATCCGCAAGAGCTTCTATGCCGTGGCCCAGCCGCTGGGGCTGGACAGGGCCATGGTGGGGCCGCGCGCCATCCGCTACGCCCGCGGGCTGGAGCTTCTGGACCTGCATGTGCCGGTCAACCTGGTGCAGAAATTCCTGGGCCAGCAAAAGCCTTCGCAGATCGCGGCCTTCCTCAACTTCTCCGACGGCGCCGCGCGGCGCATGGTCCAGAACAAGACCCTGGGGGCCTCGTCCGGCACGGACCCGCTCTGCAATTCCTTTCTGGGCATCGTGGAGGACATCTCCGTGGGCATGCGCATGGCCTCGGTGAGCGTGCGCACCTTCGGCGACATGCGCCTTGGCGTGCAGTGCAGCACGCGCCAGTTCGTGCATATGGAGATCCACGCCAACCAGGTGGTCACCGTGCTGGTGGACCCGGAACAGATCGTGCTCTCGCGCAGCCGTGCCACGCTCAGCATGGGCAACTGTCTGCCCTGCACGGTGCAGAGCATCCACCAGGATCAGGTGGAGTCCTTCGTCTCGCTGGAACTGGGTGACGGCTCGCGCCTGTGCGCCACGGTGGAGACGCCGGGCCTGCTCCGGGTGGGCATCTACGAGGGCCAGAAAGTCTACGCCCATTTCCCGTCACGGGCCGCGCGCCTGTGTCTGGACTGATATTTCCCGCAAGGGGCCGCCGTTCCGAACCGGCGGCGCATCATCAACCAATCAAGGAGTCGCATCATGAAAAACCTGAAGAAACTGTTCCTGCCCGTGCTGGCCGCCGCCTTCCTGGCCGCTCCGGCCCAGGCTGCCGACACGCTGATGATGGCCACCACCACCAGCACCCAGGATACCGGCCTGCTGGAATTCCTGGCCCCCACCTTCCAGAAAGAGACCGGCATCGAGCTGAAATGGGTGGCCGTGGGCACCGGCAAGGCTCTGGAGATCGCCAAGAACTGTGACGCCGACGTGCTGCTGGTGCACGCCCCCGCCGCTGAAAAGGAATTCGTCAAGGCCGGTCACGGTATCGACCGCCGTCAGGTGATGTACAACGACTTCGTGGTGGTGGGCCCCAAGGCCGACCCCGCCGGCGTCAAGGGCAAGGACACCGCCGCCGCCCTCAAGACCATCGCCGACAAGAAGGCCTCTTTCGTGAGCCGCGGCGACCAGTCCGGAACCCACAAGGCCGAACTCAAGCTGTGGAAGCAGTCCGGCCTCAATCCCGACAAGGAAGCCTTCTACATCTCCGCCGGCCAGGGCATGATGGCCACCCTGAACATGGCCGCTGAAAAGAGCGCCTACACCCTGACCGACCGCGGCACCTGGATCAAGTTCAACGCCCAGCAGGGCGCCAAGAACCCCCTGGCCATCGTGGTGGAAGGTGACAAGGCCCTGTTCAACCAGTACAGCGTCATCACCGTGAACCCCAAGCAGTGCCCCAAGACCAAGGCCGACCTGGGCAAGAAGTTTGAAGACTGGTGGGTGGCCCCCTCCACCCAGAAGCGCATCGCCGAGTTCAAGCTGGAAGGCAAGCAGCTCTTCTTCCCCAACGCCGGCAAGTAGCGTTTTTCCGTCCGTTGGCGGGGACGGTCTCCGGGCCGTCCCCGTTTTGTTTTTCGACCTCCCTCCACGGATTCCCTCCGTCGCATTCCTGGTGATCTATGGACTATCTGGTCAACGGCTTCTGGGCGGCCTTCGCCCTGCTGGCCAATATGGACGACGCCACCTTCTCGGCCATCACGGCCACGCTGGTGTCCACGTCCTACGCCATGGCGGCATCGCTGCTCATGGGCCTGCCCATGGGCTTTGCCCTGGGCTATTGTGATTTTCCCGGCAAAAAGGTCTTGCGCCTCATCTCCGACACCCTGCTGGCCTTCCCCACCGTGCTCATCGGCCTGCTGGTCTATGCCTTCATCACCTATCGCGGCCCGCTGGGCGAATGGGGCCTGCTCTTCACCCTGCCGGGCATGGCCATCGGCCAGACCCTGCTGGCCCTGCCCATCGTGGTCTCGTGGGTGGCCCAGGCCGTGGAGGGCCTTGACCCCCGCTGTCGCCAGACCCTCCTGACCCTGGGCGCCCGTCCCCTGCAGCTGGCCTGGCTGAGCCTGTGCGAAGTGCGCTTCGCCATCGCCATGGTCTGCCTGACCGCCTTCGGCCGCGTCATCACCGAGGTGGGCATCGCCATGATGCTGGGCGGCAACGTGCGCTATCATACCCGCACCATGACCACGGCCATCGCCCTGGAGACCAGCAAGGGCGAGTTCGCCCAGGGTATCGCGCTGGGCCTGGTGCTGCTGTTCATGGCCTTTGCCATCAACGTGCTCATGACCTTCATCAAGCACCGGGGGCGCATATGAGCCTTTTGTACGAAGTCCGCGGCCTGGTGCGCCGTTACGGCCGCGTGACCGCGCTGGACCTGCCCGCCCTGGGCGTGGACGAGCTGCGCATCCACAGCGGCCAGGTGCTGACCCTGGTGGGCTACAACGGCAGCGGCAAGTCCACCCTGCTGCGCCTGCTGGCCTTTCTGGAAGAGCCCGACGAGGGCCGCATCATCTATCATGGCGGCGAGGACCCGCGCCGCGAGGTGAGCCTGCTGCTCCAGGAGCCCTATCTGCTCAAGACCACCGTGTTCGAGAACGTGGTGCTGGGCCTGAAGCTGCGCGGCCGCCGGGACGGTCTGGAGGACGCCTATCAGGCCGCCATGCGGCAGGTGGGCTTCGATGATCCCGATGCCATGCGCCGCCGTGGGCCAAATGCCCTTTCCGGCGGGGAACGCCAGCGCGTGGCCCTGGCCTCGCGCCTGGTGCTGCGCCCACGCGCCCTGCTGCTGGACGAGCCCACCTCCAACGTGGACGTGCGCAGCGCCCGCGCCATCGCCGCCGCCGTGGCCCGGTGCCGGGCCGAAGGCGCGGCCATCGTCTGTTCCACCCACGATCCCGCGCTCATGCAGGCCCTGGGCGGGGAACAGCTCAAACTGGGCCAGGGCTGGAGCCTGGACGGCTAGAGGGCGGATACGCTTCCGGACGGGGGCTTTCTCTCCCGCATTCCTCCGGGCGCCCCGACCGCGCCTTGCCGCTGCCGTGATGGCTCCCTGCCTGCCGCGCTGCCGAACATCCGGGGATGACCGTATGATACTGCAAGGCATCGACCATATCTGGGCCGTGGGAGAGTCCTTCCACATGCGGGAACACGCGCCGGGCGACGGCAGCATGCTGCTCATGGCCTGCTGGTATCTGGACGTGCTTTTCCCGCTGCTGACCCTGGGCCGCAGCTGGCTGCCCGGCTGGGTGTTCTACGCCCTTGCGCTGCCGGTGCTGGTGCTTTTTCCTGTCCTTTTCTGCCGCCTCAGATATACGGAGCAGCGCCGGAAGGAGATCCTGGCGCGATACCGTCCCCGGAAGACGGGCTGGCGCCTGCTGGGCATCTGGGCGGGCATCCTTGCCGTCTGCTGCCTTGAGGGGGCGCTGCTGCTGTATGGCGGCCTGTGGCAGTGGGGCAGGCCGTAAGATCCGTCCCCGGTGCCGTGCGCGGGGCCACCCCGGTACGGCAGCCTTCGGATGCTCCGGTACATGGTCCCATGGTCTGACGACATCCTATGGATATTTTCCCCTGTGGCATGGCTGCGCAGTATGCTGGAACAGCACGTTCGTTGAAGCTGCAACGAACATATGACATGCCCCGCTGCGCCCGCAGAGCGGGCAGCAACGGGGCATGCGTCCGGCGCGGAGGCGGGGCACCTCCCGCTGGACAGGCCTGTCATCTCCAAGGCCGGCTGGCTGTTGCCGGGTGGGAGCTCCGTGGAGATGCGGCAGGCCTTTACTGGAGGGAGATTACTGCCTGCCGGCGAGTCGTTGCGGGATTACCTGCAAAAGGTGCTCGGACTGGCACACCATGCGCATCCACGGCCAACGATATCGGATGGCAGCATGATTTTTCATCTGTTGGGGAAGCGGGAAAGCAGCAGGATTGCTGTAATGGCCGCCGCATGGCGGCTCGGTATTGACGATGAGCCATTCGAAATCCGGGTCATCGATCAATATCTCGAGCAGTTTTTCCCAAAGCCGTTTGTCTCTCCAGCGGATGAAACGGTGATGTACGGTACCCCATTTCCCGTATTCTACCGGCAGGTTCCGCCAGGGGGAGCCTGTCCGTAATATCCACAGGACGGCATCGATGAACAGACGGTTATCCTTGGCGATTCCTCCCCACTGTCCCTTTTGTCCGGACAGGTATGGCTCGATACGTCTCCATGTGACATCCGAGATGTGATATGGCGGTTTGTCCATAAATCGGAACTCCTGGGCTGGTCACCAACGCGACGGAACGGACCACTGGCGGTTTAAAACGCTATCCGCAGGCCGGCGCTCACGCTCCACGGAGTGGAGGCCTTGTTCCCGTCTTCGCGTTCAAACTCCGCATAAAAACGGGCATTGGAGGCAAACTGCACGTCAAAGCCCGCACCGTAATAGATACGGGTCCCGCGCAGGTCGTCCGAGAAGGCGATGTCATTGACCGTGACCTTCTGGTCGCCCATGAATTCGTGGTTCACGCCGCCCTTGAGATAGGGCTGGAAGTAGCGATCCTCGGACAGGTCCCATTTTTTGCCCAGCACAAGACCGGCCCGACCGGTCAGGGCGTAGGCATCATCCTGTTCCACCCTCATGCCGTTGCTGGTCGTGAAATCCGTGCCCTTCATCCAGTACCAGGAAAGCTGGAGCTGGGGCTCGATGAAGAATCCCTCTCCGAAGCGGAACATGCGTCCTACTTCCTGGCTGATGCCGCCGGCATAGGTGTTATAGGAACCGTGCACCCGGGTGCCGTCCAGCATACGGGTCTTGAGGTTCTGGTCATACCAGTCCCAGGTCAGCACGGTGTCGGAGTACCAGCCGTCCGTATGCTGCCAGGTGGCGTACGCGGCGATGCCGTAAGAGCGGCTGTCACCGGATCCGTCGTGCAATCCGTCGATCCTTTGCTCGGCTCTGGTGAGCTGGCCGCGCAGACCAAACAGCCACCTGTTGTTCTCGTTCTGCTCCACCAGATGGTCGTAACCGAAGGACGTACCATAGAAATTCTGGCTGAAGTCGATGCCCGCCAGACCGGAAAGACGGTTCTCCTGGGTGAAACCGCGCACCCACAGGCCGTCCGTGCCGTTGCCGTAGCGGATCTCGCCCAGGCGCTCGCGCAGGTCAGAAAGCTGCCCCATCCACATGGCATAGGAAGAGGCCATGCCGGAAAGCCCCAAAACGGTCTCGGCCGTAGGGGATTTCTCTTCGCCGACACGTCGCAGATACCATTCGATGGGAGGTTGGGGTTCCGCAGAGATATAGAAAGATACATCCGAGTCAGGCGTATTGGGGATGGGCAGCTCCCTGCGGGCGAGCTCGTAGACATAGACCCCCATATCGACCTTGCCGCCGGGGTTGCCCAGCGCGCAAGTCGCGTCTCCCCCTTCATCCGCACGGACGAGATAGTTGGTTTCAGGGATCCCGGATTTTGCACCTGTGGGAGTCACATAGATATGGTACTGCCCGTCCGTCCAATATCTAATAAAAACCTGGTCGGTCCGGCCGGTGGCGAAATCCGTTTTAAGCTTGAGGGTACTGCCATCCTCAAGCCAGTCTACGGTTTTCATGGTAAATCCTGGCTGAGACGTCAGGTCGATCGTCTCTGCCCGGGCAGAAGACGCATGGAGAGAGCCTGCAAGAAAAAGGCCCGTCAGGATAAGCGGGCCCAGAGCCAGGCGTACCATGCTCGTTGCTGTGCGGGTATTTCGGTGACGGGATCCTTTGGCTGAGTATGACATCTCCTTTCCTCCTTGTTTGCCGGTACGGCGATGGCCGATGGACATGGTGTGTTGGGATGGACACCATGGATGCAGCGGGAATATAATGTTAGTTTTTTGCTATGGAATATTTCATGCAATATTGTCTAAAATTGTATACCCAAAAAATGGAAAAAGCAAATATTGATTATTTTTATCATATAGATTGGCAAAAAATTACGCCGGTTCCGGCAGAAAGCTAAAGAGGGAGGCGACGTCAGCGGCTCCCCATACGTTATCTGGTTATTGCGCTCAACAGGGATAACCATGCACTTTATCAGGAGATGTGCGTGGATGACAGGTTTATGGGATCCGCGTTTCCCTGGGAACGGCGGGCAAAAATCCGCTTTGCTTCATGCCGGGCGGATCTGGCCGTCGCGGCGGGGGCAAGAGCTGCCTATGGCAAAGAAGGGGAGATAGGCGGGTTGAGAGGGGCTTGGGGGACAGAGGTGCGTGCGTCCGGCAGCTAGACTTGCGGGGGCTGTAAAAAATCGATGACCGTGCAGCCGTACAGATCTGCAAACGGTTGCAGGCGTTTCAGGCTGACGGCATTGTGCCCCTTTTCCATGCGACAGATGGTCGCGCTTTCCAGCCCTAGCAGGCAGGCTACCATTTTCTGGGTGAGGCCGGCTTTTTTGCGCCGTTGCCGCAGGTTGCGAGCTACAACCATGATGATGATTTCTGTCATGTGGCCTCCTTCACTTGGCTCTGTGATGGCGGTACGGCGATGGGTAAGGCATGCTGCGTACCGGAAAATATTAGTTTTTCCCTATGAAATATTTCATAGGATAATATTTAAAATTTTATGCCAGAAAAAAGAAAAATACAATCGCTAATTATTTTCGTTTTTAAAAATATCAGCCTGCAGCCTGTGGGGATAAGCTCTGGAGCGAAGCAGATGTGCTAAAAAAAACACGCTTTTGCTCCAGACTTGGATATTGCCGGGCAAAAGCGTGTTTTTTGTCGTGTTTTATGAAATTTTTTTAAGAATCAGCGCTTCAAGGGCCGCATCCCTGCCGGAAGCGTGTCCGTTTTGGGGAGGGGCAGGGCCGGAAGCGTGTCTGTTTTTCCGTTTTCTTGACCAATTTTTTTTTGCGGGACTAAGGTGGGTCAAACTGGATGGATGTACTGCTGAACTGCCTTGTTTTGCATCAATCAAAGGAGAGTCTCATGTTCCGTTTCCTGCGGGTCAACATGGCCACCAAGACCTGTGTGTTTGAAGATATCCCCGAAGAATACGCCGGTCTGGGCGGTCGTGCCCTGACCTCCACCATCGTGGCGCGCGAAGTCAACCCCATCTGTACGCCGCTGGGCCCCCACAACAAGCTGGTGTTCGCTCCCGGCCTGCTGGGCGCCACCAACAGCCCCAACGGCAACCGTATTTCCGTGGGCTGCAAGAGCCCCCTCACCGAAGGCATCAAGGAATCCAACTCCGGCGGTCAGCCCGGCGGCCATCTGGCCAAGCTGGGCATCATGGCCATCATCGTTGAAGACATGGCCACCGAAGGCGAATGGTGGCAGCTGGAACTGAGCAAGGACTCCGCCAAGCTGGTGCCCTCCACCGTGGCCGGCCTCAACAACTTCGACGCCGTCGCCAAACTGGTGGAGACCTACGGCGACAAGTGCAGCTATGTGACCATCGGCCGCGCCGGTGAGTTCAAGCTGACCGCCGCCAGTATCGCTTTCACCGACCGCGAGCTGCGTCCCATGCGTCACGCCGGCCGCGGCGGCGTGGGCGCCGTCATGGGTTCCAAGGGCCTCAAGGCCATCATCATCAACCCCGAGGGCGGCAAGAACCATCCTCTGGCGGATGAAAAGGCCTTCCGCGAAGCTTCCAAGCGCTTCGCCAAGGCTCTGACCGAGCATCCCATCACCGGCAAGGGCCTGGCCGAATACGGCACCGGCGTGCTGGTGAACATCCTGCACGAAGCCGGCGGCCTGCCCACCGCCAACTTCACCGTGGGCCAGTTCGACAAGCACGAAGGCGTGTCCGGCGAGACCATGAACCGCCTGACCAAGGAACGCGGCGGCGAAGGTGCCGTGGCCCACGGCTGCATGAGCGGCTGCATCATCCGCTGCTCCGGCCTGTTCCCCGACAAGCAGGGCAAGTTCCAGAGCAAGTGGCCTGAATACGAGACCCTGTGGTCCTTCGGTCCCCACAGCGGCATCAGCGACATCGACGCCGTGAGCCGCTTCGACTACATGTGCGACGACATCGGTGTGGACACCATCGACGTGGGCGTGGCCGTGGGCGTTGCCATGGCCGGCGGCGGCATCCCCTACGGTGATGCCGAGGCCGTGAAGGCCGCCATGCAGGGCATCAGCGACGGTACCCCCCTGGGCCGCATCATCGGCTGCGGTACCGCCACCACCGGCCGCGTGTTCGGCGTGCGCCGCGTGCCCTGCGTCAAGGGCCAGAGCCTGCCCGCGTACGATCCTCGCGCCGTCAAGGGCGTGGGCGTGACCTACGCCACCACCCCCATGGGCGCCGACCACACCGCCGGTTACGCCGTGACCGCCAACATCCTGAGCTGCGGCGGCAAGGTCGATCCGTTGAAGCCCGAAGGCCAGATCGAACTGTCCCGCAACCTGCAGATCGCCACGGCCTCCGTGGACTCCGTGGGCCTGTGCCTGTTCACCGCCTTCGCCATCCTGGACATCCCGGATGCCCTGGCCGCCATCGTGGACATGCTCAACGCCAAGTACGGCTGGCAGCTGACCGGTGACGACGTGGTCACCCTGGGCCAGCGCATCCTCTCCACCGAAATCGACTTCAACCGTCGTGCCGGCATCACCGAATCCGCCGACCACCTGCCCGATTTCTTCGTGGACGAGCCCGTGGCCCCGCACAACACGACCTTCGACATCTCGCACGAAGAGCTGAAGACGGTCTTCAACTGGATCAAGAAGTAGCATAGACTGAGACCGGGCCCGCCTTTGGGGCGGGCCCGGATCGTCACACTTTTTCTTGACCGGCGGACGCCATCATCGGAGGCAGCATGAGCATACTCGTCAAACTGAGCACGACCCTGCGGGACTATGTACCGGGATATGACCCAGAAGCGGGGATAACGCTTGATGCGCCCGAAGACGCCACGGCTGCCGATGTGGCAAGGATGGTGGGACTGCCGCTGGAAGAGATAAAAATCGTCATGATCAACGGGCGTCAAAAAGAGGTCCAGAGCAAGATATGCGACGGTGCTCGTGTGGCCTTTTTTCCTGCTGTCGGAGGAGGTTAGACGCCCGTTGATCATGACACCCATCACATCGCCATCCCCTGGGGAAGGGGCATGTTCCGCGGCGTTCCCGCCCTGGACTGCGTCCAGGATACGGGAGCGCCTCGGCGCGTTCCTGCACGACGGCTCGCTGGCCTCATGGGCCGGGCCGCATGTGCTGCGCCGGGCTGCGGACGGTACGCCCTTCGTCGGCGGCACTGCCATCCGGCAACTGGCCGCAGGGGCCGTCCTTCCCGAACGGGAGGTGATGGTCGCGCTCCTGCAAGACGGCATCTGGCCGGAACGCTTCCGTAGAAACTACGGTGTTTTTTCCGCTGATGCAATGGTTCGTCTGTTGCAAACTCGTGTCTTCGTGCTGGGCTGCGGCGGTCTGGGCGGGCATGTGGCCTCCCTGCTGGCGCGGCTGGGCGTGGGGGGCCTGCGCCTGTGCGACAGCGACATCTTTGAGGAGAGCAACCTCAATCGTCAGTATTTCTGCACGGAAAGCACGCTGGGCCAGCCCAAGGCCGTGGCCACGGCGCGCGGTTTGTGCGACATGGCAGGCTATCTGGCCCTGGATGTGCGGCATGTGGAAGCGGATGAAAAAAATTTGCCGGACATGCTGCAAGATGTGGATGTGGCCCTGGATTGTCTGGACGACCTTGCGCTGAAAATGCTATTGGAAGAACGTTCCGCCGCGGCGGGGGTGCCGTTCGTGCACGGCTCCGTGCTGCGGGCCGAGGGTTTCGCACGCGCGGCCCGTTCCGGGCGCCTGCATCTGCGGGAACTCTACGCTTCCGGGTTGACCAGCGAGGAAGCGGGCAGTGCCCGCCACGAAGGCGTCATCGCCACGGCCCCGGCCGGGGTGGCCTGCCTGATGGTCTCCCTGTGCCTGCGCCTGCTGCTGCGGCCCGATGCCGGGGATTCGGCCCTGTTCCATGCCGATCTTTCCGTGCCGGAACTGGAACGCTTTGAATTTTAGCCATTGCGCCCTGCCGGGCATCTTTTTGCGGAGATGGCCTGACAGCGCACACATATTTCTCCACAGCCGACTACCTGCGCCCGACGCACAGGCGGGCAGGCAGTGCGGGGCTGCCTTGGGGGGCGGCCCGGCCGGAAGAATTCTCCTTCTTCCGGCCTTTTTTGTTTTTGTGGGGGAAGGGGCGTTTTTTAGTAAAAACTGCCCCTTCCCCCACACCCCCAACCCCGAAAAAACTTTTATCAAGGTGTGGAGACTGGTCCCCGTCGTTGTCTGACGGGGACAGGGCATCCGTTATGTGAAACGGCAAAAACAATGACAGGCCGCCTCGTCAGGGGCGGCCTGTCTGGTAAAGCGCGCTGGGGAACGGGAGGGGGTCCCCCTCCCCTCAAAACATCGTCCTAATCATCCTCGCCATCATCGCGTGGGCGGAACAGGCGGCCGCGCTGGACGGCCTGTTTGCCGAATTTGCCCCGCAGGTTGTCCAGGGCGGCGTCCAGACGGCGGCGCCGGGCCTCCTGCTCGGGGTCGCGGCCCTGTACGCCGCGGAATACGCCGGGCAGCAGCTCCTGGGTGGGGGCGTTGCCGAAACCGGACACGCCCAGGCCGATGAGCCGCACCGGCTGGGGCAGGGCTTCGGCTTCCAGCAGGGCGGTACCGGTCTCGTAGATGGTCTCGGTGCTGTCCGTGGCTTCGGGCAGGGTGCGGGATCGGGTGATCTGACGGAAATCCGCGAATTTGACCTTGAGGGTCACGGTACGGCCGCGCAGGCCGTGACGGCGCAGCGAGGCCCCCACGCGCTCGGCATGGCCGAGGAGCATGGTCTTGAGGAATTCCCGGTCGCGGGTATCGCGGGCAAAGGTGGTCTCGGCGCTCTCGCTCTTGGCCTCGTGTTCGGGCACCACCGGCCGGGGATCGATGCCCCGGGCCCGGGCGTGCAGCTCCCGTCCCCATTTGCCGAAACGCTGTTCCAGAAGCTCCGGGCCGTAGCGGCGCAGCTGCTCCACGCGGCGGATGCCCAGGGCCTCCAGCTCGGCCACCATGCGCCTGCCCACGCCGGGCAGACGGCGCACGTCCAGCCCGCCCAGAAAGCTGTCCACGTCGTCCGGGTGCAGGATGTAGATGCCGTCGGGCTTGTTGATGTCCGAACAGATCTTGGCCAGGAATTTGACCGGCGCCGCGCCCACGGAACAGGTCAGGCCGCCGGTGACCTCGCGTACCCGGGCCTTGATGGCCGGGATGAGCTGCTCCACCGGGCCGAACAGACGTTCCAGCCCGGTGGCGTCCAGATAGGCCTCGTCGATGCTGGCCGGTTCCACCAGCGGGGAAAAGTCCTGCAGGGCGGCCATGATGCGGCCGGATATCTCCACATAACGCCGGCGGTTGCCGCGCACGAAGATGGCCTGCGGGCACAGCCGCCGGGCCGTGGTCATGGGCATGGCCGAATGCACGCCGAAGCGCCGCGCCTCATAGGACGCGGTGGAGACCACCCCGCGCGTCTCGCCGCCGATGATGACAGGCTTGCCGCGCCACTCCGGGTGATCCATCTGCTCCACGGAGGCAAAGAAGGCATCCATGTCCAGATGCAGGATGATGCGGGGAAAAGGATCGGACAAAGACCGCATGAGGCATCCTTTGCCGGGCCGCGGTCAAGACGGCCCGGCGTCGATCAGCTTTTTTGCGTCGAGGGGCTCTCGGCGAAGACTTCGCGTACACGTTCCAGTTCCGCTTCCAGGCCGGTACGTCCCACACCAAGATCGTCCAGCAGGAAACGGGACATGCTCAGGGCCACCTCGCGTTCGCCGCTGAAGGCGCCCTCTACGCCCATGCTGCGCAGGCTGTCGGCCTCGCTGGCAAAGGGCGTGTTGACGAAGATGCGCAGATCCGGGTTGATGGCACGGGCGATGGGCACCACTTCCCTGGCCGGGATGGCCGGGGCCGAAAGCAGCAGGGCCTGCGCCTGTGCCAGACCGGCCTCGCGCAGCACTTCGGCCTGGGTGGCGTCGCCGTGGACGGCCGGACGCCCCAGCCCGCGCAGGCGACGGACCGTGTCGATATTGGCTTCCACCACCACCGGCAGCATGCCGTGCGCCCGGACGATACGGCACAGGCTGCGGCCCACGGGGCCAAAGCCCACGACCACCACACGCGGCAGCCCGTCGGCATCGGTCTGTCCGTGCTCCATGCGGGGCAGACGGGCGCCCAGGCCCAGGCGTGCCAGCAGGCGGGCCAGGGCCCCCACGCGCCGGAAGAGCAGTGGATTGAGCGTGATGGAGAGCAGGGCCGCCGGGATGACGGCGTTGCTGATGCTGCTGTCGAACAGGCCGAAGCTGACCCCCATGGCTATGAGGATGAAGGTGAACTCGCCTATCTGCCCCAGCGAAAGGCCTACGGAAACGGCCAGACGCAGCGGCTTGCGGGCCGCGAGGCAGACCAGGAAGGCCAGCAGGGGCTTGAGCAGCACGATGACGCCCAGGGCCAGCAGGAAAAGGGGCCATTGTTCCAGCAGGGCGGCGGGGTCGAAGAGCATGCCCACGGATACGAAGAACAGCACCGCGAAAGCATCACGCAGGGGCAGGGCCTCGGCGGTGGCGCGGGCGCTGAAATCGGACTGGCCCACCACCATGCCCGCCAGGAAGGCCCCGAAGGCCATGGAAGCGTCGAAGAACAGGGCCGACCCCACGGCGATGCCCAATGCCAGTACGATGACCGCCAGCGTGAACAGGTCGCGGGTGCCCGTGCGCGCCACATAGCCCAGCAGGGCGGGGATCAGGCGCTGCCCGGCCACGAGGGTGAAGACCGTGAGCGCGCCCAGCTTGAGCAGGGTCTTGCCCAGTATCCACCAGATATTGCCTTCTCCGGCGCCCAGGACAACGGGCAGGAGCACCAGCAGCAGGATGGTGAACAGATCCTCCACCACCAGCCAGCCCAGGGCCACATGGCCGGTAGGGGTATGCAGCACATGGTTGTCGGCTAGGACGCGGGTGAGCACCACCGTGCTGGCCACGGAGACCGACATGCCGAAGACCGCGCCCGCCCAGAGGGAAAAGCCCCAGAACTGGAGCAGGAACATGCAGGACAGTGTCGTGAGCGTGATCTGCACTGCGGCCCCGCCCAGAGCGATGCCGCGTACGGCCAGCAGATCCTTGAGATGGAAATGCAGGCCCACGCCGAACATGAGCAGAATGATGCCGATCTCGGCCAGTTGCGAGGCCAGCCCCGCATCGGCCACGAAGCCCGGCGAATGCGGCCCCACCAGGATGCCCGCCAGCAGGTAGCCTACCAGGGGCGACAAACGGAGCTTCTGGGTCACGAAGCCTAGGACGAGGGCTGCCCCCAGACCTCCGGTGAGGGTCAGGATCAGGGAAATGTCGTGCGGCATGCTCATGGGCGCGTGCTGTCCTCGCCGGGGAGCCACTGGGCCCAGAGCGTGCGCTGCCGGGGGCCGTCGCCTTCGCACAGATAGATGGACTGCCAGCGGCCTAGCTGCAGCTGGCCGTCCTCCACGATGAGCATCAGGCTGGGACCGTGCAGGGTGGTCTTGATGTGGGCGTCGCTGTTGCCTTCGGCATGGTCGAAATCAGCGTCCTGCGGTACCATGGCGCTGAAAAAGCGCACCATGTCGCGGCGGACGTCGGGGTCCGCCCCTTCATTGATGGTCAGGCCGCAGGTGGTGTGCGGCGAGAAAAGCAGCAGGGCACCGTTGCGGCGGCCCTGCTGGCGGCCGCGGGCCACCAGTTCCCGGACCTGGGCGGTGATGTCGCGCATTTCGCAGCGGCTGCGCGTGGCCACGGACAATGTCTCCATGATGGCTCCTTGTTTTTCCTGTTGGATGGGCTTAGGGTCGGGACGCATTCCCCGCCTGCCGCACGGCACGTTCCGGTGCGTCGCGGGCGGCGTGTCCTTGGAGCCTGTCCCGCTGGGGCAGGGGCCGCACTTTGACGGCCATCCCGGCATTTTTTACCCGAACACTCCCATGCAAATCAATGATCCCGAACGTACCCGGCAGGCTGCGCCCGAGCTGCGTCTGGATGCTCCCGGAGCCGACGACTTCACGGAACATCCCCTGAGCATGAACGGCGAGGCCCCGGCCGGAAAAAGCGTCCACAACGGCAAGGGCGCCCCGGCGGCTCCTTCCTTCTCCTGCTCCACGTCCTGCCCGCTTTCGCATGTGCCGCAAAAGGCCTGGCTGCACCTTTTCCGGGTGCCTTTCCGCAAACGTCATCCCGTGATCTTCTGGGGCCTGCTGATCCTGCTGCTGGGCGGCATCGCGGCCTTCATGGTCTCCCAGGCCACCGGTCTGGGCAGCGAGCGCATCGCCCTGGTGCGCGTGACCGGCCCCATCATGGACATCGACGCCCAGCTGCGCTGGATCGACAAACTGGGCCGCATGCCCGGCGTCAAGGGCGTGCTGGTGCGCGTGGACTCCCCCGGCGGCGGTGCCGCCGCCTCGCAGGAACTGTATGAGGCCCTGGCCCGTCTGGGCAAGGACAAGCCCATCGCCGTCAGCATGGGCAGCACAGCGGCCTCCGGCGGCCTGATGGTCAGCATGGCGGGCAAGCGCGTCTTCGCCAATGCCTCCACCGTGACCGGCTCCATCGGCGTGCGTATGGACATCCCCCAGATCCGGGGCTTGCTGGACAAGCTGGGCCTTGGCCGCCAGACCCTGACCACCGCCCCCTACAAGGACGCCGGTTCCATGCTGGAGCCGCTCACCGCGGAAGAAAAGGCCTATTTCCAGGGCGTGCTCAAGGACATGCACGAGCAGTTCGTGGACATCGTGGCCCAGGGCCGTCATATGGATCGCGCCCGCGCCGCGCGTCTGGCCACGGGCAAGATCTTCACCGGCCGCGAAGCCGTGGAGCTGGGCCTTGTGGACGAGCTGGGCGGCCAGCAGGCCGCGCACCGCTGGCTGGCCGATGTCTGCAAGGTGCCCGTGGACCAGCCCCTGCTGACGCCCCCCAGCGAAGACGAATGGTGGGAAAAGAGCCTCAAGACCTGGTTCGGCCTTGATGCCGATGCCCTGCTGGGGCGCGAGACTCCGGCCTTCCTGTACAGCTTTTAGGGACAGCAGAGCGGGACGCCATCACCCCCCAATGCTTGTCCCGCCAGCCCGATGAACACAAAAAGCCCTGCCTCCAACAGAGGCAGGGCTTTTTAGCATCCGTACCGGTCGGGTCTTCCTGATACCACAGGACGGCCCCTGCTTTTCCCATTTCCTAATAAAGCGCGCTGGGGAAGAGGAGGGGAGCTTGAGGGGAGGGGGAACCCCTCTCGCGCTAGCAGAGGGGTTCCCCCTCCCCTCAAAAAAACACCCCCTCACAGCTCCGGTCAGGGCCGGGCGAAGAGGGCCATATATTCCTGGTTGCCCTTGGGGCCCTTGATGGCGGCGGGCAGCACGCCCCGGCTCTCCAGGTGCAGGTTCTCGGTGCAGAAGCGGACGATCTTGTCCACGGCACGCTGACGGGCGGCCTCGTCGCGCACGACGCCTTTGACGGTCTCACCGGGGCCCAGTTCGAACTGCGGCTTGATGAGCACGGCGGCCAGACCGCCGGGCTTGAGCCAGGTCATGCAGGGCGGCAGGATGAGCGTCAGGGAGATGAAGGACACGTCGGCCACCACCAGGTCCACGGGCTCGGGGATGAGCTCGGGCGCGGCGGCGCGCAGGTTGACGCCTTCCAGATTGATGACGCGCTCGTCGGCACGCAGCTTCTCGTGCAGCTGGTTCTTGCCCACGTCCACGGCGTAGACGCGCGTGGCGCCGTGCTGGAGCAGACAGTCCGTGAAACCGCCGGTGGAGGCACCGGCATCAAGACAGACCATGCCGCTCACGTCGAGCTTGAAATTGTCCAGGATGGTCAGCAGCTTGTAGGCGCCGCGACTGACGAAGCGCTCCTGCCCCAGCAGCTCGAAGACCGTGCCCTCGGGATAGGGATGCCCGGGCTTGTCCACCTTTTGGGGCGGGGCGCCGGGGGGCAGTCCTTCGGAGGAGAGCGTCACCTTGCCGGCCATGATGAGACGGCGGGCCTGTTCACGGCTTTCGGCCAGGCCCTGCATGAAGACCAGTTGATCCGCGCGCTGGCGGGCGATTTTTGCACACATGGCCGCACTGTAGCCTGTCGGCCCGGCGCTGGCAACCGGCCCCGGGCGGAGGGGGGCAGGCCGGAGCCCGCCGACATGGGCGGGGCGTATCCGTTTTTCGGTGGAGATTACCGGCGTGGCCCCGTGTGACGGGATCGGCGGTGGAGGTCCCTGCCCCGTATCTTCGTCCGGATGGCCGGCCATCTTGCCCCGGATGCCCTCCCGGATGCGCCTGCCGGGGCACGGCCTTTGCCTGCTGTCCGCTGTCCGCAGCAAACGTCCTTATCTTCGGGCCCCTGCCGTGACGGGCGGCCCGGCCTTGCCCGGAGCGGGAAAAAACTCCGGGAAAACGTCCTTCCGCCGGGGCAGGGGACTTGCCAAAGCTGCGTTTATGGGCTATTGATTTGGGCCCTGATGCGCAAAAGCCGCGCAGAAGACGACTATTGACGGCATATGCCGTTGCCATACGAGGTAAGGATCATGAAGAAAGATATCCATCCCAAGGTGTTCAACGCCACCATTACCTGCGCTTGCGGTAATCAGGAACAGGTGCTCTCCACGAAGGGCGAAGAAGTGCACGTCGAAGTGTGCTCCGCCTGCCATCCCTTCTTCACCGGCAAGCAGCGCTTCCTGGATACGGCCGGCCGTATCGACCGCTTCCGCAAGAAGTACGCCAAATTTGAAAAGAAGTAGGCGCTGCCGCGCAAGCGGTGTGCTGCCCCGCGTCTGCTGGACGCGAACGTTATCCCACCTCTGGCGGAGGCGTTGGAATCTTTGGTTTCACGCTCCCGCCGGAGGCTTGGCGTTTTTTTGAGGGAGTCTATGCGCCTGTCCCGTCTTGTTTCCCTGATGCTGACGGCCGGCTGCCCCACCGTGGGCGGGCAGGCCGTTCTGGAAGGCGTCATGATGCGCAATGGTGACGCCTACGCGCTGGCCCTGCGCCGTCCCGACGGCGAGATCGTGGCCCGGCGCATGCCCTGGTTCTCGCTGACACGGCATCCCTGGCTGAAAAAGCCTTTCGTGCGCGGCTTTCCCGTGCTCATCGAGACCCTGGTCAACGGCATCAAGGCGCTCAACCGTTCCGCGGAACATCAGGCCGAAGGTACCGAGGAAGAGCTCAAGGGCTGGCATCTGGTGCTGACCCTGCTGCTTTCCCTGGCCATGGCCGTGGGCCTGTTCGTGGTCGTGCCGCACCTGCTGTCGCTGCTCATGCAGTGGCTGGAGCTGGGCGGCGGGGTGGAAGGGCTCACCTTCCATCTGTGGGACGGCCTGTTCAAGTGCCTGATCTTCATGGGCTATATCTGGGCCATCTCCTTCGTGCCCGATATCCGGCGCGTGTTCCAGTACCATGGCGCGGAGCACAAGGTCATCCATGCCTTCGAAGCCGGGGGCGACGTGGACGCCGCCACGGCGGCCCGCATGAGCCGCCTGCATCCCCGCTGCGGCACCACGTTCCTGCTGTTCGTCATCAGCATCTCCATCATCCTGCATGCGGTGCTGGTGCCCCTGCTGCTGTTCATCTACTGCCCGGAAGGGGCGGTGGCCAAGCAGGCATTGACCATCGTGTTCAAACTGCTGCTCATGGTGCCCATCAGCGCGCTGGCCTATGAGCTTATCCGTTACGCTGCCCGCATGCCCGACGGCTTCATGGCCACGCTGCTGCGGGCCCCCGGCCTGACCCTGCAGCGCATGACCACGGCCGAGCCCGACGAGCGCCAGCTCGACGTGGCGGTGGTGGCCCTGCGCGAAGCCCTGGGCGCCCAGGCGGGCGACAATATCATCACGGCTCCCTACCGGCGCGACGCCTAGTCGCCCCGGCGGGGCCATACATTTTCTGGAGTTCGCATGTTTGCCAAGCTGGAAGGTCTTGAAAAAAAGTATATGGAGCTTGAACAGGCGCTTGCCCAGCCTGACGTCTACAACGACCAGGATCAGTACCGCAAGCTGACCAAGGCGCATGCGGACCTGCGCGACGTGGTGGAGCTGTTCCGCCGTCATCGCAGCCTCACGCAGGAACTGGAAGAGAACAAGCAGCTCCTGCACGACAGCGATCCGGACATCAAGGCCATGGCGCAGGAAGAGATCGCCGCCGCCGAAGCCGAGCTGCCCGAGCTGGAGCACAAGATCAAGGTGCTGCTGCTGCCCAAGGACCCGCTGGACGAAAAGAACACCATCCTTGAAATCCGCGCCGGTACCGGCGGTGAAGAAGCGGCCCTGTTCGCCGCCGACCTTTTCCGCATGTACACCCGCTATGCCGAGATCAAGGGCTGGAAGGTGGAGATCATGAGCGAATCCCCTTCCGACAGCGGCGGCTACAAGGAAATCATCTGCCTCATCTCCGGTGACCGCGTGTACAGCCACCTCAAGTTCGAGGCCGGTACCCACCGCGTGCAGCGCGTGCCCGCCACCGAGACCCAGGGCCGCATCCATACTTCCGCCGCCACCGTGGCCGTGATGCCCGAAGCCGAGGAAGTGGACGTGGAGATCCGCCCCGAAGACCTGCGCATCGACATCTACCGCGCCTCCGGTGCCGGCGGCCAGCACGTCAACAAGACCGAGTCCGCCGTGCGCATCACCCACATCCCCACCGGTACCGTGGTGACCTGCCAGGACGAACGTTCGCAGCACAAGAACAAGGCCCGCGCCATGAAGGTGCTGGCCTCCCGTATCCTGGCCGCCGAGCGCGAGCGCCAGAACAACGAACTTTCCGCCGACCGCAAGGCCCAGGTGGGCTCCGGTGACCGCTCCGAGCGCATCCGTACCTACAACTTCCCCCAGGGCCGCTGCACCGACCACCGCATCAACCTGACCCTGTACTCTCTGGACCGCATCATGGAAGGCGAAGTCGAGCCCCTGTTCGAGGCTCTGGCCACCGCCGCCCAGACCGAGGCCCTCAAGGCCGAGGCCGAAGCCTAGGCCGCAGACGATTTTCCGAAAAGAGAGGACGGCCCGTCGGATGCTTTCCGGCGGGCCGTTTTTTTAGGCAGACAGCGTGCCGGGGCTGTCCCGGCGTATCGGGATGCCGGATGGCTGCTGCGAATGTCCGGTCTAGCGGCAGAAGAACGTCGTGTCGCGGGCATATCTCCCGTAGCCGTGGTGCCGGGTCATGTCATAGGCCGCGACGGCCGCGACCAGCAGGACGGCCGCCACCAGCAGGGGGACCACCAGCGAGCGCATGCCCAGGTAATGGCGCAGGGGCTTGCTGTTGATGCCCATGTGCAGCAGGGCCGCTACCATGAAAGCCACGCCGAAATATTTGTGCAGATGCATGACGGTGCGCGAATCGAGGTGGAGCAGGATCAGCCCTCCGGTCAGGATGAGCACGACGGACGTGATGAGAAGGGCGATGCTGACTATCTGTCTGTAGTTGTTCATGGTCTGCCCCCATACTGGCTTGGATGCCGGATGCTACATCAATGCGGATGGCGGGTACAGGCTTTCGGTCGGGCCCGGGGCAGGGCCCGGCAAGCGGCCGCGTGGGAGGATCCTGCGCGCATCCGGTTGGTCCGGCGGCCGTATGCGGCATCTCCGTAGAGTCCGGCAAGGCGGGCAGCGTCAGATAGCCTTCCCGGACAGTTCGCCGTCCCCGCCGCGCGACGGGGCCCACAAATCGCTTGACCTTTGGCCCGCAACAGGCTATTGCCTGCCGCCATATGCCTGCGCTTTTGACTTCATGCCGCAGGCTTGCTATCATTATTTTTTGCGTATGACCGAACAGACTTCCACCGCCGCACGCAAACCGGCGCCGCTGCCCCAGCTGGACGGCGTCCTGGTGCTCAACAAGCCTTCCGGCCCCACGTCGGCCCGCTGCCTCTCGGCGCTCAAGCGCCTGGGCCAGCGCAAGATCGGCCACGCGGGCACCCTGGACCCCATGGCTTCCGGCGTGCTGCTGGTGCTGCTGGGGCAGGGCACCAAGATCGCCTCGCATCTTCTGGCCGACGGCGGCAAGGTCTACAGCGGCCAGTTGCGCCTGGGCCTCACCACCGATACCTGGGACATCCAGGGCGAGGTGCTGACGGAATCCCCGTGGCAGCAGGTGACCGAAGCCGATGTGCGCGCCGAGGTGGCCCACTGGCTGACCCTGCACGAGCAGGAAGTGCCCGCCTATTCCGCGGCCAAGCACGAGGGCCAGTCCCTCTACAAGCTGGCGCGCAAGGGCAAGGAAGTGCCCAAAAAGGTCAAAAGCATGGAAATTTCGCAAGCGGACGTGCTCGAGGTCGAGCTGCCGTTTGTACGCTTTCGGGTCGCATGCAGTTCCGGCACCTATATACGCTCCCTGGCCCACAGCTTGGGGATGCGACTGGGATGCGGAGCCGTGCTCACGGAACTGACCCGGGAGTACAGTCACCCCTTCGGTCTCGAAGTGGCCTGCGGACTGGACGAACTGTCGGCCGATCCGGGCCTGCTGGTGAAGCACCTGCGCCCCCTTGCCGAGGCGCTGCCCCACTGGCCGGTGCTGGAGCTGGACGAAGCCGCCGAGGCCCGCATCCGTAACGGCATGGCCATCCCCTGCCGCGACGATGTGGGCGACAAGGCGCTTTTGCAGCGTCAGGGCATGCCCCTGGCTCTGGCTCGCCGTTCCGAAACGCCCCAGGGTCCCTGCTGGACCGTGCTGAGGGGCCTCTGGAATTAACTTACATCCGTAAAGGAGAACTGCTGTGGCTATGGACGCTGAACAGAAGAAAGTGGTTATCGACGCTCACGCCAAACACGAAGGCGACACCGGCTCCCCGGAAGTGCAGGTGGCCCTGCTGACCGCCCGCATCGAAGGCCTGACCGGTCACTTCAAGGTGCACAAGAAGGACTTCCACTCCCGCACCGGTCTGCTGAAGCTGGTTGGCCAGCGCCGCAAGCTGCTGAACTACCTGAAGAAGAAGGACATTCAGCGTTACCGTGCGCTGATCGCCAAGCTCGGCCTGCGCAAGTAATTACGATGGTTTGAGAGGGGGGGCCAAGCCCCCCCTTTTTGCAATCTCGCCTCACGACAACATTTAGCAGGAAGGGGGGTCCGGGAAGACCGGGCAGCACCCGTGGCCCAGGGCCGCACAGCGGGGCGCTGTTGCCCGCTTTTGCCGGAATCCCCTTCATACGAGGTCCACATGAACCAGGATATCTTCAATCCTACCCGCGTCACGGCCACCGTGGGCGGCAAGGAAATCATTTTCGAGACCGGCCGTCTGGCCAACCAGGCCCACGGCGCCGTCTGGGTGCAGTGCGGCGGTACGGTGGTGCTGGTGACCGTCTGCTCCCAGGCTCTGGAGTTCGACAAGGGCTTCTTCCCCCTCACCGTGGAATATTCCGAAAAGATGTACGCCGCCGGCCGTATCCCCGGCAGCTTCTTCCGCCGCGAAATCGGCCGCCCGTCCGAGCGCGAGACCCTCGTTTCCCGCCTCATCGACCGCCCCATCCGTCCCCTGTTCCCCAAGGGCCTGAACGAAGACGTGCAGGTGCTGGCCAGCGTCATCTCCGCCGACCAGGAGAACGAGTCCGACGTGCTGGCCCTGACCGGCGCTTCCGCCGCCGTCATGCTCTCGCCCCTGCCGTTCGAAGGCCCTGTGGCCGGTGGCCGCATCGGCCGCATCGACGGTCAGTTCGTGCTCAACCCCACCTTTGAAGAGCAGGAGCGCAGCGACCTGAACATCGTGTTCGCCGCTTCCCGCGATGCCCTGACCATGGTGGAAGGCGAAGCCACCTTCGTGCCCGAAGACGTCATCATCGACGCTCTGGAATGGGGCCGCAAGGAGATCCAGCCGCTCATCGACGCCCAGCTCAAGCTGCGCGAACTGGCCGGCAAGGAAAAGATGCCCTTCACCCCCCATCAGGACGATCCGGTGCTGGTGGCCCGCGTGCAGGAACTGGCCCGCGAGGCCGGCATCGAAGAAGCCCTGCGCGTGCCCGAAAAGCTGGCCCGCAAGGACGCCCGCAAGGCCGTCAAGGACAAGGTCATGGAAGCCCTGCTCAATGACCCCGCCTGGGCCGAGAGCGAAGCCCTGAAGGAAGTGGGCGAGATCATCGGCGACCTGGAAAAGAAGATCGTGCGTGCCCGCATCGTCAACGAAGGCGTGCGCATCGACGGCCGCGACACCAAGACCGTGCGCCCCATCCAGATCCAGACCAGCGTGCTGCCCCGCGCCCACGGTTCGGCCATCTTCCGCCGCGGCGAGACCAAGTCCCTGGTGGTGACCACCCTGGGCTCCTCCACCGATGAACAGCGCATGGACAGCCTGAGCGGCGACGTGACCAAGCGCTTCATGCTGCATTACAACTTCCCGCCCTTCAGCGTGGGCGAAGTGAAGCCCGTGCGCGTCTCCCGTCGCGAGATCGGCCACGGCGCCCTGGCCGAGAAGTCCCTGCGTCCCGTCATGCCGGCCGACGCCGACTTCCCCTTCACCGTGCGCGTGGTCTCCGAGACCGTGGAATCCAACGGCTCCTCTTCCATGGCTGCCGTGTGTGGCGGCTGCCTCTCCCTCATGGATGCCGGTATCCCCATCAGCGCCCCTGTGGCCGGTGTGGCCATGGGCCGCACCCTGACCTTTGCCATGAAAGCCATCAAACAGATGGCTGGCCTGGAAAAGTAAGGGCTGAACCAGACAAAATCCAGGGCGATGAAGACGCCCTGGGCGACATGGACTTCAAGATCGCCGGTACCGCCGAAGGCGTCACCGGCGTGCAGATGGACATCAAGATCACCGGCCTGACCACCGACATCATGCGCCAGGCCATGCAGCAGGCCCACGAAGGCCGCCTGCACATCCTGGCCGAGATGGCCAAGGCCCTGCCCGAGCCGCGCAAGGAACTGTCGCGCTACGCTCCCCAGCATGCCGAGATCTTCGTCAATCCTGACATCATCCGTCTGATCATCGGCCCCGGCGGCAAGAACATCAAGGCCATCACCACCGCCACCGGCGCCTCCGTGGACATCGAAGATTCCGGCCGCGTGTCCATCTTCGCCCCCACGGCCGACGCCCTGGAAAAGGCCCGCGAGATGGTCACCTACTATGACCAGCGTCCCGAACTGGGCAAGAACTACACCGCCAAGGTCAAGAAGATCATGGAGATCGGTGCCATCGTCGAAGTGCTGCCCAACGTGGAAGCCCTGGTGCATGTCTCCCAGCTGGACGTGAACCGCGTGGAACAGCCCGGCGATGTGGCCCGTCTGGGCGAAGACATGGTGGTCAAGGTCATCGAGATCAACGGTGACCGTATCCGCGCCAGCCGCAAGGCTGTGCTGCTGGAAGAACAGGGCCATCCTTGGAACCCCGAAGAGACCGCCCGTCCCCAGCGCGATCGCGGTGACCGCGGCAATCGTGGTGACCGTGGCGATCGTGGCGGCCGTCGTGAACGCGGCGACCGTGGCGACCGTGGCGGCAGGGGCGACCGTCGTTAATCGGAGGCACGAGCCATGACCAAGAAGAGCAAGGCCGAACAGGTCGAAGAAAAAGTGCAGGACGCTGCTCCCGCTGCCGAACAGGCGGAACAGATGGAAGGCGCCGACGCTGCCCGTCAGCCCTCGGAAGAAGAGCTGAAGGCCATGCTGCGCGGCGAGAACCGCCAGCATGACGAGGCCCTGGGCGATGCCTGGGCCGTGCTGCTGGGCCAGAACCCCATGGCCGCCATGCCGCAGGTGGTGGGCACTGTGCTGCACGATGGCGGCACCCGCCCCGCCTGGCAGTGGAAGCGCAGCGGCAAGGATTACGTGCTCATGGCCTGGCCCAAGGACCAGCCGTCGCGTGCTGCCGTGCTCATGCAGGCTGACGAAGGGGAAAAGTTCAAGCCCCTGTCCGCCGTGCCTTTCCTGGAAGGCCTGCCCAATGACCTGACCGTGGAAGACATCCATCCCTGGAGACAGGGGGGCGGTGCCAACGTGGCCGTGAGCATGATCGAGGGCAAGAACCCCATGTGGTTCTATGATCCCCTGTATCTGCGCGACAAGGATGACCTGACCCCCGGCGTCACCCAGACCTTCCTGCTGTCCGGTCTGGCCATCGCCCTGCGCAAGGCCCTGCTGGATGACGTGAACATCACCCAGGGCCCCCAGTACGAAGCCTGGGCCGCCCAGTGGCTGGCCGAGAACCCCGGCAAGACCCGCTTGGACGTGCCGCCCCTGAAGATCTCCATGACCGGCCGTCAGCTCATCATGCCCGGCCGCCGCTTTGCCGAATACCAGGTGCGCACCAAGGTGGAGCGCGTGGACGACGTGAAGCTGGAAAAAATGGACATCAAGGTCCTGTACGTGCGCTTCCCCTTCGACCAGCGTCCGGACATGGTGCTGCCCATCTACGCCAGCAAGATGGTCCTGCGGGATTACGATCCCCAGGAAGGCGATGAAGTGGATGCCTATGTCTGGCTGCAGGGCCGTGTCATCGACATGGATGAAAGCCCCGCGCAATAATCCTGCACCCCAGGAACTGATGAAGGCGCCCTGCTGCAAGGCAGGGCGCCTTTTTTATATGCTTCGTGAGGTTTCTGGAAACTGTGATATGGTTAGAAAAATCCATATATTCCAGTGGTCCTGGAGTGCTTCGAGAGCATGGATGCACAGGCAGGGCATGAGAGGGATATGCCAATCCAGGCATGGCGGCTGTCCACACCGGCAGGATGCGGGCTTGCCTGTGGCAGCCAGGGGACTTCATGACTGCTGCGGCGCGTCCCGGACTGCCTGAAGGGGCTCCTTCCGTACTGTTCGGCTTATGACGGCTGCCTTTCTGTTGTTTGCAGGAGGCTGGCTCTTATGCCATATCATAATGTTTTTATTTGATTTATCCGTACTGCAAACATATTGTATAAAAAATGTCATGAAGCACTTTACTTTTTCTGGGGGAAGACGTACTGTCACAAACAGCTGGTTGAAAAACAGAGCTGCACGACGCGGAAGCGCCTTTTTGACGGTTCGGAAACATTTTTTCGATTTTTTGCGGAAAAATGCTTGACGGTGGGGTCGAAAAGGCGCATAAAGCCGTTCGCGCCAACGAGCTGGCCACGTCCGAAAGGGCGGCGGGAAAAGAAATTTTTCCGGATGGCAAAAAAGTTCTTGACGCGGGTTTGAAAATGAGACATAAGTCTCCCTCGCGCCAACGAGTTGCCCCGACGGGGCCGCGAAAAAAAACTTTCGCGAAAATGAAAAAAACTTGTTGACAGCGAAAACGAAGCGGCGTAAACAACTGCTTCGCGCCGAGTGAATCGGTGTGGTTCATTGACAAGTGAATAGCGAACGGGAAGGAACTTTGAGATTCTGATTTCCGTCCAACGGAGATCTTTGCTACAGATTTGAACTGGAGAGTTTGATTCTGGCTCAGATTGAACGCTGGCGGCGTGCTTAACACATGCAAGTCGTACGCGAAAGGGACTTCGGTCCCGAGTAAAGTGGCGCACGGGTGAGTAACACGTGGATAATCTGCCTCTATGATGGGGATAACAGTTGGAAACGACTGCTAATACCGAATACGCTCATGATGAACTTTGTGAGGAAAGGTGGCCTCTGCTTGCAAGCTATCGCATAGAGATGAGTCCGCGTCCCATTAGCTAGTTGGTGGGGTAACGGCCTACCAAGGCAACGATGGGTAGCCGATCTGAGAGGATGATCGGCCACACTGGAACTGAAACACGGTCCAGACTCCTACGGGAGGCAGCAGTGGGGAATATTGCGCAATGGGCGAAAGCCTGACGCAGCGACGCCGCGTGAGGGATGAAGGTCTTCGGATCGTAAACCTCTGTCAGAAGGGAAGAAACTAGGGTGCTCTAATCATCATCCTACTGACGGTACCTTCAAAGGAAGCACCGGCTAACTCCGTGCCAGCAGCCGCGGTAATACGGAGGGTGCAAGCGT
>ERZ827168.1465-NODE-1465-length-32221-cov-3.736026_pt1 | contig 32221 bp, 31 predicted proteins | sample MGYA00519868_ERZ827168 | MGnify/ENA primary metagenome ERZ827168 (study PRJEB31778, sample SAMEA3449271) | human gut metagenome | biome: human gut; feature: human-associated habitat; material: faeces | place: United Kingdom | collected 2010/2012 ...
GTTCGTACCGGGACATATACCCTGTAATGACGGAGGTGTGGCGGTCGGGCAACTGGCAATAGCGGCTTCCCGGAAGAGGCAGTTATAGTATGAATGCAAAACACCTATGTTTTAAATGAAGTAGTTATATCGTTAAAGTTATGCATGAATTGTCGATCGCTCAAAGTATCGTTCAGCTATCCAAACAGCAGGCTCGCGAACATCATTCTTCGCAGATAGAAGAAGTGGAGCTTGAGATAGGGTGTCTTGCCGGAGTATAGCTGCAAACATTGGAGTTTGCGATGGAAAGTGCAGTTAAAGGCACTTTGCTTGAAAAAGCGAAGATAATCCGCCGCTATGTAGACGGAGAAGGGCAGTGCTGCGATTGCGAAACGGTCTTTCCTATCGGGAATTTGTTTTCTCCCTGTCCTAATTGTGGTTCTTATTTGATAAATATAACAAAAGGGCGGGAACTTCGGATTAAATCAATTGTTATAAAATAAAAAGACAAACGCTTATGTGTGGAACTTGCGGATGCGGAGAGCATCATCATCACGATCACCTTCATGACCATGAATACTGGCACGGACATGAACATCACCACCGTCATCACGGTGAAGGGAAAGTAATAACGCTGGAACAGGATATTCTCCAGCGCAATAATCTGTTGGCTGAACGTAACAGAGGCTATTTTGAGGCGAAATATATTTTTTGTCTGAATCTGATGAGTTCTCCAGGTTCCGGCAAAACGACATTATTGGAAGAAACGATACGCCAGTTGAATTCTGATGCCACTCTCGTTTGTCCTGCCATGTTCGATTTGGGAGAAGCGAAGAAAGTCGTTATCGTCAGTACCACCGAAGGGGATGACAAGCCGTTGAAATATCCTCATATCTTCTTGGAGGCGGACATCTGTGTGATCAACAAAATCGATCTGGCTCCTTATCTGGACACTGATGTGGAGACGTTGCGGAATAATGCTTTGAAGATAAACCATCACTTGCAAATATTCGAAGTGTCTGCGACAAAAGGCACGGGAATGGATGCCTGGTGCGATTGGCTGGTGGAAGAGTGTGCAAAATGTAAATAATTTACCCTGGATTTGATGGATAAACGGAGAAATAGACTATATTTGTTCCCGTTCATTGAATCAATTTAATCAAAATGTCATGATTAACCGAGAATTAATTAATCCTCAGAGCATCGTAGTGGTGGGAGGATCCAATAATGTACATAAACCGGGTGGCCGTTTGGTTCGCAATCTACTAGACGGGAAGTATAAAGGCGAACTATATGTCGTAAATGCTAAAGAAGACGATGTGCAGGGCCTGAAATCCTATCATTCAGTGCATGATATCCCAGAGACGGAACTGGCAATCATTTCTATTCCCGGTCCGGCCTGTCCGGAAGCTGTGGATGTGCTTGCCAAACAGAAAAACGTAAAGGCGTTCATTGTCATTTCGGCTGGTTTCGGAGAGGAAACGCATGAAGGGGCGATTCTGGAAGAACAGATGCTGAAAAGTATTAACGAAGCCGGTGCTTCATTGATCGGTCCGAATTGCATCGGTCTGATGAATATGCATTATCATGGTGTTTTTACTCAGCCGATTCCCGAATTTCATGCAGACGGGGTCGATTTTATTTCCAGTTCTGGCGGTACGGCACTTTTCATTATTGAATCGGCTCTGACAAAAGGACTCCGTTTTTCTTCGGTTTGGTCTGTCGGTAACTCCAAGCAGATCGGAGTGGAAGAAGTGATCGAATATATGGATCGCAACTTTGACCCGGTCCTTGACTCCAAAATAAAGATGCTCTATATCGAGCAGATCAAAAATCCGGATAAGCTCTTGTATCATGCTTCTTCCTTGATTCGCAAGGGGTGTCATATCGCAGCCATAAAGGCGGGTAGTACGGATGTCGGTAAGCGTGCCGCATCTTCCCACACAGGAGCGATTGCCAACTCGGACTCGGCGGTGGAAGCCCTGTTTCGCAAAGCGGGTATTGTGCGTTGTTTCAGCCGTGAAGAATTAACAACCGTTGCCAGTATCTTTACCTTGAAAGAAGTGAAGGGTAAAAACTGTGCGATTATCACGCATGCCGGAGGTCCGGCAGTAATGTTGGCGGATGCACTGGAAAAGGGACGGCTGAACGTTCCTAAGCTGGACGGTCCGCTTGCCGCAGAATTGAAATCCAAACTATATCCGGGAGCTGCTGTCGGCAATCCGATAGATATTATCGGTACAGGTACTCCCGAACATTTGGCCACCGCTATCGATTTCTGTGAGAACTGTTTCGAAGATATTGACCTGATGATGGTTATCTTTGGCAGTCCGGGTTTGGTAAAATTATACGATACTTATGAAGTGCTTCATAAGAAAATGGAGGAGTGCAAGAAGCCGATTTTTCCGGTATTGCCATCCATCGTAACAGCGGGTCCGGAAGTGAAAAGTTTCGTGAAGAAAGGTCATGTGAACTTTTCGGATGAAGTGACGTTGGGTACAGCCCTCTCGCGTGTGCTCAACACGCCGAAGCCCATGAGTACGGATATACAGTTGTATGGTGTTGACGTGCCCGAAGTTCGCCGTATTATCGACCGGTTGCCGGGCAGCGGTTATTTGAATCCTGAAGAAGTCCGTACTTTGCTGAAAGCGGCCCAGATACCGTTGGTAGAAGAGTTCACGTCGACTGACCGCGACGAACTGGTCGCTTTCGCCAAGAGAGTTAAGTTCCCGGTTGTAGCCAAGGTAGTCGGTCCTATACATAAGAGCGATATGGGGGGCGTTGCCTTGAATATCCGAAGTGAGGAGCATCTGATATTCGAATATGAACGGATGATGCGTCTGCCTGATGTGACGGCCGTTATGGTACAACCGATGTTGAAAGGGCAGGAGTTGTTCTTGGGAGCTAAGTATGAAGACCGGTTCGGTCATGTCGTGCTTTGCGGTCTGGGAGGCATTTTTGTCGAAGTGCTGAAAGACGTCTCTTATGGTCTATCACCTCTGTCGTATGACGAAACTTATTCCATGATCCGTTCCCTGCGCGGTTATCCTATTATAAAGGGAACACGCGGCCAGCGGGGAGTGGATGAACAGCAGTATGCGGATATCATAGTCCGCCTGTCCACATTGCTCCGTTTTGCATCCGAAATCAAGGAAATGGACATCAATCCTCTTGTTGCGACTGAGCGGGGGTTGTTTGCCGTAGATGCACGTATACGAATTGAGAAGTGATTGATCTTGGATAAATTTCTGATACTAAATGTCCTGTATTCCGAAAGTCTTATAAAAAACTTTTGGAATACAGGACATTTCTTTTAGGCTTTAAAAATTCCCGCACGCAAATGTAGTTATTTACCGAATATGGATGGTAAAAAATAGTTGTAAAACATCTAAAATTATTTAACCATACATGCGAATGCGATCTTTAAATAGCATATATTTGCAGCATTGCAATCTGGAGATAGCAAAACTAAAATCTAAAATTAAATACTGTCGAATATGGAAAGAAAAAGAGTTTACACATTCGGAAATGGAAAAGCCGAAGGTAAAGCAGATATGAGAAATCTGCTGGGTGGTAAAGGTGCTAACCTTGCCGAAATGAATCTGATTGGTGTTCCGGTTCCTCCGGGTTTTACTATTACCACAGAAGTATGTTCCGAATATTATGATTTAGGAAAAGACAAAGTGGTTGAACTGTTGAAATCAGATGTCGAAAAGGCAATTGCCAATATTGAGCCCATCTTGAATCTGAATACTTGGTGTGCCAGCACCCATATGCTTTCCACGTCGTCCTGCTGTATGTATTTGGCGAAAGTCTATGATGTGTTCCATGATGAGCTGACACAAAAGCAGCGGGCAGATATTGCCAATGCTTTGATGTATCGTGGGATTCAAGAACATTTGGACTACATGACGGGCAGAGCAAATAGCAATGACTGGCGCACGAGAGACAGTAACTGGAATGTAATCTGTAACGTAGGACCCATGTATGCTGCCATGGTACTCTTGGGCGAGGGGTACGATGATGCGATGCTTCTCGATTGCTTAGAAAAAGCACAGGTGTCGTTGGGATACTCTATGCACTACTTTGCACCGGATGGTTGTGGCTGGGAAGGCCCTGGGTATACGAACTATACCTTGAGCTATATGACCGTATTATTTGAAGGCTTGACCAATTACTTCGGAGATACTTTCGGCATGATGGATTATCCCGGTTTTGAAGGAGTCGGGCGGTCATTGGCGATGACGACCGGTAAGGAAAACAACTGGACAATTCATTGCGAGGATACCCCCGTACCCTATAATACCGCACAAAATATGTTCTTTACCAAGTTTTACGGCGATTACGTAGGACAGCGGCTTAACATTGAACAGATATACAAATATCCGGCTGCGATGAAGCTTCATTCGTATTTAGCCATGAAGTATTATATGCCCGATGCTCCGGAGTCGGTGGAGTATCCCGAAGAGCTGGATGTTCTCTATACCAGTTCGCAGATTGGCTTTAGCCGCGACACTTGGGGGGATAAAACCAAAACGGTTATGGGTGTTCATGGCGGCTACAATATGGATTCCGGCTGTCAGGTTGATATTGGCAACTTCTTCTACGAATATAAGGGTGTCGTCTTTGCCGACGACCCGGGTATTGAGAATTATGCCATATCTTACACCACGGCTTACCCTGCCCGCGCAGAAGGCGCGAATGTTTGGGTTGTCAATCCCGACTCCTCCTATGGACAGAGCCTGGATGGATACGGAGATCTCAAAATGGTGGAGAGCAAGAAGGATGGTGTTATCTATTCCTTGGATCTGTCTTCTGCCTATGAGGGATACGTGGAATCGGCTTTGCGTGGATTCATGCTTTCGGATGACCGAACCGTATTCACGGTACAGGATGAGATTCAGCCGTTTGAAGGTGAAAACGAGTTTTACTGGTTCTGGCATACCTTAGCCGACATTACGATTAACGAAGGAAGCAAATCGGTTTCGCTGGCAAAGGATGGTGTTATCTGTAAAATCTATTTTGATGCTAACGTAGACTTTACCATTACGAAGCAGGATGTGCTGACATCGCTTCCCGAGTCGCCCAAGGTAGAGGGGCAGAACCAAGAACCTCATGCTGCGAACATGCACAAAATTGTTGTGACCTTCCAAAGCAATGGTGAGCCGATTACCTTCCGTGCAACTGCGGCTCCCTTCAACAAGACCATTGACAGAGATACGCTCACGCCGATCGATGAGTGGACCATACCGGGTGCTTAAGGAGTCTGACACGCTGAACAACCGCTTGAAGCAAGCGGTTGTTCAGCGGCAGGTTTTTGCCATGAATGTGAAAGGCACTTCCTTTTCCATCATGTTCTGCCAAACGTGGAAGAAGATAATCCTTCATCAACGTGACGAAAAACGAGATGATTCCATTATCTAAAAAATCTCTCGGTGTCCTATAGCAAAACGTTGTGGATTTGTATTTGTTTTGCTTTAAATTTAACAAAAAAATGTTCACATTGCCTAAAATAGTACAAATTGCAAAATAATAGGGCGAAATTGCAATGGATTTATGAGAAAATATAATATATAATATTAATACAATCTGCACAGCGCGGAAAATTGCTTGCTGAGGGGTTATGTTAAGTGGAATTCCGTCAGTATGCAAGAAGCCGACTGCTTCATTTTGATCATGCGTTGACTTCGAAATTGCGTTTGTGCAAAATGAATCAATTCGTATATGTTGCATTTTTATGATAGGAAAAATGCAAAATACGATAAAAACAAAAAGGAGAAACACAATGACAAGAAACCTTATCAAAATCGCTACCTTGATTGCCGTTTTTGCGGTGGTGCTTTCGATTAATGCTTTTGCAGCAGTTGGCGATAGCGTTGCGAACGTATTCTTGAACAAAACTATCGTTGATACTACAGCAGACTATTATGATCTTGATGACCATGTGACCTACACGGATTGGGCCGATTCCCAAGGATATGGTAAAATCCTCGGACCGGAGTGTGCCGTTGACGGACGCTATGATGACTGGGGAGACTTCAGCAGATGCGTTCTCAAGCCCGGCCCCGGCGTTCTCGAGATCGACCTGAATGGCTATTTCTCTCTCGAGACCCTGGATGTTTACCATGTATGGGCGAATGTTTATGGTGATTCTGAATGCGATTGGTTCACCGCTCAGGTTTCTGTCGATGGCGGCAAAAACTGGAAGACCGTAATCGACAAAGTGACTTTGGGTCATGATACTGTTATTGTTACTCTGGATTCTGCCATCGAAATGGGCATTGTAAAGAGCACGCTGAATATGAAGGGTGCTGTTGCCAACAAGGTAAGATTTATCTTTGACGATGATCAAGCAGCTACCAATGGCTTTAACATTCAGGAACTGCAGTGCAACGGTAAGGAAGTTGAAAAGCCTGAAATTCCCGAGGCTCCCGAAACATTTGATGGTCTTTCCGTAGCCGTTGCTGTTATGGCTCTCGGCGCTTGCGGTGTTGTTGTCGCAAAGAAGAGAAGATAATTCGATTATAAACCGAATTTAAGTTTTCCTCCATCTTGAAATGATCCTATCTAATTTGGAGATGGAGGAACATAATGCAAAGTCGAAATATCAAACTGCTTTTTCATATTTTGATTTGTTCGCGGTCTTTGTTTTTATCCAATCTGTCTCAAACCGCAACATAATCGCTATTAAAATTTGTGGCGATGGGGCTATTGGCTTTGGCGAATAGCCCCATATTTTTGTACACATCAATTGGCTGACTTCGTTGGTTGCCTAAGATGCCCCAATGACAACCTGTCTCCTCTTCATTTTTTCTAAATATTAAACTTTTCATCACTCAAATTGCTGATGCGATTGCGTATAGAATCGTAACGGTGCATAAGTCCCAACTTCCATTTGATTTCGGAGATTATTATGAAAAACCTATTAAGTGCAGTTTTTACATCTTCCAACGGAACTATTGTAAATGAAAACGGAATACAGAGTCTTAGGATAAAAAAGCCTCCCATAGGCGAAAAATTTCAAAGGGATAACTCCTTTTATTCTTTTACAATGGCAGGTCCGATTGAATTTGAGGAGTATGTTCTAATCGAATACGATTGTTTTGGTATTTGTCGGACGCCGAGCGTTTTCAGAGGCCCCTTTATGACACTCCAAAAGGGTGAGGAGAATGTTGCTCTTTTTCGTTTTGACGATATGACGATCGACAGAAAATCTCATACCATCATTATTAAAGCTCCGAACGGAATCTTCGATTCGCTTAATATGAGTTTTCGTGTGGAAAAAGTTCACGAAGCTTATTTTACCGTTACAAAGTTCTACACCTGCAAAAAGAGTGAGCTTCCCATTGCTTGCGAAAAGGGAACTGGTATTCCTACAAAAGAATTTACACCCATTGATATTTCATCCAAATTTAACCTTGGATATAACTTTGACGATTTTGATAGCTATGTTGACTCGGGCCTTTTCTTCGACAAGGAAAAGATAGCTCTTTATGGCATCCCCTTCTATGTAAAGACGAACGGCAAGAATCTCGTTGCTCCGCCGTCTCCGCCTGCTGAAAACGACGAAGAAATCGTGAGCTTCGGTCAGAAGTGTAAAAGAAGAATATGCAGGCCTGTCAGCCGTGACGGCGAAACCGTTATCCCAATTGGGAAAAAAGCAAGTGAAATCTATTTCATCCTCACGCTTTCAGGTAAGAGATGGCTTAGAGTCAAGTACGGTTCCGATCCCACAATTCTCGGCAATGCAACCTGCGATATCAGCGAGCCGTTAAAGATTGTTGATACTGAATTCTTTATGGCAGAAGTTGTTTACAAGGACGGCAGACGAGATACTCACCTTCCTCTCAATCTCTGCACAGGCAGACACGGTATTGCAGGCGATATCAGCGTTTACGGTGTCCCCTGCTATGGCGAAGTTGAAAAGTTGATTATTCACAATAGATTCCTTGATGGCGATGTGAATCTTGCGGCTGTTACAGTCAATGAAACAGACGAAAGACTCTATCCCGAAATGACCATTCCGGAAAAGCCCAAAAAGATCGCAAGAGTGGTTGACGCCGGTCGCTTCTTTGATGTTGACGGCAGCATTCTCACGATTAAAAACGGAGCTCTTCTTATGAAGCTCGATCTGTCACATGGTCTACACCTTTTGGGAATGGAGAATGTTTTCACCCCCAACATGCAGGTGAAAAAGGATGCCATTCTCAAAACAAGAACGGCTGACGGTGTGATAAACGATCGGTTTGAATTTTCAGGCGTTCAGTGTCACGACAACTATGCAAAGATTACATACAAGTACGAAGGCACCATTTTTGATGTTACGGCTGACATTTCAGGCGAGAACAATGTTAAATGGAATCTGGAAGTTGTCAATGTGGCTGACCAAGAGTTCAGAATGGGTATTATCTTCCCCAACCTCTTTGTTGACTACGGTTCTTTTGGGGACAACTGGTACTTTTTGCCCTCATATCAAAATATCGACAGTAACGAAACCTTCTATATGTATGAAGAGTCCGCTCCCTCCTTCCCCTTGCAATTTATGGACGTTTACTCTCCCGCAATGCAGGGCGGTCTCTGTTTCACGACACAGGAAAGGGAGCTTGTTACGAGAAAGTATTCTCTTGCCAAGAACGATGACGGCATAGATGTTTATGTTGAATATCCAATAATCTACGGTGACATTGCTCCCAGAGGTATCTTTACAGCTTCTCCCTGTGTTATTACCTGTCATGACGGTGGTTGGAAGAACGCATACAATATTTACAAGAAGTGGCTGGATTCTTGGTATACCCCCTACAAGTGTCAGGATAAGCAGTGGTATCGAGAGTCATTCTGGCTTCTTGCTGAAATCACAGACTTCTTTGAAACAGAAGAAATGTGTGCATGGCCCTGCTGGTACAACGAAGAAAAGAAGGAATTTAACTTTAGAAAAATTCTGGAAGAACAGAAAGAAATTGCAGGCGTATATCCCGACATTCTCCACATGTGGTCATGGTGCTATACATTTCGCAATGGCCAATACGGTCAGCGCTGGGGTAACTTCGGCGACGTAGACTACGATAACTACGGCGGTATCGATGCCTTCAGAAACGCTCTTCATGACATCCGCGACAATATGGGCGTCAATATTTCTCTCTATATGCATCCCACACTTCTTTCAAATTGCTATGAAAAATATGCAAGGTTTGAAGGAACAAGCCTTGTCAAGCACGAATCGGGGTGCAGAATAGGTGTTGAAGGCGACTCCTTTAGAATGTGCCATGGCGAAGAAACATTTCGAGAAGAATCCCTTGCCATGTACCCGAGGCTGTATAATGAGCTCAAGATTCCGCTTCTCTATGTGGACGAATTCTCGCTCAGAATCGATAACAGGTGTTATGCGGACAACCACGGACATCATATTCCCTCTAACCTTTTACAGACAGACAGAGAATACATCTCGCGCTTAAAGGATATTATGCCCGAGGAGGTTGTTCTCTACGGCGAATATGCTGCCGCAGACGTCAATGCAAGATACATCGACTGTAATATCTCCTATTACATTCTTGATTCTATCGTTGACATGATTGAAACGATGACGAGAGCAAACGACGGTGATGACAGACTCGGCCGTGTGTTTATGCACACATACCGATTTGCACTTCCCAAGATTGTTCAGCTCATTCTTCCTATAGCGATGAGAAATATTTCATGGCATCCTCAGAAGTTCTTGTTCTTCAATGCCGAGGCCATTTACGACTCCTTCTGGGACGTCGAAGAAAGCCGCGGACTTGACTTTACCATAAGAGCATATAACCTCAAAAAGAAATATGCTGATTGCTACACAAGCGACTGCCCGGACACGATGATTGAGACAGAATCGCCTGCGATTTGTATAAACAAGTTCCCCTCTAAGACAAGTGACAGAGTTGTCTACAATGTATACAACAGAGCGTACTCCACTTTTCGTGGCGTTGCTCTCAAGGTTCCTCACAAAGATGGTGCAACCTATTACGATGCGTGGAACGAAAAAGAACTTGAGTATAAGGTGGTTGAGGGTTATGCTGAAATCATTCTTGAAATTGGTGCTCAAGAGATGGGATGTATTGTTGTCGAACATACGGTATTTTAAGAGATATAAGCAAGGATGTCGATTAGAAGTACCCACTTTGGTTGATTTATAATCTGATTCACGGCGCCTTTACCGGTGCTTTGAATGAGGTTTTGACGATGCCTTCTATCGTGATTGGATTGGTTCGGCACGATATTAATCGGAAATCAAAAATCGAAGACAAGAGCGACACGATTGAGCAAACAACGGCGCAATAACGCGAAAAGCGGCTGAGACACAAAGAACGCTGTCAAAACGCTAACCCTCACGGAGGTAACCTATGACAAATAAAGTATATATGACTGGGGAAGCCTTTGCTTCGGAAAATGAAGCGCTGGGCGCCAATCTCCCCTATGCCTCAGATCTGACGATCTTGGGCAATTCCTTTACCCTCGGCAGCAAAGCGATCCCCAACCGTTTGGTCTGTCAAGCCATGGAGGGCTGCGACGGGACGGCGGACGGCGCGCCGGACGAGCTGACGATCCGCCGCTATCACCGTTTCGCCAAGGGCGGCGCCGGTCTGATTTGGTTCGAGGCCACCGCCTGTCTGCCCGAAGGTCGCGCCAATCCGAGACAGCTTTGGCTGACCGAATCCAATATGGATGCCTATAAGCGCCTCTTGGACGACATCCGCGAGATCTCTCTCCGGGAGAACGGCTATGCGCCTCTCATTATCATGCAAAACACCCACAGCGGTCGGTACAGTAAACCGGAGGGCAAGCCCGCCCCCATTATCGCCTATAATAACCCCATCTTCGAGAAGGACACCCCCATCGATCCCTCCCGAATCATTACCGATGAGGAGCTGGATCGGGTGAAGGAAGCCCTCATCCATAACAGTAAGCTGGCCGAGCAGGCAGGCTTCGACGGCGTGGATATCAAGTGCTGTCACCGCTACTTAAACTCCGAGCTTCTCTCGGCTTATGAGAGAGAGGGACGCTATGGCGGAAGCTATGAGAACCGTACTCGCCTGTTGCGGGAAAGCGTAGAGGGATCGATTGCCGCCGTTTCGGGGGACTTTATCGTATCCTCCCGCCTGAACGTCTACGACGGCTTCCCCTATCCCTACGGCTTTGGTGTGAGAAACGACGGCAGTCTCGACTTTGATCCCACCGAGCCCACCCGACTTCTCAAAGACCTTTATGCCCTCGGTGTAAGACTTCTCAATATCACCATGGGGAATCCCTATTTCAATCCTCACGTCAACCGCCCCTTCGCCATGGGGCCGTACGAATCCCCGGATCATCCTCTCTTAGGTGTCAAGCGTGTGCTGGACGGTACCGCCCAGCTGAAGGAGGCCGTCCCCGATATGGCCATCATCTGTTCCGCCGTCAGCTATCTCGGTGTCGCCGCTCCCCACGTGGTGGCAGGCTACATGACCGAGAATAAGTTTGACTTCGGCGGCTTCGGCCGTACCATCTTCGCTTACCCCGATTTCGCCAAGGAGATCCTCACCAAGGGAGAGATGGATCCCAAGAAGATCTGCATCGCCTGCTCCAAGTGTACCGAGCTGATGCGCTCCCCCGGCGGAACTCCCGGCTGTGTCATTCGGGATCCCCTTTATACCAAGCTCTATCAGGCCATGAAGGCCGCTCAAACGAAGGCGTAAGAAAGAAGGATACATATATGATGAAAGTTGCACTTGTAACCGGCGTAGCAGGCGGCATCGGCTTTGCTACCGCGGAACTGTTATTAAAGAACGGCTTTGCCGTTGTGGGCATGGACGTCCTGCCTGCGATGCCCAAAGCCCTTGAAGGTGAGTTCACCTATTGTCAGGGAGACTTAAGCAAGGCCGAAAGCCGTCAGAATTACGTAAACACCGCTCTTGTTGCCTACGGCCGTATCGATGCCCTTGTTAACGTGGCCGGTGTGGCTCCCAAGGTGCGAAACGATATCCTCGAAATGACCGAGGAAAGCTATGACTTCGTCATGAATATCAATACCAAGGGTACCCTGTTCCTGACTCAGCTGGTTGCCAACGTCATGAAAAATAACGAGGGCGACGAGAAGGGCAGTATCGTCAATATCTCCTCCATGTCGGGCTATACCAGCTCGGTATCACGAGGTGAGTACTGTATCTCTAAGGCCGGTGTTACCATGATCACCACCCTCTTTGCCGACCGTCTGGCCGAGTACGGTATCACGGTCAATGAGATCCGTCCCGGTATCATCGCTACCGGTATGACCGATAAGGTGAAGGCCAAGTACGATAAGCTCATCTTCGAGGACGGACTTCTTCCCATCAAGCGTTGGGGTACGCCCGAGGATATCGCCAAGGCGGTGTTGACCCTGGTCAACGGCTCGCTGTCCTACGTGACCGGTCAGTCGGTCGACGTGGACGGCGGCTTCCATATCCGGAGGCTGTAAGATGAAGATCTATTCCTACGACGCGCTGGTGGTCGGTACCGGCGCGGCCGGCTATAACGCCGCCTGTCGGATCCAAGGGGAAGGAAAGCGTACCGTGGCCATCGTTACCGAGGCCATCGGATGTGGCACTTCCCGGAATACCGGCAGCGATAAGCAGACCTATTATAAATTGGGCCTCGGCGGCGACAGCCCCGACAGCGTCCGCAATATGGCACAGAATCTTTTCGATGGCGGCTCGGTGGACGGCGATAACGCCCTCTGCGAGGCGGCATTCTCGGTGCGCTGCTTTATGAACCTCTGCGAGCTGGGCGTCCCCTTTCCCGTGAACCGCTACGGTGAATACGTGGGCTATAAGACCGACCACGATCCCTACGCCAGAGCGACCTCGGCAGGACCGCTTACCTCCAAGTTCATGACCGAGGCCCTGCAAAAGCATACCAGGAAGCTGGGCATCCCGGTGTATAGCGGCTATTATGCCATCGAGATCCTGAAGTGTGAGGGACGCGTCTGCGGCCTTCTGACAGTAGAAAAGCAGACCGGCGATCTCGTGGCCTTCCGTGCCCCGGACGTCGTGTTGGCCACCGGAGGCCCCGCCGGCATCTACGCCGACAGCGCCTACCCCGATTGCCATACCGGAAGCACCGGCCTCGCTCTCATGGCGGGTGCCAAGGCACAAAATCTCACCGAATGGCAGTACGGCCTTGCCTCCACAAGCCCCCGCTGGAACGTGTCGGGTACCTATTTGCAGGTGCTCCCCCGCTTTGTTTCGGTGGATGAGGACGGACAGGAGCATGAATTCTTGGCCGACTACTTTACCGATACAAACGAAGCCCTGTCCATGGTGTTCTTGAAGGGATACCAGTGGCCCTTTGACAGTAAAAAGGTCATGACCGGTTCCTCGATCATTGATCTCTTGGTCTACCGCGAGAACGTGCTGAAGAAGCGCCGCGTGTATTTAGACTTTACCAAGAATCCCTTCGGCATGGAGGAGATCGACTACAAGGCTCTCTCCCCCGAGGCCTACGAATACTTATATAAGGCAGGGGCCTGCTTCGGCACACCCATTGAACGCCTTCTGAAGATGAACAGTCCCGCCGTCGACCTCTACAAGGGGAAGGGCGTGGATATTACAAAAGAGTATCTTGAGATTGCCCTCTGCGCCCAGCACCATAACGGCGGTATCGCCGTTGATACATGGTGGCAGACCAATATTCCCGGTCTCTATGCGGCAGGCGAATGTGCCGGTACTCACGGCATCACCCGACCCGGCGGCTCGGCTCTGAACGCAGGGCAGGTAGGCTCCCTCCGTGCGGCCCTCTATCTCTCGGCTCATCCCAACGAGGCAACCGACGAGGACAGCTTTACGAAGATTCTCGCTGAGGCCGAGGCAAGACATATGGCTATCGGGAAGCAGATCCCGAGCAATCCCGATAACGTGGAGGCGCAGATTGCAGCAGCCCGGCGCCGCATGAGCGATAAGGGTGCCGCCATCCGTAAGGGCGAGGCTATGGCCGAGCTTCTGCATGAAACTGAAGCGATCCTCGCAGCGCTCCCCGAAACGGTGGGGGTCAAGGACGCCGGCGCTCTGTACCGCTATTATACGCTGCGGGATCTTCTGATCACCCAGACGGCGGTGCTGACGGCTATGCTGGACTACGGCAAAACCAACGTGGACACCCGCGGCTCGTCCCTCTGCTACCATGAGGACGGCGATCTGCGGAAGGGACTGGAGGAAATGTTCCGATTCGTGACCGAGAAGGGAACCACCCGCGATACGGTACAGGAGACCTTCCTGACCGAGCAGGGCTTCGCCTGCTCCCTCCGCCCCGTCCGTCCCATCCCTCAGGATGACGATTTCTTCGAGAACGTCTGGCGGGTGTATCGGGAAAATGGGAATATATACTGAGTAAATTCAAATTTTGAGATATTGTAGAATGAAAGGATAACACGATGATTCAAGATCTGCATTCTCATACCTATTACTCCCATTGCGGCAAGGATGATCCCCACTTGATGATCGAGGCCGCCATTGCCGGTGGTATCGAGCTGTTTGGGTTCAGCGACCACAATTACGGAATAGCTGCCAAGCGCCCCAACGAATTTCGCAAGGGGCAGGAGGGTGACTGTTATCGGGATTATTTCGATTATATCACCCTGCTGAAGGAAGAATATAAGGATCGCATCACCATCCTGCGCGGCATTGAGGTTCGCGTTTGGAAAAACGGCCAGGAGCTTCCCGACGATGCCGACGTGTCCTATTATGACTATGCCTTTATCGAATGTTTGGACTTCCCGGAAACGGTGGCAAACGGCGATCTTTTCGGCTATGCCAAACGACTCGGATGCCCTTGCGGTCTTGCCCATACCGATATGTTTCAGTATATCGAATCGATTGGCGAGGATCCCGAGACCTATTTCCGCAAGATGGCGGAGGCTGATATCTTCTGGGAGCTGAACGTCAACTACGACAGTATCCACGGTTGGCGGGAACACGAATACGTAACGCGCTTCTTTGCCGACAAGGAGCAGCAGGATATCGTCCGTCGCTCGGGCGTTAAGCTCAGTATCGGCTTTGATGGGCATAATATTGAGGACTATTTGCCCGAGCGGATACGTGATTTCTGCACGACGCTTGAGCGCTTGGGTTTGCCGATGGCCTTTTCTGAATTAAGACTTTAAGCAATGTATTTCGGAACGAAATCATGCCTTATCATGGATGTTTATCGTGAAGAGAAAGGAAAAAACGACTATGAACTTTATACCCGGACTTGTTTCCATCAGCTTCCGTGAGCTGAGCACCGAGGTCTTAATCCAACATGCCAAGGCAACCGGCCTTCAGGCTATCGAATGGGGCGGCGATGTTCATGTACCTACTGGCGATGCTGCCACGGCTGCCAAGGTGGCGGAAAGCATGAAAGCAGCAGGACTCACCACCACCGAGTACGGCTCCTATTATGAGATCGGTCAAAGCGATCCCGCCGATATCGACGGTGTCATCGCCTGTGCCAAGGCGCTCGGAACTGACATTGTCCGTGTGTGGGCCTATGTGAAAAATTATAGTGATTGTTCCCCCGAGGAGTACGCGAATGCTGTGGCCGATGCCAAGCGGATCTGCGATCTGGCACCCGATCTGCAATTTGGCCTTGAGTGCCACAACTGGACGCTGACCGAGGACTACCACGATGCTCTTCGGTATTTGCAGGACGTGGATCGCCCGAATTTTAAGATGTTCTGGCAACCCAATCAGTTCCGCACTCACGCCTACAATATCGAGGCCTGTGCCGCACTGCTTCCTTATATCGTGGCTGTCCATGTCTTCTCGTGGGAGGGTGTCGATAAGCAGACAAAGCAGGTAACCTTTTTCCCGTTGGACTACCATACAGACCGATGGACCGATTATCTGATGATCCTGCAAAATGCACCGGTAGAGCGTCTGCCGTTGATGCTGGAATTCATGCATGACGGACGAATTGAGTCCTTGTCCGATACGGCTAAGGCACTATTGGCTTGGCTGTCATAAGACGGCGTTCCTCCATTGAAAGCAAGAAAAGGAGTTTATACGATGAAAAAGGCAATTTATATTGGATTATCTTCTCAAGTTAATAGTGTGTATTCGGCAGAAGCTATGAAAACCTTGGACGAGGAGTTGATCTTTCCCCACGGCAATAAGACCTTTACCAAAGCGGAACTAAAGGATTTCGATTTGAAGGACGTCTCGTTCCTTTTCTCCACATGGGGGATGCCTGAATTGACCGAGGAGGAGATTGCTACTTATTTCCCTGTGTTGGAATGTGTTTTCTATGCCGCCGGCTCGGTGCAGGATTTTGCCAGACCCTTCCTCAATCGCGGCATCAAGGTATTCAGTGCATGGGCAGCCAACGGTGTCCCGGTAGCGGAAACCAGTTTGGCAGAGATCATACTCGCATCCAAGGGATTCTTCACCCGACTTCATATCCCCGCAAGCGGTGGTGTATTGGATGAAAGCTGGAAGGCTAATTTTCCGGGGAACTATCCCGGCAATTACGAGATTACGGTCGGCATCATCGGGGTCGGCATGATCGGATGCATGGTGATTGAGCGGATTCATCGTGTGCTTGAACATATTAGTATCCTTGTGTTCGATCCGTTCCTTTCTGATGAACGTGCCAAAGAATTGAAGGTCACAAAGTGTGATTTGCCAACGCTCTTTGCGCAGAGTGATGTTATCTCCAATCATCTTGCCGATAACGAAAAAACGAGAGGTATGCTCAATTACGATCTTCTCAGCCTAATGAAGGATACCGCTGTGTTTATCAATACCGGACGCGGTGCTCAGGTGGTGGAAGAGGATCTTGTACGGGCTCTCACCGAGGTACCGAGCCGTGCTGCGGTGCTGGACGTGACCTTCCCCGAGCCTTCTCCTGCGGGACATCCCTTCTACGACATGAAGAATGTTTATATTACGCCCCATATTGCAGGCTCTCTCGGCAATGAGGTTCACCGTATGGCCGACTATATGGTGGAGGAATACCGTCTCTATCGGGATGGTGAGCTAACACGGTATGAGGTTACACCCAAAATGCTTGAAACTATGGCTTGAAAGAAAGGAATTATGTCGATGAAAGTAAGAGATAAATTATGGCTGTTTGCCAGCCGCGCTCACGACGACGATATTTGGCTTGGAAAGGGTCGGACCAACCGCTTTTCTTGCTGGTCCCGTATCACACCCGCCGAGGGAGCGGCCATGCTGGATGTTCCAAATATCATTATGATCGTTTCGGACGGTATTCCGGTGCCGTATTCGGCCGATGCCTACGGATATATGGAGAGCTTCTGCCGCATGAAAAACGTGGTATGGAGTATTACAGGCTCATCCGGCTTCCGCGCAGGCAATGAAGAGCAATTTATTTGCCATCTTGCCGAAAAATACCCGAATGTCACCGGTGTTTTTGCCGACGATTTTCTCGGATCGGGATTGTGCGGCCACCAAAGTGATGAGGAAAAACGGCAGATGGTCTTAAACATTCGCCATACGCTTGACAAGGCGCCTCGCCCCTTGTCGATGTGGCTGACACTTTATACCAGAGATTTGGATGCCTGCGATCCTTCCCTCTACGGTTTGTTTGATTGCCTGTCACTGTGGACATGGAATTATCCTGAACTTGAAAAGCTTCCCGAACGCTTTGAGCAGATGGAACGACTTTTCCCGACACAGAAAAAATATCTTGGCATTTATCTGTTCGACTATCCTTCGGGTGAGCCGGTTCCCAATGAGTATATGAAGCTCCAGTGCGAATTCGGTTTGAAAATGCTTCAGGAGGGACGCGCTGACGGCATGATTTTCTTGACCAACTGTGTGATGGGAGTCGGTCTTCCCAGCGAATATTGGCTTCGCGATTGGATCGACCGCATAAAAAACATCGAGTTATAAATTTTTACGAAAGAAGTGTTATTATGGAAAAATTCATCCCCGTCGTGGTCATCAAGGAATTATCCGAGACCGACACGATCTTAACAGCCCTGAGGGGTGTGGGCATCAACTGTGCCGAGATCACCTTCCGTACTGCCTGTGCCGCCGAGGCGATTGCCTATGCGGTCAAGCATTACCCCGATGTGAGCATCGGTGCCGGAACGGTTATCAACGCCGATCAGTGCGAGGCAGCTTTGAAAGCGGGCGCACAGTTCATCGTCTCCCCCGGCCTGTCGGTTTCGGTAGCGAAGATCTGTAATGAAAGAAATATCCCCTATTATCCCGGCTGTGTAACGCCCACCGAGATCATGCAGGCGCTGGAGCTGGGAATCACCACCGTGAAATTCTTCCCCGCCAATATTTACGGAGGGCTTAAGGCCCTCAAGGCCCTGTCCGCTCCCTTCCCGCAGGTGAAGTTCATTCCCACGGGCGGTGTGGACAGAAGTAACATCGGCGAATTTCTGGCCTTTGATAAGGTGGCGGCCATCGGCGGCAGCTTCTTCGTGAAGGAAGCCCTCGAGGCCATGGAAAAGAAGGGAGAATAATCATGAGAGTCGTAACCTTTGGTGAAATTATGCTGCGGTTAGCTCCCAACGGCTATTACCGCTTCTTCCAGAACGATCAAATGCAGGCCACCTTCGGCGGCGGTGAGGCCAACGTGGCCGTCTCCCTTGCCAACTTCGGCCTTGACAGTGCCTACGTGACCAAGCTCCCCGACCATGCCATTGGGCAGGCGGCGGTAGACGCCCTCCGTTACTTCGGTGTCGATACCGATCAGATCGTCCGTGGCGGCGAGCGAGTGGGTATCTACTATCTCGAGAAGGGTGCTTCCCAGCGTGGCTCGGTCTGTATCTACGACCGTAAATATTCTGCTATCCAGATGGCAGAGCCCACCGACTTCGATTGGGACGCTATCTTTGAGGGCGCCGATTGGTTCCACTTCACCGGCATCACCCCCGCTCTCGGCGAGAACCTCGTACAAATCTGCAAGGAAGCCTGCGAGGCCGCCAAGAAGAGAGGCGTCAAGATCTCCTGTGACCTGAACTACCGCGGAAAGCTGTGGACGAGAGAGCAGGCAAGAGCCGCTATGACCGACCTATGCCAATACGTTGACGTCTGCATTTCCAATGAAGAGGATGCAAAGGACGTCTTCGGCATCGAAGCCGAGAACACCGACATCTACGGCGGTAAGCTGAACCACGAGGGCTACAAGAGCGTAGCCAAACAGCTTGCCAACAAGTTCGGCTTCGAGAAAGTGGCCATCACCCTCCGTTCCTCTATCTCGGCCAGCGATAACGATTGGGCAGCCATGCTCTACGATGGTGAGGGCTACTACTTCTCCAAATCCTACCGCCTCCACATCGTCGACCGCGTGGGCGGCGGCGATTCCTTCGGCGCGGGACTGATCTATTCATTCCTGACGGGTAAGAGCTCGGCACAGGCCATCGAGTTTGCCGTGGCTGCTTCGGCCCTCAAGCACAGTATCGAGGGCGACTTCAACCGTGTCAGCGTCAAGGAAGTGGAAAAGCTCGCCAAGGGCGACGGTAGCGGACGGGTGCAGCGGTAAGTTGAGAATGCTTCGTTCAATATAACGTTGTGTGTTATGCTGAGGAGACACGGATGAGAGTTTTACAAAAAGCAAAGGACAGAGATTTTATTATTTTGAATCTATCGGATCCACAGCTCAGCAATCAGGAATGGCAAGAAGGAAGAGAAGAAGGAAGAATTTTAACAAAAACCGTTACCTGCTTGATTAACATGGTAAAGCCTGATCTGATTACCATCAGCGGAGATCTTGCGTGGGCAGGGCACTATGAGTCTTACGAGCATCTTGCAGATCTTTTGGATGGCTTTGGTATTCCGTGGGCCCCGGTATTTGGCAATCACGATAATCAGGGCGGGGCGGAGCAAGTGGAAAAGGCGGCAGAGATTCTGCGTCAAAGAAAGCACTGCTTATTGGAACGCGGCGATCCCGCACTTGGTTACGGAAATTATGTCATTGGCATTGAGGAAGAAGGGCATTTACTTCATGCCCTTCTCCTGATGGATTCCCACGACCGAAAGCTTCGCAGTGAGGAAGAACCGCTGTACTGGGCCGAACTGATTCCCGAACAGTTTGTTTGGTATCGGGAGCAGATAGCGGCCCTGAAAGCGCTTGGAGCAAAGGAAACCTCCCTGATTTTCATATTCCGTTGTATACCTATCGGGATGCCTTTCACGCTGCCAAAAAGGAAACGGTAGACCGATTCGATATGGCACCGGAGGATGGGGCACAGGTCGGATGCTGGAACGAAGGCTATGAAGATTCCTTCGGCGTAGTCCTAAAAAAAGGATTTGGCGAATATCCCGACGGCATTTGCACCTATCCGGATGACAACGGTTTTTTTGATGAAATCCTGCAAAATGATAGCACTAAGCTGGTTCTTTGCGGACACGATCACAAAAACTCCCTGTCGGTTTGTTATCAAGGCGTTCGTCTGATGTATGGACTCAAAGCCGGTCCCGGATGTTACTGGGATGAACGATTAAACGGCGGTACCGTGCTTCGCATCGACTCCGATGGACATGTGATTGCTGAGCATAGCTTCTATGTCTTAAAGGATGCTTGAAACAGATATCTCATAACTTTGTTAATTTTCGAGCAAATTAAGGTGGTTTGTTTGTGAATATAAGGAGATCAGAATGATCTATCGAGTTGCTAATATTAAAGAAAAATCTCCTACCGTCGATGATACTATTTGGGAAAAGACGGAGTTAGGTCTGATTGAATGTCAGCCGTGGAATGGTTTTTGTCAAGCACCCCATACAACCTTCCGCGTGCTTCGCTATGCAGATGGCTTCAGCATTCTGATGCACAGCGAGGAGAAGAATCTCCGTGCTGAGGTGACTGAAGAGAATGGGGAGGTTTGCGAGGATAGCTGCATGGAAGTCTTTATAAAGCCGGACCTTCATGATGTGAATTATATAAACTTTGAAATCAATCCCAAGGGAGTGCTTCACCTTGGGTTGGGCAAGGATCGATACGGTCGGCTTCATCTCGAAGATCCGCGTGATATCTTTCACATTGAAACCCGGGCAAAGGATGGCGATTGGACACTGAAGTTTGATATTCCCGACACCTTTTTGCTTAGATATTTTAAACAGGTATCTCCAGTCTTTCGAGGAAATTTTTATAAGTGCGGCGATCTGACCGATCATCCGCACTATGCGACTTGGTCGCCGGTGTATACATCCGAGCCGGACTATCATCTGGCTGATTTCTTTGGACTGTTGATTGTTGAAGATGTGTGAGGACCTATGCGGACTTCTCCCGAAAAAACCGAGAAGAAATCGGTAATGACAAGAACAAAAGTACTCACCCTCGCCCTGCTTTGGGCGGGGGTATGTCTGCTTCTATCCCTTTTGGTGCGGCTCCCCGTTTTCTTCGCAGGAAGCCTGGCAGAAATCTTTAATCCGATGATCGGATCGATATTGGCGGCGTGGCAGGAGGCGTCAGTATCCATTCCGCCATGGCTTTTGCTCCCCTGCGGATTGATCTTGACAGTATGGGAAGGATTCTTGATTCACAAAAGCCGTAACAAAGCGCCCGTCCTCCGCATCGCGTGGATTCTTACGGGAATCCTGACGGGACTGATCCTGCTCATTGGATTCACCCTGCTCCTGCTTTGGAACAGTAAGATCAACGGCATCCCCGTATCGGTCATCGCCCGTATTCTCTGCGATCTGGCGAGCCGTTTGTAACGAGGTTTAGTATGAAGAAGCTGACAATTATTCTTTCCTTAGCACTTTTTCTTGCTGCTTGTGATAGGCCAGCCACGGGTGAACAGCCTATCTGGCAGATGGGCTATGGCATGAGGGAGCTGATCCCGGAGGATCCGGAAAGCAAAACTTATTACGTAGCCGGTTACCAAAACGACCACCCCGCTGTGGGTGTACTGGACTACCAACGTGTCAGGGCCGTCTATTTGGCAGCAGGCGACGAGGCGGCACTTCTGGTTGTGGTGGATTGTGTTGGTTTGTCCTCGGGGCAGGTTCAAGACATCCGAAGCGCTCTGCCGAAGCATCTTCGCAAGATCGCCCATGTGGTATCCACCCACACCCATGCAGGCATTGATACTCTTGGTTTGTGGGGACCGGTAGCCATCGATGGCAAGGATGAGGGCTTTCTACAGCAGCTTACCGAAAAGGCGGTCGAGGCGGCTGAGGAAGCCTACAAGACACGTTCCTTGGGACACCTCTATTATGGCGCCTCCACCGAAGGGATCGAGGAACTTCAACACGACTCCCGAACCCCCTATGTCTATGATAAGATCATCCATCAGCTCCGCTTTGCGCCACTTGACGGCGGAAACGGTATCCGTCTTCTGAATTACGCCGCTCATGCGGAGTCGCTTCGCTCGGAGAATGCCCTTATCAGCGCCGATTTTCCCGGCTATCTCTGTGATGCGGTCAAGCGGGAAAGTGGGGATGATGCCCTTTTTCTCCCCGCTGCGATCGGCGGCCTCATCATGACCAAGCGTCTCACCGATGAGCAGGGCAGGGAATATCCCGTCACCGAAAACGTGGTGAAAACAGGTGAGCTCTTAGCCTCGGCTGTCCTGTCGATTACCGACGAACGGGAGCTGGCCCCCTCTCTTCGTTGTCTCACCCAAACGGTTAATCTTCCCCTTGAGAATAAGGTCTTTATTGCTATGGGCGCCCTTGGTGTTCTGACAAACAAGATCCTTACGAAGGGAGAAGGAACATACGGCCTGTCGGTTGCGACCTCGGTCAGTCTCTTGCGGCTGGGAGATCTCACGGTAGTTTGTCTACCTGGGGAGCTGTTTCCCGAATTGGCTTACGGGGCAGGCGATGTCCTCGGCGTTACTGCCACCCTGAGGGAGATTCTCGGCGAGGATTTCCTTGTGATAGGTCTCTGTGACGATGAAGTGGGCTACATTGTTCCGCCCTCTGACTTTTTAGTTCACGAGACCGATCCCTATCTCTCAACCGTAACGGATGAAACAGGAGAAAACCACTACGAGGAAACCAATTCGGTGGGCTCCGAAACGGCAGAGCGGCTTCTGTCAGCAGTCGCGAAACTGAGGAAGCAAATTCATGACTGAGATAATCGGTTTTGATAATCGTAAATGAAGACAATCGTTTCTTCCAATTTGGATTTGTTGGTATACCGCGATAATGTAACGATGTTGCGGTATATACGGCAGAGACACGCTTATCCTTCCGATTGCTTTTTCGAGATTGCAATCAAGGAAGGAAACGATTTTGTTGTCGGATTTGATGCTCGTTTGCCGTCGGTCTTTTCCGACGAGGTATTGTGCAAGAAAGCCAAGTGCTTTTTGGAAATGCATGAGATTACTCCGCTTGATGATGTTATATTACGCAAAATTTAGAAGCGAGTAATTCTGTGCTATGTAAGAATGGTAAACACAAGCACAGTCCTATACCGCATATATCGGTATAGGACTGTGCTTGTGTTTTTTCATGCAAACTTTTTGGATATAGGTTGACAATATCCTAAAATTCGTGTATAATGTAATCAGATTGAGGCAATCATTTCTTAGGAGGTCAACATGAAACTGAATACCAATCAAATTGTTGCGATTTCCGAAGCCAATCAAAATTTTTCGCGAGTAGCCCGCATGGTTGAAAAGACGGGGGAAGTGTATATTTTTAAGAACAATAAGCCGAAATACAAGATCGTTGATCTTGAGCACGATACCACAATCGAGATGACGGATGACGAGAAAATAGACTTTGTTTCTCAACGAATTTTGAAGCAGTATCGCCGAGCGTTTGAGGAGCTTGCCAGATGATCAAGTTCAGTCGTGAAAAGGTATTGCTTCTCCATAAGTTGATTGCCGAGGAGACGGGCGGTGATGCCAACGTGCGGGATATTGCCCTTCTGGAGAGCGCATTGGAATCGGCATTTCAAACGTTTGACGGCAAGGAGCTGTATCCCACCAAGGAGGAAAAGGCCGCACGTATAGCATATGCCTTAATTGCCAATCATGCGTTTGTAGACGGTAACAAGCGAATCGGGATGTATGTGCTCCTCACCTTCCTCGAGGTAAATGGCATCCGCATTTATCCTTCGGTCGATGAGGTGGTAAGTGTTGGTTTGGCGGTAGCTTCCGGTGAGATGAAATACGAGCAACTATTACAGTGGATTTTTGAAAACGAATAAATGTCGTTGAGGCTCTCTTTGTCTGGTACAATATAAGCATAGCTGACTATACCAAATTACTTGACATAGGGCTACGCTTATATTGTACCAACAAAGAAGGGGGTATTTATGATGCCAAACATTAAGCCTGTATCCGATCTGCGCAACTACAATGAAGTTCTGCGCGATATCGCCGTTGGCGAACCCGTATTCCTTACCAAAAACGGTCGTGGCAGATACGCCATCGTCGATATGGAAGAATTTGAAAAGACGAAGGCAACATTCAAGCTGATGAGCGAGCTTGTAAAAGGAGAAGCGTTTGCTAAAGAAAAAGGGTATATTGATATCTCGGAGGTCGAAGCACTTCTGGGGGGGTAAAAAATGGCTAAAATCAATTTTACGCCCGATGCGCTTGGAGATATGAAGGAGATCAAAGCGTATGTCACGACGAGCTGTGCAGCGAGCAATCGGTAATCAACACGATGGAAACGATTACGAAGCGCATCCGTCAGCTCGGAACTTTTCCCGAAAGCGGTGCGCCGCTTTCCTCGATCATCGCTCTTGAAGTGCCGTGCCGCTTCCTTGTCTGCGGAAACGATACCGTGTTTTATAAAGTAGACGGTGACGAGGTACACATCATCCGTTTACTCTACGGCAAACGAAACTTTATGCGGATACTGTTCGGGAAGTTATACGACGAATAAAACGAATCGCCACTCTGTCGGGTGGCGATTTTCTTTTCCACTTTGACCATTGTGCCCAAGCAGGAAAGCACTATAAGCTCCCAATACCCTCGCGAATATGAAAGAAATCGAATCTCTGTTACCCTGTTGTATTATACCAGAGGTTTAACTGCTTTCATAGACGCAATTGGGGGGAGCATACGAAGGAGCAGGATAAGGTTCAATTTTCGGCGGAATTTTTCAGATATTTTGCGAAAAAGTATAAAATGCAATGGAAACAGTAGAAAATGCAATTCATTTAGAACAAAAAATGTGATATTATATTATTTACTTAGGAAATATTGTTGGTTTCTACCTAAAAAGTAATCTGTTGTTGGGACTTTCGTTTACCAACATGACAACAAAGGTTGCCAAAGGGACAAAAGGTGGTAACAAGACCTTGAGCAACGGTGCATGGTGCGTGGATGTCGGTTTATACTATTTGTTTTTTAGTTTTAGACGGTGGTGTGCCAATGATTTTTAAGTATTGTCGATAGAAGGATGAATAGTCCTTATAGCCGTATTTTTCAGCAGCTCCGTTAACATCCATTCCATTCAGTATATCGATATGCGCGGCGTGGATCTTCTTTTGATTAATGTAATGCTGTATTCCAACCCCCATAACGTTTGAAAAACAATTCTTGATATAGGATTTTGAAAAGCACAGCTCCTGTGAGAGAATCTCAACATTTAATTCGGATTCTAAATTTTTCGAAATATACGATGTGATGAGGGGAATAATCGATTGTTCGGAAGACAAATGCAAATTTTCCTTGTCAAAGGATGAGTAGCAGGCTAAGAGCAAAATCTCATTTATCAAATAATGTGAGGCTTCTTCAAAATCGGAAGGCGTATAGGTCTCATGATAAAAATCAAAATTGGAAAACATACGGCGCAATTTACTGGCTTGGGAAATGCTTTTGATAAAAGGCGGAATAAACAGTTTATTGATCCGTGCTTCGTCAATAAAGTTGTGGCTACAATTGATTACATAATTTTCATAGGTGTCGTTTGATTTTGGTGTGACAAAATGGTAAGAAAGCGAAGGAATGAAAACTAAATCGTAAGGTTGAAGCGAATAGTTTTGTCCGTCAATATTATAATCAACATTGCCGTTGATCAGTAAAAGAAGCTCGTAGTTCTCATGAAGGTGTCGTTCAAATTTTTCCTGTTGGGGGTGGTCTACGGAACAGTGTGAAATGTGGACATAATCTTTTTTGTTCGAATAATAAATAAACATTGTTTCGCTCCGTTCTTGAGATGAGTTTATTATACCACAGCGAAAATCGAAATGCAATATATATCGCCAAAAAAACAAAAAAATATTAATTTGTACTTTTTCTCTGCAAAAATATTATGTCGGTATCATGAATCAGTCTTGGAAGAGCATGATTCGATCGGTAACATAACAATCGTAATATACAACCAGCCAATTCGTATCAATATTAATAATCTTTCAATGGTTACAGGAGTGAAACAAGATAGTATGCAAAAGATCGATGCTACAAGAGTGTTTGGTACCAAGGATATCATGGCAGGATATTTCGGAATCGATAAGAAACTCGAAGACAACGTAACGGTTGTCGAGGGGATTGTCATGGCTTCTCGACTTCACGCTGTGCGAAGGAGCGCTACAATCAGAACAGAAAGAGAAATTGACGAATACCGCTATGACTTCGAAGATCCCTCTATCCTTGTTGGGGAATTTGATCGAAACGAACATGGCATAAGCTTCGGTCATGCAACGGGAAAAATCGAAAGCGGCATTCTTGTGGTGCAGGCTGCAGGACGAAGCGATAATTCGTGTGTATTTAATCCTCAGATTTTGTTTGCCGGTCTGGATCTTCCCGCCAAGGATTATAACAAGATCTCTTTCCGCATGAAACGGGATTTTCTGCCCAATGCTGATCCCGATGCAGAGCGTTCCGAAGTCGCAAAATTCTATTTTTCAACAAGCCTTTCGCAGCACTTTTCGGAGGATAAGTGCATTCGTGTAGATTTAAATGGATTTACCGACAATCTTACGGAGTGGTTTGATGTGGAAGTTGAGGCAGGAAATCATCCACAGTGGAGCGACGTGATTAACAGCCTTCGGTTTGATCCCACAAACAACAACGGTGTGTATTATTTGGATTACCTTGTTTTGTCGAAGAGTGATAAGATTGACGACACGCAGTGGTACGATGTGTATCTGGATTATGCTATTGAGAATTCTCTCATCGCGCTGGATACCTTCAAGCTCAGTGAGTATAACAGAAGTATCACGAGATATGAGCTTTTCGATTTGTTGATCAAAGCATTACCCGATGATTGCTATGCCCCGATCAATCGTATCAAGGGTATTCCCGACGTGTCAAGAGACTTGAAAAACGCCGATGCGTATCTTATGCTTTATAATGCCGGTATTTATCTTGGCGATGATAAGGGGTACTTGAATGGTGGCTCCGAGATCAAGATCGGGGAGGCTGCGGAGATCATCCAACGCATGGAGCATCCCGAAAACAGGATGAAGGGCGACAGTTCCTTCGATTGGTCAGCACAGAGCAGCGAATATGACATCGAATTTGATGATGACGGTTGTCTTGATGCGCTTGCCATCGAAGCGGAAAGCGTTGCGCTTGCCAACGGAGCACTTGTCATAAAATCCCTTGATGGCGGTGATGGTGCTCACATTGACATGACAAATATTAACCTCAAGGCCAAGAACTTTTTCAAGCTGAGGGTAAGAATGAAGGCTGAGTTTGCTTCTGACGTTCATGCCGCAAACTTCGGCTTCTATTTCAGTACCTCGGAGGATGATACATTCATCGATGCCCGATCCATCCACGATAACTATATTGAAAACAGCTATGTGGATCCCGCAGGCTGGTATGTTATCGAGATGTATTTGTGTGAGCAGCGTTTCTGGAAAGGAACCATTACGGCTCTCCGTTTTGTTCCTTCCGATCAAAGCGGAACCTACACCATCGATTATATCCGACTGATAAAACGCGATGCGCTTTTTAACGCTTCTCACGAAGAACTGATTTCCCAGGGTTATACCTCGTATGGTATGCTTCACGATAACGGCTTCGAAAACGGTTTTGTGGTAAGTCATTATCAGCATAAGCCCATAGACCGCAACGAGCGTGTTTGGAACGATTATGTGGAGAGCGGAAAGAAGCCCGATTGGGATCTTATGTCACTTTGGGCGCTGCATGATCTGTGGGACAACCGTGATTATACCGTCGATAAGTATACATTGGCGGATAAAATCGGAATCAATACGGTCGTGTATGATCCGGAGGAAAAGTCGCTTTCCTTGAGACTCAATGCAACCAAGGTTTATAACGGAGCACCGCACGACCGGAAAACATTCAGCTGGTGGCCTCATCTTCTGATCAATCAAGAGTATGTGACCTATCCCGTTGACAAGGTTAAGAACTCGGCCGCGGCAGATCGAATTTTTGTAGATCTGGATATGCGAGTGACGGATTTCAAGAACACAACCAATCCCGAGGGCTCTAACTCATGTGCGTACCTGTTGTTCTTCTACTTCATCACGGATAAAGCCCCGAATCAAAAGATTTGGTTTGGTATTACGCTGTTCAATAACATTGCGGTGGTTGATAAAAGAGTTCCCGATTGGGTTCCCGATTCGGCGGCTCGTCAGTATATTTACGCACTGCCCATGGCCATCGTTTACGACGGTCTTGAAAATTCCTTCATTCCCGAGCCGGATCGGGTCGTTTCGGGCGATGAATGGAAGCACGTTCGTGTGGATATTACCGATCAGATCAATCGTTGCATTGAATGGGCAAACCGCGACAAAGCCTTTGGCTACGGCTTGAATTTGACAAAAGAGGATATGTACTTCGGCGGTTGTAATATCGGGTTTGAAATCCATGGAAATTACGACTGTACCGTTGAAGTGAAAAACCTCAATATGATTTCTTATAACAAGGTTGGAGGACAAAATGAAAACGCTGAATCTTGAACAACATCGTGCGAGAATCCAAAATTTGCGAGATGCGCGAAAGAGTATCAAAAAGCATACGCGGGAGCTTCGCATACACGACTATCTGCCCGGCCAGATCATCTACTATCTTGGAGATTATCCCGCCAAGATGAGCATCAAACCCACCGAGTATGATTTTAATCTGCTCAAATCCTATGCCGAGAACGGTGTGGACATGATCCAGGTTCACGAGGAATGGAACGATACGATCGAAAGGTACGGCTCAGATAAATACCACAGTTGCGATCATGAGGGTATGCTGGAGTTCGTGGAGCTTTGTCATTATTTTGGTATCAAGATCATCCCGTACTGCTCTGCCAGCTATATTCATGAGGGATCTAAGCACTATCAAGAGAACTTTTCGCGCGGTCATGCCGGTTGCGTGGATATGCACTATAAGTACCGCGAAGGCTGGGCGGGCAGTGAATATTGGCGTAATTTCATCATTCCCCGTACCTTTAACATTATGGATACCTACGGCTTCGACGGCATTTTCAATGATTGGGGTTATGATTGGGATGTCAGTACTTATAAGCAGATCCCGCCAGATCGTCGTAATTATGAGCTTGGCGGCTTGGATCGTTACGATCCCGAGGCAGAGGATCTCATCCACATTCTCTATGACGGCGTGAAATCCCGCGGAGGCATTTATAAAATGCACGTAGGAGAATACAACAGTGCACCTGTCCGTTGGAAGTGCTATGACTATCTTTGGGTAGGTGAAGGTAATTTCTCCGCTAAATACGGCGGCGGCAAGATGCTTGAGCCTTACCTTGTCCCCTGTCCCGATAAGCCTCGTCTGACCAACTGGGGAGCCGAGCGCTTTGATGCCGATGCTTATTTTGCCGCGACGATTCCCTTTGTTCAGTTCCCCCTCCTGACACACGGCCGTCCCACCATGGGACGTTGTATTGATGTGCCGGGTGTCACGCAGTATAATACGACCCAAGAGGATCGTCTTTATCACTACTTTAAGAAGGTACGCGACTTTGCAGACGCCCATCCCAACGGGCCGTACGTGTACAGCGAATGGTCGCAGATCCCCGATGATGTAGAGGACTATCCCAGATGGAGCCGCTATCTGGCGCTCTATAAGGAAATGACTGAGGATCAGACGGTTGCCTTTATGGAAATCCGTGAATCGGATGACATTTTGTCGGAGATTCCCGATAACGTCTTTGTTACCGAATTTGTTAACGAAGAACGCTATATGGTCGTTTCCAACATGACCGATCAGCCCTACATCCTCCGCTTGAAGGAGCGCTGGTACGACCGTGTGGGAGAAGGCACCTTTGATACCTTCGCGGTTCCCTCTAAACGGATTCTCTTTTTGAGAAAGCCTCAGAATTTAGCAAGAAAGGGCGAAGTATGATGCGTATTTTAACTTTAGAGGAGCATCGCCGGCGCATTGATAATCTGCGCCGTGTAGCTCGGAATACCAAACAATGTGCGCGGGATTGGCGCATTCATGACTATCTGCCCGGTCAGGTAACCTACTATCTCGGTGATTATCCGGCACTGATGAGTATTACCCCTACCGAGTACGACTATAACCTGTTGAAGTCATATGCCGAGAACGGTGTCGGTTTGATTCAGGTTCATGAGGAATGGAACGATACCATCGAGAAATACGGTTCCGACAAGTGGCATAGCTGCGATCATGAGGGCATGGTAAAGTTTATTGATCTGTGCCACCATTTCGGTATCAAGATCATCCCTTACTGCTCGTCCAGCTACATCCACGAGGGATCTAAACATTATCAGGAAAATTTCTCTCGCAGTCATGGCGGCTGTGTGGATATGCACTATAAGTATCGCTACGGTTGGGCAGGAAGCGAGTACTGGCGTAATTTCATTCTTCCCAAGACCTTTGGCATCTTGGATACCTATGAGTTTGACGGTATCTATAATGACTGGGGCTATGACTGGGAACTGAGTGAGTTCCTTACGGTTCCCGAGAATCGTCGGAACTGCGATATTGAGCCGCTGGAGCGTTACGATCCCGAGGCCGAGGATCTGATCCATATGCTGTACAGCGGTGTTAAGGATCGCGGCGGTATCTACAAATTGCACGTGGGCGGTAATACGCGAGGATTCGTTCGCGGTAAGTATTATGACTACCTTTGGATTGGAGAGGGTGAGTTTTCGACCGATTGCGGAAAGGGAAAAATGTACGAGCCGTACGTGATCCCCTGTCCCGACAAGCCGCGTCTCACACGGTACGGAAAAGAGTCCTTTGATTTTGAACGCTTCTTTGCCATGACGATTCCCTTTGTTCAGTTCCCGTTGTTGGCACACGGCCGTCCTACCATGGGACGTTGCATTGATGTGCCGGGCGTGAAGCAGTACAAAACCACCGAGCCGGATCGCTTATACCAGTATTTCAAACGGGTGCGGGATTATGCCGATGTCCATCCCAATGGTCCGTACGTGTATAGTGAGTGGTCTCAGATTCCCGACGATCCCAACGATTATACCGTATGGTGCCGCTACCTTGGCTTGTATAAGCCGATGGTAGAGGATGAATCGGTGGTGCACATGGATATTCGGGAAACCGATGCGGTTTTGTCACCGATTCCTAAGGCAGTGTATCTTTCGCAGTTTACCAACACGGAGGACTATATGGTCGTGTCCAATATGACCGATCAGCCCTATGAGTTGGTACTGCGTGATACATGGCAGGATCGTGTTTCGGGCGAGGTTGGCACTCGCTTTACCGTTCCTGTCAATCGGATGCTGTTTTTGATCCGATCTTCCGATTCGTCGGTGCAAAATGCGTAAGGAGGTTAAGAGAAACCCATGAAAATTGCGGCGCAAATTGTCGGATTGGCCGGCATCGTCTGCTCGCTTCTTTCCTTCCAGCAAAAGGAAAGAAAGCACGTGATGCTGTTCCAAATGACGTCAAGTGCATTATTTTGTATTCAATTGTTTATGGTTGGCGCGATAACAGGCGGTTGTGTGGATTCCATATCCTTTGTTCGGACGGCTGTCTTCTCGCAAAATGATAAGAAATGGGCATCGTCCCCTATTTGGCTTGGTGTTTTCATCGTGGCCATGATCGCTACCGGTATTTTGACATGGCAGGACGGATGGAGCATTCTGCCCATCATCGGCTCGATTCTTTCGACGATAGCCTTGTGGATGAAGAAATCCAGCCATATTCGCATTATTTCGCTGTTTGTCGGTCCCTGTTGGCTGATTTATAATTTGATTCACGGTGCCTATACCGGTGCTTTGAACGAGGTTTTGGCGATGACTTCTATCGTGATCGGTATGGTTCGCCACGATATCAAACGAAACTCTAAAGCAGAATCCTAATTCATAAAAAATATATCGGAGGAAAGAATTATGTCGAATCCTATTAAAGTCGGAGTTGTTGGTTTGGGAAGAATCGGAATGTCGGTTCACAGAGAGTGCCTCAAGGAGCGTCCCGATAAGTTTACCGTTG
>ERZ827168.1474-NODE-1474-length-32103-cov-5.586370_pt1 | contig 32103 bp, 28 predicted proteins | sample MGYA00519868_ERZ827168 | MGnify/ENA primary metagenome ERZ827168 (study PRJEB31778, sample SAMEA3449271) | human gut metagenome | biome: human gut; feature: human-associated habitat; material: faeces | place: United Kingdom | collected 2010/2012 ...
AGACGAACTGGACGTTCGACTTGATCGTGTTCCTGTCGACCTTCTCCGGGTCGATGTTCTTGAGGAAGTAGTTGTAGGCGCGGATGATGGCCGAGGTGCCCTCGATGGGCTCGCAGCCCGTGGCGCTGACGACCTTCTCGAAATCCTGCCGGTCGTACTTGCCGTGTCTCAAGGCGACTTCGCCGGTCTCCAGGACGAAATCTCGTTCGAACAGCCTATCGGCGTCGATTCTCGCGCAAAGCGCCTTGAAGAAGATGACCATGGTCGTGAGGCGTTGCTGCCCGTCGATGACGGTGCGAACCTCGGACACCTCAGACCAGGTGTTGCCGGAGGAGGCCTGCTTCAGGATGATGGAGCCAAGGAAATAGGGTCGCTTCGAGGCTGTGACGAACTCCATGTCGCCGAGGAAGCGCTCCCATTGCTCCTCTCCCCAAACGTACGCGCGCTGGTAGAAAGGTATTTCGAGCAGGCGCGATCCGTTGAACACGCCGCTTATCGTAGACTTTCCTGCATCCATCCTTAAAGCCCTATCTTTCCTTCGCAGTTGTTACTTATGAGCCAATATCGTCAGTGCGCCGTTCGGCCTCTTAGTATCCCAGGCTCTTGGCATCTTCTCCCAGCAGGCGCTCGAAGACGATACGCAGGTCCTCGTCATCGAGGTAGCCGCCCTCAAGGCAGCCGCGGTCGATGGCGTCGAGCATCGTCTGCTCCTTCTCCTTCAAGCGGTCGTAGATCACGGCGTCGAGGGATAGCTCCCTGCCGTCGCGCATGAACTTCTCGCGCATGAAGTAGTAGCGCGTCTTCTGGTCGTCGGGCAGGCCCAGACGGTGTATGCGGTCCTTTGACTGCAGCAGGTGCACCAGGTTGTAGCTGTACTCGAAGTACACCGCGTCGTGGCAGACGCTGTGCAGAGAGACCGACTCGGCAAGCGTCTGCGGGTTGGTCACGAGCACCCTGAAGCGCCCCGCGCGGAAGTCGTCCAGAATCTCGCGTCTCTCTTCCTGTGGCGTGGCGCCGTAGATCGCCTCGGCGGGAATCCCCATAGCGGCAAGGTCGCGGCGGAGGTTGCTGATGCTGCGTACGAAGATGCACCATACTATGACGGGGCGGCCTTCGGCGACGATGCGCTCCACGAGCCGCTCGCACGCCACGAGCTTCGAGCTCGGGCGGCTTCGCTCGATGACCTCGTAGAACGTCTGCGAGAAGTCGACGTAGTCGATATCCGAGTAGTCATCGCCGACCTGGTCGAGCACGTACTCGAGGTCGCCTGGGTCCACTGCAGAGCAGAGCATCTCGGGGTCGCTCTCGAGCTGCAGGGTGCGTATGATCCTCGCGAGCGCGTTGGGGCAAGACGCGTACAGGACTCGCAGCAATTTGTCCTCATCGGGCGTCGCCTCGACCTCCACGATCTCGTCGGGCTCTGGGTGCGGCACGCCGAGCTCGTCCTTGTTCGTTCGGCAGAAGAAGGGCGCCAGGCTGTCGTTGAGGCTTGCCTGGAGGTCCGCATCGGGCGCGCGGAGCTCGCCCGGCTCGTAGCCGAAGAACGTGTCGTAGTCCTCGGGGTACAGGATGTGCAGCAGGTTGTAGATGTCCTGGTAGGTGTTCGGGATGGGCGTTCCCGTAAGGGCGATCACGAACTTCGCGCCGTCGGCCGCCTCGAGCGCGGCTTCCGCGCGCCTGCCGCCGATGGCCTTCACCCGGTGCACCTCGTCGAAGACGAGCAGGGTCTGGTCGGGGATGATGGCATGCAGCTCCCGCACGTAGCCCGAGAGCGACTCGTAGTTGAACGTGAACAGGTTGCACGCGCCGCTGTCGAGCGACAGCGCGTTGCGCCTGCGCTCGGTCGACATCGCCGCTATGGCGGGGTCTCCCAGCGAGAAGCAACGCAGCGGCAGCTTATCCCCGAAGGTGGCGACCCACTCCTTCTCCCACGACTCGAAGCCGTTCTTGGGGCAAACCACCACGATGCGGCGTGCGAGCCCCAAATGGCGAAGGTAGGCGAACACGCCGAGCACCGTCGCGGTCTTGCCGGCGCCGGGCACCGAGAAGTCGGCCGCGCGCCCAACCGTCGCCATGAAGAAGGCGTCGAGCATCTGCCGGTCGCGCAGGGGACGCACCATCGACGCGTTCACCACGTCGCGGAACTCCCGGAAGCGCGGCCCCAGCTGGGTGTCGTCGGCGATGCCCTCGGCGGTCTGCGCCTTGATGGCCAACCCCACCTCGGAGCGCTCGCGGATGTAGGTCTCGCCGGCGTTCACGAAGGCGCCGAAGCTCGGGTCAACCGCGATCTCGACGCCGTGGCCGTCGGCCTCCATGATCGCCTCGAGCATGTCCTGGCACTCGCGAAGGCCCATGCCGCCGTCGAGTAGGATGCGGTCGCGATCGGTGCCGTCGACGGCGCTCGCCGGGTAGTACAGCCAGGCGCGCCATGCGGCCGAGGCCATGAACGAGGCGATGTCTTGCCCCTCGATGCGCAGGTACATGCCGGGGCGCGCCTCGTCGTAGCAGACGACGGCCCTAGGCGCGCTCATCGATCTCACCGATCAGCTCTTCCACCTTGTCGGCGACGGCAACGAGGTTGCGGCGCACCTTCTCGAGCTCGTCGGGTCCCAGCACGTCGAGCATCTCGGGAAGAATCTTCTCGAGCTCGGAGAGGCAGTCGGCGGATTTCTTGGCGGGCGTGTCCATGAGCTTGACGCGGCGCACGGTCTCCCTTGCGCGGTCGCCTGCGCGCTTGAAGCCGTCGACGAGGTTGCCGTCCGAGCGCAGCTCGCTCACCTTCTCGCGCGTGAGGGCGTCGGGACCCATCTTCTCGAGGAGCTCGGACATGGCCTGCAGCTCGGCGGCCTTGAAGTCGGCCTCCGCATCCGTGCCTGCCACGCTGCCGAAGTCTCTCACGTATCGGGTGATGTCGCCCTCGGGCTGCACCACCATGTTGGCGAACATGAGCCGTTTGACAAGCTGTTTGTCGCGCCTGTTGTCGTACTTCTTCAGCACGCGGCTGAACTCGCCCAAGGGGCCATCAACCTTGAGGGCGCGGGCGAGGTGGTACTGCTCGGGGGCCTGGCAGAATTCGAGGAACTCCTCCATGTACTGGGCGCGGTCGACGAGTTTTTTCACCTCCGCCTCGGTCATGCCCGTCGCGTTGCCGTACTCCGCAGGGGTTATGAGGTGGTTCTTAACCACGTCGCGGTATACGCCGACGAGGCGGTCGACGGGATCGTACGCCACCTTCTCCTCTTCGCCGATTTGGATGGCGAGCTCGAGCAGTTTGATGCGCTTGGGGTCGCTGCCTGTGGCGTCGTCGAGGATGGCGGCCTCGAACCAGCCCGCCTCGTTGTTCGCCCGCGCGAGGCGGCGGACGCAGGTCAGGCGTCGGTTGCCGTCGATGACGCGTCCGTCGTTGAGCACGATGCCCGGCCTAAGCTGGCCGCGAAGGGCGATGCTCTTCTCGGTCTTCCTGAGCGCGCCGGGGTTGCTCTCGACGATGAAGTCCTCGATGACGCCGTTGTACTCGTCGCGGCCAAGGGCGAGCAGATCCGCGCCCTGCGCGGAGTTGTACTCGCTTACCCAAGTGGCGATGCGGTCGTTCTGGTCGTTGTAGAACAGAAGGTCGCACTTGATGCGGTAGATGTCGAAGTCGCGCGTCACGTTGTCGATGGAGTGCTTCTCCTTGCGACCCGTCGGCAGGACGTTGCCAGTCGCGATCCCTTCCTCAAGCAAGCTCATTTCGTGCCTCCTTCTTCCATGCCTCCATGGATGAGTAATATGCGTCCCCGATGTCGTCGTAGTAGACGTCGGAGTTGTAAATGGTCGTCGTCAGAAGCGGTGCCGGGCACGTGATGCCCAGATCGTTTGCGAGCAGTCTCGGCAGGTCATCGCGCTCGATTCCCTCATGGTGGGCGACGATCCACTCGATGAGGTCGGCTGCGGAAAGCCGCCCCTCGCCTCCGGCGACGAACACCTTGGTTCCGGCGAGCGTGCAGCTGCGCAGGAGCCCTCCCGCGTCGAGCAGTCCCTCGTAGAAGTCGTCGGGCATGTCCAGCCCGTACAGCGGATGCGGAGTGGCGCCGCCCGCGCGCAGGCTCGCCACGGTGAAGGGCTCGCCTTCGGGCGCATCCACGCTCACCGCGGGCGCGTACGACTCGATGTCCGCCATGCGCGCGCCTAGCACGTCGTGCAGCCGCGAGAACGAGATGTAGCTGTCGCCCTCGTAGAGAAGTAAGCGGTGGTCCGAAAGCGCTTGGCGCAGCACCTGGCGGAAGGCGGGGTGCTGCCACACGGCGTTCTCGAAGCCGGCGTCGCCCTTCGCGAAAGACGGATGCTCGGCCAGCAGCCGCGTGAAGTGGTCGTTCGGGGTGCTCCCTTCTCGGAAGAGCAAGCCGCGGTCCTCGTAGTAGCCCGCATCCTCGATGCCGCGGTCGAGCGCTTCGGGCGGATCGTCGGGAAACTCGAAGGCGAAGCGCCGACGCACGAGGCCTTCGTCACAGATGCGGCCGGCAAGCTCCCGGGCAAGGAAGCCCTCGAGGGTGGGTGCCTCGCGCTCGGTGTCGTGCGCTACGGGCACATCCGCACGGGAGGCCGGGGCGCCCGTCGGGCATTCAGCGACCTCGACGCCAAGCCACTCCGAGAAGCTCACGTCCGCGGGCTCGGCGAACAGGTCGAGCCATATCGCGGCGATGCCTGCGCTGAAGCCGTATTCGCGCTCGTAGGCTTTCGCGGCGACGTTTCTGGGCTCGTCCGCATGGCGCTCGGCGAAGGCGCGCACCTGACGGCGGCGGTCGACCTTGCCGAACCCGACAGAGAGGTGGTCGCCCAGGGTGACGCCCTCGTCTGCGTTCCAGAAGACCTGCTTCAGCTCATCGTAGAGAGCGATGGGCGTGGTGATCCCCGCGCGCCTCAGTTCGTTGCGCGAGGCGCGGAAGACCAGGCGGGCGCACAGCTCGGCGCCGTCCCGCCGCACGGCATCAGCTGCCGCGCGCGCCGCCTCCGCACGTCCGCCCTGCCGGCTGTCGACTACTTCCGCCACGCGCTACGCCTCGCCCAGCTTGGGCCCGAAGACGCGCTCGACATAGGCGTCAAGCGTGCCCTCCTTGGCAAGCTCCGCGGAGTCCGCGAGTTCGAAGTTCGAGTCGCAACCCTGGCCGACCTCGTCGTGGAAGCCCAGGATGAAGTGCGTGGCGATCTCGTAGATGATCTTGGTGGGCGCGATGCCGAACACCTGGTGTTCCAGGATGTGGTCCAGGCGCTCGCGGTCATCCGGGAAGGCGGCCTTCATGCCCTCGCTTCGGTACAGACGCTTGACGATCTCGGTGATGTAGAGGCCCGACTTCATGTACAGGTCGGCGAAGGTATGGCTCGGGTCGTCGAAGCAGCCTGGGTTCTCCTTCTCGAAGAGGTCCACCATCTCGACCACGACGTTGCGCGGCGTGAAGATCTGGTTGGTCTTCTGGGGCGGCACGTAGTCGAAGATGTCCTCCGTCTGGGTCTCGTCGAAGTAGTTGGCTAGGCGTTCGCGCAGCTTGATGAACTCGCTTACGGAATCGTTGAACACCACCTCGTCGAAGAGGTGCCCGACGAAGTGCTTAACCTCGCCAGTCTTGGTGTCGGTGTAGTCACCGCCATCGCGCAGGAAACGGAACTCGTCCACGGTGATGCTCGTGACGTCCTGGAAAACGTCGGAGGGAATCACGGTGTCGAAGTTCGCGAGCGTCGTGCCTTCCTCGCCGTAGGCCATTAGGAACGACGGGATGGTGCGCGAGAAGCCGCGCAGGTGGGCGCGAACATTGTCCTCGATGCCCTGCTTCTCGTCTTCCTTCTTCGCCGTCTCCACCTCGCGCACTACGGTCTCGCCGGCGCTCTGCACGAGCTCCTCGCGGGAGTCCTCGAGCTTCTGGGCGAGCGCCCGGAACGCCTCTGCCTTTTGCTCGTCATGGCGCTGGTTCACCTCGGCGCGTTCGGTCTCGCTTGTCGCCGCCTTGAGCTCGTCCTTGCGCGACTGCTCGATGCGGCGCGCCTGGATCTGGTAGTCGCCGACCTGGCGGTTGAGTTGGATGTCGGCATCTGCCTGGACCTTGCGCTCGATCTGCTGCTGCTGGCGCGGCTTGAGCTCGCTGCCGTAGCTCTCCTTGGCGGCCTGAACCAAAGGCGCGGTCACGCTCTGCTTGAAGGCCTCCTTGAGGTTGTCGAGCATCGCCCTGTCGTCGTCATTGGCCTCGTGCGCCTTCGCTATGTCGTCCACATGGCTCGAGAATTCAACGGCGATGTCGCCGTAGACCTTCGGCCCGAAGATGTCCGCCGCCTTGCCTACGACCTGCTCGTCGGGGATCTCCACCTCGCCTTCGTCGTTGATGGAGAGCTCGTCAGCCGTGCCCTTGTCAATCTCGACCTTGTTCTTCTCGGCGTTCTGCGCCTTGCCCTGCTCATAGGGGTCGAAGCGCTGGATGATCTCCACGACCTCTGCCGGCGCGCGGAAGACGCTCGCGATGTTCTGGAACAGGAAGTTACTCATGAAGCCGCGCTTGACCACTTCGCGGGCGTGGATGCGCCTCGGCACGCTGAGCACCTGCTCGGCATCGAGCTCGACCATCTGGCCCTCATCGTCCTCGCCATAGACGGGGAAGAAGTTCAGCAGCTGGCGGATGTGGCGCTCGCGCGTCTCCACGTCGCCGCCGCCGCGCGCGGTCTCGCCGTACAGGTCGTTGGCGAACTGCTCGAAGATGGTGAGCGTGCGCGCCGGGTCGAAGTCGAAGACGTAGGCATTCTCCTTGCGCGCGTAGTTGCCGCCGCCCAGGTCGAATAGGCACGGGTTCTGGCTGCGGAAGGCCGCCTGCATGTACAGTGCGGGGCTCGCCATGTTCGAGAGCATGAGCACGGCGGTCCACTCCGGCACGCTCACGCCCGTGGTGAGCTGGCCGACCGAAAGGGTGATGGTCCTGTCGTGGTCCTTGATCGCGCGGCGCACCTTGTCGAGCGACTTCTCGTTCTCGTCGTCGGCATCGATCTTGCCGTCGCCGGCGGCAAGCACCACCTCGTAGTCCCCGAAGATGGGGTGCGCCTTCAGCTTCTTGGCGAGCGCGCGGGCGGAGTCGACGCGGTTGAGCATCCAGAACGTGTGGCGCAGCTCGTCGCGCAGCTCGGGCGTCGAGAACGGGAACTTCTCCTGCGTGGTGAGCGCGTCGAGGAACTTGTCCACGTCGGCGTCATGCACGAAGCTGCCGTTCTGCTTGGTCGAGAAGAACTCGTTGAGGTCGAAGGCGAACTCGGTCTGCTCGCCTTCGATCTCCATGCCGCCGCGGGCCTCCTGCTCGACGATGTCGCTCATCTGGTAGGTGAGCAGGTTGAGCTTGGGGAGGTTGGCGTAGGGGTTCGGCTGCTCGGAGTCGGCAGGCCAGTCGCGCTTGGCCTGTTGCTCGTCGGCGTATGTCCAGTTGTAGATGGCGTCGTCGGCGAACTTCTCATTGGCGATGGCCTTGAAGGGCGTGCCTGAGAGGTGCAGCGTGAAGCGGCGCTTGATATGGTCGAACGCCACGTCGGTCTTGAAGGTGTCCACGCCCTCGTGCGCCTCGTCGATGATGAGCACGTCCCAGGTGAGGTCGGCAACCTCGTCGAGCTTATGGTAGATGCCGCCGAAGCGGATGGAGCCCTTGAGGTCCTGAAGGCTCACAAACTCGATGAATCCCTTTGGGCCATCCGGATCGTTGCGGATGGCGCGCAGGTACTCCTCGCGGCTGAGGCAGTAGGGCTTGCCGGCCAGGGCGTCCACGCCGCTGATGAAGCGGTAGCCGCCCTCTACCCCAACGAACTTCACGTAGTCGTCGTACCAAGAATTGGCAATGGCGGGGCGGTTGGTGACGATGAGCACCTTCTGCGCGCCGATGCTGCGGCACAGGTCGTATGCGGTGAGCGTCTTGCCGAAGCGCGGCTTGGCGTTCCACAGGAACTCGCCGCCGCGCGCGCCACCCTCGTCCCAGTGGGCGCGGGCGAAGGCGGCCGTTTGCTCCACTGCGCGCTGCTGCTCGGCGCGCAGTGTGTAAGAGGCGGCACCGGGCGTATCCAGCACGCCGTCGGTGTCGCGGAACCGGTAGAACTGCTGGTGCGACTCCTCGCCGCTGATTTTGAACCATTCCTTCTTGGGTTCGCGCTCGATGCCCTGCTTCTCGAGGTAGGCGTGGAAGTCGGTGTCATGGAACGTGCCCGCACGGTGTTCCCACGTGGCGTTGCCACTCCACTCCAGGTGCCACTGAACGTCGGCGGTGTGCGTTTGCTGTTTGATTCGCTCGCGCACGTCCTGCTCGGTGTAGCCGATCTTGGTCCAGCCGTCATGACGAGGGATCTCGGGCGTGGTGTAGGCGTATATCTGCGGCAGCGCCGGGCGCGAGGTCTTGACGAGATCGCTGATGTCAGTGAAGGCCATGGCTAGTCCATCTCCTTCACATGGGATTCGATGAAGTCAATTTCGTCCTGGGAGAGGCCGTACTTGCGGTAGAGCTGCCGGTCGATGTCGGCCACGGACTGCGACCAGTCGATGTCGGAGTTAGAGGTAAAGTCCTGGAGAGGGACGTAGGCCCATTTCTCAGGCGTATTATGCTGCGTTATTTTTAAAATACCGAGCAATGTACGAGCGAACTTAGTCTTGATGTACTTCATTATTGCCTTGGCATCATCAATTTCATCGCATGCACCTATGCCCATGAATGACTGTGTGTACCCGATAAGGGGTTCCCCGATAAGGGGGGTGGATAGTACTTCCCCTATGGCTCCCGATCCATTCGCCATTGGCAAAATAACCTTATATTTTGTTAGGTTTCCGTTGTCTTCAACGTACTTTCTTTGTATCCACCTATACCTGCGTTTGTTACCGGTTAGAAGGCCGACAATTTGTATAGAGTCATCACCCTGCTTTTCGTCGCTGAAGCAGTTTAATTTATTAAAAGAGCTGGTCACGATTCGACGTTCTTTGCCATTGCTGCTGATCGACTCGCGTGCTTCAGGGTAATCCTCGTAGAGTGCAGCAAGGTCGAAACGGTTCTGAAGGTACATAACATCAGAAAGCAAGCCCTGTTTAGCAAGCCATGGTGAGACTTTTAATTGAATAGAGCGCAGCTCGTTGTAGGGTGAAAAAACGCCAATAGGCCCAAGTACCTTACCACCTTCCCAATACGTAACTGCAACTCCGCCCTTGATGTCAGTGTTTGGGAATACCGTGTCGCTCTTTTGCTGGTAGTCGACGACCTTTAGATGCGGGTCGTCAAGCATCTTACGGTTCCAGTCCTTGGGAGTTTTCCCCGCATTAAAGAGGAAGCGTGCTGGCGTAATAAGTTCGGTTCGCTCGGAAACCTTGTAGGCCTCGTCAATAAAATAGTTATATATCGGCTTATCGCTCGTGCCTTCAACTGTTTCCTGGTACGGCGGATTGCCGATTACCGCATAGAACTTCTTTCCCATAGCTGCTGCCTTACCTTTCAATGTGGCGAACTCGAAGGGCTCGCCGTTCTGCCAGTCGTATATCACACAGAGGGGAACTGTTTCTCTCGGTTCCTCTTCTTTGGTCTCTTCGGTTGTCTCGTCGGGGAATACGACATCGAACAGGTCGAAAAGCGACGGTTGTATCGGTTCCGGCTCGGGTTCCTCGAACGTCCCCAGGGTCGATTCCACCTCGGCGCCCATCTTGTTGGTGGGCACGGCGTCGGTGAAGCCGTTCATCTGCCAGAAGTTCCAGGATACGATCCATGCCGCCTGTTCGAGCTCATCCTGCTCGGGGTTCGACCCCCAGCGGTCGCGGAGGTGTTCTGCAAACGTCTCGAGCACGTTGATGCGAGCGATGAGCAGGTTGTCGCCCTGGTACTCGAAGCCATATGTCGCACGCAGCGCATCGAGGGCTCGACGCACCCACTCCTTGCGAGTCTTGGTCTTCTCGGTCACGACGCGAAGCTTGCGGTCTAGGAAGCCCACGCGCTCGCCTACGGGCAGCTCGTCGCCCGTCACGGTGTCGTAGCGCGAGCACACGAACGGCGCCTCGCCACACGTGATCTCGAGCCGCGGCGATTCCACGTATGCGCGCCAGCCATGTCCCTTAGATTTTGGAAATTCAATCGGTTCGTTGGCAGCCGCCCATGTCTTGACGCCGTCGTTTGTAACAACTTCGGTGTTAAAGATGTCGCGCCTGCCGAACCATACCTCGTCCAGGTCGTTGTTCATCTGGTTACACAGCCACGACGGAGTGAACACCTCAGCGCGGCTCTTGGTGCGCTTGGACTGCCTCTCATGCTTCTTGGCGATGCGCGGCTTGATGACGCCGGAGTTCATGCCCGTGATCTTCTCGACGGTGATCTCGTCGTCGCCCATGTAGCCGTCGCCCAAGGCCTCGTACTCGTTGTCGGCCCATATGATGTTGCGCCCCGTCGTGCGGTCGCACAGCAACGTCTTGAGAATGAAAGTCGGGTATCGTCGGTCGAAGGACTCTATGAAGCCTTCGACCGAGATGTCGTGGGTTGGCTCGGTCACGGGCTATTGTCCCTTCTTCGCGAGCTCTTCGATCATGCACGTACGCACGAAGGCGGAGAAGCTCATGCCCCGAAGGGCTGCCTCCTCCTTGGCCGCGTCACGCAGAGTATCGGGGATGCGCAGGGTCACGGATACCTGATCGCCGTTTACCAGGAAGCTCCTGATCTCGGTCTCGTCGGGGTTGCCCTTGATGAGCTCCTTGTAGCCGTCAGACATTTGCGCCTCTATCCCTCGAAATGCAATACAAATGCGTTTTCAGCATTATAACGCAGCAGTACTGGGAATGCGGGGGCAGCCGATGTCCAGGCTATTTATGAGCATGGACGGTGAGGGACGGTGAGGGACGGTGAGGGAAGCCCCGGCTGGGCCTAGATGGCCGCTTTTGTTCGGGTTCTCATCTCTTGGTTTTCGCGGGGAGTGTCATCCGCCCGCTCCTCGGCGTAGAGAACCTCGTTCTGCGCCTCCAGGATTCGCGCGGCGTCGCCGATGCGACCGGCGCACCTCTCGCTTATCGACCTCAGGGCCAGGATCCCCTCGACGTCGAGCGGGTCCAGCTGGTCGGCGTGCGCCAGGGACTCGAGCAACTGGTCAAGGCCCCTCGCAAGCCTCCCGGCATCCGCCACCGCGTCGAGCAGTTCGAGGCGCTCTACCTTCTCTTCGTAACCCAACATCTGCTTGTCTCCTTCTCTCAACGGACGTGTCGCGCAGCACCGTAGCCGTTCCGCGCAACGAAAGCCTCACCGCCAGCGATCTCGTGCGCACATCGGCCGCAAGCGGCACGGGAAAGCCGTCCGTCCCGACTCATGCCGCGGCGCCGCGACTCGGGAACCCGCCTCCGTCCCCGCCGCGACGTCGTCGCCAATCCCCGCGGAAGCCCAGCAACCGCCGACGGGTCGCATCCCACGCCCGGAAGCCTCGGCGCCCATACCCGATTCCATGCCGCACGCCTGCGCCCCTCCGACCCGAAACCCGCCCCGGCGCTCCTTGGGCGCGCAGGGTCGCACGCCGGCGGGCGGCCAGCAAGGGCCGCGACACTTTTTCGGGTTCTTCGCCCCATGCGCTCCGCGCGCGAACAACGCGAAAAACTGCCGTCGGGAGACTTCTACAACCACGCCCGACTTCGCTTCCTCCCTTGCCGGCGCGCCCGCGCTGCATGCGACTCACGCGGCGCAAGGCGCGCCACAGGGGCGGGCCTCAGAGTCTAAGGAGCAAGACATGAACGACATGAAGGAAAAGGCGATGGGCGCGGTCAAGGCCTTCCTCGAGCGCAAGGGCTACGAGATCGTCGACGAGGCCTGGCAGGGGCCCGAGGGCATCGGCGGGATCGACCTCGTGGCGGTGGACGAGGACGGGACCCTGGTGTTCGTCGACGCCACGGTCCGCATCGGGACGGACGGATTCCCCGAGGCCCACAGGGCGCGCGGGCTGCGCGAGGCGCTGGCGGCGGCGTGGCTCGCCGGCAACGGCGACGACTACGCCGACACGCCGGTCCGCTTCGACGAGGTGGCGATGATGGTCGTCAAGGAGAACCGAGCGCTCCTTCGCCACCACGTCAACTGCTTCGGCGAGATGGAGCCGCTCTCCTAGGCGGCGCGCCCGGCCCCGGGCTCCCGGGGCCGGGCTTTCCCCTGAAACCCGGCTCCTGTACCACGAAAGCGTACATATCCGTACGTTTTCGTGGTACACTCCGCTTGTCGGACAAATCCGTACGGTTTTGTCCCGACGCTCCGAGACTCGGGGCGCGCCGGACCGAACGCGGCGAGGCGCGCCCTACGCTAGAGAGGACGCGACCCATGCGCACGATAGCCATTTCCAACTACAAGGGCGGCGTCGGCAAGACGACGACCGCCGTGAACCTGGCGGCGATCTTCGCCGCCCGGGGCCTTCGGACCCTGCTCGTCGACCTCGACCCGCAGGCGTCGGCCACCGACTTCTTCGGCCTCTACGACCGGGCCGCTTCCGAGCGGCGCACCTCGGTCGAGCTGCTCTACGGCGGCGCGCCCGTGGAGGAGGTCGCGTACGCCGCCGGGGAGGGCCTCGACGTGGTGGCCTCGACCATCGACCTCGTCGACCAGAACGAGATGCTGCTGCGCGAGCAGCGCCTCAAGTTCGCCCTCGACGACGCCTCGGGCTCCTACGAGGTCTGCCTCATCGACTGCAGCCCCGTGATGCGCAGGCTCGCCTTCAACGCCTACCTCGCCGCGGCGGAGGGCGGCATGGTCGTCATCCCCGTGAAGCTCGACTCCACCGTGATGCGCGGCACGGCGCTCACCGTGGAGGCGACGCGCTCAATCGCGGACGCCCTCCGCATGCCCACGCCCAGATGGAAGATACTGCGCACCTGCGTGCCCGGCCGCATGACCAACGCCGAGGCCACGGGCGCGGCCGTGCTCGACGGGTTCTTCCCGGGCGAGCAGTTCGAGACGGTCATCCACGCGAGCAGCAAGGTCTGCGAGGGAAGCTGGCAGTGGAAGCCGGTGGCGGCCTTCGAGCCGGGGAGCCGCCCCGCGCGCGACTACGAGGCACTCGCAGACGAGGTGTCCCGTGAGCTCGCCTAGCCAGGTGGCCGCGGGCTTCACCATCACGGGGCTGCTCGACGGCGCGTCGCGCACCCGCGGGCGCTACCCGGTGTCCGAGATCGCGGTGGCCGACATCGCCGACCACCCGGCGAACGCCGCGTATTCCATGGACCCGGCAGGGATAGCCGAGCTCGCCGAGTCCATACGCGAGGACGGCCTCACCGACCTGCCGCTCGTGCGCAAGGTCGGCGACGGCTCGTGGCAGATGGTCTCCGGGCACCGGCGCAAGGCCGCCTACGCGCTGCTCGCGAAGGACGACCCCGCCTACGAGAGGATGCCCTGCCGCGTGATAGAAGGCATCGACGACGAGCGGGCGGTGACGCTGCTCCACGCCGCGAACTACTTCACCCGCGCGCTCACCGTGACCGAGCGCGCCGCCGCGACCGAGGCGCTCAGGGGCGACGCCGTGCGCCTGCGCTCCGAGGACCCGTCGCTTTCCGGCATGCGCGTCGACGACGTGAAGGCCGCCATCATCGAGCGGCAGACGGGCCGCAAGGTCTCCGGCAAGACCATCGCGCGCGAGGAGAGGCTGGCCCGCCGGATCGCCGAGGACCTCTCGCCCGAGTGGGCCGCCGAGGCCGACCGCGGCAACCTCAGCGCCGAGGCGGTGCGCTCGCTCGCGGGCATGCCGAAGGAGCGCCAGGCGGAGATGCACGCCGCGATGGAGCCCTGGCGGCGCACCAAGCGGGAGCTCTCCGACTACGTGAGGAGCGAGGGCAAAACACAGGCCGGCCCCGACGGGCGCATCGCCAAGGCCGCGAGGCTCGTCGCCGACTTCCTCGAGAGCCCGCCCGAGAGCCCGAGCCCGGCCGACCTCTCGCTGCTGCGGGAGATGGCGCTCATGACCGCGCCCTACGCGGAGGCGGGCGCAGGGGCCCGGAAGGTCCGAAGAAGGGCCTCAGGTTCGAAATCCAGCAAGTAGCCTATGGCGTCCGACATCGCGTCGGGCGTCCATAGCACTTGGGGACCGGGCGGCCTCGGACCCGTCATGCCGCGGGCCGTTTGGGAGCCCGCTTTCGCGAGGCCCGGTCCCAGAGGCGGCGCCCGAGCCGGGCCGCCGCCTGCGGGGGATCCCCCGCACCCCTAGAGAGACGCGCCCGCCGCGCGGCGGGCCCGAGGAAAGGAATCCGCCATGGAAGAGGAAGCCGGCGCCGCCAAAGGCAAGGAGCGCCGCGTCACGTTCCGCATGGAGGGAGGCGACTACGACGCGCTCTGCGAGCGGTGCGAGCGCGCCGGCCTCAGCAAGTCGGAGTACCTGCGCTACCTCGTTCGCATACCGCTGTCGACGGAGGCCAACGCGGGAGACGAGCACCGCATACTCGTGGACCGCAGGGCCCTGTGGGCGATGTCGCGAGAGCTCACGAAGTGGGGCTACCACTACAACCAGGCCGTGCACGCGATGAACCTCATCAACTTCCACGCCCGCCACGGGCACGTCGACCGCGACCTCGTCGCGGATAGCATCCCGACGATCGAGCGCGAGCTCGCCGACGTGAACGCCGCGGCCCGAGAGATGGCGGCGGAGCTCGGTCGCATCGGCGCCGACTCGCTCGTGGAGGGCTCGCCATGCCGATCCTGAAGCCGATAAGCGGCCACGGCTCGACGGGCGGCATCCGCCGCTACCTCGAGAAGGGAGGCCGCGCCCTGGCGCGCGACCTGTTCAACCTGAGCTACGACGAGCGCGACGCCGGCGCGCTGGGGGAAGACGCCAAGGAGGCCTGCGCCTGGGACGCCGAGATGGACGCCACGCGCGCCGCGTTCGGCACGGACGCGCCCTGGAGGGGCAAGCCCGCGCGCACGTTCAAGCACTTCGTGCTCTCGCCGGACCCCGGCGACGACATCGACCTGGCTGCGCTGCGCGAGCTCGCCTGCTCGTGGGCGCTCAAGCACTTCGGCGACCACGAGATCGCCATCGTCTACCACGTCGACAACGCCCGCGGCATACCGCACGCGCACATCGTCGTGAACAACGCCAACCTCCGCACCGGCTACCGCATGCAGACCCGGCACCCCGAGGACCTCAACCGAGACCTGCAGGACATGGCGCGCGAGCGCGGGCTGTCGGGGCTCTCCAACGACCGAGCTCCCGAATCGCCGTCGAAGGCGCGCGGGCGGGCAGGCGCAGGCGGGCCGAGAAGGAGATCATGCGCTCGGGCGGCTACTCGTGGGTCGGCGACATCCGCGCCCGCGTCGCGCTCGCCAAGACCACGGCGCGCGACGAGGCGGAGTTCCTCGGCATCCTCGACGCCCTGGGCGTGCACGTCGCCGACAACTCGGCCAAGGCGCGGCGGGACGACTGGGTGTTCAGCCTGGCCGAGGAGCCGTCCAAGAAGGTCAGCGGCGAGCGCCTGGGGTTCGTCTACGGCAAGGAGATGCTCCGCCGGCGCTTCGAGCGCGAGGGCGCCTACCGCCCCACGGACGCGAGCACCGCACGGATCCGCGAGGCCGCCGAGCGGGCCCTCGAGCTCAACGACCTCTCGGAGCTGAGCAGGCTCTCCTCGGCGCTCGAGACGTGCGCGAAGTTCGACGTCGAGTCCATCGAGGAGTTCGGGCTCAGGATGGCGACGTTGGAGCGGCGCGGCCAGGCGAGCGGCGAGGGATACCGTCGCCTCGAGGCCGCCCGCTCCTACATGGCCGAGAACGGGCTCATGCCGCTCAAGACCCGCTACGGGGACGGTGAAGGGCGCGACGATGCCAGCGGCAATTCGCGCCAGTGCCACCGAGCGGACGAGCAACAGCGCATCCTCGCCGCCGAGCGGCAGCGGGCCCAGCAGGACCAGCGCAGGGAGAGGGGCCGGAGATGATGGTGAGGATAGAGTACGAGGGCGGCAGGACGACGCTGTTCGACACGCTCTCGTTCACGGAGGGGTCGCCGTTCTCCGGCGCGAACATGCTCACGGAGTTCGAGCTCGAGATGCGGGAGGAGCCCGAGAAGGGGCTCTGGCTCACGGCGAACTGGCACCAGGTGCGCGACGACTGGCGCGCCGACGCGCCCGCGGACGGGATACCGGCCGCGCGCAGGTCCCGCGGCTGGCGCTTCATGCTGGCCTCGGAGGCCGAGCTGGGGCGAGCCCGCCGCGTCCTGCTCGACGGCGACGAGGCGTTCGCCCGGGTGCGGGGCTTCCTGTGCGACGCGGCCGCGATCGGCGCCTGCTACCGCGAGCACGTGGGCCCTCCCTCAAAACCGCTGAAATCGCAGATAAGGGACCTGCAGCGCGCTCTGGGGAGGGCAGAGGTCCCGGGCGTGCCCGACGAGCTGGCGAGGCTGCTCGCGGAAGAGAAGGAGGAGGGCGCCGACGAGGGCGCCCGCAAGGTCAAGGAAGATTGGGGTGACGTCGATGAAGAGGCTTGGTAGGTTCCTCATGGCGGCGCTTAAGGTCACGCTGGGCTTTTTCGCCTGGCTGTTCCGCGCCGTGTTCAAGTGGGTGATGTGAGAAGAGGCGGGCAATTGCCCGCCTCTTTCCGTTGTGCGATTTCGATTTCCCACGGCTAGTCCCGGTCGTCGTCGCCGGCTGCGCAGCAGGCGTAGGCCGTGAGCGTGAGGAGCCCCATGAGGAGCCCTATTCCGAAGGGCGCGAATCCCATCCTTCCACCTCCTTCGCGTAGACGACGGTGCGCGAGTTGCTCGTCTGGTAGCTGCACGTCACGAAGGCCCAGGCCTGCGCGACGTCCGAAGGCTCTTCCAGGACGACCTCGCACCGGGACAATTTGTCCCCGAGGTAGGCGGCGAGCTCCGCCGCGTCGGCGAAGTCGGTCCGCTTGCCCTCCGAGCTCGCGTCGACCACGTCGGCCGCGAAGACCTTGAGCTCGATCGCCTTCTCGCGGGTGTAGACCCGGATGGTGCGGTGCCCCTCGGCGAAGTCGCGCGACGAGTACTGCGCGAGCGGCGCGAACATGGTGCCGTCGGACATGTGGTGCCCGTAGACGATGACGAGCGGGCTCTCGGCACCCTGCGCGCACCCGGCATCTATGTAGGGAGCGCCCCACGCGGATCTTTCGCCGCCGGCGTCGTGCGTGAGGTAGAAGTCGGGCGATTCGGGCCGGCCCTGGACGATCGGGTAGTCGACGGTCGTGCCCGGCACGCGCACCCAAGCGACGACGGAGGCGGGAAGGGCGTCCCAGTCGATGCCGCCTCCCGTCTCTTGAGCCTCCATTGTCGCGTCCTCTTCCGCAGTAGGCACCTCGTGCACCTCGTAAGGGTTCCTCTCGGACAGCGGCAGGACGGCGAGCGCCCCCATCGCCAGCAACGCCACGGCAATGGCGAGCGCCGTGGCGGCTTTCCCTTTGTTCATGTCCTCCCCCGTTCGCAGGGGAGGCCCCGGGCGAGCGCCCAGGGCCTCCGGTTCGGTATCGATGCGGCGCCGCTACTCTTCCGGCTCTTCGTCTGCCGCGTCCTTGCTTGCGCCGGCCGTCTTGCGCTTGCGGTACGCGAGCGCTCCGCCCGCGCCCGCCGCAGCTGCCAGAGCGATGCCTGCGGCCACGGCGTAGCCGGTGCCGTCGGGGGCGTCGGCCCCGGTCTTGGCGTAGGGCTCCTCGGGCACCTCGGGCGTGTCGGGGTTGTCCACGACGACGCTCTGCTCGGCGGAGTCGATGTCCTCGTGGGCCGCAACGACGTTGCCGGCGGAGTCCAGGACCTTCTCGAAGACGACGAGCTCGTCTCCCTCGGCCAGGCCCTCGGTGTCGAACTCGAAGGTCACCTCGACGGTGCCGGAGGGCGCCTCGGGCTCGAAGGGCGTGCGCGCGGTCACCTCGTTGCCGTCCTTGTCGAGGAATGGCTCTCCGGTGCTCTTGTCCATGAGCGTGCCCACGGCGATGTAGGTCTCGCCGGGGACGAGGCCCTTGTAGGCCACCGTGTCGATGACCTTGGCCTTGCCGGCCTCGATGACCTGGTCGCCGTCGGCGGCGTCGGCCGCCTGCGTGCCCACCTCGACGGCGACGTGGACGGTCTGCCCCTCGTCGGAGAGGTCCGCGTGCGACGCCACCTCGGCGCCGTCCTTGCGAAGGCTCTCGAACACGACCAGGTCGCGGCCGCCGAGCAGGCTCGCGTCGAAGGCGATCTCGACGTCCTGGCTGCCGGTCGAGAGCGCGGGGGCGAACTCGGCCTTGGCCTCCACGGGCACGCCCGAGGCGTCGGCCACGGGCTCGCCGGTCGCCTTGTCGACGAGGGTGGCCGAGAGCTCGTACTCCTCGCCGGCCTTCAGGCCCTCGTAGGCGACGGTGTCGACGACCTTGGCCTCGGCGTCGGCCGAGACGTCCTTGTCGCCGTCCGCCCCGTCCTTTGCCGTGGTGGAGATGCGCGGGCCCTCCTGGTCGTCGAGGCCCATCCACACGGCCTTCGCGACCGTCGAGTCGCGATCGATCCAGAAGCTCCTCGTGATGAGCTCGAGGCCCTCGTTGGCATCGCAGCGCAGCTCGGTCATGGTGTAGGCGCCGTACGGCAGGGCCGCCAGCGAGTCGTCGACCGGCGCCGAGGAGCCGTCCTCGCCGAGCGAGAACCAGATGCCGGCCTTCGGGTCCATTTCGGCGGGCTCGATCGGACCCTCATGGCCGAGCAGGGCGTCGTTGGCGTTGGTGTCCCTCGAGTGCCTGTTCCAGCTGCTCGCGGTCGACGCGTCGCCGTTGCGGTCCGTGACCAGCACGTGCGTCTCGCCGGTGGCCGCGTTCTCGATGGCGAACGGGACCATGAGGCCGGCGTTGTCGGACTCGCTCTTCTTGGAGAGCTCGAGGTCGTTGCGCACCACCTGGTCGCGGAACTCGAGCGCGGCGCCGTCCGCGGAGGCGCTCACGATCTCGCCGCCGGTGCGGACCTCGAAGGTGCGGGGCTCGCCGTCGGTCAGCAGGTAGCTCCCGTTCGTCGCCGTCTCCCGCACGTCGTAGGTCCCGTACGGCAGTGCGTCGGCCGCGGTCTGCGCGGTGTAGGCGCCGGCCTCGTCGTTCCATGCGGTGGTCAGCGTGGCCACGGCCTCGCCCGGCTCGCGCCACTCGCCGTCAACGAGGACCTTGTGCGCCGAGCGGTTCGTGACGGTGAACTCGATCCCGTCGAGGCCGGGGTGCTCGCCAGGCGCCTCCTTGTGGCCGCTGCCCGCGAGCGCCTCGGACGCCTGCAGCTCCTTGTCGGACTTGGTCACCTGCACGCCGCCGCGGAAGACCTCGTCGGTCACGGGGTCGCCCGTGAGGTCGGCCACCTCGTCGGCCTTCACGGTGAACGTGACGGAGGCGTCGCTGGCGTCGTAGCCCTCGGGCGCGCCGGACTCGACGATGCGGTAATTGCCCGCGGGGAGGGTGTCGGCGCCGGTCGCGGCGACGTGCGACCCGTCCTCGGGCGCGGTCTTGATCGTGGCGCATACCTCGCCGTCGGCGTAGTACTTGCCCCCGACCAGCACGTAGCGGCCGGTCTCGTTAACGACGGAGAAGCTCGCGCCGTCGAGCGAGGCGTCGCCCTGGGGCTCCGCGCCCGCCTCGGAGTCCGTTTTGGCGACCTTGACTCCGCCCGTGGACCAGCTGAAGCTCACGAGCGTCTGAGAGCCGCCGCCGGTCCTGACGCAGAATGCCTCGAACCCGGCGGATACCTTGCCGGCGCCCGCCTTCATCTTGGCGAAGGTCCCGCCGATCAGCTCGGATTTCGCCCAGGAGGCGAACTCGGCGCTCGTGCCGTGCGTGGCAGCCGACTCGGACCCCGAGTAGGCGTAGGCGATGAGCACGTGGCTCGCAGCGGCGTACTTCGCGTCGTCCCAGCCGCCGCCGTCGTACCAGCTGCCCGGGAACATCGACGCGTCGAAGCCGGGAGAGCCGAACGAGTACCAGATCGCCGCTGTCACGTCGCCGCTCGGCACGGGGCTCGTCGAGTAGGAGCCCGGCGCGGGCGTCGGGGACGAGGGCTCGGCGCAGTAGGCGATGTTCCCGTCGGCGCTCATCCACGTGGTGGCGAAGCCGCCGTAGGGGATCTTGCCGCCGATGGACACGTCTACCGTGCTCGGCGCGGCGTAGGCGGGCGAGGCCGCCACTGAGGCGAGCAGCGCCCCCGCCGCCAGGATGAGCGCCATGGCGCATCGGAGGAGCTTTTCCTGCAGGGTGCAGTCTTTCGCTGCGTTCATCTTTCCGCCTCCCTATCTCTCGACGCTTCGCTGTGCGCGGGGCGCCTCGTGCTCGGCAGCGCGGCTCGCCTGGCGGGCGTGCTCGGCGCGCTCCGCGAGGTAGCGCGAGCGCCCTGCGTCAACGGCCTCCTTGAGCTGCGCCGGCATGACCTTCACGGTGTCCTTGACCGCGCGCCCGCCCTCGTCGAGCTCGGGCTGGCCGTCCGGTCCCATCACCGTCTTCCTCAGCCATACCTCGCGGTTCGCGAGCAGCGGTATGTCCCGGAAGTCGGCCCCCTTGAAGCGGCTCTCGTTCACGAACATGGGGCTGAACTCGTAGCCTCCCACGTCCATGCCGTCGACGACGGTGCCCTTGGGAAGGGTCGCCGAGTTGAAGGTCCTGGCCTCGCCGGTCGCGCGGTCGGTGTACTCGATTCCCTCGCGCACGAAGCTCTTGTGCAGCGAGAGGTACACGTTCTTCCTCTCTTCCACGTCTTTCCTCCTTTTCGTCGTTCGTCTGTGCTTGTCTTCTTCCGCCGGGACGCCCGCCCCGGCGCGGCGCCTTATCTCATGGCGACCGCCTCCTCCTCGCTTTTCCGCTAGAAGCCGCTCACGATGTCGCGCGCCCAGGAGCCGCTCTTCACGAGGGCCAGGATGAGCAGCACGCACATGGCCAGGTACTGCAGCGCGTAGGTGAGCCCGTTCGCGACCGCGTCCGCGGGGGTGCCCGTCCCGGGGTTCGCACCGGTGAGCCCGCCGAGCACGAGCGGGAACGATATGAGCAGGACGAGGATGATGACGCCGGCGATGCAGACCGCCCCGAAGCTCTTCAGGTAGCCAAGGCCTATCTGGCGCGTGGCGTCCATGCCGAGGAACGCCAGCGGGATCGGGGCGAACGCGGCCATGATGTAGAGCTGGAGCGCGCGGGCCCAGCAGACCACGAGGGCGACGACGTAGGCCGCCAGCACCACGACCCAGCTGATGAGGCTCACGACGAGCATGGCGATGAGCGACGGGACGTCGTCGTCGGTGGTGACGACTGACACCTCGGGCAGGTCGAGCGCGCCTCCGGCGCCGAAGAGCGCCTCGACTCGGTCGATGGCGAGCCCGCAGACCTCGTAGATCGACGCCATCAGGTCGAAGCTGTTCTGTATGAGGAACAGGAACACGGCGAAGAACACGAGGAGGAACACGACCTCCTTGACGCCGGGAAGGCTCTGGCTGCCGTCCATGCGCTGGGAGATCTCGATGAGCTTCAGGGTGAAGACCAGGCCGAGCACCCCGCACCCGATCGGCAGGATGGCAACCTGCCATACGCCCCGGGCGACGTCGTGCATGGTCAGGTCGCTCGAGCTCGTGAGCATGTGCGCGAAGTCGGCCGAGAGGATCCCGTTCGCGCCGATCGACCCGAGCACGCCCGTCTGAGCCTTGAACATCCAGTTGCAGCAGTCGCGCAGAAGGCCGCACAGCCAATCGTTGACGTCCCCGGCTATGTCGGCGTATGCCGGCTGCGCGGGGACGAGCAGGAGCGCGCAGAGGGCGAACGCCGTCGCGGCGGAGATAGCGAACGCCCTTCGGCGTCGCGATTCAAGCGCCCGCACGGCTACATCGCCTCCAGCGAGCCGCCGCGCGAGACCACGGTGACCACCGTCGAGGCGGGGTCGTCGAGCGTGAAGGTCGTCGACGCGACGTTCCCGGCGTAGTCGAGCCACACCTCCTTGTCCCAGGTGGCTCCCGTCGCCCGCGGGGACACCTCCGCCGCCTTTTTGGCGACGATGTCCTTGATGTCGGCTGAGTCGGCGCCCAGCGCCTTGGAGAGGCGGTCGTCGGTGCCGGTCACGGAGAACGCTCCGTCTTGCGCCTTCTGGGGCACGTAGGCCTGCGTCAAGAGGTCGCATGCCAGGGTGCGGGCGTCCCCGTCGCCCGAGACCTGGATGAGCGAGAGCCCTCCCGCCTTGTCGCCGGTTCCCTTGACCTCGATGGGCACGCTGAGCACGCCGCCGGCCTCGGAGGGCTCCTCGGCCGAGAAGAACCAGGCGCGCTCGGTGCCGCCCGCGCTCTCCACCATGGCGCCCTCGACGATCCGCAGCGTGGCTGTCGGGTCGTCGGCGCCCGTCCATGCGGTGTTCCAGAGCGCCTCGGCGCCCGAGGCGGCCTTCCCGGTTGCCGCGTCGGCGCCTGCAGCCGCGGGCTGCTCTTGCTCCTGGGGACTATCCTGCGCGCCTTCCTGCGGGGCGATGGCGCAGCGCGCCGCGCCCGCGCCGAGCGCCACGGTGAGCGCGCCTGCCGCGACGGCGGCCATGACCCTTGACTTTCCCTGCATTGGTTTCTCCTATCTCGCGGTGAGCGCGCAGCTGAAGCTGCCGATGCCGCTCGCTATGCGGCACACGTCGCCCGTTCGCGGCTCGTGTATGTACCTGTCGTCGCCGATGTAGATGGCCACGTGGCCCGAGCGGTAGAGGATGTCGCCGGGCTTCGCCTCCGAGAGCGGTATGCGCCTGAGCTCCTCGTACTGGGAACCCGTGTAGTGGCTTATGCGGATGCCCGCCTGCGCGTAGCAGTACTGCGTGAGCCCGCTGCAGTCGAGCGCCTTGCCGGGGGTCGAGCCTCCCCACACGTAGGGCACGCCGAGCTGGCTGTACGCCGCCTCGACGATCGCGTTCCCGTTCGCGGTCGAGTCCTTCAGGTCCTCGACCGTCATGGAGTCGAGCCGGTAGAGGCCCCATTGCGCCATGATCGACTTCAAGGACTCGACGTAGGACGAGTCGGTCGCCCAGCCGGCGTCCTTGAGCCCCTCGGCCATCCTGTCCGAGTCGTGCCTCTCGATCGCCTCCCGGATGAGGGCGTTGCCCGAGTAGCGCTCCGCCTGCAGGAAGACCCTGCTGCGGAAGCGGATGCACTCGGCGTCGCCGGCGAAGCGGATGAAGCTCGCCGTGATCTGGGTGTGCTCGCCGGGCACGTACTCCTCGCTGGTGGCCCAGTTCGCCTTGCCGGCCACCTCGGGGCAGCCCGCGTAGCCCGACCACCACTTCATGCCGAAGAGGTTGTGGTCGCGCTCTGCGAGCTGGCTCATGCGGTCGCCCTGGCCGGACTCCTGGATGATCTGCGCGATGGTGCAGCCCGCCGGGTGCCCGTACTCCTCCTGGCACTCGAGCGCCGCCTCGACCATCTCGTAGGTGATGTAGGGCGGCAGCCCCTCGAGGCCCTGCTTGGAGGCCGCGTCGTCCCAGAAGCCGAACAGCGCGCTCAGCAGCTGCGCGACGGCGAGCGCGCAGGCGACGAAGGCCACGATGCCGGCCACCGCCCCGAGCAGGGCGGGCGCCGCGCCCGAGACCGCGCCCGCGATCGCGGAGGCGGCGCCCTTCGACCCCGCGGCTCGGGCCGCCTCGCCCGACGCCTGCGCGGCCGCCTGGGCCGCCTGGTGCTTGGCCGGGGCGGTCGCGCCGGCTGCCTCGGGGCCGCCCGCGCCTCCCTTTGGGGCGCCGAGGGCGGTCGCCGCCTTGCGGCTGCCTTGGGCTGCTTTCTTCGCCTTCCTCTGCCGCAGCCCTCCCGCGGCCTTCTTGGCCGCACGCCCCGCGTCGTACATGCCCGAGGCGCCCTCGAGCTCCTCCGAGTCGTCGAGCTGGGAGACTGCCTCCCGGGCGATCGCCAGCTTCGCCGCCTCGACGCGCGAGCGCATCGCTGCCGCCGCGCGCCGGTCTCCGGCGGGTTGGGACAATTTGTCCCCGAGCCCGCCTTCCGTCGCGTCGGGCCTGGAAGGGCGCCCCTTCGCCGTTGCGGCGGGGCCTCCCGCCTCGTCGAGCGGGCCGGCTCCCTCCGAGACGTTTCCCAGGGCGTCGCGCTCGGTCTCCGCGACGTCGCCCGCGGTGAGCACGTCGCGGCGCTGCGCCCCGACCACCTCGAGCATCCCGCCGCCCTCGCTCGGGCCGGCCATTCCTATTCCTCCGCCTCTCGCGCCGCCCGGCGCATCTCGCGCTCGGCGACCTCTGCGGGCTTGGTGTTCCACAGGTCGTAGAGCGGGCCTTTCGGGAAGTCGTCGGTGATGGGCACGCGGATCCCGGCGCTGATGAGCAGCCCCTCGCCGGGCTTGACGGCGTCGCCGATGTAGCCGCGCTCCGTGGCGGAGAGCTGGAGCATCTCCGCCCATGCGTCGAGGTCGGCGGTGGACTGCTTGTGCAGCAGGAAGAACTCGGAGTTGAGCACCATGTCGCGGGCCTCGGCGTTGGCCAGCATGTGGCTCGTGTTCTGGCTGATGCCGGTGCAGATGAGGCCGAACTTGCGCCCCTCGCGCCACAGGCGGGCGAAGTACTCGACCACCGTCGGGTGCGCGAAGAGGCTCTGCACCTCGTCGATGTAGAGCCAGGTGTAGTTGGGGCGCGGCGGCGTTACCATCACGCGGTTGCGCACCATCTCGAGCGCCGTGATCATGCCGAACACGCGCATGTTCTGGCCGAGGCCGTGCATGTCGATGTTGGTGATGCGGTTGTCGAGCGCCACGTTGCTCTGGCCGTTGAAGAAGGAGAACGCGCCCTTCACGTAGCGCTCGTAGCGCAGCGCGATGTCGGCGGCCTCGGGCTCGGGCTGAGCGAGCAGCGCCGCGTGGAAGTCGCCGAGCGTGGGCAGGCGGCCGTCCCTCGCGCACTCCCGGTACGCCTCGCCGACGCAGCGGGCGATGATCGAGCGGTCGCGCTCCGGCAGGCCCTCGCGGCCCTCGGCCATGAGCGCGCTCGAGAGCGCGAGCACCGCGTCGGTCTTGTACGCGAGCTTGGCGGCGTCGGCGCGGTCCGCGACGTCGGCGGTGTCGAGGGGGTTGAGCACCGCCGAGCATCCCGGGGCGAGCTCGACGTTCGCGCCGCCGAGCGCGCCGACGAGGTTGCCGTACTCGCCGGCCGGGTCGAAGATCACGACCTCGTCCTCGGGGTGCGCGAGCACGGTGTTGGTTATCTCGCGCTTCACCGAGAAGCTCTTGCCCGAGCCGGGCTTGCCGCACACGAAGCCCATGGGGCTCGCCAGGCGCTTGCGGTCGCACAGCACCAGGTTCCCGCTCTCCTTGGACTGCCCGTAGTAGCCTCCGCCCGCCTCGTCGAGGCTCTGGCTGGCGAAGGGCATCTGCATGGCCACCTGCCCCGTGGTGAGGTAGCGGCTCACGGTGACGTGGTTGTCCCCGAGCGGGAGCACCGAGTTGAGAGCCTGGCGCTGCCGGAAGTGGAGCGGTTCGAGGCCGATCGTGCAGCCCTGCGCGACGCTCGTCACCTGCTGGACGCGGCGGTCGAGCTCCTCGAGGCTGTCGGCCCAGGTGTAGACGAGGCCCGTGTAGACGAACAGGCGCTCGGATTTGTTGCGCAGGAAGTCGAGCAGCTCCTCGGCCTCCTCCTTCGAGAAGCGCAGCTCGGGCGGCAGGATCTGGTAGTCGTAGCCCTTCTTCACGGCGCTCATCTGCTCGTCGATGATCTCCTTGTCCATCCAGTCGATCTGGCGCTTCACGAGCGCGAGCGCCTCGCTCTGCGCGATGGGCTGCACGTGCAGCGTCACGTTGAGCGGCAGCGGCAGGTCGATGATGGAGGCGAGGTAGGTCTCCTCGATGACCGACCCGAAGCTGCGCACCGCGAGCACCGCGCCGTAGCGCCCGTCGCTGCGGAAGCAGTCGGACCTGCCCTCGGGCTTGAAGTCGAGCGTGGAGGGCATGACGAAGTCCTTCGTGCGCGCTCCCGACGTCGGGGACAATTTGTCCCAGGAGAACTCGAAGCGCGACCCCGGGCGCAGCTGCCCCTGCAAAAGCTCGAGCCTCTCGACGCCGTCGAGGGCGCGCGACGAGCAGCGTATGCGCGCGAGCGTCTGCTCCACGTCGCCCCGGATGCGCGCGAGCTTGGGCACCGCGGCGTCGACGTCGTCGGCGCCCACGGCGTAGGTCAGGTAGCGGTGGCGCACGAGGTTCGAGACGCCCTCGCGCATCTTGTCGTTGAGGATCCGGTTGTACTCTTCGGCGAGCCCGGCGGTGGCGCGCTCCCCGGGCTCGAAGAAGACCTTGCGGCCGACCTCGTCGGCGGGGATGGGCGCGTTCACTACCTGGAGCTGCACGTGGGAGTCCGCCGGGAAGTAGTTGAACAGCGAGCTCATCACGGTGAAGGCCGTCTCGCGCGCCTCCTTGCGCGCGGACTGGTAGCTGATGTCGGAGAACTCGACCGTCTGGCTGAACACCCCGGGCATCACCTGGGCGATGCCGTCCCTGTACATGGCGTCGTAGCCGACGTAGGCGGCCATCTCGCGCGAGCGGTCGCGCTCCCGGCGGCGCCTCTGCCGCTCGGCCTCCGCGCCCTTCGAGGCGTCCTTGCGCCCGCCCGTGCCGCCGAGGAGCAGCCCGAGGGTGCTCGGGCGCTTCGGCCTATTCTCCTTGTTGCTTCTTGCTCGGCTCATAGAGCTCGGCTCCTTTCTTCCTTGCCCTGCGCCTCGCGCGACGTCCCGGGCGGCCCGGGCGCGGCGAGCCCTCGGGGAGGCTCCCGGCGAGGCAGGGCTCGTACGCGAGCAGCTGCGGGGAGAACTCGTGTGCCGCCAAAAGCGGCAGCAGCTCCTCGGCGCGCATGCCGAAGGGCCGCCAGAACCCGGCGAGCCAGAACGGCATGCTGCAGAGCATGATCGGGAAGGCCGCGTCCGCGACATCGGCGTGCAGGCCCAGGTGGACGAAGGCCGCCGCCCCGACCGCGCTGCCGAAGCCGAGCGACACGCATGCGAGCGTGCGCAGGCTCATCTTCCCGACGATCTTCTCCTCGTACTCCCCGATGTCCTTCTGCACCGGTATCCGGAGCGCCATCCGCGACGCCCCCTATGCCGGCAGCCAGGACGTGTCCAGCTGCCCGAAGTAGACCGACGCGGCGATGATGATCGCGCCGCCGGCGATGGTGGAAATGGCGGTCGCGATCTGCGGGCCGCCCTGCTGCTCCCTGATGGCCAGGCCGAGCGAGACCGCTCCCCACACGACCAGGAAGCCGCCGAGGAAGGTCACGCAGCCCGACACGAGCTTGATGACGTTTGCGAGCATGCTGCTCTCCTTTGCTTTCGGTTGACGATGTTCCTTGCTGCTCCTCCCCCGCGGCGGGGGAGGCCCGCGCCCTCCGCGGCCCCGTCACGAGGCGCCGTCCTTCCGCCTGCGGTACTCCGCGAAGTCGAACGGGCCGCGGCGCGTGGCCTCCTCGAGCAGGCGCGAGCGCGGGTGGCGCTCGAGCCGGTACTTCCGGTCCATGAGCGGCATGCACCCGTTCACGAGCACGAGCGCGTCCTCGCGCGGCATGCGCGTCACCTCGGCGGGCTGTATGAGGTCGCGCTCGGAGATGCCGCGGTTCACGGTCCGGGTCCAGCCGGCGCCCCGCGAGTCGCTCTGCGTCTCGCTCGCCACCGTCTGCTTGCCGGCCATCTTGCTGATCTCCTCGTTGGTCTTGTTCGCCTTGCCGCCCAGGTAGAGCAGCGTGTCGCAGGCGTTCACGATGGTCTCGGCGTTATTGTCGCCGTAGGTCTCCTTCAGCTGCGAGAGCGACTGGGCGATCATCGAGACGGCGATGTTCCTGCTGCGGGTGACGGCGATGGTCCGCTCGAAGTCGGGTATGCGCCCGATGTTGGCGAACTCGTCGAAGACGAAGTGCACCGTCGTGGGCAGCGAGCCGCCGTGCGCCTCGAGCGCCTCGGCGCAAAGCGCGCTCACGGCCGTATCCATGAGCAGGGCGAACAGGAAGTCGAAGGTCGAGTCGGTGTCGCTCATAGACGCGAAGAGCGCGACCTTGGCGCCCTCGTCGCCCATGTGGGCGAGGTCGAGCTCGTCTTTGGAGGTGAGGTCGCGCACGGCGCGGATGGAAAGCGGCTTCAGGCGGACGTTGCAGCTCGAGAGCATCGACTTCATGGTGTCGCCGGCGGCCACGCGGAACTCGCGGTAGCTCGCGAGCGCGAAGTCGTCGGGCGGCGCGGGCTCGCGGACCTTGACCCACTCCCACGCGCCGTCCTCCTCGGAAAAGCCGCGCAGCGATCCGCCCTCCGCCGAGGCGCCGCCGCGCCTGACGTAGCGCTCGCCGGTCTCCAGCTCGCGGAACACCATGTCGAGCGGGCTCATGTAGCCCGGGTCGTCGCGGGCGTCGGCGAGCGAGAGCAGCGTGAGCAGCCCGTCGAGGTTTCGGTCGGCGGGCTCGCAGTGCATGACGAGGTAGGCCGTGAGCGCGGTGTAGACCAAGCGCTCGGCCTTCTCCCAGTAGGGGTCGCCCTTGTGGTCGGCGTCGCCCTCGGTGTTGGCGACGATGCCGCGGGCGAAGCGGATGACGCCCGCCTCGTCGCGTATGTAGGCTATGGGGTTGAAGCGCATGGAGCGCGTGAAGTCGATGGTGTCGAACGCGCGGATCTCGTAGCCGAGCTCCGCCAGCGCGCCGCCCATCTCGCGGATGAGCGTGCCCTTCGGGTCGGTCACGAAGAAGCTGGCGTTGGCCTGCAGGAGGTTCGGCTTGACGTAGTAGCGCGTCTTGCCGGTGCCGGGTCCTCCCACCACGAGCACGTTGTCGTTGGTGTCGGTGGAGAGGTCGAACCTGCGGCTCACGAGGCGGATGCGCGCGTTGTCGGTGAGGATGATGTTGTTGTCGGGGTCCTTGGGGTCGCCGAAGGGCGCGATGTCCTTGCGCGTGGCCCACCTGGAGCTACCGTGCTCCTCGCCGTCGCGCCGGGCCCCCTTGGTCCCCAGTGAGCGGGCCCAGGCGAGGAGCGCGCCGCACGCGCAGGCGGTCCCGGCGCACAGGGGAACCGCCTCCGCGGAGAAGACGCGCCCCGCGCGGAGCGCCGCGGGGATCGCCGCCATGGCGGCCTCCGGGTCGAGGATCGGGCTCGTGCCCGACGCCGCGATTGCCGCGGCCGCAAAGTCTCCCGCGGCGAACGCCGCCGCGGCCAGCGCGGCCGCCGCCTGCCACCTCATCTCTCGGGCCCCTCGATCTGGCGCGGGCCGCGGTCCCGGCCGATGCCCTGGCTGTGGGCCCTCGACGCCTCGCGCGCCCGCTCGGCGCGCTCCGCCAGCCGCTCGGGCGCCTGGCGCCTCTCGGCGATCTCGGAGAGCCGCTCCCTTGCGCGATCGGCGGCCTTGCCCGTCTCTTGCTCCAGCTGGCGGAAGGCCTCGTCGACCTCGGGGGCGTCCTCCACCTTGAAGAGCAGCCAGTCGCGGCCCTCGCCGGGGATGATGTGGTGCTCGACCGACGCGGCGCGCAGCTTGTCGGAGACGACCTCCTTGATCGTCGCGTACTCGGGAAGCCCAGAGAGCTCCTCGAGGCTGAGCTTCGCGTAGGCCGGCACGCCGTCGGCCGCGATGGCCTCGGCGCGCCCGCCGGCGATGGTCCCGCGGATTCCCGCGAGGCGCTCGGAGAGCTCCCTCGCGCTGCGCGCCATTGCCTCGGCGCCGGCCTCCTGGCCGATCCTCAGCATCCAGTCGAGCAGCTTGCCGCCCGCCTCGTCCCCGTAGTCGCTCGCCATCCCGCGCCTCCCTTCCAGTCGAGATGAAAAAGGGCGCCTTCGCGCCCCGGTCGTCCCTATTCGGCCCCGACGGCCCTCTCGCGCGCCATTGGGGCGCGGGCTTCCTGCCCGGCGTGCGCGCGGCTCGCCTCGCGGGCGGACGCGGCGCGCTGCGCCAGCGGCTCGGGAGCCTTCTCGTGCAGATGGGCCCACTCGCCGCTGCGGCACTGCTCCGGCGTCGCCTCGCACATGTCGCGCATGGCGCGCTCGAACCGCTCGGGCTCCTGGGCGATGGCGCCGAAGCTCCAGCTCTCGAAGCCGGTCCACGCGTCGCCGTCGCGCTTGAGCGTCCACCACTCGTCGCCGCCGTTCACCTGCTGGATGAACGCGAGGTCGCGGTAGCAGAACCCCTGGCGTATGGCCCAGTTGCCCGAGCCGAGCGCCTCGCGGAGCCTGTCGACGCTGTCCGTGCGGGAGAACTCGTAGGGGTACTCCTCGAGGAACGGGTCGTCCTGCCAGTCGAAGCCGCCGACCTTGAGCCAGCCGTTCTCCTGGCACTTCTCCACGAGCCCGTCGTGCTCGCGGCCGGTTATCCTCTCGAAGCCGTCCATGGGCCCTCCGCCTTTCGTTTGTTGCTTGGCGGGCGGCGTCCTCGCGATGGGGGCACGGTGCGAGTCGGAGCAGGCGTGCGTGCCGGCGCGTCGGCGCCGCCCAAGACGTGTATAGCGATTTCGATTGCGGCGGGCATCGGGGCCGCCTGCGATGGGTCGAGCTGGGTCGAGCCGTCCGCGCCTCCACGGGAAGCGCACAAGCTAGCCGAGGCGGCGCCTGTCCCTTCCGCCCAGGTAGACGGTCCTGCAGGTCTGGGAAATCCTGCTCGCGATCGCCTCTGCCGTGACGCGCTCGCCGCGCCTTGCGAGCCTGTCCGCCAGCGCGCCCGGCGCGTAGTTCGACGTGACGATGGTCGGGCGCATGTCCTCGTAGCGCGCGTCGAGCACGCTGAACACGGTGCCGACGGACCATTCCGTCGCGTCCTCCTTGCCGAGGTCGTCGAGCACGAGGACGTCGCACTTGGCGTACCGCGCGACGGCGGCCTCGGTGCCGCCCTCGTCGAACGTGGCCTTCACGCGCTCGAGCATGCCCTTGGCCGTCGTGAAGGCGACGTCGTAGCCGGCCTCGGCGAACAGCCTGGCCATGGCGGAGGCGGCGTGCGTCTTGCCGGCGCCGACGCCCCCGTGTATGTAGAGCCCGGCGCCCCCGTTGCCCGCGAACGAGGCGATGTACTCGGCGAACTCGGGGCGGTCGGCCTCGGCGGCCCAGTAGCGCCTGGGGATGCCCGCGCGCGAGAGCGCCTTCTCCCGGCGGGCGGCCTCCTCCTTGGCGGCGAGGGCCGCGCGCCTTCGCGCCTCGGACTCCCGCTCGCTGGCTGCGCCCTCGCACGGGCAGGGGGCGGCGGAGACCCAGGCGACCCTGCCCGCCAGCGCCGCGCCGAGCGGATCGAGGGCGGCGCCGCAGTGCGGGCACGCCCTCGGCTCCGGCTCGTCGAAGGAGAGCCCGGCCGCACGGGCCTGCTCCAGGGTGATGAGTCCCGCTCGGTCCATCGGGCGCCCCTTCCTTATCTTCTGAAGTCCTTGTTGTCCCTTTTGCTTATTGGGTGGCATATCGTCAGGGGTTTCCCTGTCATCTCGTCAGGGGTTCGGGCTGCGAACCCTGACGGTTCGTCACCCTTGTTCTCGGCGAACCCTGTCATTTCGTCACCCTTTCGCGCCGGGAACCCTGACGAATCGTCAGGGGTTGCCAGCGCTCCGGGCGGCAGCCTCTCGCGCACGATGCGGTACCGCTTGGTGGCGTGCCCGCGCGCCGGGGCGTGCACGCCGCATTCCTCGATGAGGCCCCGGTCGAGCAGGTCGCGGATGGCGCGGTGGACGCTGCGCTCCTGCACGTTGAGGAATCGTGCCAGGCCACCCTTGCTCTCGAAGTAGCCGCACCCGGCGTCGCAGAAGCCGAAGATGCGCGCGTAGACGAGCAGGGGAAGGCCGGAGAGGCCCAGGTCCGCCATCATGAAGTGCCGTACCGCCGTGAACTCGCGCGGGGAGGGGCCGTCGCGTCCCCTCGGGCCTGCGGCTGCCATCGGCGCTAATCCCTTCTGGGCGAGCCGACGATGCTGTTCCGCTCGACCCATGCGACGAGCTCGTCGTGCAGAACGATGCCGTCGCGCGTCTTGCCGCCGATGTAGCGGATCGGGAACGGGTCGTCGGGGTCCTTGGCGAGCCGGTACATTGCGTCGCGGCTGATGCGCAGCATCGCGCACGCCTCGTCGGCGCCGAATATCGCGTTGGTCGATGCGATGAGCCTCACCTGGCTCCTGCTAATGCTCTTGGTCATGGTCGTCCTCGAGCTCCTTTCGTCTCGAGGCTCCCTCGCGTGCCCGGCCGCGGGCGGCTCCCGGGGCGGTCGCCGCCGTCATTTCCTGCCGCTCC
>ERZ827168.1481-NODE-1481-length-31983-cov-6.093335_pt1 | contig 31983 bp, 33 predicted proteins | sample MGYA00519868_ERZ827168 | MGnify/ENA primary metagenome ERZ827168 (study PRJEB31778, sample SAMEA3449271) | human gut metagenome | biome: human gut; feature: human-associated habitat; material: faeces | place: United Kingdom | collected 2010/2012 ...
AAAATGGGCGGGCCTTTTTCCCTCCGCTGCCTATCGCCGCTCTGCTCCCCCGCAGGTGGCGCTGGGCAGACTCAAATAGCGGCGCTTGGGATGCTTCGATGTGGCTGGGCTGGCTTCGCAGCACAGAAAAACAGGATTGATTTTTTCTTCTGTGATTGGCGTTATCCATACGCAAATAGTGTCGCTTGGAATGCTTTGGTGTAAAGTGGATATTTTTGCAACGCAAAAACCCAGCGTGGTTTCAAATCCACGCTGGGTTTTATTGCGAGCTGGAGGGCCTGTCGCCCGACGGCAGTCTTTTCTATTCAACAAACAAGGAGAACACACCAAACAGGCGAGCCGCGAGGCCTGTTGCCGAGCGGCGGTAAAACCCCGGCCAAGCTCCATGTCTGTCGAGCGTCCTCCGCGCCCTATGGACGCGATGTGGGGTCAAGGGGCACTGCCCCTTGTGCGAGCCATGAGGCCTGTCGCCGAATGGCGGTCTTTTCTATTCAACAAACAAGGAAAACACACCAGACCGGCGAGCCGCGAGGCCCGTTGCCGAGCGGCGGTAACTCCGCAGCCAAGCTGCTTTCCCACGAGTACCCCCGCGCCCTATGGGCGCGGTGTGGGGTGCAGGGGCACTGCCCCTGCGCGCCCGCAGCGCGCAGTCCGCGGTGCGGGGCTCAGCCCCGCCGGAGGTAGACCATGAGGACGGCGACGTCGGCGGGGTTCACGCCGGGGATGCGGCCCGCCTGCGAAAGGGAGCGGGGACGCATGGCACTGAGCTTCTGCCGGGCCTCGATGCGGAGACTTTCGATGGCGTTGTAGTCGATGTCGTCCGGAATGACCCAGTCCTCCATAGCCCGGGCCCGAGCGATCTGCTCCTGCTGCTTTTTCAGATAGCCCTCGTACTTAATGGAAAGCTCGGCTTCCAGCGCCGCGTCAGGCGCATAACCGACCAATTCGGGAGATAGCTCCCCCAGCGCCGCCAAGTCAATGGCGGGACGGCGCAGTAAGTCCTCCGCCGATAAGGTGGCAGGGGTCACGGGCTGTCCGTGACGCTCCAGCCATTCGTTCCGCGCTTCGCTGGCGGGCAGCTTGACTACGTGCAGCTTCTGCAACATTTCCTCGGTCTGAGCCTTCTTGCGCTCCATCAGCGCCATGCGCCGGTCGGAGGCCAGACCTCTGGCGTGACTCAAAGCCGTCAGACGCAGGTCAGCATTGTCCTGCCGCAGGGTCAGCCGGTACTCGGAACGGCTGGTCATCATGCGGTAGGGCTCGTCCGTGCCCTTCACCACCAAATCGTCCACCATCACGCCCAGATAGCCCATGTCCCGGGTAATGATGAGAGGTTCCTTGCCCTGCAGCCAGCAGGCCGCGTTGATGCCCGCCAATAGCCCCTGCGCCGCCGCTTCCTCGTAGCCCGAGGTGCCGTTGATCTGCCCGGCAAAATACAGGCCGGGGACTCGGCGGCTGCCCAGCGTCAGGTTCAGCTCCCGGGAGTCGATGCAGTCGTATTCAATGGCATAGGCCAACCGTACCAGCACCGCCCGCTCCAAACCGCGGATGGAGCGGTACATCTGCCACTGCACAAAATCCGGCAGACTGGAGGACATGCCCTGCACGTACCATTCCGGGCTGGAAAGGCCCTCCGGCTCCAGAAAGAGCTGGTGGCGGTCCTTGTCCGCAAAGCGGCGAATCTTATCCTCGATGCTGGGGCAGTAGCGCGCCCCGGTGCCCTTGATCTCTCCCCGCACCATGGGAGACAGATGCAGATTCTCCCGAATGATGCGGTGAGTCTCCTCGTTGGTGTAGGTCAGATAGCACATGGCCCGGTTTTCCAAGGGATACTTCACCCCGATGTCCGGCTGCCGGGCCACCGTCAGGAAGGAAAACGGCACAATAGGATCGTCGCCGGGCTGGGGCTCCATCTTGTCAAAGTCGATGGAGCGAACGTCCACCCGGGCGGGCGTGCCGGTCTTGAAACGGCGCAGCTCGAAGCCCAGATCGGTCAGGGACTGGGAAAGCCCCTCCGCCCGCAGAAGCCCCTGCGGCCCGCTGTTTTTGGAATACTGACCGATGATGATGCGGCTTTTCAGATATACGCCGCTGCAGATGACCGCCGCCCGGCAGGGAATTTCCTCGCCGGTCATGGTACGCACGCCGCTGATGGCCCCGTTCTGGGTCAGCAGCTCCATGGCCTCCCCCTGACGGATGGTCAGATGATCGGTGGAAAACAGGGTGGCCATCATGTCCTCATGATAGCGGCGCTTGTCCGCCTGTGCCCGCAGGCTGTGTACCGCCGGGCCCTTGCCCCGGTTCAGCATCCGGCTCTGCAGGAAGGTGCGGTCGATGCACAGGCCCATCTGGCCGCCCAGCGCATCCAGCTCCCGCACCAGATGGCCCTTGCCCGTGCCGCCGATAGCGGGATTGCAGGGCATCAGGGCCACGGAATTCATGTCCAAGGTAAGGAGCAGGGTGCTGACGCCCATGCGGGCGGCTGCCAGCGCCGCCTCGCATCCCGCGTGCCCTGCTCCGATGACGATCAGATCATACATACTACTCGTACTCTTTTTTCTCAAAATAGGGAAAGGGGTCAATCCGTCTCGCCCAGATATTCTTCCAGACAGAGGTTCCTGTCCCGCATGACCACGCTGTGCTGTACGCCCACGTAGCGGATGTGCCAACACTCGGCCAGAAAGCCCGTGATGGCTTCCTTGTCCTCCTGATAGCGGATGATGAAGCCGTAATCCCAGCAGTGCTTCTGGAGCCACTTTTGCTGCTCCGTGCCCTTGAAGGTGGTTCCGGCCACGGTGATGTCGAAGGCCAGCCCCGTGTGATGTTCGCTGGCTCCGGGGTCGGCCACCAGCTTGCTGGCGGCGCTTTTGGCCTTGGCGACGCTCAGGCCCTGATTCTGGTACTCGGCCACCTGCCTGTCAAACAGCTTCTGCTGATACTTGACGCTGCGGTAGCCTGCGCTGATCTGCCAGCCGGTCACCCCGTCGGCCTTGGCGGCCTCGAACATGGTAATGAGCGCCTGCGCGGCGGTGCGGTCGCCCTCGCAGTCCGATCCCTTGACGGTCACAAGGCTGGAAGGAAGCACGTCCTTCAACTGCACCAGATCGGCAGGACGGTAGCTCGCATCCACCGGGTGGGTGCGGTTGACCAGAATGGGCAGGGCGTTGGGGTCGGGGTCGGCGTCGGTTCCGCCTTGGGCGCGCTGTCGCTGAACAGCAGCGCCAGCGTTTTGGCCCCGGCAATGCCGTCCGGGGTCTCGCCGTTCTGGGTCTGGAACCACACCACCGCCGCCTTGGTGGCCCCGCCGAAGTCGCCGTCGGCGCTTCCATCCAGATAGCCCAGTTCCTTCAGCCGGGCCTGCAACGCCTTGACCGCGTCATTCCGATCGCCCATGGTGAGCATCGAGGGCGTTTCCGTGGGAGTGGGCGTGGGACGGAACATCTCCGCCCGGTCAGAATACAGCAGGTTTCGGGTCTCCTCTCCGGCCAGGCCGTCTCCGGCGATGCCGTGCTGAGTCTGGAAGGCGATGACCGCCTGTGCCGTGCCTTGCCCGTACTGGCCGTCGATCTCGCCGGTATAGTAGCCCAGCTGATACAGCCGCTCCTGCAGCTTCTTCACCTCGTCGCCCTGCGTGCCCAGCTTGAGGATGAGCATAGTTGGCGTGGGGGTGGCGTTGGGGTCGAGGGTAACGGCCATCATGTTGGCGTTATCCGCCGTGGGCGTGGGGGTGGCTTCGCTTTCCGTGCGGTACTCCTGATAAGCGTCCCGGGTGCGGGGCGCGAGGTACACGCATACGCCAATCAACGCCAGCAGCAGAGCGATCATCACCACCGTGCCCGCTTTGGGTCTCCGTTTTTCCATTTATGCCTCCGGCCACAGGGGGGCAGGATACAGACCGGCTTCCGCCAGGCGGGCCACCGCGTCCACCACGTCCTGCTTATCCTCCGGGTTGGTCACGCCGTACCACTTGTCATGGGTGGTTTTGACGCTGACGCCGGCCCGTCCGGCCTGCATTTCCGCGTCCACCGCCATGGGCAGGTAGTATTCGGCTTTTTCGGGGTTTTGGGGCAGCTTTTCCCGCAGGAACAGGGGGAATCCCTGCTCCAGCGCGGTCATCATGGAATGTGGGAAGGCCCACATGTTCATGCTGACCACCGTGTCCGGCTCCAGTCGGGTGTAGGTGCGCAGGTCTTCGGTCATCAGCGGCCCGTCGGCGCTGGCGACGATATGGGTGCGCTCGGTCAGGGAAGTCAGACGTCCCGTTTCGTCCATTTCGCACACGCCCCGGGAAACGTAGCCGTTTTCGCTCAGAGTGTTCTTCAGCAGATAACCCACCATGGCCACGTCGCCCTCGTCCTTCAAATGGGTCAGATGGTCATAGGCCAGACGGAAGGCCTCCGCGCCGTAAAAATCGTCGGCGTTGATGGCGCAGAAGGGCGCGTCCACCAGCTTCCGGGCCGCCAGCACCGCGTGGCCCGTGCCCCAGGGCTTTTTGCGGCCCTCGGGAATGGAAAAGCCCTCCGGCAGATCGTCCATTTCCTGATAGGCGTACTGGATCTCCATCTGGCGGCTGGCCCGGTCGCCGATGACCTCCCGGAACAGGGCCTCGTTTTCCCGCTTGATGACGATAATGGCCTTTTCAAAGCCCGCCCGTTTCGCGTCGAAAAGGGAGTAATCCAGAATGATCTCGCCGTTGCGGCCCACAGGGTCGATCTGCTTCAGCCCGCCGTAGCGGCTGCCCATGCCCGCGGCCATAATGACCAGTACCGGCTTTTTCATGCCTTGCTCCGCCCCTTTCCCAGTTCCCGGACGATCTCGTTCATCTCCTGCCAATGGGCTTCCATTTCCTGCAGGAGCTTGAGCTGCGTGCGGGCGCGAACCAGATTGTGTTCAGGGTGATCCACCTTGAAATACACGTCGCCGTTGAGATAATCACCCAGAAAGCGAATGCCCACTTCCAGCGTCATCAGCTTGGCCCCCATGGGCAGGGACAGAAGCTCGGCTTCGTTCAGGCGGCTGCCGAAGGCTTCCAGATAGCCCTCCGCGAAGGCGCGGTAATAAGGCAGGCTGAAATGTACCTTGTCCAGATCAGTCTCGTCCTCCAGCGCCGTGCTGGCCCCGAAGCGGATGGCGTCGCCAAAGTCGTAGGCCGCCAGACCGGGCATCACCGTGTCCAGATCGATGACGCACAGGGCGCGGCCGGTCTTTTCGTCCATGAGGACGTTGTTGAGCTTGGTATCGTTATGAGTCACCCGCAGGGGCAATACGCCTGCTTCCAGCTGATCCTGCAACACGGGAGGAAGGGCGGCGAAGGCCATGAAGCCCTCAATCTCCTTCCGTGCCGTATCTGCGCGGCCGGAGCGGTTCTCCTCCACCGCCCGCAGGAAGTCCTGCCAGCGCCGGGGCTCATGATGAAAATAAGGGATCGTTTCATGCAGAAGGGACGCGTCGAAATCGTCCAGCAGGTCGTGGAACCGTCCGAAGCAGCGGCCCGCCTCCCGGAACAGGGCGGGGTCGTCCGTGCGTTCGTAGGTCACGGTGTCCTTCACAAAGGCGTAGCTGCGCCACAGGTCGCCGTTTTCGTCAAAGGTATAGGGCTTGCCGTCCCGAGCCAGATTCAGCCGCAGAGTCTCTTTCTCGGGGTCGCCGCCCTCCCGGGCCACCTTCTGGCGGATGTGCTCCGTGACCCGCTGGAAATTCTCCATCACCTTTTCCGGCTCCCGAAACACATTGCGGTTGATGCGCTGCAGCACATGGCTCCGCCCTTCGGATTCAAACAGGAAGGTATCGTTGATATGGCCGTTGCCAAGGGGAACAGGGTCTTTGTCGAGCCCGGCGGGGCAGAACTCCCGCGCCAGCGCGCTCAGCTGTTCGTTGGAATAGTCCATGATGTTTCTCCACTCCTGATTCATCAGAAATCGGCGCTCGCCCGCGCCCGAACAGATTCAGTATTATATTATATCATGAAACGACTTTGGGAACAAGTACGGAGGTTTTGCCCCCCGGCAGAGCAAAAAATCGCCTGCCCGTCCGAAAAAGCAGACAGGCAGACGCATTGGGGCTTTAACCAAGAATCAGCCGTTCGGCCTCTTCATAGCTGGACGCGACCGCATTGGCTCCATGGTTTTCCGGGGCGGGACGACCGTTGGTGAACAGAATGCTGAACACCCCGGCGGCGTTGGCTGCAGGGATATCCGCCGCCGCGCTGTCCCCGATCATCACGGCGTTTTCGGGTGCGACGCCCATGCGGCGCAGCGCCGCGTGGACGATGGCGGGGTCTGGCTTGGCCGCGCCCAGCTCCTCGCTGATGAACAGGCCGCTGAGGTAGGGCGAGATCGGACAGCGATCAAAACGGGCGTGCTGAATGACCGCCACGCCGTTGGTGACCAGACAGATGGGCATTTTTTCGGCCACCCGGGCGCAAAAAGCCTCCGCCCCGGGCAGAAGGATGCTCTGGCAGCTGAGCCGGTCCCGGAAATAAAGGTGCATCTCCTCCGGGGAGCGCCGCAGGCCCACCGCCGCAAGGAAGTTGGCCATGCGGGCCACCTGCAGCTCCGGCAGGGTCGTCCTGCCCTGCTCCAGCAGCGCCCACTGCTCCCGATTGATCCGGTGATAGGTCTGAAAATTTTCTTCCCGCACGGGAATGTCAAAATGGGTAAACAGCTCGGTCAGGGCGTTCTGTTCGCCCGCGTCAAAATCAAACAGCGTGCCGTCCGCGTCGGCCAGCAGCAGCTCGTAAGCCATCTTCCTTCATCCTTTCCGTTTGCCGCCGCCCTTGGGGGCGCTTCGGCGTTTCAATGCCTTGGGGGACGCGACAGAATAACCGAAGAAGCCCAGCGGCTTGCCCACGGCGCAGTATTTACCGTGGACATAGGCCACCAACTCCATATCCTCTTCCCGGATGGAGCCGGACTCGGTAAAGTATTCGTCCGCCACATAGACCTGTTCCACCTCCGCCAGAAACAGATCGTGGCTGCCCAGCTCCTGCACGCTTTTCACCCGGCAGCACAGATAGGCGGGCGCTTCCGCCACAGCGGGGGCGTGAGTAAGCGGCGGCGCAGGGATGGGGGTCAGCCCGCAGGCCTCGAATTTGTTTACGTCCCGACCGCTTTTGACCCCGCAGAAGTCCACGGCCCGGCACAGGCTGCGCCCGGTCAGGTTCAGGGTAAATTCCCCGGTGCGCCGGATCAACTCGTGGCTCAACCGGCTTTTGCGGATGCTGACAGAGACCATGGGTGGCCTGGTGCACACCACGCCCGTCCATGCCACAGTGATCAAATTGGCCTCATAGCCGTTTTCCGGGTCGGCGCAGCCCAGCATCACCGCCGGGATGGGACTTAGATACGTCGTCGGGCCGATAGGCCGGAAAGTTTTTCCAGTGCCGGGCTTCACGCGATCTCCCCCTTGTGTCTGGTTTCCAAAAAGTGTACAATGAATCAGTTCCTCTGTCAACGCTCGCTCAAAGGAGGGTCCTCCCTTGCCGAAATATCATTATCGCTATCGAAAACCCCAGCGGCGGCATTTCCCCGTCCGGCTGGCGCTGGTGCTGCTGGCGCTGTTGGCGCTGTCTATCTATCCCTTTATCGAGGCACGGACGCTGACGGTAGACGAGCATACGGTGCAGGTGGCCAACCTGCCCGCCAATCTGAAAAACCTGAAGATCGTCTACGCCACGGACATCCATCAGGGCCGCTGGTTCTCCCAAAGCCGGGTCAACGAGCTGGTCAAGACGATCAACGGGCTCAGTGCCGATCTGGTCATTCTGGGCGGCGACTATGCAGAGGACAGCGACGGGGCCATCGAATTTTTCGAGAACCTGCCTTCCATTTCCGCCCGGATCGGCGTATACGCGGTGCTGGGCAACCACGACCGCACCGAGCCGGAAAGCAATCTTTCCGTGCTCATCGGCACCATCAAGGGCCGGGGCATCATCCCGCTGGTGAACAACGTGGCGGCGGTCAAGCGGGGGCAGACGTACTTTTATATTGCTGGCGTGGACGACTATTACAACGGCTACCCGGACGTGGAGGGCGTGGCCTCGCAGGTCAAAGCCAGCGATTTTGTGATCTTCGCCGGGCACACCCCCGACCTGCTGCCCGATATGCTCAAGGCCAAGAGCAGCGACGGCGACAACCACTGGTTCGATCTGGCGCTGTTCGGTCACACCCACGGCGGACAAATCAGCTTTTTCGGCAAATCGCCCTTCTTCAATCTCAAGACGGACGTAGGCCCCCGGTACATGAGCGGCTGGCTGGAAGAAAACCGCGCCGCCGTGCTCATCAGCAACGGCGTGGGCACCTCCGGCGCGCCGGTGCGGCTGTTCGCCCCGCCGCAGATCCACCTGATCACCCTGAAAAGCCGGTAAAAAACAGAAGGCCCCGTCTTTCGCACGTTAACGAAAGACGGGGCTTTGAATTTTGTTTTACCAGCCGCGCTCCACGGAGCTTTCGTCCGATGGTTCCTGCTGGTTCCATTCGCCGACACTGCCGGATTCCCCGTTGGAGTTCTCCGGCCAGTAGGGTTCGGGGGTCTCCACGATCTGCCAATCCGTATCCGGCACAAAGGTGTCGGAAGGCTCCGCCGCCGCGCCGGAAAGATTCTGCTGCCACAGATTCAGCTGCTCCTGCGTGGAGGCGCTGCCAAGGTCATAAGAAAGCGCGGGCAGACCGGATGGGTCGTAGCTGACCTGCATGGGCAGGTACAGAAGCGCCGTAGACGCGCCGGTCACATCCGCCCAGTCCCCTATGGAAAGGGCCGCCGCGCCGGAATACGCCGGGTCGCCGGTCAGGGACGCGCCCTGCGTGATGACGTACACAGACGCGCCGTGCACCTCCACATTGGCCTCCGGGTAGAAATTCAGCTGGACGGAAAGATAATCGCCCTGCATCATCACCGTGGCGCTGCCGATATAAAAAGCGTTGCTGGCGCACAAGGGAATCTCCTTCATGCCCACGCTGCGCAGCTCGGTCAGGTTCAGCATGGTGCCCATGAGCCAGTCCCCGCCAAGGCCCAGATCCCGAAGCCGCACGCCGTAGGTGCAGGCGCTGTTGAACTGGAGCCGGGGCTGCAGCTGCATAAAGGGCATGGCATACACCGTGTCGCCCACATACAGCGTCACCAGATAGGGCACGGTGGAGCCGCCGCCGTAGGGCAGGTAGATCACGTCGCTGTCAAAATTGCGGCTCTGGTAGCCGTAGTCCTTGTCAAACAGAAGGGTCTGCGTATCCATCCGGGTCAGGGACAGCCGCACAGGCTCCGCCAGTTCGCTGGACGTGCTGATGGTTTTCAGCACCCGGATGCCCTGACAGGCTGCGGACAGGTTCGCCGCCACATAATCGTTCTGGTTGAGCGAATCCATATCCAGCATGTCCACATTCAGGGTGAAAAAATCCTCCGCCTGTGCCCCCGGCACGGCGCAGCACGCCAGCAGGCAGCTGAGGAGCGCCAGCACCACGGCCTTTTTCCAAACCCTGTTTTTCATTCCCGTCTCGTCCTTTCGTCGTTTGGCGCGGAAGACCCTGCGTCCTCCGCCGGGAGAAACTCCCTTCGCCTATGGTAACGATTCAGTTTACCATTATCATCCCCAAAAAGTAAAGAGAAGGGCAAAAGAAAAGCAGCGGGAAAAATACCCGGAAAACAGGGCAAAAATCCTGCGTTTCCCATCTTGACACGGGGCGGTTTTCCGCGCTACAATGCCCTTGGCTAACGGAATGACGCAGATCAAGCCCTTCCTATCTCCTTTTGCCAAAGAGAGGCCGCGCCCCGGCTGAAAGCGCGCCGCAAAAGACCGAACGGGTACCGCCTGCCGACCGCAGCACGTGAGCGCACGTTACAGCGCGTCCAATGAGCAAAAAGCAGGGTGGAACCGCGGATGAATTTCATTCGCCCCTACGAAACCGAAATCGTGGGGGCGTTTTTCGTTCCCCAAAAACAAGGAGGAGAAACCCATGTTGATTACCCTGAAAAACGGCCAGCGGGAGTTTGAAAACGGCATGACCCCTCTGGAGATTGCCGGTCAGCTCAGTCAGGAGCTGAAAAAGCAGGCGCTGTGCGCCCGGGTGGACGGCAAGATCGTGGAGCTGTGGCAGCCCATCGACCATGATTGTGAGCTGGAGATCCTTACCTTTGAGGACGACGAGGCCAAGCGGGTGCTGCGCCACACCGCCAGCCACGTGCTGGCGCAGGCCGTGAAAAAGCTGCATCCCGAGGCCAAGCTGGCCATCGGCCCCGCCATCGACAACGGCTTCTACTACGACTTTGACGTGGACGAGCCCTTCACCCCCGACTTCCTGAAGGAAGTGGAGAAGGAAATGAGCCGCATCGTCAAGAAGAACGACAAGCTGGAACGCTTTGAGCTGCCCCGGGAAGAAGCCATCAAATTCATGGAAGAAAAGGGCGAGCCCTACAAGGTGGAGCTGATCCGCGACCTGCCCGAGGACGCGCACATTTCCTTCTACCGTCAGGGCGACTTCACCGACCTGTGCGCGGGCCCTCATGTGCCCTCCACCGGCAAGGTCAAGGCCTTCAAGCTGACCTCCATCGCCGGCGCTTACTGGCGCGGCAATGAAAAGAACAAGATGCTGCAGCGCATCTACGGCACCGCCTTCACCGACAAGGCCGAGCTGGACGCCTATCTGGCCCGCATCGAAGAAGCCAAGAAGCGCGACCACCGCAAGCTGGGCCGCGAGCTGGATCTGTTCGACATCCGGGACGAGGGCCCCGGCTTCCCCTTCTTCTACCCCAAGGGAATGATCCTGCGCAACTGCCTGGAAGACTACTGGCGCGAGATTCACCGGGAAGCAGGCTATGAGGAGATCAAGACGCCCATCATGCTCAACCGGGCCCTGTGGGAGCGCTCCGGCCACTGGGATCACTACAAGGAGAACATGTACACCACCAAGATCGACGACATGGACTTCGCCATCAAGCCCATGAACTGCCCCGGCGGCATTCTGGTCTACCAGCGCAAGCCGTGGAGCTACCGCGACCTGCCCATCCGGTCCGGCGAGCTGGGTCTGGTGCACCGTCACGAGCTGTCCGGCGCGCTGCACGGCCTAATGCGAGTGCGCTGCTTCACGCAGGACGACGCCCACATCTTCATGACCCCCGACCAGATCCGGGACGAGATCAAGGGCGTATATCACCTGATCGACAAGGTGTACTCCACCTTCGGCTTCCCCTACACCGTGGAGCTGAGCACCCGGCCGGAAAACTCCATCGGCACGGACGAAATGTGGCAGCAGGCCACCGAAGGTCTGCAGGGCGCTCTGGACGACCTGAAGGTGCCCTACACCATCAACGAGGGCGACGGCGCATTCTACGGTCCCAAGATCGACTTCCACCTGCAGGACTGCCTGGGCCGTACCTGGCAATGCGGCACCATCCAGCTGGATATGAACCTGCCCGAGCGCTTTGACCTGACCTACACCGGCGCGGACGGCGAAAAGCACCGTCCCGTGATGATTCACCGCGTGGTGCTGGGCTCCATCGAGCGGTTTATCGGCATCCTGACCGAGCACTTCGGCGGTGCGTTCCCGTTGTGGCTGAGCCCCGTGCAGGCCAAGATCCTCACCATCACCGACCGCAGCGACGAAATGGCCAAGGCGCTGGCGGAGCGGCTGGAGAAGGAAGGCATCCGCACCGAGCTGGATCTGCGCAATGAAAAGATCGGCTTCAAGGTTCGCGAGGCCCAGATGATGAAGATTCCCTACATGCTGGTGCTGGGCGACAAGGAAGTAGAGCAGAACGTGGTCAACGTGCGTACCCGCAAGGGCGAGACCATCGGCAACATGACCATCGACGATCTGGTGGCCAAGCTGAAGCACGAAATCGAAACCAAGGCGGTGGACTGACCCGCCGTCTCCTGTTCAGGCTGAGCAGGGAGCGCCGCGCCTTCCGACAGGAGCGCGGCGCTCTCTTTGGGCTTTCCCCTCATTTTGTGAATAAAGGATGGAACAAGGCGTGAAACGGTATACTGCGCGGCGGCTGATCGCGGTGTTTCTGGGCAATATTTTGATTGGAATCGGCGTGGCGATTTTTCGCATGACGCTGCTGGGCAACGACCCCAGCACCGCCTTTGTGCTTTCGGTAGCGGCCAAGGCGGGCATGGAACTGGCTCCGATGCTGTGGATCTGCGGCGCGGCCTGGTTCGTGCTGGAGCTCATCTGGGGCCGGAAGTTCATTGGGCTGGGCACCTTTGTCAACTGGTTCCTGCTGGGCGTGGTCGCCGACGGCGTAACGTGGGTGCTGAACCACTTTTTCACGGTGCCGGAGGCCTTTCTGCCCCGGTTCCTGATTATGCTGCTGGCGCTGCCGGTGGTCAGTCTGGGCGTGTCTCTGTACCAGTCTTCGGAATTGGGCGCGTCGCCCTATGACAGTCTGGCGCTGATTCTGGATGACCGTTTTCCCAAAATTCCCTATTTCTGGTGCCGCATCGCGGTGGACGGCACGTCCACGCTGCTGGCGTTCCTGCTGGGCGGCATCGTGGGCTGGGGAACGCTGGCCTGCGCCCTTTGCCTTGGGCCCTTCGTCCACTTCTTTAACAAACATATTTCCGAGCCTTTCTGCCAAGTGCCGAAAAATGAGCCGGAGCCCTTCGAAAACGCGGAAGAAAGCGGAAAAAACGCTTGACAACAGGGGAAAAATCCGTATAATCATAAACGATTCTTTGGAAACCTATGCCGAAGACAGCGGGTGAGGGCCTGTCCCTCATAAGAAGCGTAAGCAGCGCCCGCCGAGGTGTAAGGCGGGAGAAATCCCCTGCGACATGTTCGCCCTTGCGCCTGCAAGGGTTTTCTTTTTGGAATCGACCATTTCAAAAAGGAGGTGCAACTCAAATGAGCAAGAATCTCGAGATCAAAAAGCAAGTCGTCAGCGACATCGTGAAGAAGTTTCAGGATGCCCAGAGCGTCATCGTGGTCAGCTTCAGCGGCCTGTCCGTGGAAGACGTTACCGCCCTGCGCGCTCAGTTCCGTCAGAACAACGTGGAATACTGCGTTCTGAAGAACACGCTGGTCCGCCGTGCCCTGCACGAGCTGAACATCGAAGGTCTGGACGATGTGCTCAACGGCCCCTCTGCTTTTGCCTTTGGCATGAGCGACCCCGTGAGCCCCGCCAAGATTGTCAGCGACTTCATCGACAAGAAGAAGACCGATGCGATTCAGATCAAGGCTGGTCTGATGGGCACCGAGATCCTGAGCGACGCGCAGATCAAGGAACTGGCGACCGTTCCCAGCCGCGAAGTCCTGCTGGCCCGCCTGCTTGGCAGCCTGCAGAGCAGCATCGCTGGTTTCGTTCGCGTTCTGGATGCTATCGCCAAGAAGAACAGCGAAGACACCGCTGCCGCCCCCGAAGCCTAAGTGCTGAGCGCGCCGCATGACGCGCCCCCAAAAACATGATTATGAATGGAGGTTATCCGTAATGACTCACGAGGAATTTATTGCTGAGATCGAGAAAATGACTGTTCTCGAGCTGAACGATCTGGTGAAGGCCCTGGAAGAAAAGTTTGGCGTTTCCGCCGCCGCCGCTGTTGTGGCTGTGCCCGGCGCTGCTGCTGGCGCTGCTGCCGCTGAAGAAGAAAAGACCGAGTTCGACGCCATCCTGAAGGACGCTGGCTCCGAGAAGATCAAGGTCATCAAGGTTGTCCGCGAGCTGACCGGCCTGGGCCTGAAGGAAGCCAAGGACTTCGTGGAATCCGCCCCCAAGACCATCAAGGAAGGCGCTTCCAAGGAAGAATGCGAAAAGATCAAGGAAAAGCTGGCCGAAGTCGGCGCTACTGTCGAAATCAAGTAATTGCTTTTTCCAAGAGCATTCCGCTCCCCCGCCTCGCGCGGGGGAGTTTTTCATTTCCAAAAATATCGGGCGGAATCCGGGGTCAGTCCCGAATTTTCCGCCCGATATTTTTATCTTGCCGCCACTGGGGCGCGGGGCCGTCATCGCCCCAATACTCGTCCAGCTGGGTGATCTTCCCGTCCGTCAAACGAACAAAGGCCACTGCATGGAAAGACAACGCACGATCCGCCGAATAAACATGGACGACCGCCGCGATTCCTCCCGGGATCGGCTCCACCCGCTGAATTTCGCCCTCCCACTGGCCGGGATATTCGCAGTTTGCCCGGACAAATTCCGCGGCGGTAAAGCTTTCATTGGTGCAGTGCCAGTTGACGATGGCGTTCGGGGCCAGAAAGGTTTCCATGGCCTGTGCGTCCTGCCGGAGCACCGCGTCCCAGTAGGCTTGGAGATCAAAATTTTCCATCTGCTTTTCCCTTCATCAAAAAATCGACCGCGACGAGCGCGGTCGATTCGTATTTTCATGGCGTTACGCCATCTTGTTGCCGCAGTTGGGACAGAACTTGCTGCCTGCTTCGACCTTGCCGCCGCAGTTGGGGCAGAAGCCGCCAGCGGGCTTTTCTTCCTGCTTGGCGCCGCAGGAAGAGCAGAACTTACTGCCCGCCGCGATGGGCTGGCCGCAAGCCGTGCAGGCCACCGTCGCAGCCGCAGGAGCCGCGGGGGCGGCAGGAACCTGCTGCTGAGCGCCGCCGAAAGCCTGCGTGAACATCTGGCCCATACCCATGCCCGCGCCCATACCTACGCCCACACCGGCCATGCCGTTGGGGTTGTTGGCCGCGTCCCGCATAGCCTCGGCCGCCTGGAACTGGGCGTACTTGCCCATATCGCCCAGCACGCCCATGGAGGTGCGCTTATCCATGGCCTTTTCCACTTCTTCGGGCAGGCTCACGTTTTCAATGACAAAGTTGGTCAGGGTCAGACCCAGCGCTTCCACCTTGGTATTCAGCGCGTTCATGCAGTACTGGCTCAGGCCGCTGTAGTTGGCGGCGATGTCCAGCGCGGGGATCTTGCTCTGGGCGATGGCGTCGCTCAGGCCGCTGACCACCATGCTCTTCAGCTGGCCCTCCACGCCTTCCACGGTGAACAGGCTGCTGGTGCCGAAGCACTCCTTCATGAAGGTTTCGGGTTCCTTCACGCGGAAGGCGAAGGAGCCGAAGGCCCGGATGCGGATCATGCCGAAATCGGTGTCCCGCATCATGACCGGGTTGGCGGTGCCCCACTTCCGGTCGAGGAACTGCTTGGTGTTGATGAAGTACACATCGCTCTTGAAGGGAGAATTGAAGCCGAACTTCCACGCCTTGAGCTTGGTCAGGATGGGCATGTTCTGAGTGCTCAACTCATAACGGCCGGGCTGGAACACGTCGGCCAGCTTGCCCTCGTTGACGAAGATCGCCGCCTGGCTTTCCCGCACGGTGAGCTGGGCGCCCATCATGATCTCCTTGCCGTTCATGTCATATTTGTACACCATGGTATTCTGGCTGTCGTCCGTCCACTCGATCACGTCGATCAGCTGGCTGGTCACCAAATCCTTAAAAATCCCCATATTGTTCTCCTTACTGCCGCCGCAGGCGGACGGCTTTTTTATTTCAGATTTTCAGCGGCGAAGGTCGACAGGCCCGGCACCAGCCGCACCTCGGCAACCTGCATATGCAGCCCCAGATAGTGGTCGATCTGCTGGGCGGTCTCCTCCACGTAGGCGCGCACCGCGCTTTCCAGCAGGGTGCCGTCCCCGGTGACGGGGTAGCAGAGCACCCGCACCTCTTCCGGGGAAATCACAGCCACGTGCAGGTACATATCCCGCTGCCGCGCGCCGAAAAAGTTGCGCAGGGCGGTTTCCAGACGCTCGCTGCCGTAATGCCAGCGGTTGGTCAGGAAGGGGTCGTCCATATCCATGGTCAGGCGGGCCAGCACGCAGGGCACGTTGGGCTTTTCCCTGCAGCGCAGCATGAACAGACGGGCCCGCAGCTCCTTCTCCGTGGGGATCAGTCCGCAGACGATGCCCTTCAGCAGCCGTTCCTGACTGTGGGAAAGAGAGCCCATCAGATCGTATTCGTCGTTATAATGATCGGCGTGAAGGTTTCCCAGCATCCGATCCAGCGCCCGGATGACCTTCCATTCCTCGTCCGGGGTCTTTTCAATGGGAAAACGGAGCATTGCCGGGCACTGTTCTTCCACAAAGCGGTTCAGCTCGTCAAAAGCCGGGCCGTCGTCCACGGCGATCGCGTCGATCTGGTGCTTCTGCATACATTCCAGCGCTTCCTGCGTGGTCTGACGCAGACGCGGCGGCTTGAAGCCCAAGCTCTCCCAGCCTTCCATCGCGGTGAACAAGTCCCTCACACTCTGGTTTCCGGTGACGATCAGCAGCCTATACACGCGTTTCCCTCCATATTGGTCAAAATGACACGAATTTATTATACCCTGTCACCGGGAAAATTTCAATCCTTCCCGGATTTTGGCTGAAAAAAGGCGGTTTTGAACGAAAGCCGCCGTTTGGTTCCCGGCCTTTTCAGGTGTATAATAAAGGGGAAGCGCGCTCATTGGGCTGCGCGGAAGGGAGCATAAGGATGAAAACAGGACTGGTTCTGGAAGGCGGCGGGATGCGCGGCATGTTCACCGCGGGGGTGTTGGACGCCTTTTACGCCCGGGGCCTTCATTTTGACGGGGTGATCGGCGTTTCCGCCGGGGCGGTCTTCGGGGTGAATTTTCTATCCCGGCAGCCGGGACGCGTCATCCGCTACAACAAGCGCTATATCCGCGACCCCCGCTACATGGGCCCCGGCCCGCTTTTAAGGACCGGCAATCTGTTCAGCCCGGACTTTGCCTACGGCACGGTGCCCACGGAGCTGGATCCCTTTGATCAGCAGAGCTTTCAGGCCTCGGGGGTACCCTTTTACGCTGTGGTGACCAACATCGAGACCGGCCATGCGGAATATCCCCTGATCGAAAACGTGTTTGAGCAGATGGACACGCTGCGGGCCTCCGCGTCGCTGCCCTTTGTTTCCAAGCCCGTGGCGGTTGGGGACGGATTGTATCTGGACGGCGGCATCGTGGACAGCATCCCCTTTGAGGCCATGCGGGCGCTGGGCTACGACCGGCTGGTAGTCGTCCTGACCCGGGACGGCTCCTACCGCAAGGGGCCCATGCCCTCCCTGCCTATCGACCTGTGGTACGGAAAATATCCTGCCCTGCAGCAGCGGCTCCGCTGCCGTCACGAGGCCTACAATCAAAGTCTCGACCGTCTGCGCCAGCTGGAGCAGGACGGCGTCGCCAAGGTCATCCGTCCCCGCCGCCCCATCGAAATGGGCCGGTTGGAACGAGACCCGGCGGTGCTGCAGCGGGTGTACGATCAAGGATATGCCGTCGGCCAGAAAACAGAGCTGTAAAGAAAATTCCCCGGTTCCGAAGCAAATTGGGCGCTGCGGAATCGGGGGAACTTTTTTACTTCACATGAAAATACTTATGCAGCCCGCGGAAAAACCCGCCGCCCAGACAGACGGCGCAGACCACGAACAGTCCGAAGGACAGGGCCGCCAGTACGATCAGCCCCCACTGGCTTTCCACGCCGGGCACCAGCAGGCATACGCCCGCCGACAGGAACGCCACCAGACACAACAGCATCAGTGGGATGATGTTCTGCTTCTGCCGGCTGAAATCGGTGAAAAACAGCACGGCGGCCACGGTCAGCCCGGCAAAGCACACGATGGGCAGGAGGTTCCGAATGCGGCCCGGGGCAAGGATCAGGTCGATCAGCAAAAGAAGGCCGCAGCACTGGGCCAGTACCTTGGTGAACTGGCTGACCCGGTTGTATTCCACCATTGTCGGGGCCACCAGATCGCCCCAAAGCATCCACAGCCCCCACAGGGCCACCAGACTCCACGCGCTGCCGCCCAGGCACAGGTTCACCACCGGGCAGGCGATAGCCGCCGCCAGAAAGGGCCAGCGGGCCGCGCAGATCAGCTGATGCCGCTGGATGCGGCGCTTGGGGGGGATGGGATAGACGCACTCAACCTTCATACAGAACGCTTCCTTTCACGGCATAGGGCACCTGATCGCCGTCCAGCAGGCGGCACAGTGCTTCTTCCAGCGAGGGGTCGGCGGTCTGCTTGGCGATGGTCAGCACGGCCTTGCCGCCGCAGGTCACCAGCGCACAGCCCGCACGATTCGTCACCAGCGTGCCCAGCAAAAATTCCAGATGATCCACCCGGCTCTGCATCTCCGGGGGCAGGTTCACCACACCCAGATTGGACAGGGTGTTGGTGAAAATTTTATCCCCCAGAAAGCCGTAGATCACCCGGGCGATGGGGGCCTTGATGAACAGCGGCACAAAGCGCACCGAGTTCACCAGCCGGGTGGAGGAATGGATCATCTCGGTCATGGCCTCCCGGGAGGCTTTCTCCGTCAGCTGATGCTGAATTTCCGGCAGAATGTCGTCCAGTGTGGTCACCTGCTCCATATCCAGTCGAATGCCGCAGTACATGGAAAAATTGCGCAGCGTGGGCGAGGGATAGAACTTGCGCATATTGACGGGCACCTGAATGTTGAAGCTGCCGCCCATGGCCTCCGTGGCCCGCCGTCCCGCCAAAAACAGAAGCCCCAGCAGATAGGCCGTGACGGTGGCGTTCCGGTTGCGGGCAGCCTCCCGCAGCTTTTCCGCGTCCATTTCGAAGTGCAGGATGCGACAGGGGTGCACCGGGGCCAGCCGGCCGCTGAGCTGCAGGGCCGCCCGGTCGGTCAGGCCGGAGCCCTTGCCCCGGCGATCTGCCGCCGGGAAAGCGTTTTCGTTTTCCCCGGCCAGCGGCGGCCGGGTCACGTCCAGAATGCCGTCGCCGCAGGGGCAGTCCGTGCCCAGCAGCCGCAGATATTCCGCCAGCAGGGTCTTGAGAAAGCACATGCCCCCGGTAGCGTCGGTCAGAATGTGGAAAAACTCCGCGCTGATACGGTTTTCATAATACAGCACCCGGAAGCTCTGAGAGCCGCTGGCGGCGATCTTCAGCGGTCGGACGGGAATATCCGTCTCCGGCTGGATGCAGTAGCGCCGTTTGGTCTGATCCAGATAATGCCAGAAAAAGCCCTTGCGCACGGTGGTGGCAAAGCCGGGAAAACGCTGGATGGTGAAATGCAGGGCGATCTGCAGAAGCTCCGGCTTCACCGGCTCCTTCAGAACCGCCGCCAGCCGGAACACAGACATCTGCCCGTGCTTCATGGACAGGGGATAAATTTTCGCCGCGTCATCCAGCCGGAACCACAGCGTGGCGGGCCATGCGTAAAAGCCGCCCAGCCGTTCCGGGTTCAGACGGGTCAGGGCTTCCTCCAGTGGACAGCCCAGCTGCAGCAGCAGATCGATGGCGGCGGTGAAGTCCCGGCGAAACTGAATGACCTCGTCCCGTGCCAGCGACAGGTGGGCGTTCAGCCCGTCAAAATATTCCCGCAGAAGGGCTTGATGCTCCTTTTCAAAGCCACCCACCCAAAGCTCAAACAGCGCCTTTTCCCGCAAATGAGGGGTGCGTGCGGTTTTTTCGGCCTGCTTTCGGGCAGTGCGTTCCCGGCGCGCCTGTTCCTTTTCCAGCTTTCGTGCAGCCTTCGCAGCCTTTTTTTCGTTTTTCCGCCGGGCTTTTGCCTCGGCCTTCCGTTGATTTTCCACCGTTTGGGTTATTTCCTCGGCCTGCTCACCGGCCGCGTTTTTTCTTTCTTCCTCCATCGTCCTAAAAAACCTCCCGATGTGGACTGGCCCGCCAAAGTTGCGTGCGGACAACTTCTATTATATCGTCCCCCGCCTTTCGATGCAACCGGGGTGACGCCGCGCCCCCTCTGGACTTGCGGGGCGCATCCAGGGTAAGTGGGGCGGGAGTGGAAATGGTGATGGATGAATGTTGTTGGGGGCTTATCTCGATACTGCCGCGAAAAGAATGGACAAATGAGCCATTTCTGCGGATGATATTGGGATTTTGCCACAGTTTCCTTCCGGCAGACGGCGTATGAACTGGATCTCGCTATGCGTGGCCTTTGTCACCGAAGGAAAGAACTCGCTTTTTTTCAGCGTTTTTGATTAATCATTGAGAATAATAAAGAAAAGCATGGGAGGAAACAAATGAAGCCAGAGAAAGCCATGGAGCCATCTGGCCGGGAGCTGCCCGGGTTGCGCAAAAAGTCCTTTGCCCTGCCCTATCGCGGCGGGATGATCTGGTTCGAGCATTTGGACGGACTGGGGCGTTTTTGCCAGGGGGCGGACAGTAAAGTCCGCCGGGAGCTTTCCCGACGGTTGGCCCCCTTCAGCATGGCCGTCCGCTTTGAATCGGATGTGAAAAAAGCCAAGGAATGGCTGATTCTCGAAAAGGCATAAGGCTATTTTCCGTCCAACGCGCGGCACAGCCGCCGGTCAGCCTCCCGTTCGGCCAGCAGGCCGTCGGCGTAATGGGTCCGAAGCCCCGCCAGCGCATCTGGCGGCAGACGCTTCACCAGTGCGACGAGCGCATCGTCTCCCGCGTCCAGATCGGTGAGCAGGTCCAGCAAGTCGGCCAGCGAATGGACGTTTTCCCCGATCAGCGCTGCCTGCTCCTCCGGGGAATCCGCCTGAACCAGCCGTGTCAACAGGCGCTCATAATCCCGGCTGTCCATGCTTTCGCCGTAGAACAGCTCCGGCTCGGGGACATTTTCATCGGCGGGCAGCAGAAACGCCCGTTCCGGCTTTCCCAGCTCCAGTGCGGCACGGACGGTTTCCTCCAGCTTGGGCAGACATTGGGCGGCATAGCGCAGCGCCCGGCCCGGCAGCGCCAGCTGCTCCTCCAGACGGTTCAGGGCGTTTTCCAGCGCCGGACGGATCATCGTTCTGTTTTCGAAATCTCGGGCCAGCTTTTCCACCTCGTCGGGCGTTAAGTCCAGTGCCAGCGGAGAGCGTCCGCACAGCGTCAGCCCCAGCGCCGACAGGCAGACCGGCTCGAACAGGTTCACCGGCGCGCCGGCGTATTCCCGGCTCAGCCTCAGCAGCAGCCGGTGTACCGCCCGGGGAGGAAAGGTGCGCAGAAAGGCGTTTTCTCCGTCGATCTCCTGCAGATAGCGCTCCATAAATTCCACGCCCTGCAAGGCGGGCCGACCCAGCAGAGGCGGATAATCCGCTGTGATATGGATCTCATGGGCGGCGAACTCCGGCCGGTACAGCCGAAAGAATCCGTTGACCCCGCCTTCGATGGTGGAACGCCAGAATCCGTTCGGGGTCTGAAACAATCGGCTCAGGATCCTCCGCTGCAAAAGCCGCACCGTCCGCAGCTTTTGACGCACCCGGCAAAGCCCTTCGTCGTACAGTTCGTTCAATGGCCGTTCCTTCAGCGCTATCGCGGCCTGTTCCGAGGCGGCATAGCCCTTCAGCGCCGCGCCAATGGCAAATTGCAGGGAACGCAGCATTTCCCCGGCGGTCTCCACCGGCAGGGAGCCGCAGCCATCCCCGGCATATTCGGCGGCCATGCGGCGCAGCAGCCCCGGCAGCTGTGCCTGCAGACGGGCAAGGTCATCCTCTGTCAGCAGCCCGCAGGCAAGGGCTTCCTCCGTCAGCGAAGCGAAATAATCCCCAGGGCGCAGCCTTTGGGGGTCGATCCCCTGTCCATTTGCCAGAGCGTTGGCTTCCATCGTTTCTTCCTTTCTTTGCGCGTCAAAGAACAAAGTTTCCATGCCTGTTCCGCAAAATTCCCGTTGACAGGGTTGTCTGCGACGAGTATACTGGAAGAGAGGCCGTCCTGCATAGCTCCCCCGGGGAATTGGACCCCGGACTTCGCGAACAGGTTACGAGCCTCGGACTTTTTTCAGCCCTAAGCGCCGGTTTGACCGGCGTTTTTGTTTATCTGCTTTGGGAAAAATGCCGCTCACCGCCATCCGAAATCCTCCGGGCGGCCGCCCTGCCGCAAATGCCGGGGCAGCTGCAGCAGAAAGCAGTCGTTCATCAGCTCCATGCAGCCCCGGCAGGGGCCGTCGAACGCCCGGCGCATCTGTTCCAGCAGCCAGCCGTCAGGCAGGCTGTCCGGCAGCTCGGCACGGCAGTCGTAGAACAGCGCCGCCAGTTCGGCCAGCTGCTGCCCCTGTTCTTCGCGAGTCAGCCACGGGGAACCGGCGAAAATCTCCACCAGCTTTTCGGCGGCGCTTTTGCCGAACTCGATACGTCCCGTTCGGCGCAGGGCTTCGCCGTGGGCTTGGGCGACCGCCCGCGCCTGAGCTTCCGTCAGCGGCAGTCCCCCTTCCGCCTTGCGGCTGACTGCCAGCAGACGGTCGACTTCACCCTCGGCGTTTCCCGCCGTCAAACCCCATTCCAGCTTCATGGCTGTTCCTTTCGCAGCGAAAAGAGCAGCTGTTCCAGCGCTTCCCACTGAAATTCCTCCTGCGAAATTTCAAACTGTTCCGCCAGAAAGGCTCCCTGCCGTTGAAGGGTGTCGTTCAACCCGCTCAAGGCCGACCATAGCACCATCGTGCAGCGCTCCGGATGCAGAGCTGCCCGCACGGTCCCTTCCGCCTGTCCCTGCCGGATCATCTCCGCCAGCCACTCGTTGATCCGCTGCCCCAGCGCCAATATTTCGCCCACGGTCGGATCGTTGCCGTCCAGCCGCTGCGGCTGTACCTGCTGAACCTGCGCCGCCGACTGAGGACATTCCCGCAGGTAACGGAGAATGGCTTCGCAGGCGGCAAAATACCGAATTTCGAAGGTTTTCCGGCCCACGGCGGCTTCCAGCGCCCCGTCCAGCTGCCGAAGTCCCTTTCGGACGATCTGGCGAAGGAAATCCTCCTTGTTGACATAGTAGGCGTACAGCGTCCGTCGGCTGTAGCCGGACGCTTTGGAAATATCGTCGATGGTGGTCTGTTCGAAGCCCTTTTGCTGAAAAAGCTCCTCTGCCGCCGCCAGCATCCGCTCCCGGTGCAGCGCTGCCACGGCTTCCTTCTGATTTGCGCCCACAGAAGTATACCTCCGTATTAAAAAGTATACTATTGATATACCACATTGAGCCGAATTTTGCAATAGAAAAACCGCCCCGGAAAAATTCCGGGGCGGCTGTGTTGATTCAGAAAAGGAGTTCCGATCAGGCCTTGCCGTTGCAGCCCAGCACGTCCACGATCTTGTGGCGCACCATGTTGCGGATGCCGTCGCGGGCGTCGGTCAGGTACTGACGGGGATCGAAGTGATCCGGATGCTCCGCAAAGTGCTTGCGGACTTCGCCGGTGAAGGCCAGACGCAGGTCGCTGTCGATGTTGATCTTGCACACCGCCATGGTAGCGGCCTTGCGCAGCATGGCCTCGGGCACGCCCTGAGCGCCGGGCATATGACCGCCGTACTGGTTGATCATATCCACATACTCGGGAATGACGCTGGAAGCGCCGTGCAGCACGATGGGGAAGCCGGGCAGGCGGCGGCCCACTTCTTCCAGAATGTCGAAGCGCAGCTTGGGTTCGCCCTTGAACTTGAACGCGCCGTGGCTGGTGCCGATGGCGATGGCCAGGCTGTCGCAGCCGGTGCGGGTGGCGAACTCTTCCACTTCGTCGGGATGGGTGTAGCTGGAATCCTCGGCGGAGACCTTCACATCGTCCTCCACGCCCGCCAGACGGCCCAGTTCGGCCTCAACGGTGACGTAGTTCTTCTGGCTGTGAGCATATTCCACGACCTTCTTGGTCAGGGCGATGTTCTCTTCGAAGGGCAGGTGGCTGCCGTCGATCATAACGCTGGTGAAGCCGCCGTCGATGCAGCTCTTGCAGGTCTCGAAGTCGGGGCCGTGATCCAGATGCACCACGATGGGCAGGTCGGTATCCTCGATGGCGGCCTCGATCATCTTCATCAGGTACACGTGCTTGGCATAGGCGCGGGCGCCCTTGCTCACCTGCAGGATCAGGGGAGCGTTTTCCATCTTCGCTCCCTCGGTGATGCCCTGGATGATCTCCATATTGTTGACGTTAAAAGCGCCGATCGCGTATCCGCCTTCGTAGGCCTTTTTGAACATTTCCTTCGTATTGACCATTGGCATGGGAAAAATTCCTCCTTTAATCAGGGTGATATCTGCATTATACATGATTTTTTCCCGGTTGAACAGCCCAAACTTTCCTTTAGAGGGCAGAAACCTTTCCGAGCGGATCTTTTCAGGCTTCCTCCGCCGGGTCGCGCCGCCGGGCGGGGCGCTTTTCGTCCTCGGGATAGATATAGCTCAGCTCCATGCTATCGTAGGGAAAAGCGTCGATAAAATCCCCGGCGCGGAAACGGGTCATGGCGTATTCGTCCCAGTCTGCCTGATGGCGGGGCAGCCACACCGGCTGGCTCAGGTCCAGCCCCGGCAAAATCTGCCGCAGGGCCTCCTGCGGATCGTCCCGGCGGCAGGGCGCAACGGCGCTTTTGGCCACCCGGTGTTTTTTCATCAGCCGTACCCACAGACGGCCCTCCGATTGTTTTGCCGGCACAGCAAAACCTCCTTTTGCTTTTTCTCTTCCAAACGGCCCTGCCCCAACGGGATTCCCGGCACGGCCTGTGCTCAATGCAGCGCCTCTCCCAGCGCGGCGACCTGCTCGTTGGACGGGGAGTGATTCTTCTGCTTATAGTCCATTCCCCAATCAAACATCGCGCCCAGAACCGGCTTCAGGCTCTCGCCCGTTTCCGTCAGGGTGTATTCCACCCGGGGCGGCACCTCGGGATAGGCTTTGCGCGTCAAAAGGCCGCTGGCTTCCATATCCTTCAGATTTGCCGTAAGCACTTTTTGGGATACGCCGGCCAGCGACTTTTTCAGCTCCCCGAAGCGCTTGGTCCCAGTGAACAGATCCCGGAGGATCAGCACTTTCCAGCGATCTGAAATCAGGGAAAGCGTCGTTTCCACCGGGCACATCGGAAGTTCCCTGTTTTCTGCCATGAAAGCACCCCTCCATGCATTGCGGGTTTGTGAACCAGTCAGAATGATTATAACGACCCGTATTTGATCCGTCAACCGATTTTCAGACGGGCGCATGGCAATGGAAAAGGAGATTCCGTACCCTCAGCCATTTTTTGCATCCTGCCAGACTGCCGTCTTCCTCCTTCTTCCCTTTTCCCCCTTCTGGGCCAAGCACATTGACGGATAGTGTTTTTTCGCTATAATAAGGTAGAATAAAGCGAATTATCGGCATATGCCGATGCTTATGTATGAAGGAGAGAAGTCCGATGCCTGCCGCTTCCGCTTACCGCCGCGCCCCTTTGGTCAACCCCGCCTATGTGCCCCTGTCCGACGCCGCCCTGCATCCCGAAGGGACGATGAAAAACCGGATCCAGCAGGTGCTGAACATGGTGAGTCCCCGCCATATGTCCACGCTGGACTCCGTGCTGGCCACCAAGCTGGGCGGCTATGCCCAGCTGCCCCCCATGCCCGACGTGGAGGCCGCCGCGGCGCTTTTGCCCGCCGATCCGTCCCGCTTTGTGGAGATCGTATGGAGCGCCTCCATGCTGGCGGCCATGAGCCGGGATAAGGAAGGGATGCTGCGGGTGCTGGGAGCCATGCGGGCCTTTGCCCAGGCGCTGCCCCAGCTGAGCGAGGAAGCCCTGTTCGCCTGCGGAGCGGACGCACTGCGGCTGACGGTGGATCTGTACCGCCGCACGGGCCAGCCCTTCCTTCTGAACCTGCTGGAGACCATGCGGGGCCAGCTGCCGGACGTGTCCGGCCTGATGCACATGTTCCCCTTCCAGCGGGAGTACCGGCGGGAATCTCAGGGCAATACCCCGGAGGAAAAAGCCTTCTACGACCGTATGGATCGCTTCGCCATGGGCAAGGGCGCGGCGGACGCGCTGGCCATGACCGTCTTTCTGGGCCAGTACAGCGGCTCCGGCCGGGACGCGGCTGCGCCGCTGACGGGTCTGAACGCCCTGAACCGCTATCACGGAATGCCCTGCGGCGCGTTTGCTGCCGACCCCTATCTGGCGGGCCGGGACCCCGCCCGGGCGGTGGAGCTGGACGCGCTGTGCGCGCAGATCGAGGCCTACGCGGACGCGCTGTGCTTCACCGGCGAAAATGCCTTTGCCGAGCGGCTGGAGCTGATGTGGGAAAACGCCCTGCCCGACCTTCTGACCGAAGAAGGCGTTCGCACGTTGGAACCCACCAACCGCCTGTCGGACGATGAAAGCTGCCAGCTTCACGCCGTGCCCGAAAAGGAGGATGTAAGCGCCCTGCTGCGGGCGCTGTACGCCCTGCGGCGCAGCGTCTGGCTGAGCCGGGATGATAACACCCTGACTTATATGCTGCCCGTGGAGAGCGGCTGCATTACCCGGCTGGGCGGCGTGCCCGTGCGCATGACCGCCGCTGTGAAGGGATTGAGCCGCAAGGAGATCACCCTGCAGGCCGAACTGAAGCAGCCCGTCCAGTTCACGCTGGAACTGCGGGTGCCCCGCTGGGCGGACAGTGCTACGGTCAGTGTCAACGGCGGCAAGCCCGTGCAGGCCCAGCCCGGAGAAAAATTCCCCCTGACCCGGCTGTTCCAGAGCGGCGACACCATTGTGCTGACGCTTGCCTCGTCTCCCCGGCTGGAAACCGGCTACCGGGGCAGCCTGTCCGTTTTCTGCGGCAGCACGCTGATGGCGCTGCCCCTGCCCGGCGCAGAGATGGAATGGCGCTATGCGCTGGTGTCCGGCGAAAGCGTCACCGTCAGCGAGGAGGACGGCGAGCTGAACGTGCTGGTCACGGCCTGTGAAGCGCCCCTTTGGAAAGAAAAGAAGGGCTTCATCCTGCCCCCGCCCCAGAACTGCCAGATGGGCCCCGCCTACCGACTGACCCTGATCCCCTATGCGGGCTGCGGCGGACGCATTGCCGCGTTCCCCTGTGTGCGGGCATAAAAGATGACGGAAAAGAATGGGATGAATTTGGAGCGGCTGCCCGTTTTATCATTAGCGCCCATGGCGGGCATCACCGACTGGCCCCTGCGGGTGCTGTGCTACCGAATGGGCGCGGAATACGCCTGTTCGGAGATGGTCTCCGCCATCGGCTACCTGTGCGCCAAGCCCGGGAACCGGGTATATACCCAGCTTTTACAGGTACACCCGGAGGAGACCAATACCGCCTGCCAGCTGTTCGGCAAAGACCCGGTCGTCATGGGCGAGGCCGCCCAGAGGATCACCGAGCTGGGCCGGTTCCGCTCGCTGGATATCAACATGGGCTGTCCCGCCCGGAAGGTGGTCTCCATCGGAGAGGGCAGCGCCCTTCTGCTGAACCCGGATCAGGCCTACAAGGTGATGGAGGCCGTGGTGAATCATACCACCCTGCCCGTCACCTTCAAGACCCGGCTGGGCTTCGACCGGCAATCCATGAACGCCGTGGAGCTGGGCAGAGCCGCCCAGTCGCTGGGGCTTCGGTGGATGTGCGTCCACGGCCGTACCCGGGAGCAGCAGTACTCCGGACAGGCCGACTACGGCGCCATCGCCCGGGTGCGGGAGCAGCTTTCCATCCCCGTGCTCGCCAACGGCGACGTGTTCGCCCCCGGAGACGCGCCGCGCATCCTGCGGGAGACCGGCTGCTCCGGCCTGATGATCGGCCGGGGAGCCATGGGGAATCCGTGGCTATTCCGGGGCGCGCGGGAGACGCTGGACGGCCGGCCCGTCACGCCGGTCACGGCCCGGGAGCGCATCGACGTGGCGCTGCTCCATCTGGAATGGATGGTGGGCTACAAAGGCCCCCGGCAGGGCGTGCTGGAAATGCGCAAGCATCTGGGCCACTACATCGGCGGAATGCGCGGAGCTACGGCCCTGCGCCGGGAACTGAACATGGCCAAAACCGAGGAGGAGCTGCGCGGACTGCTCCTCCGCCTTTGGGAAGAAGTCCGCGGTCAGGAGGATCAAGAATGAAAAACGCAATCAAAAGAGCGGCGAAGGCGCTGGCGCTGATCCTGTGCCTCTGCCTGACGGCGGGCGCTGCCCCGGCCAAAGCGGACGCGCTGGACATGGTCAATCTGCTGTCCCCGTGGATCGAGGGCGACGAAGCGCAGCTCTCCGTCAGCTACGAGATCAAGAACCTGCTGCCCTATAACGACAGCACCCTGACCCTGCTCAACAACGTGCTCAAGCATATCACCGTGGAGGGCCGCGTCAGCGGGAATGATACCTCCATGGGCATTTCGGTGGACGGGGACAGTCTGTTCACGCTGGAGGAGACGCAGGAAAACGGCCGCTCCGTGCTTCGGACGGAGCTATTGCCCAACCGGGAGCTGACCTCCGCCCAAAACGCGCTGGACGCGCTCTTCCCGGAGGACGAGACCGCTGAACCGGCAGAAGAAGGCACGGACGCGCTGCCCGGCGGTTCCTTTGACCTGAACGCGGCCCTGACCGAGGCGGAAGCCTGCTACCGCCAGCTGACGGACGCGATCCAGCCCTATGCCGAGGAAAAGAAAGCCAACTACACGATCAAAAACGTGGGCAAGGGCAAATGGGTGCGGCTGGCCAAGCTGACCGCCGAGCAGGCCCAGAGCCTTCTGCCCCAGATCGCGGCGGTGCTGTCCTGCGGCATGGACGAAGCCTTCCGCCAGCAAATGGAAAGCCTGACCCTTAAAAAGGGCTTTACCGTAGCCCTATACCGCACCGCCGAGGATGGGGACGATCTTGCCGTCTACATCAAGGGCAACGCGGCCATCGAGGACGTCAACTATACCATCGCCTACCAGTGGGCCTTCGCCCGGGGCGAAAACGGCAACGATACGGACACCTACAAGCTGGAATTTAACCGGCCCAAAGGGAAGATCGACAAGCGGACGGCGGAGGCCAGCCGCAGCCAGTCCGTCAGTGAGGACGGGCGGAAGCTGACCGTCCAGAGCTCGCTGGAATTGAAGGAAGGCAAGCTGACCCTGACCACCACCCGGAAATACGACCTTACCGGCCGGGACGCGGACGGCGGCACAGCAGTGTCCGGCAGTATCGTGGACACCGTCAAGCAGCAGGATTCCAAGGAAAAGACCAGCTCCACTACCTCCACCGAGCTGGTGCCCGAGCTGAAATGGGCGGGCGGCGTGCTCAGCGGCACAGTCAACGTAGCCCGGCTGAACGGCAAAACTCCCGCGGGCGAATATGTGCTTCACTTCGGCGATACGTCCTTCGACCCGGTGCAGGCACTGGCCGCTGCCGGCAGCAGCGACGACTCCGCCCCCACCGTGCAGATCACCATCGACGGCTCCAGCGTGCAGCAGAACACGGACACACTGCAGGCCATGCAGTCCGGCTCCTATCAGGTAGGCGAAACGCCCGTGGGCGTGACGGAATACACCGCCCCCTCCACCCTGACGACCGTCGATCTGGACACCGCCGACGCGGCCGCGCTGGCGGCGCTGCAGGGCGAGCTGTTCCAACGGGCGGCGGGCAAGTTGCTTCCCGCGCTGGCGGCGCTGCCGGACGGCGACTCCGCGCTGCTTTCGGATTCCATGTCCGACGAGGATTATCAGGCGTTTTTGAACCTGCTGGGACTGTAAAGCTCAAGCCATCAAAGGAGGCCGACCCATGGGAAAACGGAACGGACTACTCCGCTTCTGGGGCGCGCTGGCGCTGTGCCTGTGCCTGTGCACTGGCGCGCTGGCCGAAAGCCTGCAGGGCTACACGGTGGCGGAAAAGCTGATCAAGCAGCTGGACGCGGGCAGCGGCTTTTCCGGCACGCTGGAAGTGCAGACCGACGGGGCCGACGCGCCCCTTTCCTTCCAGTGGGACTACATCCACACCCGGAAAAACAGTGAGACCGTGGAGCAGCAGCGGCTGGATCTTCGGCTGATGGACGGCGAGACCGCCCGCAATACCTTCCGCTTTCAATGGGAAGACCCGGCTCTGCGTTTTCAGACCGACCTTTGGTCCGGCCAGTGGTACGAGCTGAATGGAGCCCGCACCGAGCAAAGCGAGGGCAGCGCAGGCGCAGCGCTGAATACTCTGCTGGCCGACACGCTCAAGGCAAACGGCATTCCCGTTTCCTTTCTGCGGATGCTGCCGTTGCTTTCCTCGATGAACACGCCGGACGAATGGCTGGCCCCCGCACTGGAGACCTGCCTGACCCGGATGGACATCTGGATGGAGGGCTACCGGGGACGCACAGATATCGGCAAGCTGGAGGACGGCACCGGCACGCTCAGCGCCCAGTACCGCATCGCGCCCTCCAACGTTAAGGCACAGCTGAAGCAGCTGATCCTGGACGTGCTGGGGGACGAAGACCTGATCCAGCGGCTGAAAAATCACTTCGGCGAGGAACAGACGGCCTTGTATCTGAACCCGGAATGGCAGCCTTACTATTTTGCGGCAGTAGAAGCGCTGCCGCTGGCGGACGATCTGGTCATCGACCGAACGGTCTCCCTGAAGGGCGACCTGCTGTCGCTGAAGGTCTCCATGCCCTACTCCGACCCGGACATGGGCGCGGTCACGCTGGGCTACAGCCTGACCACGACGGATGACAGCGAACCCAGCAGCGAGATCACCGTGGAAAGTCAGGAGCGGCTGGTCACGCTGCGGTATTTCACCTATAGCAGCATGACGGACGTGAGCGTCACTCAGGGGACGCTGATCAGCCAGCCCACCGGCGAAGCGGCCTTCACCGTGGCTGACGGCGAGCAGGAAAAGCCGCTGGCCGTGGCCTTCCTTTTCCGCAGCCAGACCACCAACGGCAAGGGGGACGACGGTCGGGACAGCTGCCGCATCCAGTGGGAGCTGAGCCTGACCCCCGATCAGGAGACCCCGGACGCGCAGGAGTTTGACGAATACGACCTGAACCTGGATATGACCTTTGCCTCCCATAGCCCCCAGAAATCGGCCACCGAGCTGAACGCGGTGCTGACTGTGGGCGGCGGCCAGCGGACGGGGCGCACCTTCACCCTCAACGGAACCACCCGCACCCCCTGGGTGCCCGATGCGGTTCCCTCCGAAACGGTTTCCCTGTCCGATCTGCCCGAAAGTGACTGGAACGCTCTCTGGCAAACGCTGTGGAGCGACGCGCTGCTTTCCAACCTGAAAGTCGGCGAGTGATCCTATTTACATGAGAAAGCCCGGCAAAGATGCTGCCGGGCTTTTTTTCTTTTCCATATCGCCTAGCTGGGGGCCAAAGACTGAAGTGAATGATTACTAGCAATCGCATTGATAACGTCTGAAATCGTTTCGATTTTGTAACGAATTTTGACATTTTGGCAAGTTATACGTATAATAAAATCAGGCTGATAAGTGAGGTTTGACGATAGGAGGAAATACTTATGGGCAAGACACTAGGAGAGAGAATATCCGAGATGCTGCGCAAGCAGGGAATTCAGCAGAAGGAACTAGCTGAGCGAATCGGTATTACAGAAGCCGCTATGTCACGGTATATTGCCGGAACACGAGAACCAAAACCAGATGTAATTGCCAATATGGCAATTGCATTACACACAACGTCCGATTATCTTTTGGGAATTGAGAACGATGCGTTCAACTATCACCAGGTTCGCCGTATGATTGCAAGAAATGCTTCTTCTATGACGGATCAGGAAAAGAAAGCTCTGATTGATGCGCTGTTCGGGGAGGAGTAAGGATTGGCAATTCAATTATCAAATCAAAGATACGAAGAAATCAAACGTATCGTTGTCAGAATGTTTGTAGAGTATGGAGTATCCTGCGTTCCCATCAATGGTTTTGAAATTGCATCATCCAGAGCAGTCTCTTACCGGAGATCGCCATACGCCTGTCTTACACTATCATCTATATGATACTCGCTTCAGCATGAACAAAACAGGCTCATTTGAACGGTCTAATGCAAAAATGCTTACTGATGATATGAAAACAAAATACAAGAAATATTTCAAAGGAGTCAAACATATATGATTGGTGGTAATCCTAACGATTTTCTGGACAGAATTTATTCTTGTCAAGATACCATTTATATTTACAAGGGAATAAAATACTGGTTTCAGGGGTATATGCCTGATTCAAATACAGTACACATGGAAGTAATACAATATCAACCAGCAAACAATAAAGAAATATGGAGCCATGATGCCGCCACTATTGAGCAGTGTAAGCAGGCTTTTATAGATGCACCTCTCTTTAACGGAAAAACATTCTGGGATGCCGAACAAGATATTGAGTGGGTGGATGACTAAGGATGTAATTTATATTTCATTTACTTTAGAGTTTGCTCCGCAACCGTCCCCAAATCAAGCAATAGCGGATAATCGGTCAAT